>Ga0105104_10001280_pt1 | contig 18848 bp, 19 predicted proteins | sample PPLLaktember2015_3_FD_87034 | JGI IMG/M metagenome (GOLD analysis project Ga0105104, IMG submission 87034) | Freshwater sediment microbial communities from Prairie Pothole Lake near Jamestown, North Dakota, USA - PPLs Lake P7 Core (6) Depth... | ecosystem: Environmental > Aquatic > Freshwater >... | reverse complement strand
GTGCCTTCTTCATCGTGGGCGTACGGATGCCCGGCGTACGCCAGTTCCGCAAACGCCAGGTGTGCGCGCGCGCCGGTATCCTGTTCGCGAATGGTCAGATGGGTGAGGTATTCCCCGCGCAGGCGCTCGAACTGGTCGCCCGGGAAGGTCGGCCGGCGCAGGGCGTCCGCCGCCAGCTCGAGCACCATCGGCAGATCCTCCGCCAGGCAGCGGGAATAGAACGAGGTGGTGTGCATCCCCGATCCGAAGGAGAGCGTTGCCCCGGCGGATTCTAGAACATCGTAAATCTGGTGGAACGAGCGTTTTTCGGATCCGCGCAACAGGCAGCCGGAGGTCAGCGCCGCAAGCCCCGCCAATTCGTCGGGCTCATCCAATCCTCCGGCCCAGATGGTCCCGAGTACCACCACCGACGGGCTGAGAAAATTCTCGCGCGCGAGCACCGTCACCCCGTTGGCGAGCTCCCGCCGCGTGATGGTTTCCGGGCCGGGGATCGCGCTCAGGTCCGGCGTCTGCGGGCGGGAGCGCGAAACGGCGCGGCGGATTACGCGGCGCGCCGGTTTCGATTTCCGGCGGATGACCGTTTTCGGCTTTCGGGTCTTGGATGGCATGTCGGTCCGCCGCATCAGCGGCCCCCTTCCGGAACCGCAGCGGGTTCCACGCCCGTCGGCAGGTAGAAGCCGACCGTACGGTTGCGTTTGGCCAGCACCTTGCGCGCCACGCGCTGCACGTCGTCGGTCGTCACCGCGGCCAGTGAGGAAAGATAGTTGTCGAACCAGTCGATCGAGGCGAACATCTCGGCGTACCCCATCCAGAACGCCTGGTTGGTGACCGTCTCGCTGCCGTAGGCGAAGATCGCGCGCGCCTGCTTCATGGCGCGGTCCATTTCCTCGCGGCGGATCGATTCATCCGCCACCCGCCGCAGTTCCGCATCCAGCGCCGCCAGCACCTGCTCCGGCGTTTTTCCGTTGCGGACCGTCGCGGTGATCGAATAGAGGTAGGGGTCCATCGTCGCCGCCAGACCGCCGCTAATCCCGGCCGCCAGTTCGGTTTCCACCAGCGCCCGGTAGAGGCGCGAAGTCTTGTTGGAAATGCCGCCGCTAAACATGTTGAAGTTGCTCGGGCCGGCCAGCACGCTGTCGAGCACGATCATCGGGAAGAAATCCGGATCGGTCGCGGAGGGCGCGTGATAGGCCACTTCCACATAGGCGGTCTCGCCGGGACCTTCGACCGTCACGCGGCGTTCGCCTTTTTGCGCCGGTTCGGCGCGCGTGTGATGCGGCGGCGGAGGGCCGGCGGGGATGGCGCCGTAGAGCTGGCGGATGCGGTCGAGCATCTCGCGCGCGGAGAAATCCCCCGCCACCGCCACCAGCGCGTTGTTGGGGACGTAATAGGTCCGGTAGTGGCTGTAGAGATCGTCGCGCATCATCGAGGAAAGATCGGCCACATCCCCCACGACCTCATGATGATAGGAGTGGACGCGGAACGCGGCGGCCTGGACCTCCTCCGAAAGCCGGAAGGTGGGCTCGTTTTCGTAGCCCTGGCGCTCGGAGATGATCACCGTGCGTTCGGCGGCGACCTCTTTGGGGGTGAAGGCGCTGTGGATCATCCGGTCGGCTTCCAACCGCAGTGCCAGGTCCGCGCGCTCGGAGGGAATGGTTTCGTAATACGCGGTCCAATCCAGCCAGGTCATCGCGTTCCACACCCCGCCCTCGCGCGAGACCGCCCGGTCCAGGCTGCCCGGGGGGAAAGCCGGCGAACCCTTGAACTGCATATGTTCGACCCAATGCGAGATGCCGGTCAGTCCGGCGCGTTCGTTGCGCGAGCCCACCCGGTACCAGGTCCACAGGCTTACCAGCGGCGCGGCGTGGATTTCCTTCAGGAGCACCAGCAGGCCGTTGCGCAAGCGGGCACGGCGGACCAGCGCGGCGGTCATTTCGCGGGGCCTTTCCCGGCCGGCTGCAGCGCGGGATTGGCGCCGTTATACCCGCGCCCGATCCCGCGGTAACGGAAGCCGAGCGCCTTCATCTCCTCCGGCTCGTAAATGTTGCGCCCGTCAATCAGGTTGGGGGTGCGCATCAGGTTCCTCACCTTCGGCAGATCGAGCTGCTTGAACTCGTTCCAGTCGGTGATGACCACCAGCGCATCCGCCCCGTCGGCCAGGGTGTACGGGTCGCTGCACATGCGGATCCCGGGGATCGTCCGCGCCGCGTTGTCCATCGCCACCGGATCATACCCGCGTACCACGGCGCCGCGCTCCTGCAGCAGCGCCGCGATCTTCTGGGCGGGCGCCTCGCGGATGTCGTCGGTGTTGGATTTGAACGCCAGCCCCAGCAGCCCGATTTCCTTTTTCTCGATTTTACCGAGCAGGCTTTCCACATGCTCGATCAGCATGCGCATGCGGTCGTCGTTGATGTCCATCACCGCCTGCAGGAGCTGCGGGTTGCGCCCCTGCACCGAAGCCATGTGGGCCAGCGCCTTGACGTCCTTGGGAAAGCAGGACCCGCCGTAGCCAATGCCCGCTTCCAGGAATTGCCGGCCGATGCGCGGATCGTAGCCCATCCCGCTGGCCACTTCCTTCACGTCGGCGCCCAGGGCTTCGCAAACATTGGCGATCTCGTTGATGAAGGAGATCTTTGTCGCCAGGAACGCGTTCGACGCGTACTTGATCATCTCCGCCGTACGCAGGTCGGTGATCACGATCGGCGCCCGCAGCGGGAGGTGCAGCTGCGCCACCTTGTCGGCCGCCTCGCGGTCCATCGACCCGAGCACCGTCCGCGCCGGATTGGAAAAATCCGCGAGCGCACAGCCTTCGCGCAGGAACTCCGGGCAGGAAACCACCGAAAACGCCAGCGGTTTGGCCAGGTGCGAGCGGATGATCTCGGATACCCAGTCCCCCGTGCCGACCGGAACCGTGGATTTGTTGACCACCACCAGCGGCCGGACCATCGCCCTGGCGATCGCTTCCGCCGCGTCGCGGACGTAGCGCAGGTCCGCCTCGCCGTCCACGCCTTCCGGAGTTCCGACCGCGATGAAAGCAAAGTCCGCCTGCTCCAGACCCTCGGCATAGGATGTGGTGAAGGACAGCCGGCCGGCCTGAACATTGCGACGGACGACCTCTTCCAGCCCCGGCTCGTAGATCGGGAGAATCCCTTTGCGCAGGTTGTTCACCCGCTCTTCATTGATATCCAGCGCGGTCACCCGGTTGCCAAGATCCGAAAACCCGGCCGCCGTGACCAGCCCGACATACCCCACCCCGATTACACAAATATCCTTCATCCAACCTCCATTTAGAATACTAAGCCGCCAAAAGCGGTACCGGAATTGTATTCTATTTCAAGGGATAAGAAAAAGCCTTGAATTCCCGGGTTTCCTGGGCACCTCCAGCCTTAAGCGCCTTGGAATAGGCGGGTTGCCACTTGCCGCAAACCGAAAGGTGGAATATGATATTTCCCATCCGGAAAACCCAAGAAGGCTCCTATGGAAATCACACGCCAGGCCGATTACGCCATCCGTGCCATCCTGTATCTGGCGGAAAACGAGAAAAAGGGCCGGGCTCCGACAAACCTGATTGCCGAAGCCAAGCACATTCCCCCTTCGTTTCTCGCCAAAATCATCTCCCAGCTTTCCGTGGCCGGGCTGGTTAACACCTCCCGCGGCGCGCGGGGCGGAGTGACACTGGCGCGTCCGTCGGGCGAGATCACACTTCTGGAAGTAATCGAAGCCATCGACGGCCCCCTCTCCATTAATGAATGCGCACTCGACCTTTCCATCTGCCAATTCGGGAAGGAATGCCTCGTGGGCCCGGTGTGGTGCCGGCTGCAGGAGGAATTGGTTTCCCGCTTGAAGGAAATCACGTTCCAAAAGCTGGTGAAGGAACCGGCCGAGGCCGTCTCCACCGCCGCTTCAGCTTAGGCATCCGCAGGATCCGTTCCGCAATCCCCATCCTCCCCACCACCTGCCCCCGGAGCCCGGCGTGGAACCCACAAAACCGCGGAACCCCCTCGCTTACCTCCTGAAAACCGCGCTCGCCCTTGTATTGCTGGTGTGCCTTGGCACCGCCGGTTACCGGATCTTGGAAGGATTCGACCTGCTGGATTCCCTGTATATGACCGTGATCACTCTGACCACGGTCGGCTTTGGGGAACTGCATGCGCTATCCCCGGCCGGCCGGATCTTCACGATACTCCTGATCCTGGGAGGCGGCGGGGTCGCGGCCTATACGGTCACAGCCAGCGTGGAATATCTGGTCTCAGGCCAATGGCGCGCGCAATGGGATGCGCGAAGGAGACGAAAAATGCTGGATACGCTTAACCGCCATGTCATCGTCTGCGGATTCGGCCGCGTCGGAAGATTCGTGGCGCAGGACCTGAAATCCGAGGGCGTTCCATTTGTCGTCGTGGAGAAGGAAGCCGAACGCATGGAGCAGACCCGCCGGTTCGGATACCTGGCCCTGCAGGGCAACGCCGCGAACGAAGCGCTGCTCGAACAGGCGGGGATCCGCCGCGCGCGGGGATTGGTGGCCGCGGTGGATTCCGACGCCGAGAATGTCTATATAACCCTCACCGCCCGCGGGCTGAACCCGGACCTGAACATCATCGCCCGCGCCAATTTCGAAGAGTCGGAATCGAAACTGCTCCGCGCCGGAGCCAACCGCGTCCTTCTGCCCTATAGCATCTCCGGTCGCCGCATGGTGACCATGCTGCTGCATCCGGAGATAGCGGATTTTCTCGAAGAAGTCGCGCACGCGGGCGGCATGGAATTGCTGCTGGAGCAGGTCAAGGTCGGCCAAGCGTCGAAACTCGCCGGCTTGACTCTGGCGGAGGCCAAGTCCCGGCTGCAGCTCAACGTCTCGGTGCTGGCATACAAAAATCCGGGGGCCGCGGCAAATCAGCGCCCCGGACCCGAAACCCGCTTTCTCGAGGGCATGCAAATCTTTGCATTCGGCACGCGCGACGACCTGCGGTTGCTGTCGGAGCTGGCGTCCGTATCGCCGGAACGGCGCAACCCGGGTTCCGATGATTCGTAGGAATGGGTAGTTGAGAAACCATTCGCCGAAAGGACCCTACATGCCGCAACCCAAACATCGCGCCCATTGGATCCTCTGGCCGTTCATCGCACTCTGGAAACTGCTTGCCGGATTGATCGGCCTCACCGGCCGCCTCGTGGCGGTCATTCTCGGAGCCGTCCTGATGCTCGCGGGCGGGATCGTCTCCCTGACCGTCGTCGGCGCGGTGATCGGCATCCCGCTGGCGGTGCTGGGGCTGTTGATCATCCTGCGCGGGCTGTTTTAAACCACGGAATGCACGGATGGATAAAGGATTGCACGGATTATTCAACCGGTTGAATTATTGGGTTTCTTTGCGCTCTTGCGTCTTTGCGTTAATTATTACAGCCCTAAATAGAATTGTCATGCTGAGCGCAGCGAAGCATCTCTTCCTGCGTTTGTAAACCCCTTCGCTCCGGGTGACAGGTTTACAGGTTTCTTCCTGCAATAAAACCCCTTTATTTAGCGAGGTACTTACCAGGCTGGAGCCGTTCCCGCGATAAGGCTATAATCCCCCCATCGGACCCGTTTTATTCAAAACGAGGGAATCCCATGCGATCTTTGCTGTCTTCGATTCTTATCGCCGTCTTTTTCCTGACGACCGCCGTCATTCCGGCGCTGGCCGGACCGTCGGGGAGCGCTGCGCTTCAGCCGACCGCGTATCAGACCGCGACGCCGCTCGCCGACGGGCGAATCCTGTACACCGTGCAGGACGGCGATACGTTGTGGAAGATCTCGGCCATAACCGGGGTCCCGATCGACGAACTCGAACGGCTGAACAACATCAGTCGCGATGATCCGCTCCAGGTCGGCAAGGTCCTGATCCTGCGGGTCGTTACGCCGACCCACGCCGAACCGACCCTGGCCTTTCTCCCGTCCGCAACCCCCTCGCCCCTGCCCGTGACCGGCAAAGGCACCATTTGTGTTTCATTCTTCAATGATATCAACGGCGACGGATCGCAGAATGCGGATACCGAGGCGCTGGTGGCCGGAGGGCAGGTCAGCGTGGCGCTCGTCAACGGCACCGAAGTCGGGAACCACACCATCGACGACCCGACCGAGGAATATTGCTTTGTCGACATTCCCGCCGGCGAGTATCAAATTGCGGCGGCCTCCCCGAAGAATTTCAATCCGACCGGCGAAATGAACAAATCCCTGACTCTGGAAGCGGGAGCCACGGCCAAAATAAGCTTCGCCGTGCAGACGAACACGCCGGTAAAACCCGGCGATGAAGGCGGCGGTTCCGGTTCGCTCTGGGTGGGATTGATCGGTTTGGCGCTGCTCGGGGGCGCGGGCTTCATGGTTTACACAATGATGAAACCGCGCAGGATGTCGCGCTGGTAGATGCCCGTACGACCCGGCGGTTCTTCCAACCGTCTCCCTTACCTTTGGATTTTCTTCCTCCATTTGCCTTCTGAGCATTAACTTGGCAGATCCCTCCCCCGTATCCCGCAACCTGTTTCGACGGCTGGCCGTGCCCGCGGGTCTGGCGGCGGTCTTTCTGGCGATCGAATTTCTCGACGAGCTTGCCTTCGGCACGGTCGGGGCGGCCTGGCCGGTCATCCGCGACGACCTGCATCTGACCTACGCGCCAATCGGGCTGTTGATCGGATTGCCGCTGATGGTCGGGAATCTCATCGAGCCGGCGCTTGGGTTGCTCGGCGATTTCGGGCACCGCAAGCGGATCATCCTCGCGGGCGGCGTGTGTTTCCTGGCGTCCATGTTGATGATTGGCGTATCCGGATCATTCCTCCTGCTCCTCGCCGCCATGATCCTGTCCAGTCCTTCGTCGGGCGCGTTCGTCAGCCTGTCGCAGGCGACTCTGATGGATCTGGATCCCGATCGCCGGGAATTGTCGATGGCGCGCTGGACTCTGTCTGGCTCGCTGGGCGTCGTCGCCGGTCCGATCCTGCTTGCCTTTATCCTCGCCGCCGGCGGGAGCTGGCGCATCCCGATGTTTCTTTTTGCGGCGTGCGCTTTCCTGTTGGTCGTGGTGCTCCTCCCCCGCCGTTTTCCCCCGCCGCCGGCCGGGGAGGAGCGCCTCTCGTTCCGCGGCCTGCTTGCGAATTTCTGGAACGCCATCCGCAGCCGGGAAGTCCTCCGCTGGCTGCTGCTGCTGGCGCTGGGGGACCTGATGCTGGATGTCCTGCTCGGATTCATCGCTCTTTACGGAACTGATGTGGCCCATGTATCCTTCGCGACGGCAAGCCTGATGGTCGCCGTCTGGAGCGGGGTCGGCATCGTCGGGGACGCGCTGCTTATCCCGCTGCTTGCACGCGCCGATCCGGTTAAATATCTCCGGATCAGCGCGCTGCTGATGGTCGGTTTATTCGCGGGCTTCCTGCTCGCGCCGTGGATCGCCGTGAAATTCATCCTCCTGGCGCTTATGGGGCTGCTCAACTCCGGCTGGTACGCCATTCCGCAGGCGCGGCTGTATGCCGCGCTGCCCGGGCGCTCGGGCACCGCCATGGCCGTCACGTCGGCTTTTGGAATCCTTGCCGGAGGGATGCCGTGGCTGCTCGGCGGCCTGGCGCAGCAATTCGGTTTGGCTCCGGTGATGTGGCTTCTGATGGCCGGACCGCTGGGATTATTGATGTTGCTGCCGCGCAATCCCTCGCTTCGTTCGGGACAGGCTCGCTATCCTTAACAGGGACGGCCAAGAATCGCGAAAAAGTATGATCGTCATCCCCGCGTGTACTTAGCGGGGATCCAGGAGAATTTTTTTTAACCACTTTCTGGATGCCCGATAAATCCACTCGGGCATGACGACCACTGATCATCCCCGCGCACCAGTATGTTCGTCATCCCTTGGGATTGGTCAGCATTCCCGGTCAGGTCGAGCCTAAGATTAGCCTTGTTTTTATGTGGAAAGCGGGGATTTCTATGATTCTTCAGACCGACGCGGTCTTAAGACCGCGTCGGTCTTAGGAACCCACCAGGGCGGTATCGTATCTCCTTTAAATATCTTCCCAGCTTTTCCAAGCCGTTGTATGCTTTTCTCCAGGAGCGCCCCATGAAAAAAACCCAAATCAGCGTCACCGCCCAGGGAATTGCATTGATGCGGGCGTTGGAATTCGAGAAACCGGAGGCGGAGAGAATCTGCAACGATCCGCTGGCCGGAAAATTCATCCATCCCCTTTTTTACTGGTTCGGGAAACGCTTTGCCGGATCCGCCGAGAGGAAGAGTCCCGGGGTGGTGGGATCCATGACGGCACGCTGCCGGTATATGGACGACTCCCTATCGGAAGCCCTTGCCGGCGGGGTCGCGCAACTGGTCATCCTGGGCGCCGGATTGGATTCGCGAGCCTATCGTTTCGATGAATTAAAAGGCCGGGTGCGGGTGTTCGAGGTGGACCATCCCGCCACGCAATCGGCGAAAATCGAGCGGGTGATAAAAGTACTTGGCAGCGCGCCGGATCACGTAACGTTTGTACCGATCGACTTCAACAAGGAAGACCTTCGGAAGCTCATTTCCGCCGGATATAATCCCGCGAAAAAGACGTTCTATATTTGGGAAGGGGTGACACCTTATCTGACGGCGGAAGCCGTGGACAATACGCTGGCCTTCGTCGCTCATAATTCCGCCCCCGGAAGCTCGATCGTCTTCGATTACCTGTACGCCTCGGCGCTTACGGCGAAAGAGAGACGCGGCGAGATCAAACGCTTGGAACAGGCCAGGAGGTTCACCGGCGAGGGGTTGGTGTTCGGCATCGAGGCGGGAAGGATCGGGGAATTCCTGCGCGCCCGCGGGTTTGACCGCATCGTCGACGTCACCGCGGAGGATCTGCACGCAAAATATTTTACGGGAGCGAACCGGGCTCGCGTCATTGCCCCGATTTATGCCATCGCGCAGGCGACGGTTGCCGGGAATTGAGGATTACCCGGGATTGCATCGTTATCCCGGCGTGCTCCTGGCCGGGATCCATGAGGAACACCAACGCATACACACATGCTTGGAATGGATACCCGCTACGATCGCGCGGGTATGACGGTCTTCTTCCAGGTAACGCTCATCCCCCCGCCAAAATTTCCGCCAGGCGCAAGGCGGTCTTCTTGACCGGCCCCGCGCCGACCGCAACCGGGCCGACGCAGGCCGGGCAGCCGGTGGCGCACGGGCAATCGCGTATGAGCGCCGCGGTCGAGGTCAGCAGCGCGGTCATCGAGCCGTACAACTCTTCGGAGAGCCCCAATCCCTCCGCCAGGTTATCGTAAAAAGTGATCGTCGGCGAGCCGGTTTCCTTCCCGCGCAATTCAATCGACCAGCCCAGATCGCGCGCGTCGCACATCAGAAGCAGCGGGGCGAGGTTGTGCAACGCGTGCCCCAATCCGCCCAGGGCGGTGTGCGTCCCCTGCTGGGCCTCGATCCGCTGATGGCAGGCCGCGCACAGGGTGACCAGGTTCTCCTCCGCGTTGGCCTGAAGGTGGAAGTCGTTCGTCCCGGGAATGTAGCCGAAGGAGCGGAACGGGATGCGGTGATGCACATCGTGCTCGCGCAAAACCCGTTCCGGCGCGCCGCAGCGCGCGCAGCGGAATTCGTCCCGCTCCCGCGCCGCGCGGCGGGCCGCCTCCCAGGATGGCCCATAGTCGTTCGGGCCGATGAGGGCGAGAAATTCGCGCGCCTCACCTTCGAATGGACCGAGCGCGTCCGACGCCACCCAGATCCAGCATCCGGCCGTCTGGAACTCGTTCGCCGGCAGGTCGATCTCCCCGTTGCCGATCGTCTCGCCGGTTGCGCGCCGCAGCTGGCGGAAGGCGACCGCTTTGGCGCTGATGTGCACATCCCCCCAGGCGCGCCTCAGCGCGCCGCCCTCGCTTGAATCGCGCACCGCCAGCACATCCAGCTGCACGTCCATCGTCGCTTCGGTGTAATAATCCGTCTCGATCGGCCGCGCCTGGGCGATGCCAGCCTCCCAATCCAACGCGTCGATGAAATACGTCCGGCCCTCGTGCATGTAAATCGCGCCGGGGTGAACCCAGGAGGGCGCCGCCGTGCGGTCCACTTCCCCGATCATCCGCGGGCTTCCATCGCGGATCTCCTGCACTACCACCCGGTTGGTGCCGGCGGTGCGCAGGCTGATCGCAGCCGCCGGGTATGTTTCCCCGATCCATGAGACTTCGCCGTTTTCCGCACGGTGCAGGTCCCCTTCCTCCGCCAGCGCCGTGAGAAGCTCGTCCACCGCAAGCCCGCCAAAGGTCTCGCCCCTGGCAAACGGCAGCTCAAACGCGGAACAACTCAGGTGCCCGGAAAGGATGGCGAGGTTATCCGGATTGATCCGCGCGTGCTCGGGCGAACCGCCGAGCAGGAATTCCGGATGGGCCATCAGGAACTGGTCGAGCGGATCGGCCGAGGCCACGAAGATCGCCAGCGATTCCTCGTCGCGGCGCCCTGCCCGCCCGGCCCGCTGCCAGAAGGACGCCACCGTCCCGGGGTATCCGGCAATCACTGCCGCGCCGAGGGTGCCGATGTCCACGCCCAGTTCGAGCGCGCTGGTGGCCACCACGCAGCGCACCGACCCGGCGCGCAACCCGGCCTCGATTTCGCGCCGCTCCTCCGAAAGGTAGCCGGCGCGGTAGCCGCGGATCGATTTCGGATCCAATCCCGCCACCGCCGCCTGATCGCGCAGCGCGCCGAGCAGCAGTTCCACCGCCCGGCGCGTGCGGGCGAAGACCACTGTTTGCACGCCCTCGCGCAGCAGGCGCAGGACGATCTCCTGCGTTTCGCGGATGTAGGAGCGGCGCAACCCGAGCGCCGGATCCGCCAGCGGCGGATTGTAGAGAATGAGATGACGGGCCGCGCGCGGCGAGGTATCGCGGTCCACCAGTGTCACCCGCGAACCTGTCAGCCCCTCGGCTAGTTCGCGCGGATTGGCGATCGTCGCGGAAGATGCGAGGAATTGCGGACGGTTTGCGCCGCCGCCCGCCGCATTCTGATAGAAGGCGCACACCCGCCGCAATCGCCGCAGGACGTTGGCCATGTGCGATCCGAACACCCCGCGATAGATGTGCAGTTCGTCCAGGACTACAAACCGGAGCCGGGAAAGAAATTCCGCCCAGCGGGTGTGGTGGGGAAGGATGCCGAGGTGCAGCATGTCCGGATTGGTGATCAGGAACCGGGCGCTGCGGCGGAAATCGGCGCGCCGGGATTGCGGCGTATCTCCGTCGTACAGGCGGACACCCATCCCGCCCCCGGCGAGAGCCTCCTCCCAGCGGGCCAGCTCCGCCGCCTGGTCCTGCGCCAGGGCTTTGGTGGGGAAGAGGTAGATCGCCGTGGCTCCGGGATCCGCCAGCGATTCCTGGAGGATCGGGAGGTTGTAGGCCAGCGTCTTGCCCGAGGCTGTTCCGGTGGAGAGCACCACATTTTCACCGCGCAACGCGGCTTCCACCGCCTCGGCCTGATGCGCATACAGTTGTGCCATGCCGCGCGCGCGCAGCCCCGCCGTCAGTTCCGCGCGCAAACCCTCCGGCGGCGGCACGAGGACCGTTGCGCGGGCCGGGATCCGCTCCCACGCCGCGATGTTGGGCGCCAGGTGCGGATCGGAACGGAGGGCTTGCACAACGGGATCGATGGACATGCGGGATTCTGTATCCTCTCCGGTTCCCCTATCATCATCTGGAGAAGCTGCGGTGGGCAGGGGGAATTATCCCGGCTTGGGTGCGCCGCTCGCGCGGATCGTTCGCAGGACCATTCTGCCCATGCCTCCGTACCGGATCCGGGCGCCGTTGCGCCGGTTGGCCAGCACTTTCTGCGCCACCCAGGGCGCCACCTCTTCGACCTCAGCCGCGACGATGCGGAACATGCGCTGCAGCTTGCGCCATTCCGCCTCCCGCCCCGTATATTGAGATGTGATCATATCCGTCAACACCATCCCGGGGCGGATCGCGCCGACGATCACCCCGCTCCCCTTGGCTTCGTCCGCCAGCGCATCGGTCAGGTAAGCGATGGCATATTTGGTCATTCCGTACAAGTGAAGTCCGTGCATCCGGCGTCCGTCGCTGCCCAGGCCTTCCAGATTGTAGATCGCGCCGCTTCCGCGCTCGCGCATGCCGCGCATCGCCGCCCATGCGCCATGCAGCGTTCCCAGCAGGTTGGTCTCCACCACCGCACGGAGTTCTTCCGGGGATACGGACGTCAGGCCGGCCATGCGGTGGCTGATCCCGGCGTTGTTGATCCAGATATCCACCGCCTCGAAATGTTTCACGGAGGCGTCCCACAGCGACTGGACCGATTCGAATTCGGTCACATCGCACGGTTGGCTAAATATCAGTTCATTTCCATATTCGGCCGCCAGTTCCGCTGCGGCCTGCCCGACTTTCGCGGGGTTTCGCGAGGAGATGACGACGCGGCATCCTCGGCGCAGGAATGCTTTCGCAAGTCCGAATCCGATCCCGCGGGTGCTGCCGGTGATTACCACGGTCTTCATCGGTCCCTCCTCTAGAGTACACGGCCGTAAACGCCGAGCCGCGCGTACGTTATAATTTTTACATCGGGGATTGGCTCCCGACCGGGAGTATATCTCACACGAGAGGCGGGCTTCCAGTGGAAGGACCCATCCAGTTCGTATTGTTGTATGTCATCCTGTTCGTGATGCTGCTCGGGCTGATCGGCGTGGTTGTGCCGCTCCTGCCCGGGATCGAACTGATCTGGCTGGCCGCGCTGGGGTACGGCATCCTGCACGGCTTCACGTGGCCCGGCGTCTTCGCCATGGTCGGGATCAGCGTTCTGCTTTTGGCGGGGCTCTCTTCCGACATTTGGATCACCGGCCTCGGCCTGAAATCGACCGGCACCTCAATCGTCTCGGTCCTGATCGGCGTTCTGCTGTTGGTGGTCGGGTCGATTTTCCTCACCCCGCTGGTGGGCATTCTCCTCGGCCTGGGCGGAATGGCGCTGCTGGAGTTCCGCCGCCACCGCAGCTGGAAGAAAGCCATCTCCTCCGCCGGGTCGGCGTTAATCAGCTTCGGACTTTCCTATGGATTTAAATTGTTTATCGGGTTGACGATGATCGGCATCTGGCTGATCTGGGTGATTTGGGGGTAAGGCCCGCCGGGGGATTATCGGCCCTGCGCAATCTCGTTAATCTGCCGGAACAAACCGAACAGCAGGAGCCCCAGCTTCACCGCGCCGCCGGAAGAGATGATCGGGAGATCCGCATCCGTGGCGCTGCGCTGCCTCTCGCGCGCCTGCAGCAGCAGGTACGCCGCACCCACCCCGGCCAGCGCGCCGATGACGCCGCCGGCCAGCAACACGCCCAGCGTACGGGTTTCCTGTCTGCGTCGCAAAGCCAGGTCTCTACTCATCGCGTTATTTCCTCCGGCCGCTTCGCTGCGGAGACGGCGGCCAACGGTTCAGCCCTTCGGTCTTGTCGGGGGAGAAAAATCTCGAAACAAAGGCGGTTATCCGTTTTACCGCGTGGATAATCCGCTTCACCGCCTGGGCGCCGGTGATAAATCGCAGCCGCATCCGCGTGGTGAGCGCCGGCAGCACCCGGATCACATCTCCGACTCCCCACAGGCAGGCCAGGATGGCCAGCCAGGAGAGGAATCCCGCCGCGAGCATTCCGCCGGCCAGGATGATCGTCGCCAGCTGTCCGCCCAGCGAAAATCCATCTTCCGGGGCGGAACCCAGGATCAAAACGGCAAGTCCGGCGGCGAGCAGGATGCTGGCTGCAATCGGCAGGTAAATCCAGATCCAGGAGGATCGGCTCAGCCGCCTCCGGGTCTCCGACATCGGGTACAAATCGCGCCAGAAATTCCTGTCCATGGTTGGTCTTCATATTGATTATAGCACGGTGAATTCCGAGCGGATTTCCTTGACGCGTGCCGGACCGGTCTTTATAATACGCGAATTGCGATGGGGGATTAAAAACCGGATCCTCATCGCCTTCCTCCCGCCCGCCACTCCATCCGCCATTCCCGTTTTTCCCATTGGAGGGAAGCATGGCCCAAAAAGAAATCGTAACGTCCGAACATACCCCCAAGGCCATCGGCCCATACTCGCCGGCGGTGCGTTCGGGCGATCTCGTGTTTACCTCCGGTCAATTGGGGATGGATCCGGCGACTGGCAGCCTGGTTGCAGGCGGGATAGCCGCCGAAACCCGGCAGGCATTGCTGCATTGCACCCGGCTTCTCGAAACCGCCGGCGGAGCGATGGCGGACGTCGTCAAGACAACCGTCTTCCTCCGCAGCATGGAGGATTTTTCCCCGATGAACGCCGTGTACGCGGAATTTTTTCCGCACGACCCGCCCGCCCGGACGACCATTCAAGCCGCCGCGCTCCCCAAGGGCGCCGCGGTGGAAATTGAATGCATCGCCCGCATCCCGCTGCGCAGGAAACCGGTTCGGCGGCGGCGATAATTAATCCGCACCCGGATATCTCGTCCATGTGTTTTCGAGTATCGTTTGGAGGAAGATAATGAATTCAAACAAGAAGACCATCCTGATCGCCGCTCTGGCGTTGATCGCATGTCTGTGCTGCCTCGGTTTGGGCGGCAGTACGCTTATTACCTACTGGTCGCTTCAACCCATCCCCAGCCGCACCCAAGCCGCCACTAAGAATTATCCGGTCGTGACAGATGCATCTCTTTCGGCCGACACCCCCGGCGGGCCGGCGGATAGCGCACTTCCCGTCGGCAGCGTCCTTGAGCTTTCGGATCCGGTTTCGCCGGAAGCGCTGGAGACGTTGAGCGCCCTCATCGCGGGCGATCCGCCGGCCGGCGATCTGGTTGAACAGGCGGAGCGCCTGAAGGGCATCCCCGATATTCCGCGGGTGGTCTCCGAAAACGCCGCCCCGGTCGCGGTCGGCGCCACTGCTTCGTTCTACGTATCCAACAGCGATACCAATGAAACCCATACCGTCACCGCGCGGATGCGGTACGCCACCCCGCATGTCTACTTCTGGGTGGACACGTCCGTCACCGCCAGCGATGCGGACATCCGCGAAGTGGTCGACACCTTCGAGGAGGAAATCTATCCCACCGACCGGGAATTCTTCGGGTCGGAATGGACTCCCGGGGTCGACGGCGACGCGCACATCTACATCCTCTGGTGCCGGGGGATGGGCATGAACGTAGGCGGGTATTTCAGCTCGGCGGATGAAGTCTCGCGCCAGGCCCACGAATATTCGAACCAGCATGAAATGTTCTATATGAACGCCGACGGTATGAATCTGACGAACCCCTACGTCCTGACGATCCTGGCGCACGAATTCCAGCACATGATCCATTGGTACGGGGATAAAAACGAGGAAACCTGGGTCAACGAAGGTTTTGCCGAACTGGCCGCCGATCTGAACGGATACAGCGTCGGCGGCGCGGACTTGGTTTATTTGAACGATCCCGACCTCCAGCTTAACACCTGGATCGACATCAACGACAACGACTCTTCCGCCCATTACGGCGGATCCTTCCTGTTCATGAATTACTTCCTCGGCCGCTTCGGTGAGGATGCGACCAAGGCGCTGGTGCGCAGCCCGGCCAACGGCCTGGTCGGAATCGATGAAGTCTTCCGCCAGTTGAACCTCACCGATCCTTCCGGCGCGCGGGCACTGACGGCTGAGGATGCGATGGCGGATTTCGGGGCCGCGCTGCTGCTTCAGGATCCGGATTTTGAGAACGGCCGGTATGGTTTTACAAAATATCCGGATGCGTCGGAAATGGGAGAGATCGGCGATATCTCCGCCTGTCCTTCCGATACGGAAAAAAAGAAAGTCTCCCAGTACGGATTTGACTACTACGCGATTGAATGCGGCGGCACCTTCACGGTTTACTTCGCCGGGCTGACGACCCAGAAGGTCTTGCCGGTCGAAGCCGGGGACGGCAAGTACTACGTTTGGTCCAACCGCGGCGACGAATCCGACATGACTCTGACCCGCGCGTTCAATCTTCCCGCGGGCGAGCCCGCCACCCTGGAATTCGATGTGTGGTTCGATATCGAGGAAGATTGGGATTACGCCTACCTGGAAACATCCACCGACGGCGGGCAGACCTGGAAGATCCTGCGCACAAAGTATGGAACGAGTTCCAACCCCCAGGGCAACAGTTATGGATGGGGATGGACGGGCGTCAGCGAGGATCAAACCAACTCCGGTTGGGTCACCGAGTCGGCGGATCTGTCCGCATACGCCGGAAAGCAAGTACTCGTCCGGTTCGAATACATCACCGACGCCGCCCTCAACGGCGAGGGCCTGCTGGTGGACAACATCCGCATTCCGGAAATCGGCTATGCGACGGATTTTGAGGGCGGTCTGGACGGCTGGGACGCCCGGGGGTTTGTGCGGATTCAGAACGTCCTGCCGCAAGGCTACCGCGTGCTGGTGGTCCGCAGGGGATCGGGGATTTCCGTGGAAGAACTTAATCTGGACGACCGCATGTCCGGCGGCATGACCGTCACCGCCGGGGAGAACGAAGAGGTGTACCTGATCGTGCTTGGCACCGCGCGCTACACCCGCCAGAAGGCGGCTTACCAGTTTGTAATCCTCCGCTGAATCGGAGAACGATTAAATAAAAAGAGGCTGCGCGAACGATGCGCAGCCTCTTTTTTATCAGACTTCTTCTTCGGGGGCCGGGGATCGCTTGCGCGATTCCTGCAGCTCGCGCATCCGTGCTTCCAGTTGCTCGCGCTTGGTGTACGCCGCTTCCCGCGCCAGTTCGCGCAGTTCTTCGCCGGAGTACGGCGTGAGCAGGAGCGCCATCGCCGCGCCGACGGCCGCGCCCATAACAGACCCCGCCATAAATGAGAAAAAGCGACCCATGGATTCGCCTCCCCATCATAAATGATGGCTTTGGAATAATTGATTGTATTTTATTATAACCGCGAATCGTGAAGGAATCTATCCCTCGCCCGAAGCCACTTCGATTGCGGTAAAATCTTTTAGATTATCCAAAGGTCCCCTGTGTATAAACTTCGCAACCGCCTTCTGATCGGCCTCGGTTTGGGCATCCTGGTGATGCTCGGCCTGGCATTTTGGTCCGATCTTTCCTCGCCGGGGAACGTCTTCTTGCGCTTCCGGTGGGAGTTTTTTCCCCTCGCGCTCGGATGCACCCTCTTCAATTATCTCCTGCGCTTCGTCAAATGGCATTACTACGTGCGCCGGATCGGTGCCCGGGATCTTTCCTCTTCCGCAAGCGCAAGGTTGTTTGTCGCCGGTTTTCCCCTGGCGATGACCCCGGGCAAGGTCGGCGAAGCGCTGAAGGCGCTCTGGCTTTCGGAGTGGAGCGGCGTTCCCTTTTCGCGCGGCCTGCCGGTGGTGCTGGCGGAACGCTTCAGCGACGGCCTGGCGGTGCTGGCGCTTTCGGCGCTCGGCGTATTCAGCGTTCCTGTTTTATGGCCGGCGTTTCTGGGCACGCTGGTCGTATCGCTCGGGATCGTCGTCGTCTCCCAAATCCGCCCCTTGATGCTGGCGATCCTCCGGGCGATGGAACGCCTGCCGGTCCTCGGATCCAGGATCCATTCGCTGCGCGAATTCTATGAGGCCGGCTACCGGCTGCTGCAGCCGCAGCCGCTGCTCTTTGCGGTCGCGCTGGGGACCGTTTCGTGGCTCGGAGAGGGCGTCGGTTTTTATCTGATCCTGCTCGGGCTGGGGCTTCCGGCATCCGCCGCAACCCTCTCAAGCGCGGTTTTTATCCTGGCGGTTTCCACGCTGGTGGGTTCGGTGTCTGCGCTTCCCGGCGGAGTGGGCGCGGCGGAGGCCAGCATCACCGGATTGCTGCTCCTGACGGTGACGGCGGATTCCGCCACGGCCGGGGCGGCCACGCTGCTGATCCGGCTGGCAACCTTGTGGTTCGGCGTCGCCCTGGGACTGATCGTCTGGTCCGTTACGCCCCAATTATGGAAGCGGGAAATGCCGAATCCTTCCGGCTCGACGCAGGAGAATCCGGCCTTATAGAGGCCGAAAGAATGGCGAGAAGTCATTGCGAGAAGCGAAGCGACCCCGGCCTACCCCAACCGGGGCAGTCGAAGCAATCTGCCTTTTTTTTGGAACCGGGAGATTGCTTCGCTCCCGGAGCCTGCCCTGAGGGGAAGCGAAGGGGTCGCTCGCAATGACACACCCGTCGCTTTCAGGCCCCCCGCTAAAGGAAAAATCTCGATGACCGAACTCTGGCGCGTGGATTTTCACTCCCATACCGTGTACTCGAAGGACGGATTGGCCGCCATCCGCTCCTTTGTGGATTCCGCCCGCCGGGCGGAATTGCAGCGGATTGCGGTGACCGACCATAATACGATCCGCGGCGCGCGGGATGCTTTTTCGCTGGCGCCGGATCTGATCATCCCGGGCGAGGAGATCATGACCCGCGAGGGGGAGCTGCTGGGCTATTACGTCCGCGAGGAAATCCCAAAAGGCCTGACCCCCGAAGACGCGATCACCCGGCTGCGGGAGCAGGGCGCGGTCATCAGCGTATCGCATCCATTCGACCGGCTCCGGCGCGGCGCCTGGAAGACGGACGCGCTGGCGCGGATCGCGCCAAAGGTGGATGCCGTTGAGGGGTTCAACGCGCGCTGCCTGTTCGCGGGGGACAACCGCAGCGCCGCGGAGTTCGCGCGCAGCCGGAACCTCCCTGTCACGGCGGGGAGCGACGCGCATGCCGCATTCGAACTGGGCGCGTGCGGGCTGGAACTCCCGCCCTTCCACGACGGCCCTTCGCTGCTGGCCGCGCTGCGCGGCGCGCGCGTGTTCGGGCGCCTGTCGCCATGGTGGGTGCATTTCTTTTCGACCTATGCAAAATGGAAGAAACGCATTTCTGCGCGGAACCCCTGAATTAATAGCCAACGCAACCGGATAAAAAAAGAAGCGGCTTTCGCCGCTTCTTTT
>Ga0105104_10001279_pt1 | contig 18857 bp, 20 predicted proteins | sample PPLLaktember2015_3_FD_87034 | JGI IMG/M metagenome (GOLD analysis project Ga0105104, IMG submission 87034) | Freshwater sediment microbial communities from Prairie Pothole Lake near Jamestown, North Dakota, USA - PPLs Lake P7 Core (6) Depth... | ecosystem: Environmental > Aquatic > Freshwater >... | reverse complement strand
GCCAACTGGTAGCCGTTCAGATTGTACAGATAGTTCAGTTCACCGGGCAGGTTGACCAGCCCGATTTTATCGACGCCGTTGAAGAAGGTGCGCCAGCCAACGCTGGCCTCGCTGGTGATGCCGTACATGCGCCACGGCCCCGGCGGTGTGCCAAAGGCTGTCGGGGATACAGCCCAGCCGTAGATGTCGTGAACGCAGTCGAAGCCAGAGGTGTGGTAGCCGACGAGGAAGTTGGAGCCCTCCGGGTAGGGCGCGGTGAAGCATCTGCCACCCGTAGGTCCGACCCAGCGGGCGACATAGATCATCGTGTAGGTGTAGCGCATCGGGTAGCCGCCCGCGTAGACGGAACTGACGTTGCCGCGCAGCCCGCCGCCGCTGGACGAGAACCTGACGACAGGCAGGGAGGTCGGCGTGACGCCCGTTTTGAACACGGGCGGGGTGCCGACAATGGTTGCCTGCGGCCCGCTGCCGAGGTTCGGCCAGCTTGTCACCGAGGCTCCATCGGCGAGGCTCAGGGCGTAGGCGTCGTGATGGACGGCGAGACCGCTGCCAACGGGTAGCGGCGGCACTTCCGGGACATTCCAGCCAAGGTCCAGACCGATGAAAGTGCTGTTGGGGCTGCCGGTGCCAAACGTGCCGCCGGATTTGTAGACATCGTAGACGTTGGCCATGCCGGACATCGCGACGGGGCCGGGGTTGGTCCAGATATTTCCATCGTAGGCCGTCACCACCATCGTCAGGGAGTAATAGCCGTTGGCGGCAAGCGTCGTTTCCGGCACCGCCGTCCAGACGAACTCGCCGTCTGCGACTGTGTCGTAGTCGATGGTGGCGGTCAGCAGAAGTTCGCTGGTGAACCACTCGTAGAGTTTCACCGTGCGCAGGCCACCAGCGTGGTGTCGTCTCGCGCCGACCCATGTGAAGGTGATCGGCGCAGCGCCGATGCCAAGCCGCAGGCCGACTTCGCCGGTGAAGTCGTTCCTGTCGCCACCCGGTGTCATCGACGTGATCAACCAAACATCTGGCCCGGTCGGCCCCGGTGTCACGCCACCGGCCTCCCAGACGAGGTTCGCGCCGAGATAGACCCGGTCGGCGGCGGTGTCGCCGATGTAGATGGCGTCGGCTTCGTTGAGCAGGGTCATCCCACCACCACATAGAGCGTGTCGGGATCGGGCGGAGACAGTGCGTCGTACTCGGCCTGCGTCAGTTCAACCCAACCACCGCCGCCCAGCGCCGGCACGTTATCCGGCACCCATTGGGTGGAGTTGCCATCGTTGTACCAGATGAAACTCTGGCCGGTGTCGCTCTCCCACCACGTCTGGCCGACGACCGGCGAGGCTGGCGGGTTATCGCCGATGAACTTGATCTGGCCGCCCATCGCGCCCGTCGCGCCGGTATCGCCCTTGTCGCCCTTCGGCCCCGGCACGGTGCTGGCTGCACCCGTCGCGCCGGTCGCGCCGGTCGCCCCGGGGAGCCCCTGCGCGCCCGTGTCGCCCTTGACGCCCTGCGGCCCCTGCGGGCCAGTGTTGCCTGTCGGACCCTGTGCGCCGGTAAGACCCTGCGCGCCGGTATCGCCCTTAACGCCCTGTGGGCCTGTCGGCCCGGCTGGTCCCTGCGCGCCGGTTGCGCCGGTCGCGCCTTGCGGGCCTTCCGGCCCGGGCACTGTCGAGGCCGCCCCGGTGTCGCCTTTGGGCCCAATTGGCCCCTGCACGCCCTGTACGCCCTGCGGTCCCTCGGGGCCGACCTCGCCCTGCGGTCCCTCGGGGCCGACCACGCCCTGCGGCCCGGCGGGGCCGACCGGGCCGGGGATCAGTTCGGTGGCCTGGGTCTGGCTGATCTCGACCAGGCCAATCGGCAGCGGTGTCGCACCGACCGGTGCCGCCGGGCGCGGCACGGTGACGATGACATCCTCGACGATGCGGTCGCCCGGCTTGATGATCTCGACATAGGTCATCACGGCCTCCGGAAGGTCACCGCAGTGACGCCGCTGGCCGCGTCCTGGGCCACCGGCGATACCTTGATCTCGTACCAGGAGGTGACGAAGGCAGACAGCCCGACGACCCAGGTCGTCGCCCCGATGGTGATCTCATCCCCCGGCTCGAGCAGCGACAGCGTCGGCGTCATGTCGATAGCCAGGCTGGAGTAGATCGATACCTTGAGCAGGTTCTGGGTGATGTTGGAGTGGATGATCTGGCCGCTGACCGGATTGACGTCACCGGCGGCCGGCTTCTGGTAGTCGTAATCGACGGTGATGTCGGCCAGCGGCGGGATGACGGTGCCGCTGACGGTCACCGTGCCTTCGGCCAGCGTCGTCGAGCCGGCAGCGGAGGAAGCAACCAGCGTCCACCAGCACGAGGCCGGCAGGAGGTTGACCTGGTCGGCGGTCAGCGTCAGCCGCACGGTGTTGCTGTTGACCACTGTGACCGTGAACGGCATCAGCAGCAGGCCGCCCTTGGTGGCGTAGATGGTGGCGCTGACGGTGGTGGCGCCGGACGTCAGGTCGAACGGCGTGCCTTTGCCGGCGTCCTGCCACAGGGCGACATCGAGCTCGACCTCCTCGTTGTAGACGAAGGTCAGCGGGATGGTGTCGATGACATCCGGCGGTGGAATATCCAGCCCGGCGGTGGCCACCGGCATCACGCTGCCGACGGCAAGCAGAGTCGGCGCACCGTTCAGCGTGCCGACCATGCGCAGGCGGTAACCGTAAGGGTCGACGAGGTCACCGGCCGGGATGATGGCGCGGGCCTTGCCGTTGGCGACGTCGGTCGCTGGCATCGGATAGGTGATGGTGCGGTCGGTGCTGCGCGCGGTGAGTTGCATCTGGGCGCCGAGATCGCTGTCGTAATAGGCGACGCTGTCCTGGTTGCGCAGCCGGAACGACACCGTGACCTGTGTCTCCAGCCCGGACGGGGCGCGGAACGACAGCGGGTGCGGCTCGACGGGGCTTAGAAAGCAGATGCGATCGATGTTCACGCTGCGCCCTCCAGTGCCTCGATGCGGGCCATCGCCTCCTGCAGCGCCCTGGTCAGCCCGGCGACGAGCGCGAGCAGGTTCGGCGCCTGCACCTCCGGGCCATCCTTGGCACCGGTGGCCGCACTTGGCGTCAGCGTGTCCTGCAGTTCGTGCGCCAGGAAGCCCCACCGCTCGGTGCTGTCGTCGGTCCAGATTTCATAGGCCTTCTGGGTGTAGCTGATCGGCTTCAGCGCCTTGACGCGATCCCACATCGACGGCAGCGGCAGGATGTCCTTCTTGATGCGGTGGTCGCACGACACGGTGACATTGCCGAGCGACGAGGTGTTGGCGTAGGCGATCAAATTGGTGCCGTTCCACGAGAAGTTCATGTACTCGGTGTCGTAGGCGCCGGCAGAGCCGAGCTTACCACGAATGCCCTGGCCGGCCTGGATGCCACCGGTCGCCGCCGCGGCGCCGTTGCAGAGCGCGATGCCGCCGGTGTTGTAGACCGTCAACTGCTTGGTGGTGTCGTCGGCATCCGGACGCAGCGCGATGGTGCCGTTGGCCTTGGCGCGCAGATAGAGGTTGAGGCCGGAATAGTTCTCGAGAATGTCGGCATACATCACGCCGTCAACCTGGAACTGGCCGCTGGCATAGAGGTCGCCATAGAACAGCGCCTTGCCCAGCCCGCGGTCGATCCGCATCGCCAGCACCGCATTGGCGCCGTTGTTGTCATAGGCGTAGAGCGAGAAGTTGGAGCCGCCACGGCCTGTCCCGCCGCCGGTTTCCGCCGCGCCGTCGCCCATGTACATGATCCAGCGGGCATTGGTGGAAGGATTGGACCCGACGCGGGCCATGATGCCGTTGCTCTTGCCGGACGCTGAGGCGAACAGTTGCACCAGCGACGAGCCGGCCTGGTTGGCGGCGCCGAAGAAGACCCGCTGCACCGCTGTGACATAGGGGTTGGTGATCGTCGCGACGTCGTTCGACGACAACACGAAATCACCGCCGGTGAATTGCAGCAAGCAACCGAAGCCGGGGCTGATGACACGCCAGTTGGGGCTGTCGTAGCTGAGATTGTTGGTCAACTGGCCGTTGTTGTTGATGCGTCCGACCCGGTCGATGAAGAACACGTCGTTGGCGTTGCCAGTGGCCGGCGGGTTCCAGGTGTTGGCCATCACCAGCCGGTCTGGCGTCTCGCCGACCTTGGCCTTCTTGGCCACCCAGGCCAGGTTGACGAACTGCCAGCCGATGCCGTTGACGCCGCTGTCGCCGGTGAAGTTCAGGCGTCCGTTGACGTCGGTGCCGTCGATGTACTTGCTCTTGGCCCAGCCCGGCAGGGTATCGACATAGTCCTTGTTGACGGCGTCGTTGAGCGCCGTCGGGGTGCCGAGGTTCTTGAGCTGCATGCCGCCCCACGAAATGTTGGTCAGCGGCACGCCCTGTCCGCGGCGGTTGAGGCAGTCTGACAACGCCATCGCCATGTCGTTGTCGTTCTCGTCGTGGCGGCCGGACAGAATCTTGGTGCCGGCAGCGGCGTCACCGGCCCAGGTGTTGACGCCATACTTGCGCGTGTAGTTGCCGTTTGCGTCGAAACCCATGTCAGCGTCTCCCACCTCTCATGCGGGCGAATGCATCACGAAGCAGCGCATAGCCGCCATATGTATTCAGGGCGTCACCGCCACCGGCCAGGTAAGCGCCACCGACCGCTGCGACAGGCGCCAGCGCCTTGGCGACCGGCTTGACGATGGGGGCGGCCATCTTCGCTACCTTGCCTGGACCGACAGCGGCGCCGCCGTAATACAGCGCCGTGCCCTGATTGCCTTCGCCCCAGGATTTGTCGCTGTTCAAGCGCGCCTCGGCGACCTGGCTCTTCAATTGCGATTCGGCCAGATTCTCCTCGAAGGTGGCGCCGTCCTCGCCCCAAGCCTTGGCCTGGAAGGAATTGCCGATGTTGTCGAGGACTGTGTTGGTGCCGGCGTCGAGATAGTCGGCACCGCCAAAGGTAATGCCGTTGCCGAAGGTCCGCACCCGGTCATTGAGCTGAGTGACGAATTGACTGACCGGGCCTTGCTTCTGGAAATCGGCGACCTCGCGGCGCTTCTTCTCGGCCACCGCGTCGTCATAGGACAGGGCCGCGGGGGCTGCGGCGGCACCGGCGCGGCGCTTTTTCTCGGCTACGGCTTCTTCGTAGGTCATCGCGCCTGTGGCCCCCGTCTGATGATCGCGTCGAGTTCGTCATCCGGAACAGCGGAATGGTCCGGGGCCGGCGTCGCCGGTGTTGTCGGGGCTGGCGTTGTCGTGGCGGCAGCCGGCGCTGGCGCTGTCGTGGCGGCCGGCGCTGGCGCTGTCGGGTCGGCCGGCTGCTCCGACGACTTCCATGCGTAAGGATCCGGCTCGCGGCCGAACTCCTTCATCGATATGGCGACATTATCGCGGTCGCTCTGGATGGCGGCCATGAAGTTCTGGATTGTCCGCTTGCGCTCGTCGGGCCGCATGTTGGGGTTGGCCAGCCGCTGCAGGAAGGCCGCCATTTCACGGTCGGTAGACTGCCCCTTGAGGGTCGTTGACATCGTCGTCATGGCGTTGAGGCCGACGAGGCGGTCATATTCCAGCAGATCGTTGACCTGGTCGGTGGTGACCTTCTCGTAGCCGGGGATGGAGTGGACCATCTCGACCGCCTTGTCGAGCGCATATGGCCCCCAGTCGGCCGCCAGCTTGGCGGCATCCAACTGTGCGCTGCCGAGCAGTTCCGTCGGGATTTTGTCAACCAGTTCCAGCGCCCGGTTGAAGCTGTTCAGGGCGCTGTCGTACTGGCCGACCTGCGATCCCATCTCGTTGATCGCCTTCAGCCCCGCTGGCCCACCCAGATTGGGGCTGGACGGCATGGTTTCGGTGGCAACGTACTTCTCGTATTCAGGCGTACCCTCGACCAGGCCGATCTTGGCGGCGGCCGCCTTGCGGGCCTCGACCTTCTTGCCAATTTCGTCAACCTCGGCCTGACCCTCCGCCTTCTTCAGTTCGAACGCATGCTTCTGTGCGTCTTCCTGCGCGGTGTCGGCGTGGGTGAAGCCGGCCTTCTGCTGGGTGTCGCTATGGGTGAAGCCGGCCTCCTGCGTCGCCCGCTCGTCACGCACCCGCTGCGCCGCCGCATCGACATCCCAGCGATGCTTCTTTTCGGTGTCCTCCGACGCCCAGGTGCGCTCCTGGTACTTCATCGCGGTTTCCGGATCGAGGCCCATCGCCTCGCCGATCTCGTCCGGCGCCAGCCCACCGGCCAGCAGTTCGGCGAAGCGGGTGCGGCCGGCGGCTTCCTGGTTGGCCAGCCGGCCCTCGCGAATGCTGCCGGAGATGACATCGCCGATCTGTGCCGCGCCCTGCCACATGCTGCCGATCTCGCGTGGCTTCATCGCCAGCGCGGTGGCGGCGGCCTGGTCGTCGCGCCGTTTCTGCAGCGCCTTCAGGGTCGCGCCCTTGGTGGCGTCGCGGTAACCGGAGGTGAAATCGATGGTCGCCATCTTAGAACAACCTTCCAGAGTTCAACTGCGCCATCAGCGCCGCCAGATTGTCGCGCCCGCCACCGGCTGCGCCGCCCTGCTGCACGATGGGCATCGACTCCATTGGCAACGGTGCCTGCGTCGGCATCTGCGGCAACTGGCTCATCGTCGGCGCGCGCTGCGCCGCCATACCGCCAAAAGCCCCGCTGAATGCCTCCTGATATTTGTCCATCTTGTCTTTGTCGGCCGCCTTGGCGGCGGCCACCGCCTGCGCCAACGGCACCTGGGTCTTGTCCGCGCCGGGGGCGACGTAGCCGCCGGTGCCAACGGTCGTCTGGCCGGGGTGTCGGACATGCAGGTCGTAGGGGCTGGTCGCTTTCGCTATGTCGGAGCCGCTGTACTTGGCCGTCCGCTGGGCGGCGTATTTCGAGTTCGGGCGCTCCCATTTGTTGACGAAGGCCACCGCCGCATCGTTCGCGGTCGGTGCGGCCAGAACGGACTTCCACGCCGCCGCTTCAGGCCCGGCATTCTCCTGCATGAAGAAGTCGTACTGCACGTCGGGGTCGTCGATGCGCTTGCCCTGTGACTGGGCGAACTGTTCCAGCGCGATGCGGCGAGGGCCGGTCCACTGCGCCAGGCCGAAGCCCCCGCGACCGGAGGTCGGTGCCTGCTCCTGGATGCCGGTGTCGAGGCCGCTTTCGTCCATGAAGTTCATCACCACGCCCTGCGCGACGTGCAGCGGCACGCCCCGCTTGACGAGGGCTTCGACAGCCTGTCCTGGCGCTACAACGGCCATCAGAAGGTGTGCCTCTGGTAGAGCAGGTCATAGTTGACGTAATCGACGCCGTGGATGGTCGTCACCGCGTCAGGATGCAGTGGCTTCACTTCGTCGGCCATGACGCCGTAATGCACCGTCGTCGGGTCGGAGATGTAGCGGAAATGGTAGGTCGGTGCGCCGGCGATGTCATGGCCGAGCGGCACGATGTCCTGCTTGAAGCGGCGGTCGGACAGCCACGAAGCCCATGGCAGCGCGCCGGCGATGCTGGCGCCCAGCCCGAACATGCCGGACATGTCGTTCTGCGCCTGCGTCGCGCGGGCATTGTAGTTGTCGTAAATCATCTGGCCGATGTTGGGCGCCTGCATGGTCGAGCCGGCGAACGGCTGGAATTGTGGCGTGTTCGGCGCCGACAGGCCGAGCAGCGAGGCGATCTCGTTGATCGGCTGGTTGCGCTCGGCGTAGGCGGCGGTGGTCTGGGCCTGGCGCAGATTGTTCAACTGGGCGGCCCAGTCAGCGCCGAGTTGATACTTCTGCTGGGTGGCGGCGTTATAGGCCTCCTGGCTGCGGCGCGATTCATCGCCGGAGGCCAGGAAGGCCTCGCGCGTCGCGTTCGAGAAGGCGTCGTCCTTGGCCATCTGCATGGTGCCGTAGCCCTGGCTGCCGGGCGACATGCCGCGGTTGGCCATCTCGGCCTCGGCCGCGGCGTTCTGCGGCGCGGCGTAGCGCCGGTAACGCTCCATCATGGCGTTCTCGACCGCGCCGCGGTCGGTGGCGGTCTGGTCCTGGCGGATGGCCCCCGGTGCGGCGGCAGCTTTCCATGGCTGCAGGTTCGACAGGTCGATGTTCTTGTTGAGATGCGCCCCCAATTTGGCCGACTGATCGACGCCGATCTGGCCGATGTTGCCGCGCGTGGCGGTGTTCTTGTTGAGGATCGCCTGCTCTTCCGGCGACAGTTGCACCTTCGACGTGTAGATCGGCGACTTCATCGTCTTGCCGGTCTGCGGATCATAGACGTCCCGCCAGCCGGTCTGGTCGTAGGTCTTCGACCCATACGGCGTGAATTCGTTTACGTTCTGAAAACCGAAGTTTTGCTGCGCGTTAACGAAGTTGGCATTGGATTGCGCCGCCGCGGTTTCCCACGGATCAGGCGGGTCTGGCATCCCTTTGCCCATCGGGGAACTCCATCGTTAGGGTGGTGCCACCGGCATAGCCGGGGAGGAATTTACAGTCGCCCTTCAGCATGCCGAAGGTGTAGGCGTTGGTGACGCCATTGATTCCGAGGCGACAAAAGCCTTCGTAGACGAAGCCCATCGCGATGGCGTTTTTGATCGCCCGCTTGTTATCGACGTCCACGAAGGCAGTCAGCCGCACGGCGCGGGAGAACAACGCCGTGAAGACAGCCCGTAAGAGTCGCCGGCTGACACAGCGCGGATCGGCGACGGCGGAGGTGAAGTAGGCCTCGAAATGGTTGATGAACTCGCACAGGATGACGCCGGCCAGCTTGCCGTCGCCGTCGCGCGCGGTGACACAGAACCAGCGGTCGTTGTCCATCGGCGCACCGGTGTAATCGACGCCGGTGCGATGGCTGACGAAGGCCTTTTCCTCATAGGTCAGTGGGGCGAAGGATATCTTCACAGGATCCACGACCCCTTCTCGTACACCACTTCCCAGCCATTGACCGAGAACGAGGCGTCGAACACCTTGGTGGTCAGCCGGATGGCGCCGACGCAGCCCTTGCCGGCGACGCCGTTGAACACCGTCACGGCGCGGTCGCCGGCGGCCCAGTAATCGACGTCCCAGGTGGCGATGTCCCACTCGGCGCCGGGCGGCTCGTCATCGACATTCGGCGTGTTGTAGCCGGCACTGAAATCGAACTCGGTCTTGATGTCGATGATCGGCTGCGGCGCACCGTCGCTGGTCATGTAGGTCTTGATGCCGGTGAACTGCTTCCACAGCGGTGTCTTGAAGTTGTTCCACGCCATCAGCACATCGACCAGGATCGGCTTGTTGTCATCGCTGCGGTGGGCCGGGTGCATCTCGTAGACGTTGCCGCTGTCGTCGGCGAAGTAGACATTCGGATCCAACCACGACCAGCAGCGCGCCGGCAGGTTATCGTAGATCGACCAGATCGCCTTCGGCATATGGCGGATGAACTGGCGGTAGCGATTCGGTGCGCCCTGCGGGATGTTGCAGAACATCCGCCCGGACGACGGATTGAGGAACACCTGCCAACCCTGATCGGAGCGGAACTGCACCGAGTTCTTGAAGAACATCGTGGTGACGCTTTTCTCGCTCTGGCCAAGCCGCTCCGTCTCGGCCCGCAGCATGGTGGACATCGGCACCAGGCCGGTCGAAATCTGCACGTAGAGTTCGCCGCCATACTGGGCGATGGCGTGCTTGCTCATCGGTGCGTCGAAGCGGAAAATGCCCTCCAGCTTGAAGTTTGTCGCTGGGTCGGTGCCTGAATAGATGACGCACTCGCCGTTGCTCGAGAACAGCACCAGCATGTCGTTCAGCCCGGCGCCGCCGTCGATGGTCCAGGTGTACATGGCGCGGATCGAGCCGCCGCGGCGGAACACCGCGTTGAGCGGGAAGACCTTCACCTCGCCGGACTTCTGCTGGATCGGCAGATAGTAGAAAGCCAGATTGCTCTTGTCGGTGAAGATCAACCGGTTCATGTGCGCAACGACGCAGTTGAAGGTCTGCACCGACACCCACGGCTCGGTGATCGGCTCGACAATAGGCTCCTTCATGATGCCGCTGGTCGGGTTGATCTTGACGCCGCTGGTCTGTGTCGTGCCGCCGGTGGTATCGACACTCAGCGTGATCGTCGAGGCGCCCTTGGCGGTCACCGTGCGGTAGCCGTTGGCCTTCACCGTGCCGGGGCCAGTGGCCCCGGACACGGCTACGATCTGGCCGACGCTGAACTTGGCCAAGTCACCCGCAGCAACGGTGACGACGGCCGGGTTGGCGCTGGTCAGATTGGTGACGGCAATGTCGCCGTAGAGATCGTCGTTGAGACTGCCGTTCCACGACCAGACGCCGTCGGCGCCATTGACCATGACGGTGTAGTCGTACTCGCCGAGATTGGAGAACGAGGTCCAGTGCCAGTCGTTGGACGAGAAGCCGCCCTTCAGACGGGAGCCGTTCTGGGCGTTCCACAGTTCGCCATTGCTGGCCGCCGCCAAGGAGTTTGGCACGCCATACCACGGGATCAGGCACCACACCGGCGCGGTGCCGCGCGTCGCCGTCTTGATGTAGCCGGCGCGGCAGGAAATGCAGTCTTCCTCGACATTGAAGTTGGACAAATAGACCGCCGTCTCGTTGTCGGTCGGCGTGAACTTGGTCGCCTGCGACAGGCCCTTCAGCGGCGGCATGACGTGCTGCGTCTCGGCGCGCACCTTCTTCAGCACCGCCGGCTTGCCCTTCGTCGTGTAGAGGGTGGGCACCATACGCATCAGATTTGTCGGCTCTCCGTGTCGTCGAGGTCGAGAACGCGGGCGTTGGCTCTGCCCGCCAGCTTGTTCAGCCGCACCGTGAAGGCGCGGAACTGCTCGCCGAACTCCAGCCCCTTGGCCTGCAGGTAGTGGTACTTCAGCCCGTCGATGGCGAGCCGGGAATCGAACAGGACCAGGTCGCTGTCGACGGTGGCGAACATCTTCGGGTCGCCGGCCTCGCTGGCCACCCAAGCATCGTCACCGAGGGTGATGCGGTAGGGTTCCTCGAGCAGCACCTCGTCGGCGACGGCGTTGAGCAGCGCACCCATCTGCGCGACATCCTGGTCGCGCGAGCCGAACACCGCGTTGATCGGTATCTGGGTGATGCCGACCTCCATCGAGGCCTGGGTTACGATTTCCTTCACCGTCGCCAATCGGGGCATGTCAGGCCACCCGCATCTTGAGGGTATCGATCATGGTGTTCTGGGCGGCGATGGTGCCGCGAGCCTCTTTCAGTTGCTCGATCACCTCGGCCAGTTGCGCGTCGCGCTCGGACAGCATCGCCTCGTACTTGCCGAACTGCTTCTGCATATCCATCAGACGCTCGGCCCGCAGCGCCAGTTCGGCCAGCGCCGGCGGCATGGAGCGGTCACCGGCCAGAGCGGCCAGCGCCTCCACCGTGTAGACGCCGCGTGCCGCGAACATCTCGATGTCGGCTGGACTGAGGACCGGCCAGTAGACCAGCGGGTAGCCGCTCTCGATGACGTTGGCGTCACGCGCCTTGATGGTCGCCTTGAAAGCCTCGTACTCGTCGCGGTGGGTCAGGAAATCGTCACGGTTGGCCTCGCGGTTGAGCTTCAGCAGCGGCGGCTTCTCGATCTGGATCATGGTCACGTTCTTGTAGACCGGGAAGCCGTCGTCACTGAGGACGTTGGAATCGGCCCAGCCTTCATAAAAGTGGATCAGGGCAGGTGCATCGGACATGGAATTCTCCTGTCCCTACGGTTCCCTACGGTGAAGGCGGGACGGCGGGCCGTAGGGTTCGCCGCCGCCCCACCCCTCAGACTGGCGCTCAAGTACCAGTCAGGAACAACCGGCCCTGCGCAGCACGGTTGGACAGCGTCAACGCACCCATGAAACCGATGTGGCGGGTGATCGCATCCATGTCCGGTGACTGATCGGGAAGGTCCAGCGTCTCGAAATTGTAGCCGCTGTAGATCTCGAACTTCATGTACTTGGTGTTGAGGAAGTAAGCGCCGGGATATTCCACGCCGGTCGGGCCGGATATACCGGTTGCCGCGCCGTCAAAGACGATCACCGCCGACTTGTACTTCAGCGTTTCAAAGCCCAGCCCGCCGATCTTTGAATCGGTGTAACGCTGGTTTTCCTGCAGGCCGGATTCGTAGGTGGCATAGACCTCGGCATCGGCGACGACCAGGTCGGGATGCTCGGTGCCGCGCACCAGCTTCATCCACAGGGCGTTCATTCCCGCTTTGAGGGCGGGGTATTGCAGGCCGGTGGCGCGGGCGACACCCTGGAACTGGTTCTTCCAGAAGGTCCATGGCGTGGTGGCGATGCCGCCGACGGTTCCGGTGCCATCGTTTGTCACCATGGCACGCAGGCCGACGAAGCTCTTCGCAACACTTCCATCGCCGTACACAGCTTTGGTGATGTTGTTGGACATCGTCGCTTCGGCGTTGTCCAGCTTGCCCTCGAGCAGGTTGATGATGCGTTCGCGGCCGCGGTTCTTGGCCAGGTCGGGGCCGGACATGGTGACCGACGCCACCGCGTTCGAAGGCGCATAGTCCGCCTCCGAAATCGTCTCTTTCACGGCGCGGGACAGCAGTTCCGTGCCCTGATACCAGGCGAAGGTTTCCTCGGCATAGGTCAGCGGCGTGGCAATCGCCTTACCGCCTTCGATGACCCTGGTGCGGCCGCCCTGCTTAAGCTGGGCGGTGATTGCGTTGGAGTTGCTGACATTGTCAGCGAGCTGCTTGTGGTAGTTCGCGATGGTGGTCGCGACAAGTTGGTTGACAGTCGGTTCGGCCATTGCTTCTCCAGGGATTATCCCCTCAGAAGCCGACCTCGTCAGCCGATTCCTCGATCACTTCCCTCAGACTGCGTTTGGCGCCGTTGTTGCCGTCTGGTCTGGCCACCGGTGCCGTCATGCCGCGGACGTTCGAGCGCACAGCAGCCTGTGCCCTCTGGACGCCGCTTTCCCGAGCGAGTTGAGCCTTGATGCGCGCCTCTTCGCCTTGGCGAATGGGGCCAATCGCAAGATCGTAGCATTGCTGCACGGAGAGGTCCGGACGGGTCCGGTAATGCTCCATGATGACCGGAAGGAAATGATCGAAGTAGGGATGCGCTGGCGTCCCGTCGGCATTTTTCTGGTCAGCAAATGCGTCAATTTCGGCTCTTTTCTGCCCAACAATCGCCTGCTGTTGATACTGGTCGCGGCGCTGTTGCTCGGATTCAAATGCCTGGAGTCGTGCCGAAGCCTGGCCGATCTGGTCGGCGAGTTTCTTGATCACCGGGTTGGCCAGGTCTTCCTTCGACAGACCCATTGGCGATGCCGGCGTGGCGGATAGGCCAAAAACCGCTGCTGGATCAATCTGCATGCGCTGCGCCAGTTCGAACAGCAACTCGACCCTAGATTCGAGTTTTGGGTCCAAGGCCCGCTTATGGAACCCGGCCCACTGGTAGACCGCCTCGATGGGCGACCGACCCTCTGTCCGCAACGACTCGGCGATAGCCGGATCGTTGAATACTGGCGCGACAGCTTGAACAAATTGGTTGCTGACCGCGGTAGCCTGTACGCGTCTCTGGTAATCGCTCTCCATTTCATGGTGCCGCTGGAGCAGGAAGTCCTGGTCCTCCTTCGGCAGCTTCTGAAACCGTTCGCGAACCTCCGCGCTCCAGTTCGCCGGTGCCTGCGCTGCTTCTCCCGTTACCGGGGCTGGGTGCGGCTCTTCGACTGGCTGGGTCTGTTCCGTCTCGGGGCTGGGTGGCTCTTGTGGAGCCTCTGCTTCTCCCGGCTCCGTCGCCTGATCTGCAGCGACGAAACGACCGTACTTATCCCTCGCGCGTTCCGTTTGTCCAGACGGCTCGTCTGGAGAATCGTCGTCTGGCGCTTCGGTGATTTCGTCGTAGGCCGATTCCGCGATCTCGCGCAGACTGAGCTTGGGTTCCTCCGCTGGAGGGGAGGCACCGTTCGTCTGATTGGAATCAGCCACCGTCAACCTCTTTCATTTTGGCAACCTTGGCCGCCCTTTTGTCAAAAACCGATTGAGGAATATCGCGCCGGTCTACAGCATCGACGGCGTTCATGTCACGCTCGCGCTGCCGCCAGGAGGAGATTGTCTTGCCGTCAACGACCGGGCTTTCGAAAGACTCGAAGCGGCTGACACGCGGACTGGGGAAATTCGCGCTTTTAGCGAATTTCTGCGGTTCCACTGTACCGATCTCGACCAATTGGCCGTTCCGATAGACGTACCTCAATCCTTCAGCGCCTCTCTGGCCCACAGCCACGACGTGTCGAGGTAGGAGGCGCAGATCGCCATCTCGCGGGTGCCAAATGGCGATCCGGCCGTCGTCCCTTCAAGCTCGTGCAGCAGAGCCTCGAGGGACTCGTAGGCAGCTTCCATTTTCTCGCGGCGGGCCTGCCGGTGCGCCGCCTGCTCGGCGGCGTGGCCCTGCTGCGGATCTCCGTGCGCCGCCGGCCTCATGTGTAGACGAAGTTCGATGCGGCGCTCGACACGCTGTGATCCCAGGCAATCACCGTAATAGTGCCGGCTACGCTGCGCGCCGGGTCCATCAGCAGAACCAGCTTGGTCGGGCTGAAATACTGGACGTAGGGTGTGTCGATATTGCCGACGATCAGCTTGGTCCACTGGGTGAAGTTGGTGCCGGTGACGGTCACCGCCAGCGGGCTGGGGCCACCAGCAACAGCGGTGTTCGGCGACAGTGACGAGATCGTCGGTGCCGGTTTCGCCGGTGTTCCGGTCACCGGGTAACCCTCGCCAGGAGAGATGGAGCCACGCGGGCGGGTGACATCGACGGCAATGGTGTTGCCCGTCATGATCGCCTTGTCGTCCTGGTTGCGCGGCGTGTAGTCACCGACAGGACCGTTGGGTCCGATGGTGTCGACCTTGACGTTGGTCTTGGCCAGAATCTGGTCGTCGCCGTAGACGCCGCCGTTCCAGGTGTTCTGCGGCACGTAGGCCGGGATCAGGTCGGCTTTGACGACGGCTGGCGGATATCGATGCCAATTTTTGGGAGTAATCTCCACCAACCCTATCCCAGCACCGCTAGCGGGGTTCAAAGGGAACGTTTGTAAGGCCAAGGTTACCTCCTAATAAATCCGTGCGCGGCGAAAAACCCGCCTTCCGGCTCGTTGGGGAGCGGCGCAGTTTCATTCTCATGGTCTGGGCGGCGGAACCCATGACTCTGGTAAAACTCGTTCTCAAGGTCGCGACCCGCGTCAACGGGGTAGCCCTGATCCCACGGCACGTCGACCGGTTCGGCAAAACCGACGTTGATGAGCGCGGCCTTCTCTTCCTGCGTCTTCGGCGTGTAGTCAGGAATCGAATTGGTCACGCCGTCCGGGTTCTCGGTCGGATGATCGCCCTCGACGTAGTCGTCATAGACATCGTCGATAGGTACCGGGACGTACTCATCGACGTGCGTGTCGACTTCAGGGGCGTCGTGGTCGTGATGTCCGTGTCTCGGCATCGCTGTCCTCCGGTTTGTAGTAACCATGGATGGAGTGGAAAATTTCCTTTTCATCGGGTGGCGAACCCGTGGGATAGGGGTCACGCGGGCCGATGCCGAGGTCTTCATCGACACGAACCACAGGCTGTTGATGAACATCCTGGCGGAACGTCTCCGACGAGGTGTGCGCGGCGTTGGCCGGAGTACCCTCCAATTCCTGCGGCGTCACGTCGGCAAGATCGTCTTCACCGTCTGCGGTGGTCGAAATATCGCGGGATTTCTTAGCCATGCTGTCCTCCTGTTGGGTGCGTGGGAAAGTAGGGGTACTTTCCCACGCTGTTCAGTTAGCGGTCCTGGCCACCCTGTCCCGGACGGTCCTGACCACCCTGACCGGGCTTGTTTTCGCCAGGCTTATCCTGACCGCCCTGACCCGGACGGTTCTGGCCGCCTTCGCCGCCCTGTTGGCCGCCCGAGCCGCCACCTGAACCACCCTGACCGGGGAACATATTGCGGTAAGTCATAACGCTTTCCTTTCGGGGTTATCCCTCAACGCCTACATAAGATTCGCGCTTGCGCTTCCGTTCCCGTTACGCGGACTTCCTTCATTCACTGTGCCCGGCCGCGGCCCTGCGCCGGTCGGCCCGCCAGACTCACCGCCGATGCCCGGAGGAGAGCCGACGCCAGGCGAGGCTCCGGGCGGCGGTGTGCCAAGCATCGGCGGCGGCATCATGCCGGCCATCGCCTGGAGCTGCTCCTTGAAGTCGTCGAGCAGTTCAATAACACCACGCGAATTCCGGACAGGATGCAGGAACATTCTGAGCAGTTCGAGCGACAGTTCGATGACCTGCGGTGGTGGCAGGATGCCGGTCTGCAGCATCTGCGCGGCGCCCATCATGACGGCCTGAATCGACTGCATGATCTGCGCCATCGACTGTTGCTCGGTCTGCTCATCGACCTCGACGGTGGAATCGCTCTCGATGTCGATCATGCAGGTCCGCGTGAAGTCGTCGCGCAGGATGGCCATCACCGCCGGCGTCACCTCTTCGCCGGTCATGCGGGTCAGCGTCTCGGCGTCGAAATTGTTGGCGATGATCTCGGCCTCGAGGCGCATCAGATCGCGGGCGAAATTGGCCGCAGCGGTCTTCTGGTCCTGCAGACGAACGACGCCCATCGAACCCTTGATTCGCTGGGCAGTCGCCGTTTCGGAGGCCTTCGTAGCACCGCGCATGATATCGCTGATGCCCATGATCTCATAGACGGCCTGCTTCTGCGCCTCACGCGCCCCGAGCAACTTCTCGAGCGCCTGGATCCAGATGTCGATGGGCACCATCCAGATGTGGTTTTGCAGCCCGCCATTGAGCATATCGACGCCATCGACGGGGATCATTTTGCCGTCGTCGGCGGTCAGCAGCGCGGCGATCTCGGTGCTAGAGGAGTTGTAGGCGCCGCGCACCTTGATCTTGTCGATCAGCCGCGAGATGCGGACGGAGGTCGTTTCGATGTCCTCGGCGAGGCGGGAGTAGAGGTCATAAAAAGGCTTCGGAATACGAGAATCCGAAGTTGACACAGCCAGGAGGGCTTGGGGTGTCGAAAAGAAGCCGGTCAGGTGCAACGGGTCGGGATCGACGCGCAGATCCATGCCGCCGGCCTCACGCATGAACCAGATGATGCGCGGATTGTCCGGGTCGGTGCGATCCCAGATTTCCCACACCATTGCCTTGCGGATGGCGTCACCGAGGTTCTCGGCGCTCTTTGTGTAAGAGCCGCCTGACGGAGGTGACTTCGCAGCGGATTCCTCGGTCCACTTGAGCAGGTTCTTGACCTTGCCGTCGGCAACGATCTTGTCGAATTCGGGTGTACCGGAAAACTCGCGGATCAGTTCATGCTCGGTAAACAGGTGGCGAAAGGCTTCCCACTTCTTGTCTACCGACTGGCGCACCGGGTCGCATAGGTAATCCTCCCAGTAGACATACTCGGTGTCGGTGGTTTCCCACACCTTGACCGTCTCGGTGGAGGGTGGGGTTGCCTCGGCCATCAGGTCGGACGGCACGTCGGGCGGGCCTTGCGGCGGCGTCAACTGCGTCTCGATCAGCTTCGGCTTCCAGCGCACGCGGCAGATACCGCGGCCGGGCAGCAGCACGTCCTTGATGGCAGTGCGCACCGCCTCGTGGCTGGATTCCTCCTGCACCACGATCTCGAGCGCCTTCTCCATCACCGCGGCGGCGGTGTCGATGTCTTCCGGCGTCGGCCCCGGTTTTGGCACTTCCATCATCGCCGGGGGTTGAGGTGGACCGCCCATCGCCATCGGGTCGAGCGGGGGAGCGCCACCGGGCGGACCCGGTGGCGCCCCAACCGGGGCGCCTGGGGATACCGCCCCTGCGGGGGGCGCTTCGGGCGGTAGGGGTAACGCGTCCGGAGGCATACCAGGCGGAGGCAGCGGGGGGCCACCTCCACCTGGCGGCGCCACCGGCGGTCCTGGCGGGATGCCCTCGGGCATGCCGGGCGGACCAAGCGGTGGCGCCATTCCCATCGGCGGCAGCATGGGCGGCGGTGGAACCGGCACCATCTTGCGCGCCTGAATGAAACGGGATCTTACCACCGGGGTCGGCGGTTTGGCATAGATCGCCGGCAGCATTACCTCCGTATTCGCAAACAAAATATTGAAGTGCTGGCCACCGGCATTCTTGCGTGACTTGGGGTTGGACGCACCGGGGCCTTCGTTGCGGTAGATCTGCACGATCTCGCGGCCGCGGCGACGCCAGGTCTGCTCGGCGCGCTCGGCGTCGGCCAGCCGCATTTCCCACTCACGACGATCAACTTCGCGCTCGACGCCATCGTCAAGCGGCTCATCGACCGGCTGGTTGGGCCGTCCGGTTTCGGCCGTCGATGGCTCGACCGGCGGCTTGGTGATCTCCGGATCGCGCGCCAACTAGATGCCCAATCCGAGCAGTCTGGCGATCATCGATCTTTGGTCTACGCCGGGGCCGGGGCCGGTCGGGCCGCCGGTGAACGGTGACGTGGCAGGGCCGCCCATCTGGGCGAGGGGATTCGGCAATGGCGGCCGCGGCGCGATTTGCTGACCGGCCATCGACGGCGGTTGCACACCCAGCGGGAAGGGCGACCGTTCCTGGCCCGCCATGCCACCACCCGGCGTTGGCCACGGCGCCCTTTCGGTTCCGGCCATCGACATGCCGAGCGGTGGCGGCGCCGTCTCGGTGCCGGCCATCGACATGCCAGGCACCGGGTATGGCGCCCGCTCCGTGCCGGCCATCGACATGCCGAGCGGCGGCGGCGCCGTCTCGGTTCCGGCCATCGACATACCAAGCGGCGGCGGGGCTGTCTCGGTGCCGGCCATCGAATTGGAGGGCGGCACGCCGTACATATAGGGGGCTGGCGGTGGTGCCGTCTCGGTGCCGGCCATCGAATTGCCGGGGGCCTGGCGCGGTGTCGGTATCGGGGCCGATGACGGCAGCTTGAAAGGGCTTT
>Ga0105104_10001278_pt1 | contig 18863 bp, 14 predicted proteins | sample PPLLaktember2015_3_FD_87034 | JGI IMG/M metagenome (GOLD analysis project Ga0105104, IMG submission 87034) | Freshwater sediment microbial communities from Prairie Pothole Lake near Jamestown, North Dakota, USA - PPLs Lake P7 Core (6) Depth... | ecosystem: Environmental > Aquatic > Freshwater >... | reverse complement strand
GGCATAGTGTCGTGGATGCCGCTCATATTATCCCGTGGAGCGTCAGTCATAATGATGATCTGGGTAACGGAATGGCGCTCTGCCGCCTCTGTCATTGGACCTTTGACGAGGGGATGGTCGGTATTTCATCCAAATATTCGATCCTGCTTTCAGGCGAGCTGCGTACCACATTGAACGTCCCCGGTCATTTGCTCACTCTGGAGGGTCGGCCAATTATTCTGCCGACTGAACAAGCAATGTGTCCAGATCTTGGATCGCTAAGCTGGCATCGTCAAAATGTCTTTAGGGCTAAATGATATGAAATAGAGAAGGCACATCTTCTCTCTCTTTGCGTCTTAATCTCATCGTTCCTTTTCCCAGATGGTAGTGATCCTATGCCAATAAAGGGGCACCGCGCCAATGAGCCCAACATCGGTCAGAAACCCACTGCTGCCCTGGTTCACGATCTTGCTGGCAAGCCTGTTCTAGCTTCGCTCCTATCGTCCTGACGCCAACTCTTCCCAGTACTGCTCCAGAATTGTCCTTCCGAGAATCGTATCAAACAGGAAACCAGGGGAATGGGATCACCTATAGTTCATCGAAAACATTACGGGCTTTAAAAGAAAATGGCGGGGTTTTCTCAATGACGGAAAGTTGAATCCAGCGTAAAAATATAAAATTTGCGAGACTGATTGAAACAAAAAATAAACGCAGCATCATGGAAATGGGTGGTACTATGGAAATCCTTGCATATGGGGAAGATGCTCTCACCCTTTGGGGTTTAAAATACCAACTTTCCGCCATTTTGAGCAGGTTGAACGATCCGTCCAGCCCTTCCCAATGCCAAGTCTTTTTCCGACCTAGCTTTGGCCGTGCCGGGGGAGATAAGAGCGCTCAGTTTGGTGAGTTCGATTTCATCATCTTATCTGACGCATCGCTCTATCTGGGCGAAAGTAAATGGGATCGTTCATCTGAACAGATAGTCGGTGGAGTTCTAAGTCTACGCCCCGAACAACTTCTAAGACATCGATTGTTTCGCTGCCTGGTCCAGGCATGGTTGGCTGGACACTATACGAGTTGGTCTGACTTTATGGTTCCAGCCGCAGTCATTCTCCAGGGGGAAGGGCTGTATAAACCAGTAGCTCCTGAAAACAGCTTGTTGGCAGAAAATCTGGAAATGGTTTTCAATTTAATCAAAGATCATTACAACTCGACTCCCCAAATAAAGAATCTGCTTCTCTATTTCTATTGCGCCAGTAACCAAACTGCCGCTTTTCTGCCGCAAAAAGCAGGCAATGACTTTTATGTAGTATCTTTAGATTATTCAACAGCTGTCCAGGGCAATTTTATTCGCATTAACCTTTAGTTCCTTGGTTGGGTTTTAGATGCCAGAAGCAAAAACATGTAGGTGAGTTTTTTGCTTCTGAAAGCTGTGTATATCGCATATATGCTTTTCGGTGAATGGCAATAATCATGAAACCTCTGCTATCTTTTGAAATAACTTATCAGGATTCTGACTTAATTGAAGTTGAAGTGACGGCATCGAAAGGTCGCTTTTCGGGTGTTACCTCTGTATCGATCGCAGTGGTCACACAGCGGTCGATATTACGATTCAAGAGGATCCCTGGAATGAGCGAGAAGAAGCATTAGGGAAAGTCTCTTTAACCTTCAGGAATTGACAGGTGTTACTCTGTAGACGCGACACTGGAAGCGGCTTTTTTGTTTGGGTTATCTCTTGAAAATTATATTTTTTCATGGGCTGCTTCGGTTTACCGGCAGCCACCTGGCCCCGCAATATGCAGTCACCCCAATTCTCGGATTTGACATAGAACCAGGCCGCTTTCCAGGCGGCCAGAAAAAAAGCTTTATAATCAATGGGCCCGTGGATAAACCCCCAAAAAAGAAAGCCAAATCATAACCCGACTCTTTTCGTCAGTCTTTATCCGTGCAATCACCTTACCTATTTTTTATAACTCAATATGCCTCATCCTCGCCTAAACATACTATTTTCCACCCTGGTCATACTCTTTTTGGTTGGATGCACTCTGGTCGAAAAATCACAACCGGCCAATTCGCTGCCCACTCAGGTTCAAAAGGTTTCAACCACAGTCCTACCTTCCGCACAGACGGAGCCGGCCTCGACACCGGTCGCTTCTGCCACCCCATTACCAATCCAAACGCCAGGCCAGGCTTCTACCTTGGCGAATTCGGACGCCGGATTGGACATTCGCCTCGCCTGGTTCTACAAGCCGCCAGCGACTTCTCTGGATGAATTGACGAATGATTACGACTTCTTCATCCTGACCCACAATGATGAAGCGGCTCGTGACCTTTTGAAGTCTCGCGGGGTCGAGGGGCCGATCCTACAATACCTGCTGATGAGTGAGATCATGGACCCGGGTTCGTGTAACGCTTCGCCGAATAACGACCAGGTCGCCTTTAAGCCAGGCGATTACTGCTGGATCCAGACCAATTACCCGGATTGGTTTCTCACCGGGCAGGATGGGCAAAAACTGGGCCAGGGGCAATACCACATGATGGATTCTGGTAACAGCGGTTGGCAAAGTTTCTGGTTGGAAAGAGCCAGCCTTCTCCAGGAAAGTTATGGTTGGGATGGAATTTTCCTGGATAACGTTGAGGCCAGTCTGTCAAAAATTGCCGAATGGGGCGGCCAACCTGCGCTGTATCCGGATGACGCCAGTTACCAGGCTGCCATCGAAAGTGAACTGAAACTTCTGTATACTGAATACTTCCACCCGAAAGGTCGCCCGGTTTTCGCCAATATTATTGCCGTGCGCGATCCGCAGGTCTGGCTGCGCTATTTACAATACTTAGACGGGGCGATGATTGAGAATTTTGCTACCGGCTGGCCGGGCGACGAGGGTTTATCCCCTGTCGAATGGGAACAACAAATACAGATGGCTGCCCAAGCCCAGGCCTTGGGGAAAAAGATCATCCTGGTAGCGCAGGGAGACCAATATGACGAACAGCGCGAGGTATTTGCCCTGGCGTCTTATTTGCTGGTTTCCGACGGATTAGCCTTCTTCCGATATACCAACCACAATCACTATGAAGATATCTGGAATTACGCTAACCAAAATTCAGATCTCGGCATACCGCTTGCCCCGCGCTACCAGGCTGCCCAACACTGGCGGCGAGATTTTAGCAAAGGTTTCGTGATCGTGGATCCGGTCGCCCGTACAGCCAGTATTACGCTCGATTGAAAAAACCATCCTCCCCTAAAATACTCAATATGTTTTCACGGATCAGCCTACCGGTATTCTTCCAATTGTAGCGTTCAAGGTAGATCGCCCGGCTCTTCTCCCCAAAAGCCTGGCACCTGGCGGGATCGGACAACAGGTCGAGTAAGGCCTTCGCAATGGCCTGCGCGTCTCCAGGTGGAACCAGGTACCCGTTTTCTCCCTCGCTTACAAAATCAGGGATTGCACCCAGGTTGGTAGCTACAATAGGCAGGCTGTTTTCCATGGCTTCGATATAGGCCACGCCAAATGCCTCATATTTCGTTGGCAAACAAAAGACTGAAGCATGTTCATAATAGGGAGGTAAATCGGCCAGTGGAACTTTGCCAAGCACCTGCACTTGCGGTAGATTGATTTTTGGAGAGCTGCCAATGATGGTCAGGGTGGCTTCCGGATATCGGTCCAATACCAGCCGGAATGCTTGTTCCAGATCGGGGCCTCCCTTGAGTGCCCAATTCACCCCCACGAATAGGATATTCTTCCTGGAATATCGCGCCGGACTCGTGAATGCCTCACGAGCATGTGAATTGCTTCCTGCATAAACGCACAAGGCTTTCTCGGGTGGGCATTGGTAATCGACGGTCAAAGATCTGCAAATGTAATTGCTGCGGGTGAATACCAGGCTGGCATTGTTGTAGATATTTTTCTCTAATTCGATCCATGCCGGTGCATACAGGTTGTGCGGATCGTAATTCGGATAGGCCAGGTTAGCCAGGACCGTCCGGTCAGTGTACACAAAATGAGGAAGACCGGGCAGGCTGGTGTCGAACAAGGACTGCAGTTGGAATGTAAAGGCAAAGTCCTGGGCATGGACCTTTAACCGGTCTAAAACCATCCGGCGGACCTGGCGGAACAAAAAGGGAGTGGCGACCTCGTATTCGCTGTGTTTTTTCTTGCCCCTCAAAATATCTAATCCATAATTTCGGCCGACCGCGATCTCATTTAGAGCCATCAAGCCGATATGCTGTTTGAGCATCTTCCCGATGCCGATCGATTCGATCTCATACTCCGGAAAGGCCTCTACAAGCATCTGCTCGACGCTTTGCCGGATTGGGGGATTGGCCCAAACGTACAAAAAGGCAAATTTTTTCTTCATTGGGATGAATCACTCAATCGCAAGGATTGGCAAACGGAAAACAACGGCGTCAGCCGTAAGTGAAAATGGCCGAGGTTTAATTTGGACCAGGTCCCCAGGCGGGGTAGATATTCGTGTGGATCCTGTCCCAGGTCGGAGCGTTTGGCCAGCATCGTGAAGGCCAATTGGATGCCCTCCTCCTGGACGATTCGCCTGGCTTCGGGGGTTATATCTACGGCAAGTCCGTCCGGATAGGCAAAGACCGGCAGGTCGTATCCCAGTTCCGATTGGATCACTGCTCTTGATTGGCGGATTTCTTTACGGATCTGTTCACCCGATATACGGCTTAGAATGGGATGAGTATGGGTGTGCGCGGCAACGTCAGCACCCTGGCGAGAGACCGCGCGTAGTTCATCCCAATCGAGTGTGTCGCGCAAATCCCTCTGGATACCTGGACTTCCACTATCCAGGTATTGATCGTAGAGTTCATCCAGCCAACCACCACCCTGTTCGATATTCGAATTTTTAATCTCTTGCGAAAGGCGCTGCATGACAAGTCGTTTCTTAGCGGGAGTGGTGATGCTCACCTGCTCACCGCTGGCTGTCATAATGTGTTTCCACTCGGAGAGATAAATCACCTGGTACAGTTTGTCCCACCAGAACGTCCCCTGCCCGGCATATCCGGTAGGTACAAACAAAAGCGGGCGTATGCCGAACTTGTTGCAAACAGGTAGGATCGTTTCTCGAAAATCCTGGTAACCGTCGTCTACGGTCACCAAAACAGAATGACGGGGTAATTTTTTCCCGCCCCCGGCTGCCTCGAGTACATCTCGGATGCTTACCGGCCGATAGTCGCGCTGCAGCAGCGCCATTTGCTCGTGAAATTGAGCCGGAGAAGCGTTGATCAGCTCAGGATTGAGCCACGCGCGATGGCCGGGAAGGTCAACACGGTGGTAAGCCAGAACATAAACCTGCCTTCCATTGTAATGGTCCAGGGATTGCAGCAGGCGCGATCCGCCGCTGCTTTCTGCAAGTGAATACAGACCCTGCTTGACCTGTGTCATACTCACCATCTTTCCTCCCCCAGAAGCTGAGGAGAGGAAAGATGGGATTTCATCTGACCAGAATTCATGATGACCTGTTGGCTAAATTTTCCTGCGCGTAAAAACGGCCACACCTAATCCAATAAGCGCCAGGAGAATCAATCCCGTTGTACCCAGGATAGTTGGCAGCAACCAGCTCGGATGGCTATCGGGAACAACCGTGGACTGGATAATCTGGGTAGAAACCGCCACCGGGGTAGATTCCACAGGGACAACCGTAGCAGATATGTTTCCGGTGCCCACCTTCAGGCGCGAATCACTAATCAGCACCTGACTTCCATTAACTACCGCGAAATCGCCACCCAATTTACTGCGCAGCGCTGATGTTGTCAGTGCGGCGGCAGCCATGTTCAGTCCATCGGTGTTACTGCCCAACACAGCCAAAATGGTCCCTTCGGATTGCCAGGGGGTAGCCAACAACTCCAGATATCCAATTGTGGTCCCGGCCGGCAGGTTATAGACGACTCGGAATGCGCGCTCGGTCGCGATATCGCTCCCGGTATCGAAGGGCGCCGGCAGGTTCTGTCCCAACTCCAAAACAAGCGGTAGCGTAGAAGCCTGACCAACGATCAGTAAATTCTGCGACTGGCGTATTTCTTCGGAGATGGCGTCTCCAAAGACTGTACCCAACTCGGTCAGTAGACCTGAAGATCGCCTTCCCAGGTCAGCGGCTATCTGCGCGGCCGCCGCCCAGGAGGCAGGATTATCTGCCGACACGACGAAGGTCGTCGTTTTCAGCGTGGGGGTCGAGATGAAAGGATAAGGATAATTTCCCAGGTTAGATGTAGATTTCACAACGGTCGCTGCCGATTCAAGCGGCAGGTGCAGCAGGGAAGCTGAGCTAAAAGTGGCCCAAAGGTTATCCTGGGCGAATAAAGAGCAGTTATCCGATGGGTCCAGGTTTACTTCGATGGTGAGCGTATTGACCCCTTGTTTCACGAGATCGGTAGGAATGCTGATTTGGGCTGTCGCATTGCTGGCCGTATCTTTGGAGAGGTTCTGGCTCCCGATTATCTCACCGTTGAGATAAACGGTCAGTCCTGAGCTGTTGATGTCGAGAAGGCCCGAATAGTTATAAACCAGGGTGAGATAAGAACCATCTTTAGCTACCTGGCCTGCGGGTACGGTGAAGGTTACGTCCGAAGATTGCAGTCCAATCCCGCTGAGCATGATTGAGCTGGTCCCCAGGTCCCCAAGAGTGCGGTCTTCTGCGACAGAAGGCGTTTCGATGCTCTCCAAAACATTTGCGATAAGCGTTAAATTCTGCGTCGTGCCTGGGCGCAGCGTGCCCGAGCTGACTGCCTGGGCGGCTTTGACCACGCCTGTGTCGGAATTGCCGCCGATCACCAGGATCACGTTGGATTTGTTCCAGGGTGAAACGGCCATTTCGACAATACCGTCATCCGGGTTGGCGCCCTGCGCCGAGAACACCGTCCCGCTGCTGGCAGCCGGCATGGCGACATTTTGCAACAAAGGCAGGCTGGCGGCTTTACCTACGAAGATCAGATTAGACGATTGTAAGGTTTCATCCGTAACCTGGCTGGACTCGATCAGGTTTAACGATAAGGCACCCTGGGTAATGTGGCCAAAACCGGCAAACGTCGTTAGAGCTGCTTGCAGCTCTCTGACGGTGGGATTATCGGGGATCACCACAACAGCCGGTATAGAAGCGAAACTGGACCGCATATAGAATGGTTTCGGAAGCGCCGACAGGTCTGTACTCGGAGCCATGTATGAGTGCGGTAAAAATACAGACGAGGATGCCTTTACGATAACATCAGTCCGGCCATCATCCTCGCAGTCTGTACCTGCATCCAGGAACAGTCGAATTTCTTGTCTGCCATCCTGCCGGGTGCTCTTCAACGACCAGGCAGGAATGTTAAACGTATATGACTTTTCGCCCGTCCAGGATAGCCCGATCTGGAAGGTGGCGCTGCCGTTGATGCTCACGTAGAGGGCCCCACCGGAATACGTGGGAATCAAGTCGGCCGATGTCCTATTCCCCGGGGTGAAAGACGGATCGAGGGTCAGTTGAATGGTAGCCCCTTTATTCAACTGCCAATCACTGGGCGTGCTGAAGTGGATTACCATCGTGTCGTAAGGCCCATAAAGGAAAGTGTCTGTCAAACCGAGCTGGCTGAAGCTGATGGTGGAATCGGACAGCGCTACCACGCTGGTTTCTGGTGTGGGGGCCATGGTGGGAGTGGTTTGAACCGAACCTTGACCGTAAGCAGGGCTAAAGTTAGGGTTCAGAGGGGAAATGAAGGCGATCACTCCCACCAGGATGATGAAGCGTAGAGTATATGACAAGATTTTTTTCATTGGATGTTTCGCGCTCGGAATTGAGATTTCCGAAACACTCCTCCTTTCGATGGACGAAAATGGGTTATGATGTTTTTGAATTGGTGCTAAGGACCAGGTAAATTTCCTCATCGGATTTCAATCACCTCGCCGGGCTACTCGGTGCCATAAATTTGTCTGACGCCCCGAAAGATATAGGGTCAGGCCTGATAGGGCAGCCAGGTTGCTATTAACCAGATAAGCCGGCAGGTACAAAATTTTCTCCAGCCCCGAAGCTTTCCTGGTTTGCTGTTGTAAACGGCCACCCAGCCAGGCCAGCCCATAAAATAAGACTTGCAAAACCAGCCAGAGCCAACCTGTCGGCCCCGCCAACTGCAGCCAGGGGTTCGCCGCATCCTTCACCGGACTGAGAATAACGGCCAGGTTCGCCAATAATGCGCCAAGCATGGCAAACGGCACGACCGGGCGAAGAAATTTATGCGAAAAGATCTGCCAGACAAGCATCGGTTTCTTCAAAGGCAGCAGACGAGCGAACATCCATAAGGCCTGATATCGACCCGCCACGATGCGAGCGCGGCGGGTGGCCTCATCCCTGGCGGAAAGGGAAATCCTTTCATAGGTCAGCGCATCAGGGGCATAAACTACCCGGTGACCTTTGCGCAGGATTTGCATGGCCAGGTAAAAATCGTCGTTGATGACTCGCGACGGCGCTGATTCAAAAAGGTTACGACGAAGGGCGAAGATCTCGCCGCTGACGCCTGTGCAGCTACCCAGGCGCGACTCTTGTTTTTTGATAAAAGATTCGTATTTCCAATACAATCCTTCTGAACTCGCCAGCGAATCATCCTGGCGCGAGATTACTTTTGCACCACTGACTGCCCCCACCGCCGGATCGGCCAGCGGAGCAATCAAGTACCGCAAGGCGTCCGGTCGAAAGAAGGTGTTGGCATCCGTCAGGACGACAATATCTCCTCGCGCAACCTGCATGGAACGGTGAATCGCGTTGATCTTACCCACCCGCTGCTTGCTAAAACTCAGATCAACACCTCTATTGGCAAACGATTGAACGATTTCACGGGTACGATCCTCCTGCCCATCGACCGCGACCAGGATTTGAAGTTTGCCGCCTGGGTAATCGATGGACAGGCTATTTTCCAGTTTTTGGGCGATCACGGCCTCTTCGTTGTACGCTGAAATCAGCAGCGTAACGGATGGAAGAGGAATTCTTCCGTCCTTCAAAACCCGCAGGGGAGTGGAAAAGAAGCGGGCCAACAACCACAGGATCGCCGGGTAGAAGGCGTAGGTGTAAAGGATGGAGAGCAGACAGAGCCAAAAAATGTAGGCGATCATTTGAGTCTCCGGTTGTAATCAAGCGATAAACCGGGAGATTCAACCGCCGCTAAACCGAGGTAAAGCTCATGCAGGCATTTGGTCACGCCTGCCAGCGAATAAGATTGAGCGATGTATTCGCGGCCGGCCCGGGCGATCCGCGTCCGGAGGGGTTCATCCGCCAGCAGCGTCCGTACGGCTTCTGCCAGGCGGGCAGGCAGGTCTGCGCCGGCATCTCCTGGGACGAGCCAACCCGTTTGCTGGTGGTGGATCAGGTCGCCATTTCCACCTACATTTGTGGCGATCGCTGCCAACCCACACGCCATCGCCTCTAACAGCGAAACGGAAAGGCCTTCCCGGCTGCTCGGCAAAATGAACAGGTCCGCCGCCTGCAGGTAAGGTGCAACGTCCTGGATTTCTCCCAGGAAACGAATCCCCGTCCCGCGGTCATCTTCGACTCCCGCCGGCGTGGGCTCGGCGGGATATGCCGCGAATTTCAGAGCCGTCTCCTCGGGGCCTGCCCCGATGATGAGCAGTGTGGCTCCCGGGTAATTCTGACGTATGCCGCCCCATGCGGCAATCAGTTGGTCGACCCGTTTCAGGGAAACAAGCCGCCCGGTAAAAACTGCCACCGGCCCGGCAGGCAGGAGCAGGTCGGCCCTTATCCGCTCTTTCTGGGTGGCGGCGACCGGGCAGAAATGTTCTACATCCACCCCGTTCGGGATCCACATCCGCAGGTGTTTCGGGATTCCCAGACAGGCAAGCTGCTCATCGATATCCTTATCGATGGTAATAAAGCGATCTACATGTGAACTGAATATCCGCAAACGCGTTTTACCCAGAGTCTTTTGTTGAAGGCGGTGGATTTCCCCTCCGCCATGAATTGTCGCCAAAACCGGGATTTTGTAGGTCTGCCCAGCCGCCACGGCCGTTGTGGTAGGTGAGAGCAGTTCATGCGCGTGCAGAACGTCCGGCTTTAACCGGCGGATGAGGTTAAAGGCGGTCACTGTAAAGATCAAAGAAGCCAAGACCTTAGGCCGGGGTGCGGGTAGGCGGTGGACCATAACCCCAGAAATGTTCTCGCGTGGCGTCAACCCTGGAAAACGACGGGTAAGAACGTGAACTTCGACCCCGCGCCTGGCTAACTCTTGCGAGACAGCCGTCACCTGGCGTTCAGCGCCGCCCACCACTGGAAAATATCCCTGGCTGAGCATCACCACGCGTAACCTGTTCGGAGGGCATACCCGAGAGTCCCTCATACCTTGGCCCACCCTGCAATGAGATCGGCTTCGTTTTTACCCAGCACCTCACCGTAAAGAGCGAGGATCCTGTTAAACCAATCGGAAACCTCGAAATTTTGGGTAATGTGAGCCATGGCTGCTTTTCCCATGGCCCGGCGTTGTTCGGGCTGGTCGAGCAGCACGCAAATCGCCTCAGCCAACCGGTCCGGCCTATGGGCTGGAACCAGGCTGCCCATCTCGGGCAGCAGTACGCGAGGTACATCTCCCACCTCGGTTGCCACAACTGGCAGCCCAACCGCCATAGCCTCCAGGATCGAGACCGGCAAACCCTCCAGGGAAGAGGCCGAAACGTACAGGTCGCTGGACTGCAGCCAGTCAGTGACGTCGCTACGCCGGCCGAGCAAGATGATGTCTTGGTCCAGGTTTAAATTGGTTATGAGAGTCTCCAGGCGGAGCCGCTCGCTGCCATCTCCGATCAAGACCAGTTTCGCCTCCGGATGGAGGTTTTTCACTTTTTGGAAAGCGACGACCAAGTCGGGTAGTTCTTTCACCACAGCAAAGCGGCCTACCGAGATCAACACCGTTTGTCCACAATCGCCCAGGATCTGCCTCCGCCGGGCCTCACGCTCCTCTATTGAGATGGACGTTGGATGCTGCACAGCATTGACGATCACCTCGATCGGTTTATCAGCCATCCGCGAGCGCTGGGCCTGGGCTACGCTTTCACCAACCGCCATAACCCGGGTCGCAAAAAATCGCAGTGCCAGGGATTCTGCCCGGCTGCGGAGCGAAGTAAAACTACCGTTGTTCCCCGGTGTCTGGTCGTTACCGCTGGAATGCAGCGTCGCCACCACCGGTATCCCTGCCAACCGGCCTGCCAATCCACCCAGGATATTCGCGTAGGAGAGGTGGGTATGGACCAGGTCAAAAGGTTGTGAGCGCATGTACCGCACCAGCGCTGCGATACGGTTCGGGTCTGCCAGATGGTTGGCCGGGAAAGCCGTCACCGGAACACCCATTGCGGCTAATTCTCCCGCCGGGATTTTCCCGGAAATATCGGCCAGACTGGCGACGCTGAGACCAACCCCCCGCCGGACAGCTTCACCAGCGAAGCAGTTGATCAACTTTTGCGCCCCACCCACCTGGAGTAAATCGACGACGTGCAGAATATGCGTCATGCCTGGCTCCTGACGAGGGCCAGACGTAAGGTCTTCCCCGCATGGGCCAGCAGCCCGCGTTGAAAAATCCATAGGATAGCTAAATACACCACGCCGCCGCACGCCACACTGACGACCAGTTCGGTCAGGGGGGCAGCCTGCCTTAACAAAGCCAGCGACCCCCAGACCACCAGGCTCATGGCAATCCCGCTCATGACAGCCGGAGCAAGCGCGCCAGCAATGGTATGCATGGGCAGGTTTAGCATTCTGCATGCCACGAACAGGTCCAGCGCCATTGCTGCACAGGCAATCGCGGCTTGCGCCCAACCAACAGCCTCAATCGTTCCGATCGACAGGGCCACCCAGGTCAAAGCCGGCACCGTGATGAATGCCCGGATGAATTCGACCAGGCTCAACACATTGGGCCTTCCCTGGGCCTTGTAGACAATCCCGGCGCTGTATCCCAATGACAGCAACATCGAGTAAATTGCTATCGCCCGCAATACCGGGATCGCTTGGATCCACTTATCGGTAAATAAAACCAGGACCACTGGTTCAGATACCAGCGCCAAACCTAACCCCAAGGGGACGGTAAGTAAAGCGATATAGCGGATCGAGGTAAGGAAACCATCTCGCAGCGCCTCAATCTTATCCTGGATGGTTACAAATACCGGAAAAATTACCTGGCTGATTACGTTGCACATCTGGTTGATCACCAGGTCTGGAATGCGGAAGGCCAGGGTATACACCCCCAGCGCTGCGGCGCCCATGAAATGTCCAATCAGCAGGTAGTCCACATTTGAATAGACGATGGAAAACACATCCACCGCCACCAGGCTTCCTCCATATGAAAGCAACTTCCGTGCGGCCTGTCCGACAAAATGAAACGAAGGCCGCCAGGGCATAACCCACCAGAAAGCTACATCAGCTGCAACCGCCCCTACAATTTGACCGATCACCAGGCTCCAAAAACCAAAGCCGAGCACAGCCAGAATAATTGCGATGCCTCCTTTACAAAACGCTTTGATAAACTCGGGGATGAATTTCCGGCCGAAGGAGAATCTTTTCCTCAAGAGCATGTTGTGGATATTGCCCAAGGCGTCGATTGGGAATGTAAGCGCCAACGCCCTCGTTGCCAGGACAGCCCGTTCGTCGTTGAAGAATTGGCCAGCTAACGGGGCTGCGATCCAGGTGATTGCCAGCATGGCTGTGCTGATCGCAAGTCCCAACCAGAAAGCGGTGTCCGGAGTATCCAGGTCTTCTTTATGATAGATCACTGCCTGGCCGATCCCAAAATCACTGAGGATGTCCAGGAAGCTCATGACTACCAGAGCATAACTCATCACACCAAAATCGTCTTTAGTAAGCAAGCGTGCGAGAATGATTGTGCTGATGAATACCATCAGCTTACCGCTGAAGAAAGACGCGGAAGACCACAGCGTACCGTTTAAGGTGGCTGCGGCAAGATTCCTGCCCTTTTTTTCTTCCTGGCGTGGGCTATTCTCCACTTTTCTCCTGTTTCAGTTTGATCGTGTGTTTCTGGCAACCTGCGGCAGCGCCAATGCCAGGCCAACCAGCAGCCAAAAGTAACGAGGGTAAGCCCCATGGATAAACAACCCGGCGGTTATATACCCCACCATCCCGATCCCAAAGACGGCCACCAGGCCAGCGTATTCTTTTAAACCCGACCGATTAAACCCATGCCAGGCCTGGTAGATCCCTCGGAATGAGAAATATAACACCATAAAAAACACGACCAATCCGACTATGCCCGTTTCCGCAGCCACTTCCAGAAACAGATTGTGTGGTTCCCGATTTTCAGTGCGTGGATCAAGACCGATCTGGCGCGAATACGATTGGTAATGCTCCGGATAATTGCTTACGCCAACTCCTAAGATGGGATGTTCCATAAACATCTGCCAGGCCACCAACAACTCGCTCATCCGCCCACGGATCGACACTTCTTCACGTACATCGGTCTGGCCGGTCGCGATCTGGGCAATCGTATTCAACCTGGTGTTGTACTGGTCGGGCATAAAGGTAAATATACCGATGATCAATAAAGCGATCAGGAAAACCTCCACTGGCTTTGGCCGCCGGTACACAACCAAACAGATCAGGACCACGCCCAGGGCAATTGCGCCCCCTCTCGAAAATGTAAAAACGATCGAAAGGCAGCACACCGCCAGGCACCAGGCAGCCAAAGCCCGCAATACCAGCTTTTTTTCAGACATCATGAAGTGGAATGCCAGCGGGACGATCACGACCAGGATTTGCGCATAAAAATTGGGATCGCCGATCGGACCGGAAATGCGAAAATCATCCATGCCAGTAACAATATTCTGGATTTCTGCCTGGCCAAAGCCCCAATAGGGATTGGTAAAAGTTTTGGTCAGATACTGGAAGACACTGATCGTTCCAGTAAAAATACCGGCGGCGACAATAGCCCACATTGCGCCTCGAAACGTGGATCGCTGCTGGATCAGGATTACCAAAAGAACGGTAATTACACCGTTCTTGGCGAAATCGGATGCTGCACTCGAAGCGGTCGTGTAGTCCACGGCGTAAAGCAGGGAGGTGAACACAACCAATCCGTAGGCTAACACAAGCAGCGCCGCCTGCCCCCACCCCTTTTGGATTCCTCTTGCGCGCATCCATTGAATGAGGATGGCAGCGACCAGCAGTGCAATGAAGGGCCTAAATAAGGATGGAGCGCTGTAGTAATCAATGGCGATGTCAGATATGCGCAGGTAGGCCATTAAGATCAACGCGTAGAGGCCAATGTCGACCCGGAATAATGTCAGAATCGCCCCGACGGCGCCCACGGTGATTACGACCGCCTTCAAAGCTCCATCGGCTAGAGGAATAAGAAATCCAAGCGCTATTCCAGTTCCGATCGTCAGAAGCACGAAAAGCGATGATAGCCAACGTGATCCAGCAGGGTTTTGTTTCAGGATCATTGGATTCCCTGTCAGTTGATTACGCTGTCCGGTTTTGTTCGGGTTTCTGCTTCAACATCCAGGTCGACCATACGCTTAAGCATACTTTGCGTCCGGGCAATAACTTGCTCGGCAGTCTCATTCACTGTAGAGGTCGTAACACTCATTAAAGGTTGCAGGTTTATCCTTTCGCCATACTCTTTAAGATAAACCGGTTGAGAGATCGTGCCACAGATACGGTTGAGGGTACGTTGGGCCGCATTCGCCGATGTCGTGGGCAGCAGGATTGCATAAGTGATATCATCCCAGCGGGAAATCATATCGTTTCCGCGCAGTTCTTTTTGGAAGGTCTGGGTCACTATTCGCATTAGATCCTGAACAAGGTTTTGCGGCAGGCTGTCAATCACCCCCCTCAACCCGTCCAACTGCACCAACCCAAAGGAGAGTTCGCCGTCCGGATAGCGCACGAGTTCCTGTTCCAACCGTCTTTCCAAATATTGGCGGTTATAGGCCTGTGAAACTTTATCTCGAGTAGACTCCTGCCGAAACGAATCCAGGGAGGTTTGGATCTGCACCTTCAACACGGCCAACCCGCAGCCAACTATAAACCCCAGGGACAGAGCAAGTCCGGCGTCGCGTAGGGGCACGGGGCGAACCGGCGTTTTGGACGGAACAGCCGGATCCAGCAGGCTGATATCGTACGCGCTGTACAGTTCTTTGATCGCGTTGATGGCGTGCTCGCCGACGCTGTTGGCCAGGATGGCCACAGTATTTGGGTCTGTCCCCTCGACCGTCAGTTCCAGAACGTTCGAGTCTGTAATCACGATGGTGGTCCGGGTGTAATTCGTCAGGGAACTTGGGTCGATATTCAGACCGGCGAGCGTCTCATTATAGAGCCGATCGCTGTTCAAGAACTCTGCGTAAGTTGTCACCACCGACCGTTTATCCAGTGTGTCCAGGCTGTTGAGGACATCGGATGAACTCGACATCTGAGAGATATTTGGGCTGATCGCAAAACGCGCGCTGGCCCGATAAATCGGGATCGCTAAATAATCCAAACCCATAGCGACTTCCAAGGTAATCAGCATGGTTAATAAGATTAACCACCATCCACGTATAAGTGTCCGTAAATAATATTTGATTTCCATTGCGTCTCCTCCTTAAGAATCCTGTGCGCGGTATGTGACGAAAGAGGCATACATCGAGTATATAGATATGGAATAATCAATCCACCTGCAAAAACAAAATGTTTCAGTAAATAGAAAAATGAATGAATTCAGGATAATGAATCGAACAAAGAAGCCAACAAAAGTACCTGTGTCGAAATGGCAAAATTGTGTCGCACTGTTTCGCGCCCAGCTTGGGCGATAGGGCGGACCGCGACAACATCCCTGTAAATGTTTGCAAGTTGATCTGCAAGGGCAGCATCGTCTCCGGGCGGGACGAGAAAACCCGTTTCTCCTGGCCTGACCAGCTCCGGTATTCCGGACAGATTGCTGGCTACCACCGGTATGCCGCACGCCATCGCTTCCATCAACGCCAGTGGTATTCCCTCCATCTTTCCACTGGGAGTGATGATGCTCGGTTGAACGTAACAATCTGCGTCTGGCAGCTGTCTGGCAATTTCCTCTTGGGGTACTGCCCCGATCAGGCTTACCTTTCCCTCAAGCCCACAATCCTTAATCGTCCCCTCTAATTTCTCGCGTAATAATCCCTCACCAATGATATTGCATTGCAGTGGAATTCCTGCCTCGATCAGGCGTTTACATGCCCGAATTAACACTTCCTGCCCTTTATACGGCTGCAGGCTGCCGATCGAAACCAACTTGAAAACTCCGAGGCCGCTCCCTTTTTGTGTTTTATATAATTCGGGCGATATTCCACAGTGGATGACGTGCGTTTTGGAGCGCACCCAATCGCCTACCTCGCGGGAGATGAACTCGCGGTTAAAATCTGAAATTGCGACGATAAACGCCGCATCGCGCATTTTTTGAGCCAGCATTTCGCGACGCACAAAAATATCATGGGCGTGGATGGTGACGCTGTAGCCAATACCGGTGAGTTGGTGGATGATCCAGGCTGCCAGAGCGGGATGGGTAGCGTAATGCGAGTGGATGTGCCCGATGCCCTCTTTCTCCATCTGGCCTGCCATCCATACGGCTTTAGGGAACAAAATCAATCCACGGATTAGCAGATTGGCGTTTGGCAGGTTATACCTTACCATTTTGGCCCAGGTAAACAGGTACCGCCCAGGTGAACGGAACAGGGCTTTTGCATTCGCCGTCCACACAACCGGTGCAAAAAAAGCCGCCTTATTTGCCCGCCGCATCCAGGCCAGTGCATCCGGGTGAAATACCGGCTGAGATTGCGATATCAAAGGATAAAGAGAAATCGACCAACCTTGCCGTTCGAGTTCTACCATCTCCCTCAAAATAAAAGTTTCGGGCAGGTGTGGAAAACGGGAAACGATGTAACCCAGCTTCGGTCGCATTAATACGCTCCCCGGCCTTTGAATACCACGCTAATCGTTCGCAGCAGGATCGCGAAATCCAGCAGCAGGCAGCGATGTTCAATGTAAGTGATATCCAGGCGTAAGCGCTCGTCGAATTCAGACACACCCCGTTCGGAGATTTGCCAGAGGCCGGTAAGCCCCGGAACGACTTCCAATCGTTCAGTATGCCAAAGAGAATATGTTTCTGGAGAAAACGAAGTCGGCCGTGGACCAACCAGAGACATTTCCCCTTTTATAATGTTAATGAACTGAGGTAGCTCATCCAGGCTGGTTTTTCGTAAGAATCGTCCAATCCGGGTGATCCGTGGATCGTTGGGTATTTTAAAATCGGGCCATTTCAAGACGTTTAGATGATCTAGCGCGCGTTTATCCTCTTCCGAATTGGTGATCATGGTACGGAACTTGATCATGGCGAAGCGCTTTCCGTCTTTCCCGGTGCGCTGTTGGATAAAAAACACCGGGTCACAGGGAGACGAAATTTTGATAGCAATCGAAATAAGGATGATAAGGGGAAACCAGACTGGAAAACTAACAATTACCATCCCCAGATCCAGGACGCGTTTGATTCTTAGATATTCTTTCTCGGAGATTGCATTCTTCTGGGGTGAGTATCTTTCAATCCATTCGGCTTCGTTGTGAGGGAGTGATTTCATAAGTCGGTGATATTCGATGGGGGGCCGCTAACAATTTCTACTTCATGATCCGAGGCCGAATTGCCTACATTCTCCTCATTTACTGGTTGATCGGCGGATAAGACGGGCTCAAATTTTTCTTTGGCGTGACCGGGTAATATTTGGGGGTCCGTTCCAGACGCGGCCATATTGGTTTCGGCGCGCCGGACCAGCTCTTCCCATGTAAGTGCATCCGAGGGGAATGCCGCAATCCCATACTGGATAGAAACGCCCAGGCTGTTTTTTACATCTGCCTGGATTCGTTGGGCAAGAGTGCTGGTTCCATCGGTGTTATTCTCTGGGCAGAGGATGATAAAATGACCGTCCCAATCTTTGGTCATAATCATATCTGTCCGCCGCGCCTGGTGGATAATAATTTCGGCTAACCGGGCAGCCAGATATCTGCGGGAGACTTTTTTCTGATTTTCCCGGATAATTCGATTCAAATCTTCTTTGAGTGTAAACTGGGACGGTTCAATAACCATCAGAGATAGGGGATGGTTATAGCGCCGGCTGCGGACGAATTCAACCTTGATATCTTCGATAGCGCTGTGTAAAGTGCGCACCTGGCGTACCGAAGTCGGTAAGGAAAACAAACTCCCTAATTCTTCGATTTGGTGTAACTGGATTGCCAGATGATACGCCAGGGCTACCGCCACTGCTAACAGCGTCATTTCGGTGACAGTCTGATAAATATTCATTCCCACCCAGAAACGCGAAGCCGGGTACAGAACCCATCGTCCTATTAAATAAACTGCACTCCAGGCACAGATACACCCAACCAGGGGGATTTTAACCTGGGCTGAGAAGGCAATAACCAACAAAATTGCCATCGTCATAACAACATACAAGACCGGATAGAGTGTTAAACTTACTCCGGCCTGAATGCCTAATTTATCTAAGTTATAGATTACTGCTAGATAGGCGAATAAACCTAAGATCGTTCGAATTCGACTGCTCATCGGCTCTTTTGTGTTAATGAAAGTGTAATGTTTAGTGCGCCAAGCTGCAGAGATTATATAGTATAACTGCCCCGGCTGATAGGGTGGGAAAACCGCACTGAGATACTAACGCTGCATAAATATATCCAGCAGTTCTCTCACCTGAGGACGGATATTAATACAGCCAGCAGTTGATCAAAAAGTTTCATGAACAAATCCGGGAAGACCCCGGTGAAGGAGATCAATACCAGGCGATTATTCGTGACCAGGGTTTTCGCCGCGCTGTTGTGCGTGTATACGAGCACCGCTGCGCGTTGTGTGGCGTTCGTATGCTCACCACGGAGGGGCATAGTGT
>Ga0105104_10001277_pt1 | contig 18873 bp, 32 predicted proteins | sample PPLLaktember2015_3_FD_87034 | JGI IMG/M metagenome (GOLD analysis project Ga0105104, IMG submission 87034) | Freshwater sediment microbial communities from Prairie Pothole Lake near Jamestown, North Dakota, USA - PPLs Lake P7 Core (6) Depth... | ecosystem: Environmental > Aquatic > Freshwater >... | reverse complement strand
CGCAACCCGCTGCGCATCAGGACGCACAAGGGCGTGAGCTCGCTCAGCGTGAGCGCCATGACCGACCCCAGGGCCGGCAATGCGACGACTCCCATACAGTACTTGATGCTGTTCCTGGAGTTCGGCGTCGGCGTGGCAGACCGCACGGCGGCCACCCCGCGCTACGTGAACAGCGCATCGTGGGCCGATGGAACGCCGACTTAGTTTCAGGTATCAGGTAACAGGGTAGCAGGTAGCAGGATTTTGCTACTTGCTACCGGCTACTTGAGACAAGGAGAATAGATCATGAAAAGGAATTTGACTCAAGCCATGCGCCTGTTGGTCGTGGCACTGGTGATCATGCTCGCGTTCGCCACGCTCCCTCCGGTCGCCGTCAGTGCTACCCCTCCCGAGGGCACCGAGGCGCAGGGGCAGCCGACGCGCTTCCGGTCCATCTACGTCGAGCATGACGCGACCATCGCCGGCAACCTGACCGCCAGTGGCGATTTCACCCTGGGCGATGACCTGGCTATCACCGGCGACTTGAAAGTGGGCAACGGCACACCGACCGTCACCCAGGATGGGGAAGACGCCTACATCGAAGGGCAGTTTGAGGTTGACGGCGAGGCACAGTTCGACGGCGCTATCGACGCCAATAGCACGGTCCAGATCGACGGGGCTACCACGTTTGGCATCGACGGCACCGGCGTCGACGTGCGCTTCTATTCGGACACGGCCGGCGACTCTATGCTGTGGGACGAATCAGAAGAGGCGCTGACGATCACCGGCACGGATGGGCAGGACGCTTTGAACATCCCGGACGGCAATCTGGACGTTGATGACAACTCAGCATTCGGAGACGCAGCCGGGGATACGACCACACTCACCGGCGACATGGTGCTCAACGGGCTGGCAGATGCCGACGCAGCCAACTACGATTACTGGTTCGAGATAACCGGCGACATGACCGGCACCGGGACTAAGGACCGTAACTATGGCTTGCTCATAGACATGACTCGACCGGCTGGACAAGAGCTTGTGGTTGGCGACCACGATGAGGCTGGCCTAAAAATCCAAGTTATCAATAAGGCCGTGAATACCGTTGCAGGCAACACCCTGCGCGGTATCAACGTCATGGCCAAAAATGACAACCCGAGCGGCAGTCTCACCAATCTTATAGGCGGGCTAATCTCTATCCAGACCGACACGGGCAGCCCGCCGGCCGGCAACGTGAGTGTGGGCAAGGCGCTTGAGGTCAACGTCACGGCCAATGCACCCATCACCGACACCCTGATGCTGGCCGACTTCCGGTTGTTCCGGCAGACAGCGACGGAGCCCACCCAGGAATATGGCGTGCGTATCCGTAACAGTTCAACAACCGGCACCGGCGCGGACGCCGCGTTGTGGATCGACAGCGACGGCAGCGGCGAGACCGACGACTGGGGCTATGGCATCGACATGTCGGGAGCCGACATCGACACGGCTGATATCCGACTGGAGAACGGGGAGACGATCTCCAACGGTACGGACGGGCAGATTGACTTCTCTGGAGCAATCGGAGTTACGGGAGACGGCATCGTCATCAACTCCCTGCCATTTACCTACACCGACGCACTCACAATCTCGGGGGTTCTTACCAACGTCCGATTGCTCTACTATCAGGTTCCATAATAGGAGTAGGCGCATGAAATGTCCAGAATGCGGCGCCGAAACACCCGGCGTCAATCACAATAACCGCGGCCTGCGCTGCACGTTCTGTTTTGCGCGGCTGGTGGTAGAGCCGGCGGCAACGCCTGAGCCGGAAGCGGAGCCCGATGTATTGCACCAGCCCCTGCCGAAATCGTTAGTCAGACCCAAGCCGAAAGCCAAACGACGAAGTCCCCTCGACCAAAGGGAGGGGGGAGGTAGGGCGTAAATGGCGTTTACGTATGACCTGAGCGGGACCGGCACGGCGCTGACCATCTCGCAGATCCGCCTGGAGATCGGCGACACGGACAGTACAACCGGGCGCGGCGTGAAACCGGACGGCGAGAACTTCACGGATGCCGAGATCACGTATTTCTACGGCGCGGAATCGAGTAACGTGATCCGCGCCGCCGCCCGCGCCTGCGAGGTGCTGGCCCGCTCGTGGGCTACCGTGCCCGACTGGACGGTCGGCCCGCGCCACGAGAGCGCCGGGCAGGTAGCGAAACAGTTCACCGAGATGGCGAAGGAACTGCGGGCCAGAATCGGGCGGACGGGGCCGGTGTATCTCAATCGCACCGACGCCTATACCTCAGACGGGGGCGAATACAGTTAGGAGGGCAGCATGCCCAAAGATCGAATCTCGTTAGTTGTGCTCTCTGCGCTGTTGGGCCTGGTGTTGATCGCCGGCGCGCTGGCCTCGCTGGCCTTCGCGCCCGCGCTCCAGGCCGACGACCCCATCCGCGTCACGGTCAACAGCGCGGCGGTGGCAGCCGACACGAACTCAAGCGGCCACATCTGGGGTCGCTACACCGGCGCAGACTTGTTCTACGCCATAGACCAGACCGACGCCAATACGCTTAGTCTGGAGCTTGAGGTATCGGCGGATGGGTCTACCTGGTTCAACAGCACCATCTCGCCCACGCTGCTGACCGATAACGCCGCCGACGCGAGTGGGTACGTGGGCGACCTACCCATCCACGGCTGGCAGTGGCGCATCGTGGTCAACGTGACGAATACCAACACCGTCACGCCGGCGCTATCGGTGATCCTGCGGAATGAGTAACAAAAACGCGCTGCGCGAAGAGCTAGCGGCCCTGTCCCATCGGCAATGGTCTGGCTGGATGGATTACATGTTCGCTTCATGCGACGAAAACCTTGAAGACGGCTCAATCTACATCCCCAGCGAGTTAGTAGAACGCTGGAAGCGCCAGGCGCGAACGCCCTATGAGGAGCTGAGCGAGGAAGAGAAGGACAGCGACCGAGCCGAGGCCGATAGGGTTCTGGAGACGATGACCAGGTTAACGTGGTTTTGGATTCGTTGCACAGGTTCGGAGACCACGCAATGAGTAGAACGCTGGCCCGCCTACTGAGTGAGACGTGTACGCACAAGAACAACCCAACCGGGGCTTCACTCGCCACCGTGAAGACGGGTATCGCCTGCGCGCCGATTGACTCAATCGCGCAGACCTACGCGCAGGCGTACCCGTTTGATAAGTTATTCCTGATGAAACAGACTTTTACCGAGTATACCGCATTCGTGGCGGGTGACTACCTGGTAGCCGACAGCGTGACGTATGCGGTCAAGTCCGTTCACAAGTGGGACAGCCCAGGGCGCTACGCCGGGACGGGCTACATCCTGATTTTGGAACAGCAGAGTGGGAGCTAATCATGCCAGCCAAGCTAACTGTGATTGGCTTGCCCGAACTGAATAAAGCCCTGGCCGAGATTGCCGAGCGACTGGAGGACAAGCGCACGATCACGCGCCTCTTATCTGAGGACATGATCAAGTTTGCGCACGTCATCACCGGCTACCTGAAGGGCAGTATCTACTACGGCAAAGAGGTAGCCGGCGCATCGGCGCACTACGCAGGCTTTGAGGCCGACCGGGGCGACCGGCTGGCCGGCGGCAAAACGGGGCATGACTATGCCCAACGCGCCATCGACGTGTTTCCCATGGACAAGTGGGCAGATAGCATAGTGGAGCCGTTCTAGCATGGCGTCAACCCGCCAGCAGGTACGCGAGCAGTTAACCAGCATCTTCACCACGCGCGCGCAATTCAACGCCGTGTATGGCTACGCGCCCTTGGATTTGCAGGGGTATACCAAGGTGCTGTGCATCTTCTCTGACCGCACGCGCCACGACCAAATGACGAAGGATTGGGTCAACAACCTGTATACCTTCATCCTGGACGTGTACGTCAAGCGCGCATCGGGCGAGAATACCGAAGACGTGCTGGACACTATGCACGAGGAACTACGCGACGGCGTGCGTGATAACCAGGGCGATTCAACCTGGGATTTCCTTGACTTTAACGAAACATCGGACGCCTACTTTGCCGAGGTGAGTGGCGTCCCTTACCGAATCGAACGCCACACACTCACGGTTAAAGTGAGCGGGTAAGGAGTAACCCTATGACCTCAAAAGCTGAAAGACAAGTACTGGCCGGCCTCCAGACCGATGCCGGCACCGGCGTCAACGTGGATACCGCGCTGCGCGCTACGTGCAAATTGCGCCCGGCGGTGACGAAAATCCACCCGGACGAGGATATTGGTTCATTCGCGCCGGCGCGGCACTACGTGGCTGCCGTGCGACCCGAGGGCAGCATCGTCATGGACGGCACGTATGAGCAATGTCTCATTCTGTTGGCCATGGCGCTGGGCACCGTCACGCCCGGCGCGGGGCCGCCGTATTTGTGGACCTTCGATCTCCCCGACGCGACGACCGACCTCAACGCATTCAGTTTGTGGACCGTGGAATACACCGACGGCGACGACCAGGTGATCCGGGCCGAAGACGTGTTTGCCAAGAGCCTGACCATCAGCGGTGAGGCCGGCGCCGGCTGGATGTTCGAGGCCGAGCTGGACGGGGGCGAGACGACCATCCCCGCCGCGGTCAGCGCCTCGCCCACCCTGGACGATACCGTCACGCCCATCCGTATGGCCGACACCACGCTGTGGATCGACACCACGTATGCCGGCATCGGCGTGACGCAGTGTGAGGAGCTGATCTCGTTCGAGTGGAAGATTGAGGAGCTACAGCACGCGAAACAGTTCGCGGGCTCACTCTACCCCAACGGCAGAGGCAACAGCAAATACAAGCTCTCGTTGGAATTGGTCTTGGAGATGGCCGCGCCCGAGGCGCATGCGTTCTCTGATGCCGTCCTGGCTACCACGCAATTCGCGGTAGAGATCAAGGGCTATGTGGATGCCAACGACTTTATCAAGTTGGATGGTATGTTCATGGTGGAGGAGATCGACACCCTTGACGATCGCAATGGAAATAATGTCCTGAAAATCACACTTCTAGGCGAAAAGGATGCTTCAGATAATACGGGAGCTGTTCTAGTAACAACAGATGTAAGCGCGCTCTAGTTATCTGTAATCAATAGTTTTAGCGTTCTTGCGCATGTTGCAGGATGGACAAAGAGGCTGAATATTTGAAATATCGTCGGAGCCGCCTTTTGAAAGCGGGACAACGTGATCTTGTTGCAAGTGGTCTGGAACATCACCGCAACAAAGACATTGGTCTTTATAGTAAGCTTTCAGGGCTTGCCATTCGGTCTCTGTATGACTACCGGGAGCATTCAATTTGATGGCGCGTCGCTTGCGAGTGTATTCGTTTTTCTTGCCGGGGTTGGCTGCCCTAATTTTGCGGCCATACTCAGCGATTTTTTCGCGGTGGGTCTGGCGGTATTTGCGCTGGATCGCTTTTAATCTTTCGGGGTTAGTTGCCCGTACCTTTTTAGTATATTCAGATTTGGCACTCAAGAGCGTTTCCCGATTGGCTTCTCTATATTCTCGTTGGTACTCTGCTACTTGCTCTCGGTGCGCCTCGTGCCATTCTCTAACATACTGCTGGCGGGCGGCATATCTTTCAGGTGCGGCTTTCTTGACCCGCGCGAGTTGCTTCTTTGTCCATTCTCGCTGTTTGCGCAAGAACTCTTCGTATCGTTCCGGGTCAGCTTTGAGTTTGGCATACCACCGCTGGAAGTATTCATGTTGAGTCGTCATAGGCCAGCCGCCTTTACTGCTTCCTCAATCAAGGTCACGAGCTGGCCTTGCATTGAACGGTTATTGAGTTTGGCAAGCGCCCTAAGTTTTTGGTACAGGTCAATTGTTAGAAGGATCGTTATCTTTTTCATAGCAGTATTATACCAGGAAATCGCCAGTGTTGCAAATTCTATATTGGGTAAAGAAGGGCGAGTATGTCTATCGAATTTAAGGTCATCAAGTACAAACATTATCGGCGCGCGATGCAGCTCCAGAGCTCAGGCAAGCAGAACGGCGCGGGGCAGGTGGCCCTGGAGGACGAGACCGCGACGGCCTACCTGGAGTACGCCATCTCGCTCATTCGGTCCTGGAATTTCGTAGACGCCGAGACGGGCGAGTCTTTGCCGGTGGAGCCCGCGTCACTGGACGAATTGTCGGTAGAGCAATTGCAGGAGCTGGTCGCCGGCTTCGGCCAGGAACTGGGCACCAAAAGCGAGATCGTCCCAAAAGCGAACGCCGCAGCTTGACCTTGTATTTCGATGCCGTGAGGTCCGGCAAAAAGCGGCTGCCTGAGCTGCCCGAATGGGTGAACGTTATTCAACTGGCCGAGATCATGAACGTCATGCCGTCCGTGATCGACGAAGAGCCGCTCGAATGGATCGAGCGCATGCAGGAATACTATTATCATAAATTCCATCAGCCTAAGAAGCTGCACTCATGAGCACTTCCGTTCGCACGCTTGAAATCCGCGTCAACCAGACCGGCGACGGTGCTACCGGCATCCGGGGCATCACGCAGGGCCTGGGTGGCGTGGGCACCATCGCCGCCGGCGCGGCCACGGCCGGGCTGGCGGTAGCCACCGGGGCGGTCATCGCGCTGGGCGCCGGCCTGGCTTCGTCCATCGGGGAAGCGATGGAAGCCCAGGACGTGCAGGCGGAGCTGGCCGCCGTCATAGAGTCGACCGGCGGCAAGGCGGGCATGACGGCCGAGGCCGTCAACAAGCTGGCGAGCGACTTCCAGGGACTGACCCGCTTCGGGGACGAGGCTATCGTGTCCGGGGAGTCGATGTTGTTGACTTTTACCAACATCGGGGCCGACGTGTTCCCTATGGCCACCGAGGCCATGCTCAACATGGGCCAGAAATTCGGCAGCGTCGACCAGGCCGCCGTCCAGCTCGGGAAGGCGTTGAATGATCCTATCGCCGGGGTGGGCGCTTTGCGCCGGGTGGGCGTGCAACTGACCGAGGCTCAGGAATTACAGATCCAGAAATTTATGGAAGTGGGCGACATCGCCAGCGCGCAGAAGGTGATTTTGGGCGAGCTGGAAACAGAGTTCGGCGGGCTGGCCGTGGCCGCCGGACAGACGTTCGGCGGGCAGATGGACCGACTGAAAAACACGTTCGGCGAAGTGAAGGAGACCATCGGCGGCGCGTTTTTGCCGGTCCTGCAGGAATTAGCCGGCATGCTCCTGGACGGGCTGAACTCACCCGAGTTTCAAGCTGTGCTGGCCGGCCTTTCGAGTTTCATCACCGGCACAGTCGTACCGGCCATTTCGACGCTGGTCAAGTGGATACGCGACGAAATCGTACCGCGCTTCAGGGAGTTTTTCAAGGAGCTTAAAGAGCGAGTTGGGCCGGTCCTGGCCGAGCTTAAGGAACACATAAACCGTATCTCTGAGCGGTTCGGCTTTGCGGGCGGCAAGATATCGGCACTGGATGTGATATTCAAAGCCCTGGACATCACCCTGAAAATTGCCGTCCCCATCATAGAGGGCGTGGTGAGGATCGTAGAGGGCCTGGCACGCGGCATAGAGTGGGTGTCTCGCGTGATCCGCACCGTGGTGGACCGTTTCGACGACATGCGGGAGGCTGCCCGGCGCGCAGCGGAGGCCATCCCTGAGTGGCTCAGGCCAGGATCGCCGACGCCGTTTGAGATGGGGCTTAGAGGAATTGCCAACGCCATGCAGGGCGTCAATGCCGGCCTGGGAGATGCGGGCAGCGGTATGTCGTCTATGGCAAGGACTCCCCTGGCCGCTGGAATGGGCGGCGCGGCCGGCGGGCCGGTGGTCATCAACTTCACTTATCAGACCACGTTTAGCCCCATCGACAGCTACCGTTTCGAGCAGGAAGTCAAGCCCATGATCACCCGGCTCATCAACGAGGCGAGGCGTGGATAGGTTCAACCGGCACATGCTCACTATGGGAGTTGTGGCGCTGACCTGGTTGGTGCTTATGTTTGCCGTGAGGCCGGATGGGGCAGTAGGCACCCAGGCGTTGTTCTTAGCCCTGGCGCTACAGAACGCTAAGGAAACTTTGCGCCGTGCCTAGATACGCGACATTTCGCTACGGTGCTGAAAAGTATGGCGCATCCTCACCTAACAACCTCTACCTGTGGACGTTCGTAGTGGACTGGGACGGCGACGGCGTGCACGATTACTACAACGAGGCGCACGAGCGCATGGTTGACCTGTACGTGGTGCGCGGCAGAGACAGCATGGTCAATCCAAATGGTGTCAACTTTGCGCCGTTCCCGCCAGGCGAGGCGCAAGTAGTGCTGGACAACAGCGATGGACGGTATGATCCCTGGAACACGTCTAGTCCCATATACCCCAACTGCATGCCCGGCAAGTTCTGCAAGATCGAGGCTAGATACCTCACCACCGGCACGCAGTACGGCGTGATCCACGGCACGATCCACGACATACAACCCTTCAACCAGGGCCAGGCCCGTTACGTGCGCATCTTGATCCGGGACGGCCTGGCCTGGCTACAGAAGAAGACTCTCAATTATGGCCTGCATACTGCTACCGACGTGGATAGTAATATCCGGTCGGTTTTGACCCTGGTCGGCTGGCCCCCAACGCCGTTCTTTGAGAACATGGAGGATAGCGACGTGGTGCTGCCCTACACGTGGGGCTACCAAAGGAACACATACGACTTGATACAGGAACTTACGCTGGCCGAGCGGGGCGGAGTGAGCTTCCATAACAGGACTGGGCAATTCATGCTCTACAAGCGCACCCACGGCGGCACGTTCTGGAACCTGGGAGAGAGTACCCTGGGCACCGACATGGTGATCAGCCAGCCGTGGGAGAACGTCTACAACGACATCCGGGTCAACGTCTATCCTAAGATCGAAGACCCAGTGAACACGACCCTATGGCAGCTTAACGATGTGCCGGCCATAGCCAACGGGGCGGCATTGGTTTTCGATGCCCGATTTAGATATAGCTCTTATTCGCCTGTTTGCGGCGACAGCATGACCTTCAACCATACCGTCAACGCGGCGGCGGATGGATCTGGCGCAAACCTGACGGCAACCTGCCCGTTGACCTACGACACCCAAATCGGCGACGGAGCAACCATCACCATCACCAACAACTCAGGCAGCGCCGGCTACATCACCCTGCTCAGGGCCGTGGGAGACGCTATCTATGCGCCGTACGATACCGTAAAGAAGTCATCCGACGCTACCAGCCAGGCCACTTATGGGCAAAGAACACTGACCATTGACACGCCCTGGATTGATTACACAGTAGAGGCGAAAGCCTGGGCCGACACCCTGCTTGCCAACCTGAAAGACCCAAAGAAGTCGGCAATTGTCTCATTCGAGACGTTGGGTACTTTGGGCGGCTCGGGGCACTTCGTCTTCGATCTGTACGACGGCTGGCAGTTGACGCTGCCGGCCATTGGCCTGGGAACGACCGACTTCCGTATCGGAAAAATCGAGCATCGCTGGCTCAGGCCGAATGGGCAGGCGCTGCGTACTACGCTCAGGTTGGAGCCGAGTTTGACGATAACGTAGGAGCATAGCTATGACTACGACCTTCCCTGGAGCGACGGACAGTTATACGACCAAAACAGACGGCGTTGATGACGTGCTGGCAGCGCACGTAAACAACCTGCAAGACGCCATCGTAGCCATGCAGACCGCCCGCTGGCGTATGGGCGACATGCTCAGCAAGTACTTGGCCTTGCCCGGCCTGGTCGGGTTCTGGCCTATGTCCAGTGTGGCGAGAGATAGCGGGCTGGTGTACGACCTGAGCGGGCAGGCCCGTAACCTGACCTACGCCGGCAACCCGACTTTTAACGTTTTGACACCTACTACCTACGCCGTCCCGTACATCGACTTCGACGGCACCGGCGACTACCTGACCAGGGCAGACGAGAACGGGTTGGATATCCTGGGTTCTGAGGCTATATTTGCTGCTGCTGTACGGGGGTTGACTGTGGGGTGCTGGGCTAAATTCGACGACGATACGCCATCGGCACAGGAATACATCATGACTAAATCAGCCGCCGCTCCACAGATTAGTTGGCGTTTGTACCATACCACCACAGGCACCATCGGCATGCTCATCTCTACGGATGGCACAGCTACCGTTGCTCAGGCCACGACAGGGCTGAGCGGGGCGGGCTGGGTATTTGTCGCAGGACGATTTATACCTAGCGCCAGCGTGGATACCTATCTAGGCGTGGGTGGGGCACTAGAGAAGGCTTCCAACACCACCAGTATTCCGGCTGCCGTCTTCGACAGCACTGCCCCCCTCAACATCAGCGGACTGAACAACGGTACCGGCCTGATGGCGGGGCTGGTCGCGTTGCCGTTCCTATGTGCCAACCAACTGAGCGACGAGGTGATTGGCTACCTGTATCAGAACACGCGCGGATTGTTTGGGGTGTAACATGCGACTCTACAAACTGCAACCTGGACGCCCGACGAGGCCGTGGGTTGGATTGACGAACATGTGACAGACCTGGCCAGCGCCAAGGCGGTGCTTAGGGCGATGGCCAGGGCAATCATCTATCTCAGGGAGAAGTGAAATGGATCAACCGAACTACGTGGGTAGTGGAGAATCCATCGGCACGTAGACGCTGCGCTGTGTCAAGAGAGAAACCTCTGAGATTGCCTCACCCACAGGGGGTCTTCGGCTCGAGGTTTCTCTGAGTTTGGTGACCCAGGGGCGCTGCCGGCGAGCTGGTTTTGTCACCAGTGGTGACAGACGGCGACGTCCGCGGCGGAGATCCGGTCACCACTGCCGGTTCTCTTTATTTACGGCACTATTTGACCTCGACACCAGGTATTTGCCTGAGTTCATCGCGCAATGCCTGGACTCGCCGCATGACCTCGTGTAGAAACACACGCCCTGGCTCTGGATCGCACTCATCGCACACCTGCTCAAGTGACCCGCTATCCTCTGATGTATGAGTCGCCTTGCGCTTCCAACAACGTTCACAGCACTCACATTGGTTGGGGTCCCTGCCGCAAACCGCGCACGGCAAATCTTTAATGACCGGGCTTACCGGGGTACCACCGATAGTATCATAGGTTCCCATCATTCCTCCTTTCTGGCCGCAATGCTCTATTTACGGCCATTTAATCCCCAATAGGGACCGACCTCAGTCGCCGAGGTGTCGTCGCTCCAATGCTCTTTGAGCCAGTCGTCAAACCACAAAGCGCCCTCTGTCGTTGCGAGTTTCACCCAGTCGCGCTGAGCGGCCCAGTTGATTCGATATTGCAAGTGCATCTCTTGCAGCTTGAGGTGATTCTCGCATCGAATGACAGGCCAGTAATCCAGCGTTGTGCGTGGCTGTGTCCAGCGATACAGCGGGCCACCACAGCCGGGGCGCTCCCGCCAGTCACAGAGATTTTCAGGAGCCGGGCGCTTTGCGATTTCCAAAACGCCATCCCTTATGCGCCACCACGGCCCATCGTCGGCAACGATTTGCCGTATTTCTATATGTTGATTGGGTTCAGCTTCAGAGAATTTCATATTCCCGCCACAGTTTCTCGATGACCTTATTGAAGAGCGCAAGCCGGCTCACCGTATGACCTCGTAGATAATGTAGGGCAGTACGAACATGATCAACGCCAGGAGATAATAGAGCCATTCCTCATCTGAATAGCAATCAATTGCCTGATACAGCCGTCGCGCCCAATTAAGCCAATTCATCTAATTCACGCAGCAATCTACCAATGACCTTGGTCAACCTCGCGCTTTCTACCTCATCAGCATAGTCGCGCGTTTGCTGTAGTTTCTCGATACGTACCAGGATTTGCTGCTTTCTCTGCCAGCGTTCGATGTTCTCCTGGCTGAGCAGTGTCGGATAATTCATGATACTCATAGTTCCCTCCCAAATCTGCCGTTTCTTTTCAAAAACGGCCACTATTTCTCTTTGATGAGGCGGCGCCCGTCGAAATGCAGAATCTGGGTCGCCTGCCCGCCCTTAGAAAACTCGACTGTGCGTGTAATGGCCCTGACCTGTTGCCCATTCCCGTGGAGTTGTCTGACGTATCTAATCGCGTCCGCCTCCGTCTCGAAAAATCCAACACTGGCAGTTCCCCAAGAAACTGCCCAGCGTTCGTACACGCGCCCCAATTCCCGGCGCTCTCTGGACCGTTGCAGGAGCGGCGCCCAAATTGCATCCCGCTCGCGCTGGCGCGCGTCGAGGTACGAGTCGAAGAGATTCGCCCGCCCAGTCATCGCGCGCCGGATACCCTGCAAGCCCTCCCAGATCCCCGGATCGGTAATCTTTGCCATTTCTGTGTTAATCCTCCCCGATCCAAAAGTGGTGCCTCAACACATTCGGCGCGCCGAGCAGCCGCACGCCACCTATCTCTGCCCCCGCACTCCCTTCGGTCGCCGCAATCTGCGCGTCGTTGACGTAGCACAAATTGGGCCAGCGCCCGAATTTCACGTGGTAGCGATCGGTGGCTCGTGCAACCTTTTCAGCCGGGTCACGCTTGGGGTCGGCGTCGTACCACAAAAGACCCTCGATCATTTCCACACCGCCTTGACGTATTCAAACAACGCCACTGCCAGCGCCGCGATAGGCAGCGCGAACGCGACGAAGCGCAGGGCGCGGGCGCGGGGGGACGGCGGGGCGGGGTAGCGGCGGGGCATTCTCATCTGAGGCCCTTCGGGCTAATGGGAATGCCATGATCGGTCAACAGTTTCTGGGCGCGCTGCGAATCGGCCAGGGCAACGCGGAAATAACATTCGTCGACAAACGTGCCTTCCCAGGTGAACTCTATGCCGTTTCGCTTTAGCAGTCCCTTGATGTTATCCGGCGACCAGCCAGCGCGAACGGACTTTGTGATTGGAATGTAAAATCTCCAGTTGTCGCGCTGTATGTCGCTAGCAATCTGCCGGACATGGCCAAATATAGCGAACGGATTGAGCATCGAGATCAACTGTAATCCGATGCGCGCGTCATCCAATGCATTATGTTTTCTTGCCATTTCTAGTCTCCTTTCAGAATCTCCGCTACCCGAGCGGGTCGTCATCTTATCCATAGGGACACAACAACGAGGGTCGCTATGATAAATACTGCCCACAGGCAGCCGCCGTTAACGTCCGCCGACGTTTTCGCCGGATTGACCATCGACGGCGCAACCAGCGCCCAGGCCAGGACGGCCGGAATAGCCATGATGCCTACCCAAATCCACATATTAACCTCCTGCCCCTTCCGTGCGTCGTGCGTGCTGCGTGCGGACGTACCCCTCTCTCACGTCTACGCACGCTCGCGGGGTAGGGGGGTGGTGACTATCTTGCGCAGCACTTCCCGCCCTGCCTCCAACAAAACAACACCCTGCTTGGGCTCGTGCGCGTTGTTCCACGCCGCCCAATTGTGATCCAAGAATTTGTTACGCAGCCGTTGCCATTCGGCGCGCGTGTAGCCATATACGGCTGCCTCCCGCTCGGCAAACGAGGCGGGCGGGTTGCCGGTCGTGACGGCCCGCGCGAAGGCGCGCAGGCCATGATAGCCGCCCTTGCGCCCGACGGGCAAGTCCTCATACTCATACCGCTTGCCTTCCTCGTCGCCGATTGACAACTCGACGTGCACGTCTGGCGGCGGCGATGTTCCTATCGCCCCATCCTGGTCAATGTCCCTGTTGGTGATGGTCTCCACAACCCACAGTAAAGACCGATGAGCGCGTAACAGCACGCCCCAGGCGATGGCGAATGTCCCGCCGCCTATCAGAAGTGGCACATACCACGCGCCATGCGCCGCAACCACGAACGGGACCGAGCCCAGCATGAAGACCATGCCGGTCACAGCCGATTGCAGTAGGGGTACACTCACATCACTCTCGACACTGGCCGCCCGCGCGGGTGACGTGCGCTCTGCCTTGGTGAATGTGGGCGTGCTGGCAACCTCCCCGAATTTGGAGCGCGTGCTATCGCTCAGCGTGGTATAGCGCGCAAACGTCTCGCGGCCACGTTGCACAGTTTGGATTATGCGCCGCTCTGGCATGCTTGCCTCCCCCTTGCGCACCACTGCATTAAATTCGATTTCTCCCCCGCAATGGGGGCACTGGAAAATGTTAGGAGTTTGGTTCATTCGCCCGGCTCCTTTTTTGCTTTACCGCTTGCTACTCATTATACTACATCTCGGCGCGGGAGCCTCGCCCGGCTCGCCTGCGCCCCGCCGTCCGTGCAAGCGGGCGGCGGTTTTTGCTTTGGGTTAGCACCTAAGAGCTTTTCACCCTGGCATATCCAACAAAGTAGACAATTTTCTCTGCGCTGATCAGCCCTTGGTCTCCATTATTTACCCAACCCTCGATGGTTTTTTTCCCATCTTCCCAAACCACTAGCGCCCATACCGCCACGGCACAGCGCTGTTGTTTGCCGGCCTCGTCATCATAAATTGCATCCCAATCAGAGGTTGCGCTGACAATCTGTATTATTTCTGGTTCAGAGAATGGCCTGTTGTCGTCACTCATGCTCGCCTCCCTCACTGCCTATTCCCATTCCGCTCTATGGTGCCCTGTATGCCGGCTTTGTCAGCTGCCGCCACGCTTGCCACTGGCGGGCGCTGGCACCGAGCTGGGCCATGCGCGTTCAATGCTTGCTTGGTAGCAAAGTCCTGCCCGCAATGAGCGCAGGCAAAGCGCGCCGAGCTGGCTACTAGTTCGCTCCCGCCCGCTGCCTGCCCGCTCATTCGAGGGGCGCTGCTGGCTCTAGCTGGCCTATCGCGCTGGGCGTAGCCCACCGAGCCGACCACCAAGCCGGTCGAAGCGGCTACCGCAGCACTCCACATCCACAACAGCCAGCCAGGCCCCAGCACGCCGGCCAGCTCGCCGTCGCTCACGTTGGCAACGATGTACGGCGTGAGGATCACGGCGAAGTCAACCAGCATGACGATAGCCAACCAGAGCAAGAGAGAGGACTTTTTATCTTGCTGGTTGCGCCACGAGTTGAACACGTAGGAGATGGCGAAGCCCTCCACGGCCGCCATGGCCAGCGACATAAAGAATGCCCCGACCTGCCAAATGTCCAGCCACGCTGCCGGGACGGGCACGCCGTCGGCGGCCATGAGCGCGCCAGCCCAGCGCGGAACGGCGGTGATGATGGCGGCGACCTTGATTATATCGGCCCTGCTATCATTCATCTTTCTTTACCTCCATCGTCGCTTTGACGCCGGGTATTTGGTTGATCTCGGCTACCATCTCGCCCAGGCCAGCCAGCGCGCCGCCCAGGTTGCCGGCTGCTACCTGGCCCATGATGCTATTGCGGCCTACTTTGCGCTTGCCCTGGTAGACACCGCAGAAGTAGTAATCGACCAGGATGTAATCATTGTCGCTCATGATCTTCCCTCCCCCTCTTATTCTACCACAAATCTCCACACGTTCGCACCCCGCTCATCTTGCAGGCCCACGATCCGCGCCCTGATACCCCACTCCCCGGCCACCGGCTGGCCCGCATCGAGCGCCACGATCAACGCGCAAGCCAAGCCATGCTCGACGCAGGCCCGCCAGGCCGGGTCGGAGAGGAGCAGGGCCTCCAGGCGGTACAGCGCGTCTTCGTCGCCTGGCTCAAGCTCAAAGCGGACGGTGAGGGTGGCGGTCATGCTGCCTTCCTCCTCACGTCCTGCGCCCGCCGCTTCTCCGCCGACGTCACCGGCCCCACGAACCAGCATTTCTCTACCTCGTCCCACTCGCACTCGGCTGGCTCGCGGTCAAACTGCCAGCGGAACGCGGCCAGCGCCTGGGCGGCGTCTGTGGAGCGATAGTCGAGAATGTACCACTCGGCACTCATTCCGTCTCCTCCTCCGCCTTATCCCTCGCCCGCCTCAGCGCCCGCAGCAGATCCGCCGCCAGCTCGGGCCAGTTGCGCGCCGCGGTGGCCGGCGTGACGACGCGCTCAATTGCGCCACTCGGGCCGATGTAGGCGATGAGGAGCTTGGGCTCGGTCATGCAGCTCGCCTCTTCCATTCGACGCCGCTCCGATAGCTGGGGCCGTCGAAATCTACCACGGCAAAGGCGGATTGAATCAGCCGGTCCAATACCGCCCCGCCCAAATATTCCTCAAGCGCCATCCGGCCGGGCGCTTGGGGGTCCGCGTCTTCCGGGCCATAGTTGAAGGTCAGCACGGTGGGCAGCCCGGCGTTATAGCGATGATTGATGACGCTGAATAATACCTCCCGCGTCCAGTCGGTCGGCCTGCGCTTGTCCAGATCGTCGATCACCACCAGCCGGCCATGCTGCAATTCGGCTACAATATCGGCCTCACTCTCGGCGTCCTCATCGTCGCGCCGCCGCCAGCTCGCCTGCAATCGCCGCAGATAATCCGTCCACACCCGGAAATAGCAATCCCGCCAACCGGCCTCCAGTGCGTGGCGCACCAGCGCCGCCGCAAGGTGGCTCTTGCCGGTCCCGAACGAGCCGTACAGAATGAGCCAGGGCCGGGTGAGCGCGCCGTTGAGGAGCGCGTAAGCGTAGCCTCGCACGTCGCCCAGGCACTCGACAGCGCGTCCCCAATCGGTGCGCGGGCGGTACGTCTCGAAGGTCGCAGCGCCCAGCCAACCGACCAACCCGGCGCGCTCTATGGCCCGCAACCGAGCCACGCGCCGCGCCTCATGCTCGGCAGCCTCGGCAGCCACCGCCCGGCGCGCATCCGCCTCGCGTTCCTGTTCGCAGCCGTGGCGCTCAGGCCATACGATGGGCCTACTCACCACGCCGGGCCGCGTCGGGTGCGAGTATTCACGGATCGTCGGCAAAATCTCCCCCTGGCAGTACGGGCAGGTCCGCCGGTGCTCCGCTGCCAGATCCGCCGCGCCGAGCCTTGAGCGCCTGGCTAATTCGCTGTGCAGTTTCGTCGAGTCCAGATCGAGCATGGGGTTTGTCCTTTCCGTTTACTTCGTACTTGGCTATGTAATGCACGATCCTGATGATCGAGTTACACCCACCTACGAGCGCGGCGTCAATCGCGGCAGCCAGTCCCCCATTCAGCCGGGCCGCCGCTGCGTCGAATTTGGCGGCGACGTCCGCCGTAGGAAACTGGCGCGGCGCGCCATGCCCGTTGGGGCGGGATACACTCGCCTCAAATTTGGCCTTGAGGATGCGCCGGGCTGGAGTCTGGTTCAAAAAGATATTGGCCGGCGGTGCGTCGTCTTGGGCGCTTGCGCCATGATGTTTTTCATGTTCCTTCTGAGTAGTAGGTTCCTTCTTTTGTTTACGTGGTAAACGCTCGCCTGCCTCTTTGCGTTTATCTGGTAAACGCTCGCGTTTAGGTGGTAAACGCTGGTTGTCTGCGTTTATCTGGTAAACGCTGTCTATCCACTCGCGGACTTGGGAGATTGCCCAGCCGGCGATGTTCGGGCGGCCTTCCTTGAAAGAGTAGTAAAGGAAATTTATCTCCCAAATATCGACTATCGTCACATGCACCTGGGGCTTAATCTGGTCGGCTTGCTTGTCTTGTATGTGCTCCGTAATCAAGCCTTTTTCTGCCAGTTTACGCCGGATCAGGCTAACTTTAGCGGTACTCATGCCCGTCTTTTCAGCGGTCTTGCGTACCCCTTCCTCACAGGGCTTGCCGTTCGCCCCGCACACTTTCTTATAGTGGGCGTAAAGGGTGCGCCCAAAAGGATCGAGCCCCAAGTCATCTATGATGTTGGGTAACTCAGTGCGCCAGTGTTTCAGGTCGCCTGCATCAGCGATTTCCTGGTCAGACATTAACTCTACCTCAAAGCAAAAAACCCTGCTGCAAAACGTGCTGACTGCCGGTTGCGACACCAGAGCAGGGACATTGCTGTCCACACGTTTCACAGCAGGGCTTTTTGTCTGAAAAGCCGTATTCAGGTCTCGGCAGTCGAGGGCAATAAAAAAGCCCTGCTCTCTGGTGTCGCAAGAACACTATATCACAAATCGCGGTCACTGTCAACCCTCAATCAATGAGCCCTTTATACTTAAGATAGGCCATGACTGCATTGAAAAACTCAACGCGAGCCTTGCCCGCGTTGCGGCGTCTGGCTACAGGATCAATAATCTTGATGAAATGGGTATCTTGGCGAATGACGTAAACAGCAGAGCCGCCCCAGTCTTGCCTATGGGTCATCACAAACGCCGCTGCCTTTGGGGGGCTTCCATTGATCGTAATAACTACCCCGGCTTGTCCATAAGCGCCATCGAACGGGGTCGTAATCAACTCTCTTGCATAGTCCTCAATGTCATTGGCTCCGCGATGCAAGCCAAGCAGCTTTACCCACGCTTCTCTTAAATTAAATTCTTGTTCTGAGATCCCCAAGAGGCGCCCGGCTGTAATTCCCATTTGTGGTCTCCCTTCGTCTACCATATAACTGTCAACCCCCTCATGCCCGACGCCCCGCCCGCCCCGCCACCTAGCACACTTGCGACCGTCGCCGCGTCGCAGCAGAGCGGGCAGGGTTCCGTCATCTCGGCAAAGTCCGTCCGGTGTACTCGACTTTGACGTAGAGATAATACTCTCCGTCTGGTTCGCCGTTGGCCGGGGTGGTCCTTGTCGTAATGACCCAATCAGGGGTATTGAAGTGAGTATGAGAGGCGTGGCGGCTTTTCTTCTTATAACTGCAACTCCCGCAAGCAGCCTGGGCTTTGATAGCTCCCGCCTTGTTAGGGAACCGGAGCATCTTGGTTGCCTTCCCTCGCTGCATAGCCTTCGTACCTAACTGATTGATAATCAGGCTCCTTAGTTCCTCCCATTTTCCGAAACCAGACGACCTCCCGCCTTGTCCCCTGAGACGCTCGGGGATGTCGTCAACGTCCTTTTCCTCAAGCCATAGTGAACTCATTGAATTGATCCTTTCTGCATCGTCTGTGTGCGAGACTTTGCCATTCTTGGCTTCCCGATGAAGCCCCAATACAATATCCTTAGCATCCAACCAGTGTTGGCTAGTTGGGTGACAGAAGTCTGCCATCTCTGCAAGGGCAACAGCCGCCAGATATAGCGCGTCTGCCT
>Ga0105104_10001276_pt1 | contig 18893 bp, 27 predicted proteins | sample PPLLaktember2015_3_FD_87034 | JGI IMG/M metagenome (GOLD analysis project Ga0105104, IMG submission 87034) | Freshwater sediment microbial communities from Prairie Pothole Lake near Jamestown, North Dakota, USA - PPLs Lake P7 Core (6) Depth... | ecosystem: Environmental > Aquatic > Freshwater >... | reverse complement strand
CAAGGTCCGGATCCCGGGGAACGCCACCGTGGACAAGCGCGAGCGCGCCGTCCTCGCCGATGACGAACTCGTCGGCTACCTCGCCTGGTCGCACCCGAACGAGAAGAAGCAAAAGGCCGTCCTCGAGCGGCAGACCATGGCTTGCGTGTCCCGCATGTTCGGCGGCCTCCGGCTTGGCGACCTGAAGGCGATCCGATGGGAAGCGTTCACCATCGACCAGGGCCGGTTCCCGGTCGGTCGCGTGCCCCGCGAAAAGACCGAGCGTGACCAGCTCCTCGAGGTACCGGACATGCTGCGCCCCATCCTGCGTGACTGGTGGGAGCGGGCCGGGCGGCCCTCGCACGGCGTGCTGTTCCCCGTGAGGCGAGGGGAGCGAGCCGGCGAGCAGCGCAAGGCCGGGAGCCCCGCCAAGGCGCTACGGCGCGACCTGGCGCGCGCGTTCGGCATCGAGCGACCGATCGCGATTCCCTACACCCGAGGCAACGGCCGGCCGGACATCCATCACCGATGGGAAGCGGCTCGCGACATGACGCCACGCGAGCGCGAGCTCCTGACCGAAACCGAGTTCACAAAGCCGGTGGACTTTCACTCCTTCCGCCGGGCCTTCAAGCAGGGGCTGGCCGATGCTGGCGTCGAGCTCCAGACCGCGATGATGCTGTCCGGGGCGAACGACGCGAAGGCGCACCAGCGCTACCTGGCGAACACTTCCAAGGCCCGCCAGATCCCGGTGGCCGCTCTACCGGAACTGAGCATCGGCTATGCACAGTTGCCGCAGCCGGAAAACGAAAACGGCTGTTTTTGCGGTGGGCGCAGCAGGGATCGAACCTGCGACTTCGTCCGTGTGAATGAAGGCTGCCGGACCGGTCCTAGCGGATCGCCGCAGGTTTCGGGGGTGCGGTATCGGCTGGCCGAGCCGATCCATGCATCAAACCCGCCTCCATGCTCAGTTCCCATGCTCAGTTCCCGGGCAGGGGACTTGGCCGCGGAAGCGGCGCTTTCTGCCTGGCTTCGGGCTCGCGCAGATGAGATCGCGACAACCGCTCCAGGGGGCACGGCATGAGGCTCGCGGGCCTCGTCCTGCTCGGCGTCCTCAACGTGGCATGCGGTGGCCCGGCCGAGTGTCCCCCGCGACCCGAGCCGCTGGACGCTCCCGTTCTGCAGTGCGTCTCGAACGGGTGCGGGCTGGCCAGCCTCTCGTTCCACGACCTCGGCTGCTCGCCGTTGACGCCCTTGCGGCAGACGGACCGGTGCGACCACCTCGCCCGGTACCGTTGTGCCAACGAGCTTTTCTTGACGCTCGCGTACACGGCAGAGGGCGTTGCGTACTTCGACATCCGCGGCGCTCTGTGCGTTACCTCTTACGTACTCTCGGCGGAACCTGTGGAGTGCGCCCCGCTCTCGACTCCATGGGAGTGAGTCAGGGGCGCCCGGCAGTGACGCTGTTGGACAAGAGATGTCGAATTCTTCACAGGACCCCTTGATTCGGCCAATGAGTGGCGGTATCTTCAGGGCTGGTCAGCCTGGAAGCTCCCCAAAAAGGAGCACGATGGGATTCGGGCTCCCCTCCACCGGAGGAATCCCATCAAATGAGTTCAGGCCGCGATGCTGTACGTCAGCTAATTTCAACTGCCGAGCTGCGCTCAGGTGATTGCCGTCGAGGGCCGCGCGGTACACCACTAGCGCCTCGCCAGCTCGCGCGACTGCGTGCCGTCGTTGATGACGCCGGCAGCGTTGACGCGTGCGCTAGACGCCTGAATCTGCCGCCGCGCACCATTGCGCGCGCCCTAGCCGAAAAACCGCTGTACGCCTCGACGCGTAACGCGTTCGGCGAAGCGCTTACGCGAGACCACCTTCGACAGGTGGCGGCATGACTGCCAACGCCACCCCAGCGGTCCAGCCGCCCGTCTGCTGCGACTGCGACGAGCCGGCGACTCACGAGGACGCAGACGGCGTGTCGCGCTGCGACACTCACCGTCAAGCTGACTCGGAGCAAGCGGACACCGAAAGCGCGGTAGCGCCGTGACTGCGACAACCCCGGCTCCGCTCGTTCTCGTCAGCGTCGATCAATTGCGCGAACTGGTGCGCGACGCAGTAGCGGAAGCGATTGCCGAGCACGTCGCCGAGCCTGCGCCTCGTTTGGTTGACCGGCGCGGACTTGCCCAGGCGCTCGGCTGCTGCGTTGACACCGTCGATCGGCTGCGTCGGGAAGGCGCGCCGGAACTGACGGTAGGAGATGCGCCGCGTTTCGAGATCGACCGCGTCCTGGAATGGATTCGAACAAGGAGCACGCCATGAATACCCCCAATGCGAATCGCGATCGTGACGGCGGACAATCCCGCGAGGTGGAGCGTCTCGTAACGATCCCGCGCGGCCGGAACGGCGAGGAGTTCCGCGTTTCCCTCGATGAGTTCACACCGGCGGACGGTGGCGAGCCGAAAACCTACCTCTCGTTGCGCGTCTGGTGGCGCGCTGACGACGGGAAGATGCTGCCGGGAAAAGCTGGCTGCACTGTTCGTCGCGCCGAGCTCGCCCGAGTGATCGACGCGCTGCAGCGGGGAGAAGAGCTCATCGAGCATCCCGCGCCCCCAGCACCGCAAGGCAGCAACTTTCAGAGCGCGATGGCCAAGGCCGAAGCAGAGGGGGAGGTACCGTTCTGATGTACGCGCGACCTTACCGCGATCCTCACGACGAGCAGGAATGCATCCGCTGCGGACTGCTGCGAAGCGACTGCGTGTGCTGCCCGCGGGATCCGTCCACCGAAGAAATCGAGCGCAGTCGAGCGCAACGTCTCACTCGCCGAGAGCAGGAGCTGACGCGATGAATCAACTCGTAGAGATCCCGTCTTGAACGCGCTCGCCCCGATCATTGATTTGGACGAGTGGAGGTTCTCCGACCTCGCGCCGTCGGAACGGGCCGTGCTCCTGACGCAAAGGGCGCAGACGAAGCCACGGGCCACGCATGGCTGGGGCCGCCTGCTCGGGGCGAACCTTTCAGACGCCCGCGACGGCGCCAGCATTCTGGCCAGCCTCGGTGGACACCCGATCGCCGTCCACGGCGCGCGCAGGGATGGCGGCTGCACTTGCGGGAACGTCGCATGCGAGACCGTCGGTAAGCATCCAGTCTCGAACCGGTGGCAGACGGAGCCGCTCGACTCCGCCCGACTCGACGCGACATTGCGTGAGCGCTTCGAGCTGAACATCGGCTGGCGGATGGGTAAGCAGCCGAACGGCTGGCGACTCGTCTGCGTTGACGTGGACGGTGGACGCGACCTGCTTGCGCCACTGGTGGCGAAGTGGGGAGAGCTTCCGCCGACGCTCTCGGCGACGAGCGGGCGCGGCCTTCACCTCATCTTCCGTCTGAGCGCCGAAGCTCCGGACATCCGTAACCGTCGCGGCGTCGCGCCGAACGTGGACATCCGCGGCGAAGGCGGACAGATCGTCATCGCCCCGAGTCGCCATGCTTCCGGCCGCGTCTATCGCTGGCTCGACGCTCGGGAACCGGCGGTGTTGCCGTGACGTGGGCGGGCGGACTTGCGCCGAGTGTGGCGAGCCAGGCTCCACGCTCGGAACCCGTGCCCCGTGGGCGAGACGCTTTCGAACGAGCCCGCGCCTACGTGGCGAAGATGGACGGCGCCGTTACCGGTCAGGGTGGTCACGATGCGACGTGGCGTGTCGCACGGAAGTGCGCTGCCGACTTCGGGCTCAGCGAAGCCGAAACGCTCGACGTGCTCCGCGAGTTCAATGTGAGATGCGTCCCGCCGTGGAGTGACGGAGAGCTTGCCCACAAGGCCAGAGACGCGGCGACGAAGTCTCGCGTTTCGAACCCCGTTGGCGATCGGGAGCGCCACTGGGCGATGCCGACGGAGCACTACGCGCCGAGCAATGCGGCTGCCAACGAGAACGGCGTCCCGCCGATCCCGGACGGGCGCTTCGACGACGACATCGGGGCGGGCCTCGAACCCGAGACCGAGCCGACGGACGAACAGGCGCCCAAGCGGACCGAGCAGCGATGCCTGACACCCGGCGACGTGCTCGATAGCTGGGCGTCCGAGGGCCCGTTGATTCACGAGGCGACCGGTATCGCGCGCCTCGATGAGCTCACCGGAGGCGGTCCCGTCTACGGTTCGCGCTGGTATCTCGCGGGCGCCCCGGACGCCGGCAAAACGGCCCTACTGTTGCAGCTCGCGCACGCCCTGGCTCACCGAGGCGTGACGGTCGGACTGCTCGCGGTTGACGAAGAGCCGAGCGACATCGTCACAAGGCTGGCGCAGCGACTCGGCTACGAGCGGATCGACTGCGAAGTGCGCGATCCCAGCACGCTCGATGTCATTCGCTCTGAGCTCGCAGCGCTACCGCTCCGAATCTACAACGACGACTGGACCATCGAGGCGGCGGCGGCTGACCTCGCCAGCTACGCACGCGAGCGAGCGGCAGCGGACCCCCCGTCACACCCGAACGGGCCCCGAGCGATGCTCGGCGTGGACTCGCTTCAGACGGTGGCATGCGCGACGGAGCGAGCCACTCTGCTCTCAGGCGCTCGAGAGCTTTCCGAGGTGGGAGCCGTTACCGCCCGCGTTCGCGCCATCCGCGCTGTGTCATCGGCTCACCGGATGTTCGTCCTGGCGACGAGTGAGCTCGGCCGAAGCTCCTACCGTTCGAGCGACCCGAGTCAGCAGACTGCGACGATGGCGGGCGCCAAGTGGTCAGGGGCCGTCGAGTACTCAGCCCGCGTGCTCCTCGGTCTTCGGTCAGTCCCAGACCAACCGGACATGGTCGATCTCGAGGTGGCGAAAAACAAGCACGGGCCCCGCGACGAGCACGTGTTCCTACGGATCGACCGGCGAAGCCAGACGCTTGTCCCGGTGGATTACGAGCCCAAACCGGCGCCGGCACAGCAAGACCGCGACGATGCGGCCCGGGACCGCGTGGTCAAGGATGCCGCCGCAGTCGCTCGGGTGCTGGCAGTGCGCCCCGGCATCGGCCTTCGAGAGCTGCGCGGAGCAACCAGGGCGGCCGCAGGCATTGGTCACGACCGCGTCGAGGCTGGGCTCGCGTTGCTCGACGACTACGAGCTCGTCCGAAGAGGTACGGGACCGCGCGGAGCCAAGCCGCTCACACTCGAACCGGGCAACCTGGCCGACGCTCCCGAGGCAGTTCGGAAGGCCATCGAGGAGGCGAAATGTTGAGCGTGCCCAGTGTGCCCGGCACGGTGCCCGGCACGGTCCGCGAGTGTGTGTGCGCGACCCCCTTAAGGGGAGCGGCACGCTCACGCTCACAGTCACTCACTCGACTGCGCCGCTCAGGCACGGTCACCGTCGGTTGGCGAGCTCGCCTCAAAACTCATCGCGATCCCGGAAACGCGACGGCGAATAGGAGCGAGCGGGCCTCGCTCTCCCGGGTGTCGTCCGATCGCGGGGCTCCGTCCTGGGTGAGGACGCACTCGAGCGCTGAAAACCACGGCATTTCGGCTGAAATCGTGGGGTTCTGCCGTCAATCTGTGCATGGCCCACTGAGTATCGACGCCGAGCGCAAGCAATTCCGCGCACTTACACGGGAGACGCGACCATGAGGCCCGAGCTCTTCACCATCGAGGAGTCCCACGGGAAAGCGCGCCTGGTCGGCCCCCGCCTGAGCGACCTCGGAACCGTTCCAACCGATACCGAGGCGCGCCACGACCGGGGAGAGCGGGGCCGCTTCCTGCCCGGCAACAAAGTCGCCGTCGGTCGAACCGCCCGAACAGCCATCCGCGCGCCGTACCGTGCCGCCGAGCAGCGGATCACCGACGCAGTCGAGGGAGGCGCCGAGCCGTCAGACAGTGACCGGCTCCTCGCCGACGCGCTCGCAGTGTTCCACGCCGTCCGTCGCGAGCTCGGGAGTAGCTCCGCCCTCGTCCAGGGTCCGGCCATCGCCTACGCGGTCGAGACGATCCTGGCGGGCTACTTCACCAAGGCCGCAGCGGACGCCGGCTTCCTGACGGACGATGGCATGCGGTTCCACGACCGGGCGCTCGCGTGCGAGCAGGCCGCGTCCAGGGCGATGACGGCAGCGCTCGCGGCGACCAAGGCGCTCGCCGGCCGACGCAAGCCGCAAAGGACCGCGCTCCAGGTCATCGACGCCGTGGCTCAGCGAGAGCTCGACGACGCGGCTGACGACGACGAGCCCACCGAACCACCCGCACCCAGTGCGTAGAAGGACACCAAACCATGACAACCGCAGCAGTAGCCCCCATCAAGAAACCCCAGGACTCGGACGCGCAGCCGTTCGGCGTCGGCAACAAATACTCGATGCTGCTCTTCAAGCAGAGGTCGGCGAACATGGGCGATCATGCGCTCATCGCGCTCAACAAGCGCATCCAGGTCGATTCGTACATCGACGGAACGGTGACGGCCATCATCCGCTGTTCGCCGGCTCACTTCCGCATCGAGCTCGGCAACGGCCAGACGCTCATCGTCGCCGAAGAGGCCTGCCAGGCTTCCGTCGAGCTCAGGGCGCCGACCGCACCGGCGGCAGCGTAGGAGCGCTCGCCATGTCTGAAGCCGAAGCACAGCCAGCCGCCTACGCCGAGCCTCAGCCTACCCCGGCGAAACAAGCTGAACGCGAATGGATGGCAAGCGCCGTCGAGCGCATGAACGCCGCAAGCCGCGCCGAGAAAGCCGCGGAGCAATCCGCCCGAAACGAGCGTGAGTCGGGCGCAGCCGAGCCCGCAAAGCCCGCGCCGGCGCCGGCACCGAGGCCCACGGCACCGAAGCCCGCCGACCCGTCAGAACCCAGCGTGCGCGAGCGAATCGCGGCGCGTGAGGAACGGCGCCACGAGGTCGAAGCGGCGCGACACCAGGCGGCGCAGCTCGAGAACTACGCACGCTCGATTCAACCGGACGCCCAAAATTATCAGGCCGCCAAAGCGGCGTGGCAAGCGCGCGACTTCGATCGGCTCGCAGAGCTCGTTGGTGCCGGGAGCTTCGACAACCTCGTTCAGGAGCGCATCGCCACACTGACCGATCCTGGCCACGCTCGCGTGCTCGAAATCGAGCGGCAGATTCGGGAGCGCGACGACCGCGAACGGCGCGCGCAGCAGGAGCACGCCGCCCGAGTCCAGGCGCATCAGCAACAGGTCGCGCAAGCCCAATACAAGCAACGCATGGCGCACGAGGCGAAGAGCTCCTCGAACGGGATCATCCGTACGTTCGCAAACGCGCCGGCATTCATCGAAGCTCTTTTCGAGGCGCGCCAGGTTCACTACTCGCGCACTGGCTCCGAGCTACCTCTCGAGAAGTGCCTCGAGGTGAAACGCCCGAACGGCCTTAGCATCGAGGAAGAAATGGAGAACTACGGGATGACGGCCGATGTGTACCGGCGCGCACGTGGCGATACGCAGGCGAAGCCCGCCGAGCAGCCACGCTCGAAGCCCGCACCGAAAGCCAAGGCGGAACACTTCGGTTGGCAGTCCGGCGCGCGCCGTGACGAGGACTCCGATTGGCTCAAGCGGGGTGCCCAAAGCCTCGAGCGCGCATTCGGCGAAGAGCGCAGGCAGGGAAAACGATGAACACGATGACGATGACGAACTCTGAGACCGGAGAAAGCGCGGCCGATGGTTGAGAAACAGTGCTGACCAGCCGCTACAAATTCGCTTCGGCGAGCGGGGGATGGATCAATCAAAGGGCACAAGAGGTGCCGAGCCCGGCACCTTTGATGTCGTCGAGAACCTGAGATTTCGCAGCGGCGGGCTCGAGAAGCGGTGCGGCTCCGATGGCCTGACCGGCGCGACGACGGGCGGCTCTACGGCCCACTCGCTCGCTGACTCGGCCAGCGACCCGAGACCGACCGAACACCCTGCGTTCATTCAGCGCATCGGCACACAGAAGGTCGCCGGCACAAGCGCGGGAGTGGCGTTCGCTCGCTCAGGCAGCACATGGCTCGTCGCTGCGGCATTCTCCGCGGCGCAGCCCGTTCGCAAGCGGCTCGGGATCGCGCCGTCGCTCACCTCGAGGCCACTTGGGCCATACGTTGCAGGGACGGCCATCACGCCGGCGGGTTACGTCTGCACGGCTGCCGGCTTCGGCAGGGATCTGCGAATAACGGTCGAGTCTCCTGATGGAGCGCTGCTCTACGAACGCTCGACCATCGTCGGCGCAGCCGGTGTCATCGTGCGCGTCGTCGGTGTCGGCGAAACGTTCTACGTTTTGTATCAAGGCAGCGCGAGCACGACCGTTTCTTACCGGTCGCTGACCGTGGCCAACGGCGCCATCACTGACAACGGCACCGGCACGATCGTGACGCTCGCGAACGCCGCGAGCACTTGGGATGCGAGCGGCTACCAGCTTGGGTTGTGGTTCCTGGTTTATCAGTCCGGCGCGACGACGGTGACGGTCGCCAAGATGGACATCACAACCATCCTCGCGTCGGCGACGTTCGCGACCACGGACAACCGCACTTATCTGAGCGTCTGGGCGGACGCCGTCACCGATCGCATTTGGGTCGGCGTGGTTGACGATCCGGCCACGACAAACACCGCGCAATTCCGCGTCTACACTGACACGCCGACCCTTTCGATCGGCCCCACAACGTTGAGCACGGGGACGAGCATCGGTCCGCCGCTATTCGGGCCGAGCTACGTGCGCAGTCCCGCAGCCGGCGACGCGTTCGCGGTGCTGGCGCTCGACACGACCTCGCTCGGGGCGGGAACTTCGCCCATAAGGGTCCTCTCGTGGCGGATTGCCAGCGGCACGGCCAGCGGCTGGGGCGTCGCCTTCAACGTGGTGCCGATCTCGAAACCCGACGAGCAACAGCGCGTCTGGTGCATGACGTACAGCCCCGGCTCGAACTTCGAGGAGGCCCGGGTCGCGCTCTTACGTTTCACCGATGCGGACCTGGGCGGCGTGGGGGGCGGTGCGCCGGCAACGGTCGAGATCGCCTCTCCGCTAATGGTCGCGCCAGGCAGCTCATACCATCCGGCCGCCGCTGGACGAGTCGGCTTCCATGCGGTCGCCGTTCAGAGCGAGAGCGCAGGCGACTCAACGCTTTTCGCTCTCCCGTTCGTCCTCACTTCGCGGACGAACGCTTCCGGGAACGCTGAGCCGGTCACCCGCGCGGAAGTGTACGAATACACGCGCTGGAACCAGGAGCCGCACCGTCAACTGGCCCCCGCCGGCAGCGTGGCGATCGTCACGGGGCAACCGACAGAGCTCTTTGGCGTCGAGACGCAGGGGAACGGCTCCCCCTACGCAAATGGCGGCGTCGAGCTGGGATACCTCCACGCGCCCACAATCCTTGGCGCGACAATCACACCGAACTCGATCCCGAGTCTCGCCGTGGGCACGTACGTCTACCAGGCGCTCCAGCAGTGGGTGGACGACGAGGGGAACCGCCATCTCTCGGCGCCATCAGCTCCGTTCACCGTAACGCTCACGGTGCCGAGCTCGGTTTTGCTCAACATCGCCGGCGTCTATGCCGGGCAGCGGCTCGCGCCTAATCATGACATCGCTTCAGCGTCGCCCGAAACGCTCGTCTATCGGACGCAGAACGGCGGAACGGAGGCGCAACAGGTGCCGGTTTCAACGGTCGAGCCGTCCGTCAGTTGGCTTGGGTACGTGACTTTCCTCGACACCGTCGCCGACAGCATCATCGACGACAACGAATTCATCTACACGGCCGGCGGCGTCCTCCCGAACGTCCTCGCCCCGTCGTGCCGCTACATCGCCGTTTCTGAAGAGCGCCTGTGGTGCGGCGGCCTGTGGGATTCGAATATCATCGAGTGTTCGAAGGTGCGCGTCCCTGGCGAGCCGTTCAACTTCACGGGGGACGCCTCGCATCAGGTCGTCATCCCCGGCGAAGTGTCGGGCCTCGCGTACATGGACGGGCAGGTCTGCGTTTTCACCGAGGACGCGATTTATCTCGTCAGCGGCGATGGCCCGAACGACCAGGGCGCGGGCGGTTTCGCTCCTCCCCGAGCGCTTGTTCGGGGCGTCGGGTGTCCGCGCGAGCAGTCGGCGTCGATTCTAGAGACGGAGATCGGGATCATCTTCCGCTCGAAGATGGGCTTCTACGTCATTCCGCGCGGCTACGGTTCGCCCCAGTTCATCGGCGGGAACGTCGAGCTCGAGCCGGACGTCGTGCTGAGCGCAGCCACCACAACGACGAGCCGCTACAGGTTGGCGAGGTTCCTCGTCTGCGATACCGGCGAAACGAAGAGCGCGCGCTCTCTCGTGCTCGATCTCTCGAACGGCCAATGGGTTCGCGACACTTACACGGTGGACGGCGCAAGCATCACCGGCCAGGGCTTCAGCGAGATCGGCGAGTGGCCGGACGGCTTGGCCCTGATGGCTTACGGGCTCGATCGCGCCGACAATCCCTCTGTCGTCTGGGCGGAGGACGAGGACTTTACCGGGGACGCTGGCGCCGCTGGTGTCGAGGCCTCGACGTACATCTCGACGCAAATCCGATCTACATGGATGGATCCCTTCGGGCCGCTCGGCTGGGGGCGCCTGACGCGCGTGCTCGTGAGCATGGAGGCCATCGGCGCGTCGTCGCTCGTTTCGCTCGGAATCGAAGCTGACAGCAATGCCGCTCAGCCCTCGCAGTGGACGGTCACGACCGCCGAGTCCATCAGCTATCGCGGGGCGAGCGTCGGGCAGCCAACTGGCACGGCCTTCCGCGTCACACTATCTGACGCCGCCGGAGGGCCGAATTCGGCCGGCGTGCGCTTCCTCGGGCTCGGCCTCGAAGTGCAACCGGTGGGCGGCCTGCGCGCAGTTACGGACAGCGAAGCAGCATGACGCTCTATCGACGACGAATCCCACTCGGCGCTGACACGACCGACATCGACCGCGAGAACGTCGGTGCACTTCACACCGAGCTCAGCGCCGACATTCGCGAGCTTGTGAGTCGGGGTCCGCTGCCTCGCGACCTGATGGCAATCATCGTCGTTGACCCGGACGGAAACCGAGAATGGCTAGCCGAGAGGCTGAAACACGCCGGCATCGACGACGAGATCAGTCTCGAGCCCGACTCGGCGCCCGTCGTCGTCCTGCATCGGCATTCGGCGCGCCGCGCCTTCGCTGGCACGCCGGTCGAGGAGTTTTTCGCGACCACTGCCGGCGACCGCTTCGCCATCGTCTACGGGCTACCTGGCGGCCGGTGGTTCTGCGCTGACCCGCCGGAACTGCCCGAAGCGCGGGGGCAGGCGTGACGGGCGTAGCTTCGAAGGCACGCGCCTCTCACGAGGCCGGCCGAGCCGTCGCCATCGGGCAGCGGCGCGATCGTGAGGCCGAGCGGAAGCGTGCGAGCCAGGCGCTCGAGGACATGAAGGCTGCGTTGCCGAAGAAACCGCCGAAAGGGCCCACGCGATGAAGGCGAAGCACGACCCGTCCGGGTTCCTCGCTCGACTTGCCGTGATGGACCGCGCACTCGTCGCCGCAGGATGGCCGCCCACGTCGCCCTGGTGGCGAGCGCAGATCGAGCGCTTCTTTCGCTCGGGTCGCCGTCGATGGGTGCTTCGGGTCGGTCGCCGCGGGGGCAAGTCGAGCACCCTCTGTCGTGTCGCTGTCGCTTGGGCGCTCTGGGGCTCTTGGTCCGTGCCGCCCGGCGATACGGCCGTCATTCCGTTCGTCAGCATCGACCGCGGCGAAGCGTCTGCACGCCTTCACACCATCAAGGAAATCCTAAACGTGCTCGGCGTCGCATTTGATGCGCGAGGCGAGGAGATCGCGATGAGTGGGGATCGGCGTGTCCTGTTTCGCGTCGCCACGTGCTCGGTCAGCGGAACAGTCGGCTTTACGTCTGTCGCGTGCTTCGCCGACGAGATGGCCCGCTGGGAGTCTCGAGACACCGCGGCGAATCCTGCTCGGGAAGTGATGGGTTCGCTCCGTCCGACGATGGCGACGCAGCCGCACGCGTTCGAAGTGTGCTCGTCCTCGCCGTGGTCGGAGGAGGACTACCATCACGAGCTCTTCACTGCCGGCGATGGCGAGCATCAGGTCACGGCGCACGCGGCAACGTGGGAGGCGAATCCAACGCTCAGCGAGGAGACGACGCGAGCGCTCGAGCCGGACCAGCGCGTCTGGTTGCGCGAGTACGCGGCGATCCCGGGCGGCACGGTGACCGAGTCGTGGTTCGGCTCCGCTGTGGACGCTGCGATCGAGAAAGAGCCGCCGCCGCCACTGGCGCGGGGCATTCGCGTCCTTTATGCAATTGACCCGGCCTTTGACGGCGAGAGCAGCCCGGACCGCTTCGGGTGGGCATGCCTAACGTCAGAAGCTCGGAACGACAACGGGCGCATCACTCGCGTGCGGGGGATCGGCGCTTGGAAGCCTGACCGCACGCCGTTCGAGATGGCGCGCCGAGTCCGGAGCGAAGTGTGCGACACGTTCGAGCCCGACCAGAAAGGCCGCGAGCTCGCGCACGTCTATTCGGATCAGTACGAGGGACACAGCTGGACGGAGCTCGCTCGCCAGGCGGGGCTAATCGTCGAGGTGGTTCCGTGGACCGGCGCAGCAAACGACAACGGCAGGACGGCACGCTTCAAGTCAGTGCGGACCGCCATGCTCAACGGCGACCTGACGATCCCGAACGACCCCGACTTGATTCGTGAGCTTCGCTCCGTGCGCGGCGTGCTGGCGCCCTCTGGCGTCGAACGAATCGAGCTGCCACGCACAGCAAGCGGGCATTGCGACCGCGTGGCCAGCCTCGTCCTGGGGGCGTCGATTGCGCTTTCGTGGTCGCCGAGCACGGCAGAGCCTGCCAAGCCGGTACTCACGCGGGAGGACCGCTGGAGGCTCGCTGCCATTCGCGAGATTGGCGAGAAGCGGAGGCGCGAGTGGCAGCGCTCGCCCGTGGCCGCGATGCGCAAAGCGGTGAATGGCCGATGATGCCTTGCCCTCGGTGCGGAACGAACGACGAGCGCGGCGCGCTACGGCCTGGCCTGAAGCGTGTCCGCACGAAAGCAGCGTTACGAGGCGAAAGGCTCTACCGGTGCGCCGACTGCTCGACGCTTTGGCGATGCGATGCGGCAACGCCCGACAAGCTCATGCTGGCGCTCGAGACGATCGAGACCCTTGGCGAGCCAATCATCCCGAAAATGTTGAACCGCGGCCCGTCTCTCCTCGGAGCGGGAAGAGGCGCGCCATGACGGTCGTGCTCGGACTCGACCTGTCGCTCACTGCCGCCGCAGCCGTAGCGGTGCCGCTCGACTACGACGGAGACTTTCGTCGGATTGTCGCTCTCGTCGTCGGCGAAAAACTCCGACGCGACGCGACCGACGCGGAGCGTGCAAGGCGAACAGAAACGATTGCCGCGCGGCTCGTCCGGTTCGCTCTCGAGAATCGAGCAGCCGTGGCGTACGTGGAGGGCTACGCTTTCTCCCAGCGAACAGCAGCGCACGCGCTAGCAGAGCTCGGAGGCGTCGTGCGACTTGAGCTCGTACGAGCCGGCATCGACGTGCAAACCGCGAACGTCGGGAGCGCCCGCAAGCTGCTGCTCGGTAAGGTTCCGAGGCAGGACGCCAAGGTCGCTGTGGCCGAAGCGTTCAGGGCGGCCGGTGCGCCCCTCGACTGGTCGCTCGACGAGACCGATGCGATGGCTTGCGCGAATCTTGGCTGTTCGCTACTCGGCGGGTACTGCTTCGCGATGGGGGAGCGGGCGGCGTGATCCCGATGGCAGAAAGCGGTGTTAGCCTCGTGCTCGTGGCAGCCGGATCCGCAGACGCCAACGTGAGAAAGTTCATCGATACATGGATCCCCCTGTGTTTGGAGATCCTCGAAGGAACAGCGATCGTTCTGTTCGCGTTTTTTTGCGTGTGGCGCTTGGCCCAGTTTGGATTTGAAACGGGTTGGTCGTTTCACGGGGTGCTGCCGCTGCTTCACGAGAACTGGCGAGGCGGATTGTTCCTTATGGCGGTGCTTTTCTATCGAGCAATCCCGCTCGCGCTGTCACGAGTGCGACGCGTCAACGTGCTCGGGGTCGAGGCTGAAATTCTCCCGGTGGGGCAACCAACGATTCTAGACGCGCCGCCCCGCGCCAAGAAGGCCGGGAGGAAGCAATGAATCTCTTCAATCTGCCGCCACGAAAGGCGCAGCTGATGCAGTACGTTGGCTCGCCATCCGGCGTCGTGAACGTGCGAGCGAAGTCGGACCGACAGGTCAGGATCTACGCGATGAACCGCGAGATGCGCGACGCATACGCGCACGCGATTTCAGGAGTGAGCGAGGAACCCGTGAACTTCTTGGCAATAGGGGAAGGCACGGAAGCGGCATTCTCTGCTCCCGTTCCGCAAGAGTGGTACCTCGTTATCGAAAACCTCGACCACGAGCATCAGGCCTCGGGCTCGTTCATCGTGACAGCCATCTTGCCCATGTCGCCGTCGGGTTATTCGGGACCCCCTACATGGGGAGCATCAGGGTTCACATGGGGCCAGCCCGGCTTCCCATGGGGTGGAAAGAAGTAGCCGGTTTGTCTAAGCCTGCCCGACCGTCGGCCACCAAATGCGCGGCCCCGGCTCCACGTGCGCTAGCGCGGCCACTCCCTCTTGATGATTTCCGCTGCGATGGCGTCCTGCGCCTCAACCGAGATCGTTGGATCCCCCCAGGGTCGCCAGCCCTGACCGGTGGGAGGCGTCCGCGTCGCACCACTTGGGCGCTCGCTGATTGCGAGCCGACCCGGAACGCCGTTCAGCTTCACCTCGTAGACGACAACGCGCGGCTTCTCCTGCTCAACCGTCTGCCCGGTCACCTCGACAACCCCAAGCCCTTCGATCTCGAACGTCATAACAGGGATACGTTCCGCGCTCGCCCCAAAGTTTCACGCTCGGGGCTCGCATGATCATGCGACCTAGCAACCGGCGCCCGCGCGCGGCCGATGAGAAACTACTCCCATGTGGATCCCCGAGGGACCCATCTTCGCCGACTACTCGTCCACCGACGACGAGCGTACAGACGACGAGCTCATCGCGATTGAGGACGAGGGCGCGAAGCCGTTCGAGGAAATCGCCGCGGTCTGCAGGCGCTACACGGTCACGGCGAGGCTCTTCCAGCCGCCCGGGCACTTTATTGGCGAGCTACTGCCGGACGGGACGCTACGGGCGTAGCTACCGCCTCGGGTGGATCCGCCGCACCCGAACGACCGCAGCCTCGACGAGTGGCCCGGCTGTCATCGTCGCACTCACGACGCGCATCAGGCGCTCGGTCGCCATCTCGGCCTTGTCCCATGCGGCGCGGTGGCCGACGGTGTTCGGTTCGGTCTTTCGCGCAAGCTCGATCGCCTTTGAGAGCGCCGACCCGATCGCTTTCAGTTCCTCGAGCTCGCTGGCCAACGCGTGCTCGCGCTTCCTGGCAGCGAAGAGCCCATCTTGAAGTCGCGAGACCATGCCCCGGGGCTAGGCATGCGGCTCGCCACGAGCTGCAGGAGCGCTCCAGCGGTTTCCAGCCCAGTGACGCAAGGGCCGGGGTCTGGCTCGTTGTTCTTGATATTCTTGCCGTGGTCGATCTGTTGCAGAGCGTCCCTAAGTTCGGAACGCTCGCTGGGGTCAATCTGCGCGCTCGCGGGCAACCTATCCAGGTGGAGAGGACCCACCCGAAGCGCGCGAACCTTCTTCCACCACGCTTCGCGGTACGTGAAGGGGGCGCGGTCGCCTGGAATGGCTCGCGCCAGCTCCAAGCATTGCTCCCCGAGCTGCTTCAGTTCGTCGGCATTCATCTATCGTGCCCATGAGAGCGGGTGCCCCGGCGGTCGTCAACGGCCCGGGCACCCGCATGATCATGCGACCGGTGGGCGCGTGACGACTTTAGTCCGGTTTGAGTCGCGCGGGACCTTGACTCTGCTATCAATTGCTATACATTGGGAAGCTAGCAGGAGCTACCAGGATGCCGTACGCTGCAGAGTCAATGCGCGAAAGACAGCTGAATATCCGCCTTAGCGAGGAGGAGGCCGCTCGACTCGAGCGAGTTGCAAACCACTACGGGCTGAACGCTGCGGGCGTGCTCCGAATGCTGGTGAAGCGCGCTCACGATTCACTACCGAGCGACGCGGCAGCCGTTGTTCAACTTGACGAACTCGAGATGGAAATCATCCGGGTTCTTGGCGCCAGACGAGTGCAGACGGATCTTCGGGCCGCTCTCAAGCAGGCCGGGTCGAGCGCGAACAAGGAGCCTGCGCGCGCCCTCGCGACGGCACTGACGAAACTGCTGGCGTTCGGATACGTCGAGAAGCGTGGGAAGACACATGCTCTCACTCCGAAGGGGCGTGAATTAGTCTGAAAATAGATGGCCCCCACGCTGCGCAAACAGCCGGGGGCCTGGCCGAACCTAAAAGGAGGTCCGACATGGCAAAGATCGCACGAACGAAACGAACAAACAAATCGAAGGGCGAGAACAGCGAGATCCGCCGGGCGGCGGAGCGCATGAGCGGCACAGGCGGCGACTATGTTCCGCCGCCGAGGCTGCCTCCCGAGCGGACCGAGACCGATTTTCAGAAGCGGGTCCGCGTCGAGCGACAGGAGCGCTACGCGGCGGACGTTTCCAGGCTCGTAACGGGCGGCCTCTTCGTCAGCAACGACGAGGGCGACGGATGCTCGCCGGAACGGGCGATTCTTCACTCAGCGGGTGCCATGGCGAAGGCCATCATGATCAGTCTCGGCGCGTACACCGACGGTCAGGGTCCCCGCGGCTGGTCGCTGGACAGCGACGAAATGACCGACGGCGATCTCGTTGCGGCGCTCTCCGGCCTCGTGTCGATCTTGCAGTGCGCGCCACGAGCACTCGATGGCCTGCGCGACGCTGGCACCTTCCGGGACAGCCTGACCCGCTGGGAAACCCTCGAGAAGCGAGGCGAGACGGAAGAGGTTCTGAACGCGGCTGAAGGTGCGTCATGAGCGCCATCGTCATCACGAAGGCGGAGCTCGCGCAGCTCACCGGGACGTGCGACTACGGCAACGGCGACCTTGTGTCACCGCTCGACCCGCTCGGGGTTGCTTGCTCGATGCTGCACGCTGCGGCCGAGGAGCTCCACGTGCTGAGCCACGCGGTCAACGACGGCAACGTTCCGGCGGACCTGCTTCAGAACGTCCTGTGGCGACTCTCCGAGCGCATGGGTGCGACGGCTGACATCGCATGGGCGAACCAGCGCTCGGCCAACGAGAAGACGAACGGCGAGCAGGCAAACGACGCCGAGCACGTGAACGGGAGCGCCGAGTCGTGAGCGCGCGCGTTTTCGACCTCGACACGATCCGCAACGGTCACCGGTACGGTGCCCACACGTTCGCGGCGCGCGTTGCCCTGGCTGAACTGAAGGCGACGAACGATCGGCAATGGGCAGAGCGCGAGCGGGCAATCCGTGCGAAGCGATCGGCGGCCGGGAAGCTCGGCGCCGCCGCGGCGAAGGGCAAAGCCAAGCACTGCCGCTTCTGCCGCGAACAAGGGCACTACGGCAACGCCTGCCCACGACGGGAGGCCGACCATGGCTAGCCTCGACGACTTCCCCGGCTTGGCCGACGCAGAGAAGCGCGCCGAGAAGGCGATCGACGTGCTCCGCTCCGCCATCGAGCATGCCGAGCCGCGAGACGGCGAGAAATGGGAGGACGTGGCGACGAGGCTTCGCGGTGCTGCCGTTCTCGCGCACACTGCCGGAATGGAGCTCGCCACGGTGAGCGGACGGAACGAAGCTGCGAGCGCGGCGAATGATGCCGGGCTGCTCGATACGGAGGACGCCACGTAGCCGCGAGCGAACCCGGCCGAGCCCCCGCGCCTTCAGTGGTCCGGGGGCTTTCGGCGTAGGAGCACTAGCCGATGGCTGACGAGAAAAAGCTGACGATCGAGGGCATCTTCCAGGATCTCGACTCAGAGGTCGAAAGGGAGCGGTCGGAGCTACAGGCCGCACTCGAAGAGGAACAACGTGCGCGCAGGGCAAAAGACGACAGCCTCGCGACCTTCGATCGTTTCATCCGCGATACTGTCCTGCCGGTGCTGGACAGACTCCAGGCCGAGCTAGTGACACGCAAATGCAAGGCGTACATCGATCGCAAGGCGCACACTGCGCCCGGCAGCGCGGACCCGTTCGCGGTGTCGGTCACTTTCCGCGTCGAGGGGCCACGGGACGCCACCCCCGAGCATCCGGGATCGGTCTCCGTTTCGTTTAAGTGGAATGGTGACACTCACGGCGTGTCCGCGGATACCAGCGTCGGCCTATCGGAAGGGTCGAGCGAAACGGTGGACATTGCGAAGCTGAGCCCCGAAGAGGTGGAGCAGATTGTTCTGCGCGGCGTGCAACGGCATCTAGTGAAAGGAGAGCTCCGATGAGCGCTGACGGATCTCGCAAGCGCGGCCCCGCCCGGTCCGGCTCGCTCTACTGGACAAAATCCGGCTGGCGCGCACGCATCCGGATCGAGATCAACGGCGAGACCGTGCAGAAGTCTTTCGACCTCGAGACGACGGACAAGCAGGCGGCGCGCATCAAGCTCCGCCGGCTCATCCGTCGGAACGTCGCGCCGGCCGAGCTGGCGGCCGAAGCGGTCCGCGTCGAGACGTTCCAGGACGCGGCCGAGCGTGTCGTCGAGGAGAGCACCATCCGCACGAAAAAGGCACGGCTCGACCGGCTCCGCCTTCGAGTGTTTCCGGCCATCGGTCAGAAACCGGTGACCGCCATCGTTGCCGGCGACGTGCGGGACATCCTCAAGGCGCTCGCCGACGAGCGTGCCAGCAAGGAAACCTGCCTGAAGATTCGGAACGACATCTCGTCCGTCCTCGGCGACCTCTGGCGAACGGACATGCTGCCGGCGAACGTTTGCGCCAAGGTCCGGATCCCGGGGAACGCCACCGTGGACAAGCGCGAGCGCGCCGTCCTCGCCGATGACGAACTCGTCGGCTACCTCGCCTGGTCGCACCCGAACGAGAAGAAGCAAAAGGCCGTCCT
>Ga0105104_10001275_pt1 | contig 18898 bp, 35 predicted proteins | sample PPLLaktember2015_3_FD_87034 | JGI IMG/M metagenome (GOLD analysis project Ga0105104, IMG submission 87034) | Freshwater sediment microbial communities from Prairie Pothole Lake near Jamestown, North Dakota, USA - PPLs Lake P7 Core (6) Depth... | ecosystem: Environmental > Aquatic > Freshwater >... | reverse complement strand
TGGAAGAGTTGTCGAGCGCCACGATTTCACGGTCGCAGTCGGCATAGACCCAACCCAGCGATACCTGCAGCAGCTTGGAGAACACCACCCCGCCATTGGCAGCGGTGATCGTGCCTTCCTTGAGCAGTGCCGAGGCGTGGTCGCGCAGCGCGTCGTAGACCTGCTGCTGCCGGGCGCCCATCGGCACCTGCAGCTCGCGGTCGATCACCGGCGGCAGCTCGACGATATCGTCGAGGGTGAAGCGCACGGCTGGCTGCAGCAACTGGCTGACGATCTCGGCTGCGTCCTTGCGCGGCACCCATTTGAACTGGCTGACCTGCAGCATCGTGTCCTGCCGGAACTGTACCCACGATCTCGGGGCAGTCTTCGGCGTCACCAGATGGGCCAGCCCGAAGGCGTCGGTGGGCGCTGAGGGGGTGGGAGACCCCGTCATGCCCCAGATGTACTTGCGCCCGGCAGCGAGCCTCCTGGCCACCTTGCTGCGGTCGGCGCGGGCATTCCTGAAGGCGGCTGCCTCGTCGAAGCAGATCACGTCGATGTCGTTGCGCAGCAGGAGCTCGCGGAACAGCACCTTTATACCGTCGTGGTTGATGATGTAGATGTCATGCTTCTGCGCCAGTAGCTTGCGCCGTCGCTCGGCCGAGCCAGTCAGCACGGCCACTGACTTGTTGGGCAGGGTCAGGAATATTTCCCTCGCCCATGTGAAGTCGAGCGTCGACAGCGGCGCCACGACCAGCATGCGTTTCACGCGGCCGATGGACTGCAGGTGATCGAACGCCCAGATGGCGGACTTGGTCTTGCCGGTGCCCATGTCGTTGAGCACGTAGCTGTTGTTGTGCAGCGTCATCGAGGCAGCCGTCTGCACCTGCTTGTCGAACGGCCGCTTGCCGTCGGCAGAGGGGAACAGATAGTGCTCGGCGATTGGCGCTGGCACGGGGTAGTCGAGGTTGCGAAGCAGGCGCGTCTCGTCAATGCCGTGCGGCATGGCGATGAGATCCTGGCCCTCGTAGGTGAACCGCACGGCGTGCGGGAAGAGGTTGCCGAGGTCGGCCCTAAATGGGACGACGACGGACTTCGTCGGGTGGGATATCTGGATCATATGCGACGTCCCTGGTTACCCCATCCAACCATTGGATGAGGTCGTCGAAGCGTGGGTCAGCCGTGCCGCTCATCACGAACGTCTTGCCCATCGCCTTGCCGATGGTCTGCAGCTCCGTGGTCTGGCGAAGAGTGGGTTTCTTTCCATCCGCCTTCGTCTCGACCGAGAAGAACAAACCTCGGTAGCACCCGATCACATCGAGGGACGTCTTTCCAAACCCTGACGGCACCGGCCAGTACGTGTACATGCCTTCGGTGTAGTCGCTCAGGATCCGGCGAAGCTTCGCCTTCACATGCCCTTCGGGGGTAGCCATAACAGTAACCCTATACGTTACATTGTCAAGCGTTATTCCTCGACCATCTGACTGATCATCTCGGCGACGTTGTCGGCGTGGCGGGTGATGATGACGTCCGCGTCATAGTCCTTGCCCAGGCCCCAGATGATCTCGGCAGCGACGGCGTCGAGGATCGCCAGCCGGGTGTACAGTTCGTGCTCGGGATTGTGCTCCCCTGCCGCCACCGACTCGATGATGGTGACGATGGCCTGGATGAAGCCACCGATCTCAATTGGTTTGCGAGCCATGCGGATCCCAGTCGAGCGGGTTGGCTAGCTCCATCTCCGCTGGGCTGGCGACACGCACCGTGCCGCGCTCGTCCTCCACCGCAGTGATGATCGTCTTGCCGTCCCGCTTGTAGCCGATCATGATGATCACGCCGGTGCTGACAGCCCAGCCCAGCTTCACCTTGGTGCCGGTGACGTAGGCGTTGTGGGCTTCCTCGTCGGTCATTGCAGAACTACGATCCCAAGTTTGATCTCCAGCTCCCTGGCTCTTGTGATGGCCGTTTGTAGGTTGGCGAGGTGTTCTAGCGCGCACTCGATATCGATCTGGCCGAATGTGCTGATGTCTATGCGCACCCGATCGCTTATGCACAAGCGAAGCGATACCTGACCATTTCCTGGGTCGACTATCGGATTTGTCCACCCGCCTGAGCTGGCCTCCCGGGCCATGTCCACCATCTCGGATAGAGTCGTGATCTTACTCATCGCGAGCCGACTCCGTGGTGGGGGCAGCTCTTGACCGGGCACCAATTCTTGCACAGGCCCGACGGTATCGGTGGGTAGTTCAGCTCGTCGGCAGCCTTCTTCATCTTCGCCACCTCGGGCAGGATGTCAGCCCAGATCGGCTGCATCTTGTCGCGCTCGTAGATCTTGGTCGACTGGGTGTCGTGGCCTAGCCAGACATAGATCGCCAGTACCGCGTCGAGGTTGGGGTAGTGGGAGAACAGCACCTGCGACGACAGCGCCAGCTGCTCGAACTCGGGCTGCACCTTGTTGCCGGTCTTCCAGTCGATTGTAAAAGCGCTGCGTGTGTGCGCCGGCAGGATGCCGAGCACATCGATCACGCAGCGAAACCATGCGCCGTTGTCGAAGAAGCTGGCCGGTCGGAACTGGTCGTCCATCGCCAGCTTGTTCTCCACCTTCAGCTCGAGGCCGGCATCGGCGCAGGCGCGGATGCGCTGCGGCCAGTCGTCGTATCGCTGCATGGTGGGGGGTAGTTCGACGCCCTTGATGACGCGCCGGGCGAGCGCGTCGTGAACCTGGTTGCCCCAGCGCAGGGCCTCGCTCTCGTCTTCCTTGAAGTCCTTGGCGAGGTCGACATGCCAGTGGCGTTTAGGACACGATCGGTAATTCTTTAGCTTCGACCAGCTCCAGCTGAATGACTTCTTCTTGTCGAGCATTATGGTGTCCTGATGAACCGGCCCGCCGCCTCCCTACGAGCGGGGGGGCTTGGGGGGAAGGGGCGGCGGGCCGGTATCAAGCCCTGGTTCGGGGGGCTTGATTGGTTATTCTGCAGCTGTCTGTTCGTCGTCCTCGTATGCCGGCGCGGCGCATACCTCGCCGCCTTCCGGGTCGTCGAGCACCGCCTGGTTGGAAGCTGCCGACAACATCTCGGCGATGTCCCTGTTGTTGACGCCCTCGGCCAATGCCTGGGCAATCAGATCGTTAAGCGCCTTCCTGAATTCTTCCATCCGTATCTCCCTTGAATTAAACTACCGGTCTTGGCGGGTTTCACAGGTAATGACGGGCAACGAACACCCTTGGCCCTGGAACCCGAACCCGCCCTTGTAGTGGCTCCTTCGATACACTCGCCCGTTGACCGGCACGGCTGCGGCTGGAGACCTCCAGGGCCTCATGAATTATACCCGGTATAACCCCCTCCACGAACACATCATTTAGTATCGCCATACGTTACACCGATATTTCCCTCGGCTGCAAGGGGGGCAGTGGGCATCCACACAGGAGATTTTGACATCTCCTGTACCACCAGGTCACGCACCTGCTCGGCAAGGTTCTCGTCGACCACATAAAGCAGCTCGTCATGCACCTGATGCGCCGGGATCAGCAGGCCCTCGGTCATGTGCTTCACCCGCATCGCCACCTCTGCAATGTGGATGAAGGCCAGCGCCTGCACAACGTTCTCGACCAGCTTGGCGCCGTAAATCTTGTGCGTCATTGGGCCGCGATTGTAGATCCACTGGAAGCTACCCTGCGATGCACCAGCCAGCGACGTCGTCACGAACTCGTGGCGGAGATCGCGGTACTGCAGGGCGTTGCCGGACGGCAGGACGATCTTGTTCTTGTGGACAGCCACCGGGCCCCAGTCGAGGGTGCCGTGCACGCCGCTCGCCATCGAGGGCAGGACGCTGTTGTTGGCGTAGCGCCAGTTGTCGCAGATCTTGGGGTACTTCAGGCGGTACAGCGCGACGATCGCCGCCGCCTCGTTGTCGGTCAGCCTGACGTTGCCCTGGTTGCGGCACATCGCCTGGAACACTGGCGGCGAGGAGCCGTATCCCAGCGACAGCACCGCGGTCTTGCCGACGAAGCGCTGCACCGGGTGGCGGTGCTTGTAGATAGGCTCGTGGTAGATCTCCTGCGCGAAGGACGCGTAGACATCCTCGCCGGTGCGGAACAGGTACATCAGGTCTTCCTGGCCTGACAGCGTGGCGTTGATGCGCGCCTCGATCTGACTGGCGTCGACGCTGACAACCACCTTGCCCTTCGGCGCGCGCAGCGACTTGCGCATCTTGCCGCCGCGCGTCAGGTTCTGCAGGTTGATCTGCCACTCGCCCGACAGGCGATGGGTGTGGGCGCCAGAGTATTTGAGCGGCACCGGCAGCATCGTCGAGACCCTGCCGATCGCCATCAGCCTCTCAGTCCTGGTCTCCTCGAGCGTCGACTTGTGCCCCAGCCTCGCCGCCACCAGCGCCTGCACCATCGGCTCGGGGTGCTCGAGCATGGCGGTGAACTCGCGGTCGGTCTTGGCGAAGGCGTACTGCTCCTTGCCTGTCGTCTTCGAGATCTTGGTCGGCGGCGGCACGCCGAGGAACAGGAACTTGGCGGCGAGTTGCTGGTCGCTCATCAGCGAGCCGACCTGGCTCTGCTCCATCTGTGCTGCGTCGAGCAACGCCTGCTTCTTCGCCTTCACCTCGGCGAGATGCTCGGCCAGCACGTTCATGTCGAGCTCGAACTGGGGCTGCGTCACCATGCGTACGACCCAGTCGATGATCTCCAGCTGGCTCATCGCCGGGAAGCCGTGGTCCATCATGCGGCGATAGATCTGCTGGCATTTGCGGACGTCGTCCATGCCGTAGAGCTTCACCTCCTCATGCAAGGCGCGGTTCGCCTTCAGCGCATGGAAGTTGACGCCCTTTGTCTTGGCGAGCGTGTTCCATTTCTCGCCCATCCCGTAGTAGGTGGCGATAGAGGCAAGCGACACGCTGTTGGTGGAGTGGCTGATGAAGTTGCGCGCCATCGACAGCGTGTCGCCGTAGAACCCCGGCACCACACCGTAGCGCAGCGACAGGATCAGCATGTCGAACAGGGAATTGTGAGCGATGGCAAAGGTGTTCGGCCAGTCGATCTTGGCGAAGGCTGCGGGCAGGTCAGGCCCATCGACCCACCAGGCTGGCGCCTCGTCGCCATCGACGGTGAACGCACAGCCCAGCGCCTCGAATTGAGGGCTCAAGACATACTCGATCGCCGACATCTTCTTCAGCGAGTAGACGTCGTCGTAATAGGTCTCGAAGTCTATGAAGAGCTTGTCCATGCGTGCTCCGGGAGGGTAGGGGCGCAGGGCTAGCTGCGCCCCACGCTGCTTAGCTACCGGAACGTCCGGCTTCGGCAGCAATCGTCAGCAGCGCTAGCAGGGCTGGCGTGCTGATGGCATAGATGTACAACTTCATCATTGCACTTCTCCTCTATGCCCCCCTACTCCGTGCGGAATGACCGCACGAACTGATCGACTCTCAGCAGATCCTTACCATCCAGATGGCGCAGCACCGACTTGCTGAACATGATGCGGACCAGATTATCCGGGATGTCCGGGTCAGCCTGCGCCTTCCGCAGTTCCTCGATGTGGTTCAGCATCCTGGTTTTGAGCTCGTTCGCCGTCATGGTTTTTCTCCAAAGGTTGAATTTTCCCAATTTTCAAATTTTTGCGGTTGCCGAAAACCAACGTAACGCATCAGCTATCTGGTATGTAGACCACATCGCGCTCTTTCGAGATGACGCCTAGCTTGGCGTCGCCGCGCCAATGGGGCTTTACCCACGCCATTTTATTCAACGCCGGCAGATCGCGGAAATGCCCCATCACACTGTGCAGCCTGACGCCGTGATGGCCAGTCGGCTCGGACTTTTGACCGGAACGGCGTATCGTCGCAGCCGGACCAACCAGCACCTTCACGCGTTTGAATTCGTGCAGCGGATGCTTACCGCGCTTGACCCGTCTTTCCTGCAGTTTGAGATCCCACTTGTGCTGCACCAGCTCGACGGCTTTGGGTGTCTCCAGGAGGAAGCACCCCCAGAACAGGCTGACCTCCATCGTGTATAGGGTTCGTTTCAGCAGTTCTTCGTCGTACGGCGCTACTGGATTTGTGACGTCCTCAACGGAGCCGTTCTCAAAATACATCCTGGTAAATAAATACCGTACGTACCCCTCTGCGTCTTCAGTTACACAAGACATACAAGCTACCAGGCCGGGTTTCGGTATATGCTCGGCTTCGTAGTAGTAACACAGCAGTGCAAATCTCTGGGTGAATTTCTCGTCCTCCGAGACGTCGAACATATCAAGCGGAAACTCTATCCAGGTGTTCATGCAAGGCAATTTTTGCTCAGGCATGAACGTGACCTTTGCCTTAACACTGCCGTTCGCCACATGCGGGTCCATGACCTTCCACGGGCAGACGTCGAATATGATTGGCTCGATGGGGGGTGAGATCTCATTCAGCACCGAGGAAAAGAAAACGCCTCCCCACTTGCAGTCCTGGTCGCCGACGTAGTGGCGGTCCACGATTTTCTGGTAAATTGTTTTCAATTCGCTCTCCCCAACTTCATACGACGTAGCAGCGCCTGTAGAAGGCCATCAGCTCTTCGTATTTGGCTCTGGCCTTGGCCTCGTCCTTGATGTGCAGCGACGACGCGTAGCCCTCCCTGATCGGGTTGTTCATCCACCACACGCCGCTCTTGGCTTTGAATAAGCCGCGGTCGACGATCTCAAGTTTTTGCCCCTCGACCATGCGCGTAGCCTTCGTCGTATTGCTTCTGGTTGAGTTCTTTCAGCCGCTCGATTTCGGCCTTGAGCGCCTTGTTCTCTGCCTCAAGCTGTTTAATGGCGCTGATGGCATTGCCTACGATTTCCTCTGGCGCGCTCATTCCTTTGCTCACGGTCATTGCTGGTCCCCATGCCCATGCCCATGACCACCACGTAGGCCGTATCCTTTCAGCCCCTTGTGGCCCTCGTAGCCAAGCCCGCCCTTGAAGTCCGGCTTGTCGGGCAGGCCAGGATGCGCCCTGATCGCCTCGAACAGGTTCTTGTGCTTATGGCCACTGGGCGGGTTGTGCGGCGGCGGTGGCGGCTCGTACGGCCCCGGCTGCGGGCCTGGAGTCGGTCCTGGCACGGGCCCTGGCTCCTCCGGCGTCGGGCGGGTCACCGTCGGCACCTGGGAGCGCTCGATCTCACGCTTGTCCGGCTGCGTCGGCTTGGTCAGGGTAGCCATTCGCAGCCCGCATCCAGTTGACGGACCGAAACTTGTTGATAGGCGCTGCGTCCCGGTGAGAAATGGTAGCGCAGCTCGACCTCCAAGCTCTGCCAGCATTTGACGGTTGGCTCTCTGGGCGCGCGGTCCAGAGCGTGGGGTGGCAACGACAGCGTCACAACTGCGACGCAGCGTAACACATCCACCGGTTCGCGCGCAGAACCGAGCCTGACCTGAGAGCATGACTGTTGCCGTTGTTCCGTCGCCACCGACGAAGAGGTCGAACTTCGTGCCGCGGACGCCAATGGTGCCGGCAGGGGTGATGATCTCATACGCCTGCGAGCGCGATTTGCCGGAGATCCAGCGAAAGGCGCCGCGCGTCGCGCGGATTGTCACCGCCTTCGCACCCCCTGACCCATCGTAGACAAACTTGTCGACCGTCACCACCGAGCCGGCGCCGACCGCCAGCTTGGTGCCGTCCTTGAAGCGGAACTCGCCGAGCCCCGACTTCGAGGTGCGGATGCGTTCGTCTTGGTGGATCGGCTCCCTCACCTCGATCGACCCGGACTGACCGGTGACCGAGGTCTTGATCAGCGTGGCCTCACCAACCGCCTCAGCCAGCGCTGGCGACGTCGACAGCATCAATGCGCATGCCAACCCTAGCTTCTTCATCTTCCTTCTCCTTACGCCGCTTCAGCTCGAGGAGCAGCGGCTCCATGTAATGGTTGCGCCAGTTAGTCTCACGCATGATCTTGCCGATCGAGAACTGCAGGTGCGACTGGGTCATCTCCGAGAGGCGCATGACCCTGCCGTCCTTGCACAGCCAGTATGGGTCTGCTGGAGCCCCAGAGGGGCTCCAGCTCTTGCAGAATGGGCACCATCTGTTGGCGACGTTATGCTCGTCGGCAACGACCGCCTGACACTTGAAGCAGGCGTACAGAGCGCCAAATTCAATTTGCTCGTCTAGCGTCGTCATAAATGTTACCCGGTTTGAACTGATCGCTGATCGTGCCATTGTCCGGTGTAGTCAGCGAGTAGAACCCATCCTTGTCGCGCACCACGATGCGCTTCATGCGCATGGTGTAGAGCGTATTCCACACGATCTTGGGCGTCAGCTCGGGACTGCCGGCGATCACCTCGTCGGCAATGTCCTTCGGCTTGGCCTTGGTGTTGATGGCAGTCATGGCGGCGATGATCTTATCGCGCGTCTTGCCCTTGGGCAGGATACGCTTTGGTTTTATGGTGGCCGCTTTCGGCTTGCCGGTCCCCAACGGCTTTACGTCTCCCAGCGTATTGCCGAGAGCGACCACCACCTCACGGGCGATAACGAGTTTCGTTATCGCCCGCTCGTGTTCCACGATCTGCTCGTCGATCAGTTCGATGTAGCGCTTGGTCATTCGCCTTCCCCCTTTTCGACTTCTTCAGGGACGGCGCTGATCTCCCAGCTCGCCCTCTCTTCGGTTTCTTCAGGGACGATGTTAATCGCCCAGTCCCTGATGTTCGCCACCGGGATGCCGAACGACTGGTCCCTGTTCCACAGCGACAGCACGCCGGTGGTGGCCGAGTCGCGGGCGAGGTAGCTGCCGATATTGGGTCCGGCCGATATCCGGTAGGTCTTCACCTCGCCGTCCTTGAACGTGACGGTGACGTCGGCCAGGGCTTTGTTGCGGCCCATCACCTGCTGCCCTTCTTCACCATGCGCAGCTCCATGTTGAGCGCATTGAGCAGCGGGAACAGCGTGGTGTGGCGCGGCCAGCGCGTCTTGCCGGTCGCGATGTTGTTGATAGTCGATGTCGCCACGCCAGTGCGCAGCGCAATCGCTTTGCGTGTCTCGCCATCGCGGAAGATCTCGTTACGGACTTCCTCGATCATCGCCTCGGCGCTGGTGAAGGAGCGCTTGCGCGGCGGGGTGGGCAGGATGACCACGTTCGTTCTAGCCATCACTTGTCTCCCCGCGCCTTGGCCAGTGCGAGCGCCACCTCGCACAGCCTGTCCGTCTGCCAGTTGTCTGGCGGACCAGCGATCAACTCGATCGCCAGTGCCCGCTTGGTCGAGTCGACACCAGCCTTGTCAGTGTTGTGAAGGTGCAGGATGCCCCTGAGCTTCTCGATATTGCTCATCAGACCAGCTCCACTTTCTTGAACTCGGCACCGTCGTTGATGCCCCAGTTCTGGTCAGCACGGTCGAGAGCGAACTTGTCGCCGACGTACTCGACGAACTCGTACGGGCTCATGGCGACGAAGAAAGCCTTCATGGCATCCTCGCCGGAGTCCTCGATCATCTGCTCGTAGCAGTAGCGATGCCTGGCGTAGCGACGCGCCTCTCGCATCCACTCGTCAATTGTCATTTCAGTCTCCATTGTTAGACCGGGTCTAATGGGTCGGGTTGAATTCTTTGTCGAAGGCGTCGTACTGCTCGCGGACGTGGGACTTCTGCGCCCCGACCTCATCCAGCTCGTGCGGATCACCGGCTTCCAGCCCAGTGGCTATTTCAATTTTTCTGAAGCGAGCCTCGAGCGCAGCGATCTTGGCATCCTGCTTGATGAGCCTGTCTTCCTGCTCAGCGATGATGTCGAACAGTGCCTCCTCGTCGGACTCTTTGGCCGCTGCCACTGGGGCAGGCTTGACGGGGTACGTCAGCGGCACCCAAGCCTGCACCGACATATCCCAGATCGGTAACAGATTGGCGCGTCTTAGCTTGCCCATCAGCTCCAGCCTGAGATTAAGATCCTCGATGGCCTGATTGGTTTCGTCCCGTGTCAGTTCACGCGAAACGATGCCGCGGCTAGCTGCCCATGCCGCCCAACCCGGTGCTCCCCGCACAATGGCGCGAGCGATGAGGCGTTGTTTCCGTTTGTAGCGAAACATTTTGGTCTCCTAAAGTTAGACCGGGTCTAACCGGTCGGGTTGATCATTCGCCGAGGCGCAGCTCGACCTTTTCCAGATCGCGCTTCTTCTCGAAGTAGTCGTCCTTCAACTGGCCGAGCATGGCGTCACGCTCCTGCTCCAGCTGCACGACGGCATCGTGGATCTTGCGGGCGTAGAGGTGCTGCGTTTCCGACCATTTGCGGTCGTGCTCCTGCAGCAGCGCCATCTTCTCCGCCTGGATCTTCTCACGCAGCGCGCGGCCGATGGTCTCCATCTTTCCCAACTGGCTCGACAGTTCGACGATGGTGCTGGGATCGCCCGGCACCAGTTTGAGAGACGGACGCTCCGCCTGCTTGACGATGCTCTTAACGCTGTTGTCGTCCATATAGTTCAGTCCCTTTTGTGTTGTGATGCGTTACTCTTACGCCGCTTCTGGATTAAATCAACCCCAGTGCTTCCTTCGCCTTCTTGCGTGCCATGGCGCGCTCGCGTTTCGTTACCGCCCTGGGGTCGTTCCACTGCAGCTTCTTGTTGGCGATGATCTGGGTGAGCTGGTTCTGGTAATGCTGGGACAGCGCACCCCAGCCGAGCTGGAACACATTGTCGTAGGATTGCCACTGATTGTAATAGCTCCTCATCGTGCCCTGGTAAGAGTTAACGAAGGACGCACTTTCGAACTGCTTCGCGATGCACCTGTCGCATTCCTCGAGCAGCATGTTTGTGCGCATCAGCATGATGTATTTCTGCCGCGCGTGGATCTCATCGGGGTCGTCGTACCAGTCGCCGCTATAGGTCGAGAACACGGCGATGTCGGGCACGATGACGACCGCGGTGCGCTCGCCTCTCCCTTCCGGCACCATGGCGCCGCCGTAGCGGCACAGCAGCGCCCACTTGCCATTCGCTGCCGGCAGCAGACGCTGCGACGGCGTGGTCTCGATGTAGAACACGGACTGGTCGTAGCGGAACTTGCCGATCTGGTGCTTCTCCTTGCCGTCGCCGAACATGTTGTGGTCGAACCACAGCTTCTTCAGCGCGATCTGGTCTGTCTGTTCAGTCATTTTGGTCTCCTAGAAGGTTGGTGGTCGTCTGATTTTTACCGAGTCGCCAAGCTCGAATGCTTTCTTGGCGAGCTCGATGGCGTATTCCCGTTCGAAGGTGTCGAACGCCTTGGCGGCCTCGTCGTAGCTGTCGAACGCCTGCTTGGCGATCTGGCGGCCGCTGACGTGGTTGCGTTCGATTATGAAGCGGGCGCGTGGAGCCACACGGGCGCGCTCTTCTTCCGGGGTGCGCCACACTTCCCAGTAGAAGGTGACGACGAAGTCGGCGATACGCAGCAGCTCGCAGTGGCCGCCCTTCAGCCACTGCTCCCGATCCATGTTGATAGGCATTACCAGCTCGCGCGATAGACCACTGAACGCCAGACGCTCTCCTTGCGAACAGTGCCAGCGGCGAGGAAGCCGACCGCCTTGGTGAGGATGGCGACGTCGTCCTTGATCTGCTCGTCGTCATTGGCCGACTCGCCGAAGAAGAAGCCCTTGGTCTTCTCCATCTCGGTGGGTTTCTTCACCACCTTCAGCAGCTGCTCCAGGTTCTCCATCGACAGCTCGATGTTCTGGCACTCGTCCCTGCCGTCGGCGAAGTGCTGCACGATGTAGCCATGCAAATTGGCATGCTTGCGCCAGTAGCCCAGCCTGACGACGATCTCCTCGATCTCGTAGCCCTCGTCGTCTTTCGGCTTCTCCATGCCGGCATTAAACTTCCTGCCGATCAGATACATATCCAGTCCCATTATGATCTCCATTGGTTAGGGGTTAGACCCGGTCTAATAACAGGAAGGGGGCCGCGACAGCCCCCTTCCTAGATCGCGTGTTGCTTGAGGCGGCTCAGCTACAGACCATCTTCTTGGTCGAGGCAGTGGCGAACGTCATGGTGCAGTTCTTGCCCATCTTCTTGAGCTGCTGCACCTGCGTGTACTGGGGCTTCCTGGCAGCCTGCAGCTTAACGCGTGGCGCCGGAGCTACCACCACCTGCGCCGGCAGCGATGCCCTGCGCACGGCAGGACGAGGAGCCGGAGCGACGACAGCGGTACGATAGACCGGAGCCGCTGCCGCCCTGCGGCCGCCGCAAGCGTTGGGGCTGATGCGACCGACCGCGGCGAGTGCCCGGCACGCCGCCGGGTTACGCGCTGCGATCATCGAGATCGAAGCGTCCTGCACTCCCATCTGGGCGAGCAGGCAGGCGTCGTCGATGCGCTGTCCGCCGAAGGCACCGCCGAAGCCGACCACCGACACACCGATCGAGACCGGAGCGAAGGCGCAGGGATGACCCGACGACATCGACGGAGCGACCACCTGCGGAGCCGACCGGATGGTCTGCGTACCGCTGGTATGGATCCGGCTGGATGTGTTGGCCGGGGTATTGAAGGTGACGTTGCCGCCCTGCGCAAACGACTGCGAGTGCGACTGCGAGTTAGCAACCGCCTGGCTGGCAGCGTTAACGTTCACCTGCGACTGGTAGATGTTACCGTCACGACCGCCTGCGGCAGCCATGCTGGTGGATGTGGCGAGCGCCACAATTGCAACGATAAGATGGTTTTTCATGTTGTTTCCCTTTTCACGCAAGAAGGGGTTTCCCAAAATAAAACGGTGCGGACAGGGGTGCGTGAGCCTCCTGCCGCACCGTTCTTCCCCTAGCCTACCACTGCGGAAATCCCCAAAGGAACCGCCGCTGTGGAACTAGGATGACAACGAACGCTCCTTGCTGATCAGGGAGCGGTGAAGCCAAAGCCACCGAAGCCCGTGCTGCCGGCGCCGGAAGTGCCCAGCCCAGAAGCGGTGCCACCGGAGCCTGCAAAGCCCAACGAAAACCCGGCACCCGATGAGGTGCTGTTCGTCGCGGCATTGCTGACGCCCGACAGGTTCGAGTTGAGCAGGCCAGCGTTGACGTTGATGCCGGTGTTGGCCGTCGACTGGGTGTTGTTGTTCTGCGTGGTAGCAGCGAAGCCACCGCCCAGAGTAAACGTGCCCGAGCCCGACTGCGAACCAGCCGTGGCTTCGGAACCACCGAATACGCCCGTACCCAGAACCAGCGTCTGAGCCTGAGCCGCGCCGGCCAGCAGGCCAAGGGCGGCAACCGTTGCAAGAAGGAACTTCATTTGTATTTCTCCATATGGTTACGGCACGCTCATTGGCGCACCCCGCTGCAGCCCCTTGGAACTGCAGGGGGGTACGTCACGACGCACTTCAGACTGATTGAAGCTTCACCACTCGCGCCCCCGCGATGGAGTAATTTCCATTCCCTGACGAGTACATTACTACGGGAATTGAGCAGACGCTAATACGATTGTTAGTGTAACGCAACTAGTTTCTTCAGGCGTCCTCATATTTCTCCTGTTCTTCCCTATATCGTTGATTTTCCTCACGTTCTTCCTCGGCGGCTAGCTCAGCCATGCCGTCGGCATAGCGGGCGGCGTCGCGGCAGGCTGGCTTGTTCTTGAGATCGTCGTCGGTGGCGACCGCGTCCTCGAAGATGCGCTTGAAGTCCATGCTCGGCCCGCCGTCGATACCACCGAACCGGTAGCCAGCGATGAAGCGGCACTTGCCCTTCCTGGCCGGCAGCTGCCACACCTCGCCCCAGCACAGCCCGGTGCCGTCCTTGTAGACAGTATTATCCGGCTCGCAGTACCAGCCAGTATGCCCCTCTGTGAACGACTCGCCGTAGCGCTCGGCGACAGAGGATACGTTGCCCACCTTGCGCAGATGCTCGACCGGAGCAGCCTTGTCGCTGAAGTAGTAGTGGCGCTCCATGAAGCGCTTGCTGTAGCGCGTGCGCGTGCCATTGATTGCGTCGAGCGCCAGACGCTTGGCCTCGAGACGTTGATAGGCTTTCCGCAGTTTCTCGTTCATGACCATACCCCCAATGCGTGTTCCGCCAGCGCTTGCGCGATGGTGCGTTCATCGTCGATCACGACGAGCATCTCCGGCGGGTAAACCTCGGTAATCCCGTCTAGGAAGCGCACCATGACAAGCATGCTCGCAGACACCAGCGTTACGATCTGACCGATCGCCGGCTGGCGATTGTAGTGCACCAGCACCCAGTCACCTTCCTTCATAGCTCCAGCGCCTTCTTCGCTTCGTTCACAGCGATCTCTACCTGCGTGGCGTGGCGTAGTGTGTTCAGTGGGTCGGCCGCGTTTAACTGGTGGCCTCCCACAGTGCGGTCATACGACACGATGGCGTAGTGATCACGGTCGATCGAGTGCAGGAAGATGCGGTCGATCTTGCCGAGCGCCATGTGACGTTCGGACCAGACGATCTGGCCGACAGCGAAGTCCCTGTTCCAGTGCTTGACCCTCTTCACATCAGCGAGGCGATCGCGGTCGATCTCGTTCACAGGTCCACCTCCACCAGATCGCCAAACGGCACACGCACATTCTTGGCGATGCTGGCCCATATGACAGGATAGTCAGGCTCCAGCTCCGGGAACGTGCCGTATGTGTCGGTCAGGTAGACCAGCATGTCCGGGGTTATGCCCAGCTTGTCGATCTTCCTGAACACCGGACGGAAGTCAGTGCCGCCACCGCCTGGCGCACCGCCCCGCTTGTTGATATCCGCGCGCAGCTCCTCGAGATCTTCGGGATCCTCGATATCGTCGACGCGCTGCACCTTGGCATCGCACCAGATCACGATCAGCTGCTGCGGGTTGAGATCGGCGACGATGCCCGCCATCTCGCTGAAGAACGTCTGCTGCGTCTGCGGATTGACGCACGAGCCTGACGTGTCGTAGCCGATCACCACTGTGCCGGCGCCGGTGTGCCCCTGGCGGGCGAAGAACATCTGCGGGTCGCGCACCAGCAGACGCTTGTCGAGATAGCGCCAGTCATAGACCGGGTCGCCACCGCGACGCAGCATGGTCGAGCGCAGGAAGTCCTGCCATGGCACCTTCGGGTCGATAATCTCGCCGAGCATCACCTTGAGCGCCGCCGGCAGATTACCCTGCCCTGCCGCCTCTGCTGCCTGCGCGGCCGCCACCACGGCCTGCTCCCGCTTGCCTGCCTTGTCGGCGTCCTTGGCCTTCTGGCCGGGCTGCAGATGGATATCGAAGCCGTTGGGCTGGCCCTTGCCCTGCCCGCGTCCCGGTCTCTGTACGGACGCCGTGCGCTTGAACGTGGCGTTCTTGGCCAGCTGCTCATAGATATCGATCGCCCGCTCCATGCCCTTGGCGGAGAGCGCCACGTCGAGCAGCCCCTCCTTCGGCATCTTGCCGACCTTGCCCTCGACCAGCATGGCGTTGATGCGGTAGTCCTCGGCGATATTCATCAGCTCGACGGAGTAGGGCAGCGACTTGCCGTTCACCGCCACGCACTTGTCCTGATCGTACTTCGCCATCATGAGAAGATCGCCGAAGAAGAAGTGCGCGACCTCGTGAGCCAGCACGAACGCCACCTCGGCGAATGTCCAGCCTGCCTCGCGCATCGCCTTCGGGTTGAGGAAGATGGTGTAGCTGTCAGTCGCCGCGAACGGCACCGCCTCGGTGTATTCGATGCGCATCTCGTTGTAGAGCAGGTGCGCCCAGAAGGCGTGCTTCATGACGAGATACGCCATCGAGTCGCGGATGAACTTCTCATCCTCCGGCGTCGGCTTGTAGGTGGGCATCGGCGCACGCCGCGCGACGGCGTCAGCCAGATCGAACGTGTTCATGTTGGTCTCCAGGTTGGCACGGTTAGACCCGGTCTAACCGCGCTAGTTGATAGGCAGCTCGAAGATGCGGCACGCCAGGAAGCGTGCCGCTGTTTCGTCGTCGGCCAGCTTGAGGTGGTCGGCCGTTGCCCTGAACATGGAGGGACCGCGGTCGACCACATACGCATCGCGCGTCTTGTAGAGCACGACGCCCAGCCAGCCCCGCACCAGCATGTGCTGCGTGCTGGTGTGGGTAACGCGCACCACATCGCCGGGTTTGATCACCGTGCGTTCACCGCCGACAGGAGCTGCAGGTTCGACACAGCCCAGTCACCGAACTCCGACGTGGAGACCAGCGACTTGTCGCGCTGCGTGGCGGCCCGATAGAACGCCACCGACAGATCGCTGGGCATGCGCTTGATGTACTTCACGATCGGCTTGATGTTGTTGCGGTCCACCTTCGACGCCAGATCGAAGGCGAGGAACATCATCTGGTCCGGCTCGGTCGGCACGCGCGTACCCTCGGGATCCTGCAGGATCGACGAGTAGCTGGGCAGCTGGTCCCTGACCTTGGCGAAGGCGATGTACACGTGGGTGTAGCCCTGCCCGATGATGCCGCCGAGGTTCTGCGCGATGATCGGATCATCGAGGTGGGTGCCGTCAGCCATCGCCACCTGCAGGAAGTCGTCGGCGGACTTCAGCGAGCGCGGCGTCAGCCACGGTCCCTGCTTCTCTGGCGCCTTGTTGGCGAACACCTTGTCGGTGTTGCGCTTGGCGAACGCCATCGACATGGGCGTGACGCCATTGGCATGCGCCCACACCAGCCAGGCGTCGATGTCAGCGTGCAGCGTGAGCTGATTGCGCCTGTTGATCAGGAAGTCGAAGTCCTTCGACACGCCCGAGCGATCCTCCGGCCGGTTGGACAGCAGCAGGACGTCAGTCTGCGCCGGGAACAGATACTCCCCGTTGCGCTTCTCGCGGATGATCGGCGCGGTCGCCCGCTTAACGTCGCCAGTCGCCTGCCCGTATTCCTCGAGCACGACCATGCCGCGATTGAAGGTGAAGGCGGGACGCCCGTTGCGCTTGTCGAACATGAAGTACGGATAGGCGAACTTCGAGACGGTAATCTCCACCGGCTCGCCATCCGCTCCGATGTAGCTCTGCTGGCGCGGCATCTGCAGGCCGATCAGGTCAGGCAGCGAGGCGGTCGCGAGGTTAATCTCGAACAGGCCGTAATCGTCGCCCTGCTCGTTGGCATAGGCGAGCGCCAGATCGGTCTTGCCGATGCCCGACGCGCCCTGAAGCATGACCGGCACGTTGGCCTTGAAGTTGTACTTGAAGGTGCGCGGCACGTCCGACATGGAGATGACGCTTTCGTTGATTGCAGACATTGTGGTCTCCTAGGTTGTGGTCATTAGACCGGGTTTAACCGCCTTGTTGATAGGCGGAATTCTAGACAGTTTCCGGCGACAGGGTCTCCACCGCCAGCAAGGTGGCGAGGTGGCGCTTCACCACCTCGCCGACGGAGAACTGCGGCAGTCCTTCGCCGCAGGCTTTCTTGCGGGCAGCGATGATCCGCTTCAGCTCCTCGATTGGCTCTTCATCTTTCAGCGCTTCCTCGAGCGACGCCACGTCGACAATGGCATCGCCGTCATGGGTGAGCAAAGTCGCGTGCTTGCCGTGCTCCTTGGTCCATGACCATGCAGAGGCGCCGTAGTCGTCACCTGCGCCATGCTCGACATGGTAGACGATGCCGTATTCCCGCAGTACAGCTTCGGCATCGTCGATGTTGGCGTAGTTGCACTCGTCCTCCTGGAACTGCGGGTTGGTCTCGAAGGCGAGCGCATGGGCAAACTCCCTCGCCATGTCGTCATGGCCTTCGTCGGAGTAGAGCCCCTCCTTATCCAGTGCCTCGAGCACCTCCTCGAACACGACGAGATTGTCGATGTGCCCGTGGATGGTGAGCCTTATCCAGCAGCGGTCGCCCATATCAAAGCCAGCCTCCCAGTTGGTCGAGGATCGCCTGCGCTCGCTTGGCAGTGTCATCGCGCAGCTCCTTCGAATTGCGAAGATCGTTCGCCTCGATGTTCTCGAACGCGTCGAGCTGCTCGGCGATCTTGTTCAGGCCCGGATCGTTGGTCAGGTTGAACGACTGAAACACCTCGGCGATCTCATGCAGGTTGGTCATGATCGTGTCGCGGAAGTAGCCCCCCGTGCCGACCGGCAATCCCTTGGCGCCGTCTGCCTCGCGATCGTTGTACTTGCCCATCCGCTCGACGATGTTGACGAGCGGCTTCTGCAGCCGGGTCAGCGCGTCGTTCTGCGCCTGCTGGTAGGCGGACTGGATGTTCGCCTCGAAGCGTCGCTTCAGCTCCTCCTCGATCGCCTTGTCCATGCCCGACGCCTGATAGCTGTCGGAGTCGGGGATCTGCTCCATCGTGAAGTCCAGCGAAAATGCCGCGGCGATCTCCTCGACGGTGGGCGGCTCGATGTCGAACGATCCGAGGTTCGCCTTGGCCTCGGCAATGAGGCGTGGAGCGTCGTTGACCAGCGCGTCGACCAGATTGTCGTGCTCGGCCTTCGCCGTGCTGTAGCGCCTCAGAAAGCGCTCTATGTTGACATTGGCGAGCAGACGCCTGTCGCCCCATGCGGTGGTCGAGTCGGCAAGCGCCTGCCGCGCTTCGTTCTGCGTGGCGCGGATATCCTTGACGCGCTGCTCTGCGCCAGCCAGCCGTGACACGCTGGTGCGGGCAATGCCGCGCAATGCGCCGTGGTAGAGCTCGCTCTCGGCGCTAGCTGTCTTGTCGGTGCGGTTCAGCCCGAGCGCCGTGGTCTTGACTGTGGCGACGGTCGCCACCTGCGCTAGTACTGCGGACAGGCGCTGGGTCTGTGGGGTCGTGTGCATGTTCATTTAGGTCTCCAAAGTGTTACGGTTATACCGGGTATAACCTAGTGTGACTGCGCATGCTAGTACGATTGTGTTACGAGTTCTCCTTTCTCCACCGTTCCTTGAAGCGTTTCATGGGATGATCGCCAGCGGCGATGATCGCCTCGATCGGCAATCCGAGGATCTTCCGATTGTGCGCGTCTACCTCGGCCCGCTCATCGGGAGACAGGCTTTCATAGACAAGCTTATTTTCGACCAGTTCGTCGAACAGCTGATTGATTGAAGTGGTTTTGATTTGCATCGTGCAACGCCCTCCTTTGGCGTATGTTGAT
>Ga0105104_10001274_pt1 | contig 18900 bp, 14 predicted proteins | sample PPLLaktember2015_3_FD_87034 | JGI IMG/M metagenome (GOLD analysis project Ga0105104, IMG submission 87034) | Freshwater sediment microbial communities from Prairie Pothole Lake near Jamestown, North Dakota, USA - PPLs Lake P7 Core (6) Depth... | ecosystem: Environmental > Aquatic > Freshwater >... | reverse complement strand
TCCCAACGAATCATTGCCGTTCGTCTACAGCGCCGCCGACGTATTCGTCATGCCTTCTCTCCAGGAGGCCTTTGGACAGACCGCCTTGGAGGCCCTCTCCTGTGGAACACCAGTAGCAGGCTTTGCGGCTGGGGGAATCCCCGAGATCGTGCAGGATGGAAAAACCGGGCTTCTGTCACCGGTTGGCGCCGTCGATGGCTTGCGCGATTCAATAGCGCACCTGCTTCTGAACCCATCGATTGCTCATGGTATGTCCGTCGAAGGACGACGGTGGGCTGTCGAACACTTCTCTCTCGAAGAGCAGGCCGCGAAATATGCCGAACTCTACGATAGTATCTTGTCTCGTCAGTCTTCCCTGACTTCGAAGCGAGGGTTCCGTGAACTGTCCTGCGGTTCGTGAGCTTCCTCCTCCCCCGGAAGGCAGAACCGGCTGGCCGTGGACCGTGGCGACCCCGCCTTTGTTCGCCAGCCGACCGAGCAGCCCCTGGCCACGTGTAACCATCGTCACGCCCAGTTACAACCAGGGCGCCTACCTGGAGGAGACTATCCGGTCGGTACTGCTGCAGAACTACCCGAATCTCGAGTACATCATCATGGACGGTGGTTCGACCGACCAAAGCGTCGATGTGATCCTCCGGTACGAGCGCTGGTTGACTCACTGGGAAAGCCGGGCCGATCAGGGGCAGAGCCACGCGATCAACAAGGGTTGGAAGATAGCCACCGGCAATGTGCTGGCATGGCTGAACTCCGACGACCTATATCGCCCCGGAGCCTTGGCCGAAGCGGTCCTTGCCTTATCTAGCCATCCTTCCGCCGCATTTGTTTACTCGAACGTCGAGTATATCGACCCTCAGGGACAGACACTGATAGTCCGAAACCCTGGGCAGACGGACCTGAAGAGAATGCTCTGGGCTTTGGTGAGTCTCATCCCTCAGCCCACGACTTTCGTGAGGCGCGAGATGCTTACTGAGGTAGGCTTCCTCGACGAGTCCCTCGACTACTCCATGGATTACGACTACTGGCTGCGGTTGCTTACCGGCCATCGAGGCGTGTACCAGGATCGCGTCTGGGCTTGCACTCGGATCCATCAGGACGCCAAGACTGTCGCCCGGCAGAAGGACATTTGGCTCCAAAAGAAACAGGTTCTGGCAAAAATCTTCTCTCTCCCCGGCGTTCGTCCACTTCTCCCACACGATGAGGTCCAAGGACTGCTCAGCCTGTACCATCGCCGCACCGGCGCGGTCTGCCTGCGGAATCTGGCCGTCCGAGACGCTGTCTACAATCTGTTCCAATCCGCAGTTTTGCAGCCAAGCTCCCTTCTCCGTCCCCGGGACTGGAAAGTCGCACTAAAGGCGGCACGAGCTGTTTTGGTTTCCGGCCCACGCTCAACGTTCTGGCCGGAGTAGATCAGAGCTCCTGAAATTATGCGCGTGTGTCTTGCCTCGATGCATTTCGCCCCTGTCTATTCAGGTCCGGCGCTTCGCTTTCAACGTTACGCTCCGGGCCTTCGACAACGTGGCATCGACCTGAGCGTTTTCTCGGCCGTGACCGATGACTCCCCTGGGGCCGAAGAGGCGGTTCCCCGGCAAGAAGTGAATATTGACGGTCTCCCCGTCATGCGCACCCGAATTGCCGGCCCAGCTAGAAACGGCAGGACGTTGCGCCGGTTCAGCCGATCGTTGTTCTGGCATTGTTATGAGACTGTCCGCCGCCCCGAACTGATTCATTTCCTTTCACTCTCGCAAGAAGCTGCCCCCTGGATGCTGGCCCTGCGCCGGCTGAGTATCCCGCTGATGTTCACACATACCATGCTTTCCGAGCAGTCCCCCAACCCCTGGAAGCGAAGGCTGCAGCGGCTGTACTGGCCGATTCACTTCCAAACGATGGACTGCACCGTTGTCAGCAGCAGTGTCATGAGGGACAACCTGCGGGAAATAGGCGTTCGCAATCGGATCGAGGTGATACCAAACGGGGTCGATCTTCAGCGGTTTCAGCCGGTGGAATCACCCGTGACAAAGGCAGAATTGCGACTCCGGCTCGGATTCTGTCCCGAAGATGAGATTATTGTCTTCGTCGGTTCGATCAGTCCTCGAAAAGGCCTGGATCTTCTAATGGAGGCTTGGGGGGAAATTGCCAGGCGCCGGCCCAAAGCACGCTTGCTTCTCGTTGGCCCGAAGCACGAGGAAATTCGGAAGAAGGAAGACGTTCGGAGCTTTAAGGAAAGCCTGGATTCGAGCCTCAGCGAGTCCGGCGCCGCGGATCGTGTCCACTACACGGGGCCGGTAGCGGAACCTGAAGTTTATCTCCGTCTCTCGGATGTTTTCGTCTTCCCGTCTCGCCGGGAAGGCATGCCCAATGTAGTCCTTGAGGCATTCGGATGTGGCCTTCCCTCAATATTGACGCCGTTTCTCGGGTTGCCCGCCGAATTCGGCCGGCCCGACCGTGAGTACCTCCTTGTGCAGAGGGACAGCCGCCAATTGTCCCGGGCTATCATCGCCGTTTTGAGTAATCGGGAACTGAGAACGCAGCTTGGCGGTCGGGCACGCGCCTGGGTTCAGAACAATCTCGGTCTTGATAGGAGTCTGGACCTTTACGCCGATCTGTATCGGGATCTCGGATCTCAAAGATTGCAAGCTTAGTTCTTCTCCTTGAACCGCTTGCTGTCTGCAAGCTTTGTCCACCCAGGATCGATCCATCGCGAGTCGCTCATGAAATCCGTTCATTGCGTAGTAATCGGCGCCGGCCCAGCCGGGCTGGCAGCTGCCTGCCAGCTTTCGCGCAACACGGTCGTGTTGGAGCAGCAGTCAACAGTCGGCGGGCTCTGCCGATCCGTTCATCGTGCGGGCGGAGTTTTTGACATCGGAGGACACTCGTTTCACACGCCTCATCCCGAGGTCCACGAGCTTGTCAATGCTGTTACCGGCGGGCTCTACCACCAACAAAGGGAGGCCCGTGTTTACACGTGCAATCGCTTGATTCCCTACCCATTCCAGAAGCACTTCGACCAACTACCTTCGCCAGAACTTGTCGGAGCTTGCGAGCAAGGGCTTCGGGAAAACCGGGAGCCACCCGAAGAGGCCGCGAACTTCGAGGAATACATCATCCGGAAATTTGGGCGAGGTATCGCCGACTGCTTCATGCTTCCTTACAACAGGAAGCTATGGGCGCGCGATCTGAGAAGGATCTCCTGCGAATGGACGTCACAGCGGGTGGCAGGCCCCAAAGGGACAAACGAGCATTTCCAGACAACAGGTGGAACTCGCAAACCCCTTCAGTCCGATACCGCTGTCGGTTATCCCCTAAAGGGGGGGTTTGAGGAAATATACAAAGCCTTTGAGCCGCTTTTGGCCAATCTCCAGTTGAACCAGAGGGTCGCCGAAATCAATCCTCGGGAAAGGACCGTCAGAACGGAGGGGGGACAAGTATTTTGTTGGGAGTTCCTGGTTTCTACGATGCCGCTGCCCGAACTGTTGAACAAAACGATTGGGACTCCCCTCGATCTGATCAACGCAGCTGCCCGGCTCGAGTACATGTCTCTGCGCGTCGAATTACTCCTGGTAGGCCGAAGCCTCAGCACTCACGTCCAACGCATCTACGTGGCGGATCCGGAGATCCCTCCCCACAAGATAGCTCTTAATCACAATTCCTCTGACTACCTGCACCGAAAACCGTGTCATGCAGTCATGGCCGAAGTCTCTCTTTCAGGAGAGAAGACGACCGATGTTGAGGAGATCGCGCCCGCAACCATCACTTTTCTGACCAGATTGGGCATTATAGATTCTCCCGGCGAAGTGATCTGGAAAGATCATGTGGATGTAAGGTATGCCTACCCGGTGTATACCCCCGCCCGCCGGTCAATCGTCTCGAAAATCAAGACCTGGCTCCAGTCTTTTCACATCTATCCGGTAGGTCGTTTCGGAGACTGGGACTACATCAATTCCGACGAAGCTGTCATGAAGGGTCTGGAGCTTGGCCGTGAACTGCGCACCCGTTATTCAGTCGGGACAAGCGAGCCAGCCGGTTCAGCCTTGTCCTGAAGAAACCGGCAGCAAGCCTTCGAATGGGTGGGTATGAAGGTATTGATGATATCCGACATGTACCCGACTACCCGGAACAGAGCCTCGGGGACATTCGTGCAATGCCAGGCCGCCGAGCTGGTGCGCCAGGGGATCGACGTGCAGGTGCTCTTACCGGTGGCAGAACGGTTTCCTTTCCCAAAGACCGACCCGCCTTGCGAACCTCCGGCGCCCGAAGACCCCCTGGTTTTCTTTGTTCACTACCTGCACTTCCCGCAGCGCGTTCTTCCTTCGCTGGAGGTTTTCTTCCTGCTTCGAAAACTGACGGCGGCGGCCCGGCGGGTTCGGGCCACTTTCAGATTCGATATCCTGCACGCCCACCGACTGTTTCCCAACGGGTACGTCTCGATGTTGCTGGCCCGACGCTTGGGAGTGCCGTGCGTCGTTACCGCTCATGGCAACGATGTTAATAAGCATCCTTTCGAGGACGAACGGATAGCTCGCTACACCCGGACCGTAATTGCCGGAGCGGACCAGGTCGTCGCCGTCAGTCAAGCGCTTCGGGAAAAGCTCCTGACTCTTGCCGAACCACTTCGGCCGGTGCGCGTCGTGTATAACGGAATCGACACGGAGCGTTTTCGGCCCCGCGAAAACAAGGGCACACTTCGAACCGAACTGCGGCTTCCAGAGACGGGCATCGGGATCTGCACTGTATGCCGGCTGGTCGAGGAAAAGGGGTTAGCGGAGCTGGCTCACGCCTTCACCGCCATAGCCCGGAGTCATCCGGGTGTCTGGCTGGTCATGGTGGGAGATGGTCCGCTGAGAACCAGACTGGAGATTTGGGTTCGGGAGGAGCACCTCAAGGGACGTGTCTTTCTGCCCGGCGCAGTTCGTCATAACGATGTCTCCCTTTGGCTCGCCGCAACCGACCTTTTCGTCCTTCCAAGCTATCGGGAGGGCATTCCCCTGACGGTGTTTGAAGCCATGGCGTGTGCTCGTCCCGTTGTGGCTACAACGGTCGGGGGAATCCCGGAGTTGGCACTCAACGGGATCACAGCGATCCTGATCCCGCCCCGGGAAGCCGGGGCGCTGCGATCCGCACTCCTAACCCTGATTGAATCAGCCGAAGTACGCCAACGTTTCGGAGAGGCCGGGTGCCGGCGCGTCGGGGAGCGATTCCGATGGTCTCAAAGTGCCGCTTCACTGGCAACGATATACGGCGAAGTCCTTGCGTTCCGGAAGCAGGCCGCGTGAGAAAACCCACCCGGCGCCGTGGTGTTCGAAGGAGGAATAGCCTTGCGAATCCTTTATTTCACCAGTACTGATGTTTCGCTGCCGAATGGTCCTGGGGTCAACGAGCGAGAGTTTATTCTGGCGGGGCTTGCCAGCCAGGAATGTACCTTCTTCGCCGTGGTTCCACGGCCCGAAAGAAACTTTGATCTCCCCATATCCGACCGCGTAACGCTTATCCATCCGCATCAACGGCGACGGCTGGTCCCCTACATGATCCACTCGGTCGCACTTTTCTCGACAGTGCGCAGTCTGATTCGCCGGTTCAAGGTCGACCTTTTGGTCTGTCGCCCCGGCGCGCTTCCATTGGCAGATTACTGGCTTTCCAAGGTCTCGCCTCGGCCGTTGGCGATTTTCTCAAGCGGAGAACACCTCGATCTGCCGGAGGGGATCCGGTCGCGCTTGGCCTACTGGCCGCACAAGGTGATGTTCGAATCCGTTTTGCGCCGGGCTGTAGCTGTTGATTTTCCGACTCCGCAAATCTGGTCCGAATACTGCCAGCTGTTTCCCCGGAATCAGCCGAGGTTTCGTTGCATCGAGAACGCCACCAACACGGAACGCTTCTTTCCAGTCGACACCTACGAGGCTCGCCGTACCTTGCAGATTCCTTGTTTTGACCCTGTCGTCGGCTTCGCCGGGGGTAGTCCGTGGGAAAGAGGAGGACAGATTGTGGTCGAGGCCGTCGCATCTTTGAAACCCAAATTTCCCCGCCTGGGGGGAATCGTGGTAGGAGGTGGGAAACGACTGGATTCCCTTCGACAGAGGGCCGAGAAGTTAGGTGTCGCGGAAAACTGCTTATTTACCGGATCGGTCTCCTACGAAGCGGTAAATCTCTACATCAATGCCTTCGATCTCGGGCTTTCTTTCGACCGGCCGGAGAGGGCTGCGAAGATCGGAAATTCTTCACAGAAGGTCAGACAGTATCTTGCCTGCGGCAAGCCCGTGGTCTTCCAAGGGTATGGAAACGGATTCTTGACCGAACACGGCTTCGGTCAAAGCGTTGACATCGACGATCTGCCGGCGACTTGCACGGCTATCGAGCACTGGCTGGCTCTACCGCGCGAGCAAAAGAATCAGATTGCTTTGGAGGCCCGACAATTCGCGGTGGAGCATCTCTCGGCCAAGGACACTTTTCGGCAAAGATTGTCTTTTTGGCAGCACTCGCTGGATCAACTGACAGAGCCAAATCCCGCAGTACGTGACGCCTACCGTCAACTCTAAGCATCGAGGAGGGAACATGTACGACCGGGACATCCAAGTCGCAGTTATTGGGGGCGGGTATTGGGGCAAGAACCTTGTCAGGAACTTCCACCGGCTCGGTGTCCTCCGAGCGGTCTGTGATCTTAGCGAGAACGTCCGGGATATCGTGCTGAAGTCCTACCCTGGCGTCACCGTGACTGACAACTCGGCGGACGTCTTTGCCGATCCCTCGATCCATGCATGCGTGATCGCCACGCCTGCGGAAAGCCATTTCAGGTTGGCAGTCGCAGCTTTGGCGGCCGGCAAAGATGTGCTGGTGGAAAAGCCGCTGGCACTCCGGGTTTCCGAAGCGGAGCAGCTCGTGGACATCGCTCAGAGACGGAAGAAAATCCTGATGGTGGGGCATCTCATTCAATACCATCCTGCCTTCGAATGCCTCACCGGCCTTGCCCAAGCGGAAGAGCTCGGACGAATCGACTATGCCTATGCGAACCGGCTGAGCCTGGGCAAGATCAGGCGGGAGGAGAATGCTCTGTGGAGTTTTGCGCCACACGATATCTCGCTGATCCTTGGTCTCTTTCAGGAAATGCCGATACAGGTGACAGCCGTGGGCGGGGCGTATCTCCAGGCAACCGTCGCCGACGTCACACTCTCCACCATGCTGTTCGAGAACGGTTCTCGTGCTCACTTTTTCGTCAGCTGGCTGCACCCTTACAAGGAGCAGAAGTTAGTGCTTGTAGGAACGAAGAAAATGGCTGTCTTCAATGACACCGCGGGGCCTCAGGACAAGCTGCGTCTCTTTGAGAAAGGAGTGAACCTCAACAACGGCGAATGGACCGTCAGCCGGGATCAGGGGACGACCGTGACCTATCCGGACGTAGAACCGCTGCTCGTCGAGTGCCGTCACTTCCTGGAGTCAGTTCAAAACCGTTCGCGGCCCCGCACTGACGGCTACGAAGGCCTGCGCGTTCTCCGCGTGCTCCAGTGCTGTCAGCGGTCCCTTCAAATGAACGGGGAGCCCGTGCACGTCCTCGCCCAAATCGGCGAGCTCCTGCAACTTTAGAATGAGCAACTTCATCCCGCAAGAATCTGATTCTTCTCGCATGCTTCAAAAAGGAGGAATTCGCGATGTTGGCCTGTCTAATAGCGATGTTGTTAATCCCCGGGCCTGTGCGGCTTACTCAGCGGCTGGACGAGTCTTCGTCCGTCACGTCTGATGGTTCTCAACACATCGCTTCTCCCGATTATCGTCTGGGTCCAGGCGATGTAATCGATGTAGCTGTGTTCAACACCAGTAATCTGGCGCAGACGCTCCGAGTCTCATCTTCCGGGTCGATTACCATGCCGTTTCTAGGAAAAGTTGCGGTTAGCGGTCTCACCGGCGATGAACTGGAGATCGAGCTGGCAAGCCGGCTCAAGGATAGTGGCCTGGTTCGAGACCCTCAGGTTTCCGTTTTCATCAGAGAGTTCAACTCGCAGCCGGTCTTTGTGCTGGGCGCCGTTCGACTTCCCGGCCAATACGTGATCACTCAGCCCCTTCAATTGGTGCAGGTTCTGGCGATGGCTGGCGGTCTGGATCCGATAAGGGCCGCCGATTATATGCAGTTCCAGCGCCGAGGGAAGGCTGGCGCGGCGGCTCCAGTAAACCTCACGGATGAGCTCCAGGGAGAGAATGTCCGCCGAATCGACCTCAAGAAGTTGCTTGAACTGGGAGAGGAGGAGCTCGATCTTCCTGTACAGGGCGGAGATGTTATTTTCGTTCCTGAAAGACCCGTGTCCATGTTCTACGTGGTGGGGGAAGTGAATCACCCCGGCGCTTTTCAGTTGCCCGACGAAGGTGACCTGCTTCTGAGTCAGGCCCTGGCTCAGGCCGGGGGCCCGATGAAGACGGCCAAGATTGGGAAGGGCATGCTGGTCCGATACGACGAACACGGGCGCCGCCAGGAAGTTGCTGTTAATTTCAGTGACATCCTGCGCGGGAAAAAACCAGACCTCACCGTGCAACGTGATGATGTGATCTTCATCCCCGGCAGCAACTTTAAGACCATCGGCTATGGGCTTCTGGGCACAATTCCTGGAACTGTCTCCGGGACAGTCATCTATGGAGCCTCCCGGGGCGCGCGCTGAACCGTTGCCAACCACCCTCCATGGGCGCACCTCGCTTCAACCCTAGAGAAAGGAAGGGACTTTCATGACCGCGTCATACTTCGTCCATGGGTCCGCTTATGTGGATCAGCCTTGTGAAATCGGAGAAGGGACCAAGATCTGGCACTTCTCCCACGTAATGCAGAATGCCCGCATCGGCCGCCGCTGTAACATAGGCCAAAATGTTGTCATTTCTCCCGACGTTTCGATAGGGGACAACGTCAAGATACAGAACAACGTTTCTGTCTACACGGGAGTCGTGCTGGAGGACGACGTTTTTTGCGGTCCGAGCATGGTCTTCACAAACGTAATCAATCCACGGTCACATATCGTTCGTCGGCACGAGTACCGTGCGACCCTGGTCCGTAAGGGGGCCAGCTTGGGAGCCAACTGCACAATAGTGTGCGGAATTACAATCGGATCCTATGCCTTTATCGGCGCCGGGGCTGTCGTCATTCGCGACGTCCCGGACTTCGCGCTTGTCGTCGGCAATCCCGGCCGGATTGCAGGCTGGATGTGCTCGTGCGGAAATCGGATCCGGTTCGATTTGTCTGATACCTTCGGTAAATGCGCCGTATGCCTCACTCAGTATACAAAGGAGGGGCCCAAGGTAGTCCCGCTGACAATGGCGCAAGTCGCCGAATCCCGAAAAACTTTGGTTGAAACCACCTGAATCCCAGCCTGTGCCGGGGGACAGAGGGCGCTCCCTCCCCCGCCGCGCTCTCTCCCGTGATCTCCCGGCACATTCTTTGATCCCGTCTTCAAAACCGCACTGCTCCCCTCTGCCCGACACGTGCCAACCAAGGCGCGCCCGTCTTCCCGGAAATCCTCCGTTTCCATTGGAATCGGCTTCCTGTTTGACTGTTACGATTTGTCTGTGCCGATTTATGTGGGAACGGTAAGCCAGCGATTTAGGGCAGGCAAAGCTTTTTGAACTGAGAAGGATTTAGTCCTGTCCAGTATCTGAACGCACGCTCGAAAGTTTTCAGGCTCTCGAAGCCCACCTGCTCAGCGATTTCCGCTACCTGCCGATCCGCGCCGGAAAAAATCAGCATAGCCTCGGAGATTCGAATCAGGCGGACCCAAGCTCTGAACTGCACTCCCAGACACTCGTGAAAGACGGACGAAAGCCACTCTGGCTCGATATGAGTGGCACGTGCAACCGAACTGAGGCTAATGCGGCGAGAGTAGTTGCGGGTCACATACTCGTGAACCCGCCGGAATCGGCAATCCTTCACGAGCGTCGAGCAGCCGGCAAGCTCCGACTCCAGGGTCCAGAACTGGAGAGGCCCACGCCTCGACTGAATGGAATCCAGAGTCTTCGCAGACACCTCCAAGAACCGAAATCCTATTTCGATCCCGCACTTCCTGGATTTGAGACGAACAACTTCTCCGCCGCAACGTAACCCAGCCCCCGCCCTGATTGCGCAAATCGCTCGGAGATCAGGCGCCGTTGACAGAGTCAGCAGCATTCCTGCGGCGCTGATGTCGTTCACTCGAACTCCAGCGTACTTTTGTTCAGTCCCGCTTTCCACACTGATATCGACTCTCACGGGAAACTGATACCTGACGGTATGACGGCGCTCGGTATCGAGCGAGAAATGACTCCCCATGGCGCACACTTCCGATACGGCTGAAGTTTGATTGGTCCTAGTATGGACCCAAACTCGGATGTCGGGATGCCTTTTTTTTGGAAGAATTCGTCAAATGGCTTTTTAATATGGATTTTTTCGGCAAAAATCAGGAGAATCACGCTATCCAACCATTCTTTAACGAAAGCGAGGGGGAGAGATGCAACAGTCTCCAGCGCTTGTGATGTTTGAACGGGTCAAAGAAGAGTCGTTTCACTACTACGACCGTCTCGCTCGGGTACGAATATTCGTTGAGGAAAAAGGCAACGAACCCATTACCTTAACTGAAGCGGCACATGTGGCCGCGATGGAGACCACCTACTTCTCCACGTTTTTCAAAGAGCGGGTCGGGATTTCTTTCACCGATTGGTTGCGGAGAGTCCGCATCGCCAAGGCGATGGAGATCATGCGCGAAAAGGACTGCCGAATTTGTGACGTTGCCTTTGCAGTCGGTTTCGGGGATGTTGGGACCTTCAGTCGGGCGTTCAAAAGATACGCCAATCAGACTCCGCAAGACTTCAAACGGTCCAGTCGTCCTTGATCCGCCGTTTGGCTCGAGTCATCAGTCAAGCGGAAAACCGCTCTACCGCAAGCGAGAACGAGCGCCTGCTCTTTGCTCAGCCGCCTGGAGCAAAAGCATTCTGAAACCTCCTGGGTCCTCTCGGATGGTGCCCTGGAGGCTTTTGTCACCCTTTCACCTTGTAACCCTGTCACCCTCATAGGCGCTAACTTGACTGTAGGAGGCTCTCCCAATCGGCGCCGAACATCGCGACGTGACCAGGGCGCTGATCGATGGGTTATCTACCAGGGTTGCGGAAGGATTCGGCGCCGGAGCCCTCTTTGCCGTAATCCAAGATCGGATATTCTCTCCAGATTCGCTGTGCCTCCGCCCTCCCCACGGTTTTCAAGTATTCGGGAGCACTGCACCACGGCCACTGGTTCCAGTCGTCAACATACCCATGATGAACCGCGTTGTGATGAACATAGTTCAAGGTCGCGTAGAAGTGCCCCTCCGAGCGAATCGCCCTGTCCGCCGCCCGGTGAAAACACTGTCTTCCACGACGCTGATCTTCGCCGGTCCACAAGTAGGAGTTGCGTCCGTGCAACCGGCCCAAATGCAGAACGAGCGAGTCCAGCGCCAGGGTTTCAATCAGAGCATGGTAATGATTCGGAAGGACGCACCAGGCACTACCGGTTGACAACTGTCACGTGACGCATTACGATGTCGTTTGGTGATTAAGACGTTTGCCGACCGGCATACCCAGGAGTTGTACGAGACCGGCAAATCGAGACGACTGCCACCAGATATCTGCAGGCGGGCCTTTCGGAAACTGGAGTATCTTGACCTGGCGACGGGTCTGGCCGACTTGAGAGTCCCACCCGGAAATCGTCTCCACGAGTTGGAAAGAGAGCGAAAGGGCCAGTTCTCCATCTCGGTTAACGGGCAGTGGAGGATTTGCTTTCGGTTTTCTGAAGGTGACACGTACGAAGTCGAGCTGACGGATTATCACTGAGCGAGGTCCGTATGAGCACTACAAACACAAGGGTGAGGAGAGTTCGCCCGGTGCACCCGGGTGAAATACTCCGCGAAGATTTTCTGCCCGACTATGGGCTCACTGTGTCAAGTTTCGCCAAGGCCATTGGAGTTTCCAGGCAAACGGTGAATGAGTTGCTCCGGGAGCGGCGGGCGGTGAGCCCGGAGATGGCACTGCGACTTTCTCGTCTATTCGGCAACTCGGCCGACTTCTGGCTCAACGCCCAGCGAGCCGTTGATCTTTGGGAAGCCGCCCGGCGTGCGAAGAAGAAGATCGAGCGAATCTCTCCATTGAACGCCGCATAAAATAGGGTCAGGTCTTCGCTGCCGGGGTCGCAGAACGGCCAACCTGTCGGAACAGAATCGGAACACTACTCGGCGAAAAAGCCGAAATCCGGGGGAAATCTACCGGAAATCGGGTGATTATCTCCTGTCGGTAAGTGCTCGTGAACGCGTGAGAAATCGGGGGCGTTCTTAGATATTGGTGGGATATTGCCAGATATCGGGTCGAAGCGCCAAAAGACTCAAAATCTGGCGAGCCTTACAGCTTGTGGGGGTTCGACTCCCCCCTCCGGCACTAATGGAATCAATAAGTTAGCCCGCGTCTTTATTCGACTCCAGATTTTCCTGTCGGAACATCGTCGGAACACTGTGTCGGTTCCCGGACGGGTGAATTACCCCGGTCGGAACAGGACGTTGTTCTTTGTACCTCGCCCTCCCGGTGAGCAGACTCCTGGTGCTGGTCATCCATAAGGGCTGGACCTGCGGATTCATTTGACCCGAGGGCGCGGGGCGGGCAGAATCTTGGAGGCGGGAGAGGCCTGATGGAACAACAGACGAGCCGGGCCCAGGAAATCGATTTGTTTGAGCGGCTGAAACGGAAACGTGGGGCGGTGCCCCTGCTCGTCGCGCCGGCCCGGGTTTTCTTCCGGCTGGGCTTTGACCAGAACCGGGCTTACGTGGAGCCGGTCGACGACAAGGGCGCGGCGGTCGAGGTTGGCTACGAATATTGTACCGGTTGGGTGCGGGAAGCGATGAAGAGCCTCCAGTCGATCCGGGAGCAGACCGCCTTCAGGATCGACTGGGACGGGGCAGGGCAACGCGTCTGGCTGGCCGATCACGATTACCTGATCGCCCAGCTCGAGCGGTGTGGTCCCACTTTCGTCGACGAGTCCTTCCAGCCGATCAGTTTCGCGCCGGAAGAAGGCCGCATGTGTATCGTGATCCGGGAAGAAGGCGAACGCCTGGCGGCCCGGCCGCTCCTGCGTCACCAGGGGGAGGAGATCGCCGGCTGCCGTCTCCTGTCCGAAAACTACGCCTACAAGAGCCAGACGGTTTATTCGATCGGGCCGCTTGGCCCGCAGTTCGAGGAGATCCAAGCGTTTGAGACGCAGCTGGCGCCGGCCGAGTTGGAGAAGTACCTCTCGCTTCTCGTGTCATACCTGGATCAGGTGGAAATCCTCTATCGCGGTCTTCGTGTCGTCACGGGAGAACCGCGCAGCGCCGCGCCGAGCGTGGTGATCGAATCGGCCGAAGCGGAACATGGCCTCAGACTTCGAGTCTCGGGCTCGGTTCCGGGATTTGACGAGGACTTCCTTGAGGACTACGACATCGTGCGGATCGCCACGGTCAACGAGATGGAGGGGACCATCACAGTCAGGGAGGTCGTGCACACCGGGCCTGAGGCATGCCTGTCGATGATCACGAGCGCTTTGCGCCGGCTGCGACGCAACCTCGAAGGCGGGGCGGATTTCCACCTGGAGGGTAACCTCGTCATCATCGACCCCGATCTGGCGTCATCTTTTCTCCACGAAGTGTTGCCTGGGCTTCTGTCCAAGTACGTGGTCTTCGGAACGGACAAGCTTAAACCCTACCGGGTTCGTGCGGGCACACCCCGGCTCCGGCTCTCGCTCCAGCACGGCATCGATTTTCTGGCGGCCGACGTCGAACTGGAGATCGATGATCAGACGGTCACCCTGGGCGAGGCGCTGAAAAGCTTTCGAACCCATGGCTACCTATGCCTGAGTGACGGCACTTGTGCCATTATCAATGCCGACTACCTGCGGCGGCTCAACCGGGTCTTTCGCAAAAGCGGCGAAGGGCTCAAGGTCTCGTTCTTCGACTTGCCCCTCCTGGAGGAACTGATCGACGAGAATGTCGCTCGCAAGGAGGCGGCGCTCGCGCAAGCACGAAAAATCATCCGGGGCCTGGGAGACCTCGAGCATTTCGAGGCCGCCGACCCGGATCTGGGAACGGAGCTGCGGCCGTACCAGCGGCACGGCTACAAATGGCTTGCCTACCTGACCCGCCACGGGTTGGGCGGCTGCCTGGCGGACGACATGGGACTGGGCAAAACAGTCCAGACGATCGCACTGCTGGCTGCGCACCAGCCTCCAGATCGAAAGAGCTCGCTGATCGTCATGCCCCGTAGCCTGCTGTTTAACTGGGCGGCGGAAGTGGCGCGGTTTGCCCCGCAGTTGTCGACTTATGTCTATCACGGGCCGGACCGGGACCTGGAGGCCGCCTTGCGCTCCGACCTCGTCCTTACCACTTACGGCACCGTGAGGAGTGACATCGAACGCCTCCGGGAGATCCAATTCGATTGTGTGATCCTCGACGAGTCACAGAACATCAAGAACCCCGAAGCTCAGACGAGCAAGGCTATTCTCCTGCTGCGGGGCCGGCAGCGCCTGGCCCTGAGCGGGACGCCCGTCGAGAACAACCTGACGGAGCTTTACTCCCTGTTCCGCTTCCTGAATCCTTCGATGTTCGGCTCGCTTGGCGATTTCGTCCGGGACTACGCTGCACCGATCCAGCGCGACAACGACAAGGACGCCCTGGCCGAGCTGAGGCGGAAGGTGGCGCCTTTCATCCTGCGCCGATTGAAGAAAGACGTGCTGAAGGAGCTTCCGGACAAGGTGGAGCAGGTCCTGTACGTGGACATGTCGCCCGAGCAGAAAATCTTATACGAGGCTCGCCGGCGCTACTACTATGAGACTCTCCGGGCAGAAGTGGCTTCGCGCGGCATCGAGAGCTCGCAGTTTGCGATCCTCCAGGCATTCACCGAGCTTCGACAACTGGCCTCCACGCCCGAAGCGCGGACCGACAACGTGCTGCGGTCGCCCAAGAGGGAGCTGCTGGTCGAGGAGATACGGGATCTCGTCGCTTCCGGGCACAAAGTCCTGGTCTTTGCTAATTTCCTGGCGGCGCTGGACGGGGCGATGGAGGACCTTGACCAGATCGGAGTGCGTTACCTGGTCATGACCGGGGCCACGCGGGACAGGGCCGAGCTGGTGCGCCAGTTTCAGAGCGACCAGCAGGTCCAGGTCTTCCTGATGACGCTGAAGACCGGTGGATTGGGACTCAATCTGACCGCCGCCGACTACGTTTTCATTTATGATCCGTGGTGGAACCGCGCGGCGGAGAACCAGGCCATCGATCGCACACATCGCATCGGCCAGGCGAACGCCGTGTTCACTTATCGACTGATCACACGCGGAACCATCGAGGAGAAGATGCTCGAGCTTCAGAAGATCAAAGGCCAGCTGTTCGAAAACCTGATTGTTGCGGAAGGAGCGACTCTGAAGTCGCTCACTGAAGCCGACATCGAGTTCGCTCTGCGGAGCTGAGACCGTGAACCAGTCAATGTTGAGACAGCGGGCCGACGCGATTTACCACGCCACGGGCTGGGCCGGCAAGGACCGGCAAGAGAAGTGCCCGTTCTGCCTGAAGACCAACGCTGAGCCGGCGATTATCACCAGGCTGGGCGAGGTGTGTGCTTCCTGCACGGTCCAGACGCTCGCGCAAGCCGAGCGCGAACGGAGTTGGCAAGCCGGCAGGGCCGAGGGCGATCTTGCCGGAGCGACCGCCGTTCTTCGTTTGAAAGCCTTGGCCCGGGGCGTCCCCGTCAAGGAATACGGGTATTGGGGGGCCGAGCAGCCGGGGTCGATCGCCAAGGTTATCGACAACCTGGCTTACGAGGACGGATCTCACCTCGAACGGCTCGTCCGCCTTCTGGCTTACGAGGTTTGTGTTGCGAATCAGGCGGCGGCGCTGCACCGGCTGGCGAAACTGCCTTCAGATGCTCCCATCCTTCTAAAACTCAACGCGCTTCTGGTGGTCGCCTTCGGCGGGCTCCAGAAATCAAAGCAGATTGAGTTCGTCGTCCGCATGTCCGAGGACTCCAGCCCGGAGATCCGCGAGAGAGCGGTGAGAATACTGGCTGATAACCGCCTCAACTCCGCTGAGGCGGCCCGGGAGCTGCTGAGGGTCATGCCGCTCGTGGAGGGGTTTGAAGCAACGTACAACCGCGAGGAGCTGCGCGTCATTTCTCGGATCGTGCTTGGTCCCCCCAGCCGGCGAGATAACAGTCCGAGTCCCGCCAGACGTGGCCCGGAAGCCACCGCCGGCGCGCTGACCGCCAAGCAAAGCGACGCCCGCGACCTGGCGTTGTTTTTCAGTGCTCCGGGCAACGTCCGCGAGTTGTTGACCCGTCTGGACCCGGAGGCGGCGAAGGTGTTGGCTCTGCTGGCCTGGCACCGCCGAGCGATGGAGTCCGCAGAGATACGGGCATCGAGCGGCGTCGAAGTGATCAGGCGCGAGGAGTCCCAGCGATACAGGTACGTCACTCCAAAGGACGTGCTTCAGGATCTCCGCCTGTGCAAGGTCGAAATCCTGCACTCGTACGACCCCCTGTGTCGGCTGGAGCTTCCCCCTTTCCTGGCGGAAGCCTTTCGCTCAGCTCTGCCTCCTCCCCGGGGCCACGATATCGTGGCGTTCTCCGAGGCGCCGCCCGCCCAATACAAGTTCGAGAACAAAGACCGTATTCTGAGTGATCTGGGAATTCTGACCGCCTTCATCGAGCAGGGAGGGGTGGAGTACGGAAAGACTGGCCGGGTAAGGGCCGCCTCGCTGGCGGCGGCCGCCAAAGCCTGCGGTCTGCCCGAGTTCTACCCTGGGGCGGAAGGGGTGCGAAAGCACGCTTACGTCCGCCTCTTAATGGACTTCCTTCTCAAAACACAGTGGCCGCCGGAAAAGTCCAGACCGGAGGTTCTCCTTCGAGATCTGATGCTGAATTTCCTGGCGGTCAAAGCGAACTCCAGGGTCCGGGACGATTCGTCCTTCTTCCGGTCTTACCTGTTCCATCTGACGGGAAACGAAGGCAAAACAAAGGAGGACGATGTCAGGCTAACGGCTGAATCGCTCGGTGAGTTGCTCCGGTCTCTGCCGGAAGGGGGCTGGGTAATCTGCCAGAACATTATCGACTTCGTCACCTTCAGGGGGCTGGTCATGCGCCCCGTATCATCGGAAGGGGATCTGGCGGCCTCGCTGGCCGGTGTCTACAGCCCTGTCAGGACGTACGCCAGTCAGGACTACCCGAATCTGGTGGTCGAGCCGTTTCTGAAGACCATGATGTTCCTTTTTGCCTGCCTGGGGGTGGTTGATCTTCGTTTCGGCGATCCTCACAACGAGCTGCGCCGGTTGCCTCAGGGGCCTTACCTCACCGACTATGACGGGTTGAGCATGGTTCGTTTGACACCCCTGGGGAGTTTTGTAACCGGCAGGGCCGCCGAGTACCAGTCGGAGGCCGGGCGTCGGGAGGCGGCGCGGGTGCAGCTCGACTCCCGCCGGCTTCTGCTGACGCTGTCGGGCAGTGATCCGGTCCTGCAGATGATTTTGGAGCGGACCGCCGAGAAAGTAGGTGCGGGCCTGTTCCGCATCAACGCGAGGACCTTCCTTAAGGACTGCAGGAAAGTCGAAGACGTCGAGCGGAAAGTCAAGGTCCTGCGCGACCTGCTGCCCGCCGACCTCCCCCTCGTGTGGCAGGAGTTCTTCACCGGTATCGTCGGGAAGGTGAATCCACTCAAACCGACACGATACAAACTGTACCAGTTGGGAACGGACCCGGGGTTGGTGCGGATTCTGGCGAACGATCCGGAGCTCGGCAGGTTGATCCTGAAGGCCGAGAACCGGCATATCGCCATAGGGCCGCAGGATCTCGATGACGTGATCAAGCGCCTCCGCGAACACGGATACTTCATCGACCGTTCATGATTCGCATTTCAGGGCTCACTCCACGGGCCGTGGCCTCGTCACCGTGACACGTTTCCTGCTCGCGTTTCCTGCAGACTCCAGCGGCCTCATCGTGAGAAATGCGGGGGTTAGGATCCGTGACGGAGCCTGATTGGGCATGCCCGGTAACCAGTGAGCGCATAGCGCGTGTTGGTTGATTGTGAGCTCATGTGCCCGTCGCTTTGAAGGGTGGGTGGCGGAGCCTCAAACCTGGCTGGAGATCACCTGACTCGCCCACTCGTCGAGCACGGTCTGCACCCATGGAATCAATAACTTAGCCGATTCTGCCGATCCATCCCTTACCTTACTGATTGTCGTTTCGGAGGATGACTACCTGCCGAGCGGGGCCGAGAGGGTCACGAGGACACCCCGCCCAGGCGCAGTTTCGATCTGCATCGAGCCACCTAGATGGGTAAGTCTTTGTTGAATACTGAAGAGGCCAAAGGTCTGTGTTTTTTTGCCGCGCGTGTTGAGCAGGGATGCGTCAAAGCCCTTGCCCGCGTCAGCCACCGTGATCTCTATTTTCTTGTCCTGCGTGTGTGCAACGGTCACCACGGCCTGGGACTGGCCGGAGTGTTTGATGGTGTTGAGGAGCAATTCACGCACGCATTGAAACAGCAGCAAGCGGACCTCCTCGGCGGCTGGTTCCGGACCACTGTCGGATTGCACCTCGACTCGGAAGCGGCTCTGCTCGAGCAGACGCTCGGCAAGCCATTCGAGGCCGGCAATTAGACCCATCCGGTGAAGCACCGGCGGGCTCAACTCGACTGCCAGTGAACGGCAGGCTTCGATTGCTTCTGCGATGAGGGCAAGGGCAACTGCGCGTCCGTTTGCCACCTCCAACTTCAGAGACTCCACGTGCATTCGGGCCGCTACCAGCAACTGTTGGATATGATCGTGAAGGACCTGCGCAAGCCGTTTCCGCTCCTGCTGTTCGGCACGGCTGAGATCGGCGGCCAAGGCGCGCAACTGTTCGGCCTGACTCTGTACCTCCGCGGTACGCGCCGTCACG
>Ga0105104_10001273_pt1 | contig 18903 bp, 11 predicted proteins | sample PPLLaktember2015_3_FD_87034 | JGI IMG/M metagenome (GOLD analysis project Ga0105104, IMG submission 87034) | Freshwater sediment microbial communities from Prairie Pothole Lake near Jamestown, North Dakota, USA - PPLs Lake P7 Core (6) Depth... | ecosystem: Environmental > Aquatic > Freshwater >... | reverse complement strand
TCCTTAAAACCGGTTTCGATAATTGCCCGCGCGCCCGAGATTTGCTCCCACGTGACAGGAATTCCCAGCCAGGGGTCAAGCGATCCCCACCGTCCAATGCCGATGAGCAGATACGGCCTGTTCTCCCGCAGCAGCTGTGCATTGAACGCGGCAATTTCAGCCGCGACTTGCTGACTTGCTCCGCGATCGAACAGGTGATAATCGACTGCGACGACATCAAAAATGCCGTCGATGATCCCATGTCCGAGCACCTGGCTGCTCTGGCACAGGATTTTTGAATGGTCCGTTTCATCAACCACTAATTCTTCAGATTCGCGGTTGACCACCAGGGGGCGCATTTGCAGCAGGGCAAATTCCGTCCCCGATTTGTAGGGAACATCAAAATTCACTGCGAATTCCATCTCCACCGGAGTACCCATTCCCCACACGCCCATATCCAGCAGCAGATCGATGATTTCTGCAATCGGTACAAATTTATTATGCAGGAGTGGCGAGAACGTAACGACGCGGGTCCCTTTGCGCCCCAAGCCGTTATAGATCGCATCATTTTCGGGGAGATAGGTGGAGCCGACATATTTCAGGACGTCGTCGCGCTCTGCGACCTCCAGCCCCTGCTGCTGCACAAGGACATCATAGGTTTCCGCGCCGAAATCCGGGTTCGCATCGAGCGTTAATGAGAAGAAGGACCACTGGGAACTATTGAGCGTCTCTTTGACGGAATAAAACTGAACAATGTCGTTCGGATATTTCGGACAGAACCGCACGGTATTGCCGCCATCCACCACCCATTTTCCCAGACCCAGCGCAACCGATGCCGTCCCATCGGATGATTTTTGCGGTTTCATGGGATAAAAATTATAAGATTTGGCAACACCGGAAATGTCGGGATAATATCTGTTTTCATGCACTTTCCCGACGAGGTGTTGAACGATGACCGCCATTTTTTCCTCTTCATAGCGGTAGGACGTGACGCGAATATAATCCTTGGCGCTCTGATAGAATGTAGAGGCATACACGCGTTTAATGCTCTTTAAGAGATCGTTCAACCGGACCTTCAGGTCCGGATGCGCATTGGGGATCATATACGTTTCATACACGCCTGCAAACGGATGATACTGCGAATCCTCGAGCATACTGGAGGACCGTACGGCCAGCGGGGTATGAGCCAACTCAAGAAACGATAAGAGATCCGTAATCACTTCCGGAGGAAATTTATCGGCAAGAAGAAACCGTTTGGTGATCTCCCGGTCGTCCTTGCATTCGATGGCAAACTTCAGCAGGTCATTGTCTTTCAGGAACTGATCGAACACATCGGTTCCAAGAACAATGGCGGAAGGGACATATATTTTCACATTCTCGAACCGGGTCCGGACATTATAATCATTCAAGAGCATATCCACGAACCCGAGCCCGCGCGCCTTGCCTCCGAGCGAACCGCCGCCGATCCGTGCAAATGTCGTTTCCGATCCGAACGTATCTTTTGAAAAGTTTGCGACAATGCCGCGCTGGCATAAATTCCGGTAATGGTGAAGAGAGATAATGAGATCTTTTCGCAGTGCTTCGACGTTCGGAAAATCCGAGACCTTCCGGGGAAGAAGCTTTCCGGCCAGCCAGAACTCCGTCCGTGCCCTGAGCCAGCTTGAGAAGTGGTTCCGGTCCGCATGGTACCGGATGCTCTCGCCCGGGACGATCCGGAGCATATCCTCCAGGCTTTTCATATCGTTTGCTCGCCCGACCTCTGTTCCATCGGGCATGCGGAAGACAAAATCGCCGAAACTGAAATTATAAATCATAAACTGCTGGAGGTCATGCATCAGCGAGGGTGAATCCTTTAACGAGAACGACGCCCCCATTTTTTCAGCAAGGTGTTTGTTCTCCTCGACGTTTGAAAAAAGAAGGATGGGAACATCCGGCTTTTCGTTTCGCACGGCATTCACAAAATCTATCCCGGCGCGGGGATCCTGTTTCCCATAGTGCGGAAAATCGACATCCGAAATAATGCCCAGCAAAAATTTTTTATACCGGGAAAAATACGTCCACGCTTCTTCATAGGTGCTGCAGAGGAGAATTTTCGGGCTTGCCCGCATGCGCAGGAATTTATGGCCCAGATCAATTCCCTCGGAAATGAGCCTTTGGGACTGCTTCAGGATTTCGGTGTAAATAATGGGCAGGAATGATGAATAATAATTGACGTTGTCTTCGATGACAATAATCGATTGAACGCCGACCGCCTGCGTATCGTGTTCGACATTGAGGCGGTCTTCAAGAAATTTGATGATCGCAATAATAATCCGGAAATCCCCCTGCCAGATAAAGATTTTATCGAACACGGAGGTATCATGGGTCAGTAAAAAATGCTTTAGCTCGCGGGTATCATGCATCAGTAAAACGACGGGAATATTGAGGTCGGACTGTTTGACCAGCCGTGCAAAATCAATCGCCTGCATATCATCGATGTGCAGGGTGGTAATGATCAGATCGAAGTGGCGTTCTTCTTTTGCAAGGACCATGGCTTCCTTGCCGCTCGAGACGCAGGTCAGCTCCGGCGACTGGCTCAAGTTGAGCCCTTCGTATTCTCCCCGGCTTAATTCGTACAGGCGGCCGTCTTCTTCGAACAGATACAGGTCATAAAGGCTGGAGACAAGCAGGACATTGCTTATCCGAATGCGCATGGGATTCTGGACACCGTAGAAGAGGTTTCCGAATCCATGTTCCACCGTATTGGAATCTAACGGACCGACGGCTTGTTCTTCTTGTTCTTCCATAAGTCCACACCCGCACGATAACATAACCGCTGCCCCGGACAAAACCCTTGGCAGGAATTGAATCGGTCATTCTGTTCTTCCTGTCAAGGCCAGAGCCTGGCAGCGGCACCATTCTTGTTTTCCACGTATTCGTGAGCGGGTTACACGATCCCCTGGTCCATCATGGCATCAGCAACTTTTAAGAATCCGCCGATGTTCGCGCCATTGACATAATTCCCCGGCGTACCGAACCGATCCGCCATATCGACGCACGTCTTATGGATGCTCTTCATAATCTGACGCAGCCGGCTGTCCACTTCTTCCCGCGGCCATGGCAGGCGCATGCTGTTCTGGCTCATTTCCAGACCGGATGTTGCCACCCCGCCGGCATTCGCCGCTTTTCCAGGACCGTAGAGAATTTTCGCATCAAGGAAGTGTTTCACTCCCTCGAGCGTCGTCGGCATATTCGCGCCTTCGGCAACCGCATAAACTCCGTTCTTCAGCAAGTTCTGTGCATCCTTGCCGTTGACTTCATTCTGTGTTGCGCTGGGAAACGCACAATCCGCCTTATGATTCCAGAGTGGATTGTAATCGAGCTTTGAATCGACGGGCGTGTAAACCGCTTTTGCAAATTTATCCGAGTATTCCGAGATTCGTCCGCGCCGGACATTTTTCAGTTCCATGATGAACGCGAGTTTCTTCTCGTCAATACCTTCTTCATCGTAAATATAACCATTTGAATCGGAAAGTGTTACTACTTTTCCGCCCAGTTGATTAATTTTTTCAACGGTGTACTGCGCCACATTTCCGCTTCCGGACACAAGACATTTTTTCCCTTCCAGTGTTTTTCCGCGCGTTGCAAGCATCTCTGCGGCAAAATAGACCGCCCCATAGCCGGTCGCCTCTGGACGAATAAGCGAACCGCCCCAGTTTAAGCCCTTTCCTGTGAGTACTCCGGTGAACTCATTGCGCAATTTTTTATACTGACCAAACAGATATCCGATTTCACGTCCGCCGACGCCGATATCCCCTGCCGGGACATCCGTATCGGATCCGATATGACGGTAGAGTTCAGTCATAAACGCCTGGCAAAAACGCATAATTTTCAGGTCGCTCTTTCCTTTTGGATCGAAGTCCGAACCGCCTTTCCCTCCGCCCATCGGCAGTGTGGTCAGACTGTTTTTGAAGACCTGTTCGAACGCAAGGAATTTTAGAATTCCCATGGTGACCGATGGATGGAAACGCAGACCGCCTTTGTACGGGCCAATGGCACTGTTCATCTGAATGCGATAACCGCGGTTGATATGGATCTCGCCTTGATCATCAACCCATGGGACACGAAACTGTATCGTGCGCTCCGGTTCAATAATTCGTTCAAGGATTTTTGATGATCGATATTCGGGGTGACGCTCTAAAACGAGAGACAGGGATTCCGCTACTTCCTGCACCGCTTGATGAAACTCCGGCTCCGAAGGATTTTTTGCTTTAACCTCTGCAACGAGGTCTTTCACATAATTGGACATGGAAACCTCCTTGATAAAATGATGAATGATAACCGATGAACAATGACTCAGAATTGACTGGATTCATCTTATGATGTATTGAGGTCAATGGATAGAGGGGAAACGATGAAATTCTTGTAGGGAATACCCTACAAGAGTACTGCTTCATAACGGCCCAAAATTGAACGCGCCTCCGACATCAGCAGGAATTCATGCTCTTTCTGCTGAAAGATCGCTTCAAGAAAATAATTTTCGGGATAGAATTTGCTGAAGATTTATTCCAATCCCGGGATGTAAAATACTCGCATGGCATTCTCTTTCTTTTTATCTTGATCCATCGTTGACGGCATGAAATTCACAGAACCTCTAATCTTCAGAACACTATGGATGTCTATTTTTACGAAGCATTTGAAGAAGAAGCTGAAGCACTTCGATCTCTCCTCGGCAATCAACTCTCTTATGCGTTGACCGATAAAACAATTCAGGAAGCCGGGGATGTTACCCCGCCGGCTCGCCTCATCAGCATCCGCACCCAGTCCGTCATTCCGGTTGACTGGGCAAAGAACATCGATGGAGTGTTAAGCCGAAGCACGGGATATGATCATCTCAAAAAATATTTAGGGCAGATTCAAAGAGCGCTGCCGTGCGGCCATCTGGAAGAATATGCAACACGGGCCGTCGCCGAACATGCAATTTTATTGACGATGTCGCTGCTGCGCCGGCTGCCTCTCCAGATAATGCAGTTTCAGCACTTCCACCGGGACGGTTTAACAGGCGGGGAATGTGCAGGAAAAAAACTTCTCGTTGTCGGTGTCGGACGGATAGGGCGCGAAATCGTGAACATCGGCACTGCACTCGGAATGGTCGTCCGCGGTGTGGACATCGTCCGCCGTCACCGTGCCGTGAATTATTGCAGCCTGGATGAGGGGATCACGTGGGCGGAGATTGTCATCTGTGCGATGAATTTGACGAAGGAAAACCGCCATTACTTTTCCAGCGGCCTGTTGAGGAGGGCGAAGCGCGGCCTGCTCTTTATTAACATTGCACGGGGAGAACATGCCCCGCTATCGGATCTGCTGCAATTACTTCAGGAGCACCATCTCAGCGGATTGGGACTTGATGTCTTCGAAGATGAGCCGAATGTTGCCGTCGCGCTCCGGAGCAGTCACCGGGAGAGTTCTCCCGAAGCTGAAACGATCGCCGCACTCCTTCAGCATCCCAACGTCCTCTTCACTCCGCACAACGCTTTTAATACCATCGAAGCGGTGCGGCGCAAATCTCAATTCAGTGTCGACGAAGTATTGTATTTCCTGAAGAATAAAAAATTCCGGTGCAGCGTGGAATAGGAGCGGCGGGTGCGCCGCGTCGTTCTACGTCAGCGTTACTTCCTGTACGATCGGCTTTTGAAGCACCTCCAACACCGTCTCGATCGTTGCCGGCAGTTCGACGGCAGCGTAGGGTTTCAATTCTTCATCCGCCTTAATTTCTTCCATCTGATCTTTTGAAGCAAGCACAATCATTTTCGCCGGATGTTCTAATTTCAAAACGTCCTTCATCAACTCCGGGGTCTCCCGGGGGAAAAATCCGTCAAAAATAATCGCCAGGATCGTGCTGCGATATTGCAGAAGCGATTCCTGCATCTGGTTCCGCCCTACCACAAGCACCGGTTCATACCCGCTGTCTTCCAGATCGTCAAAGAGTTTATAATTATATTCCTCTTCGGAATGCGCGATATAAATGACCGTTTGACTGTCGCCGGATTGAAGATCAGGTTGTTCCGGATTGGTACTGACGGTGGACACGGCCGGCAGGAAAATCTTGAATGTTGATCCCTTGCCTTTTTCACTTTCGACTGTGATGAATCCTTTATGGCCTTTAATGATACCGATGGTGATCGAAAGGCCCAATCCCGTGCCTTTGCCGACTTCTTTTGTCGTATAGAACGGTTCAAATATTTTGTGCACTTCGGACGAGGGTATTCCTGAACCGGTATCGCGTACACTGAAAACGACGAATTCCCCTTCCGTCGCGCCTGCATACTCTTCCACCATTTCCTTACTCACCTGTGTATTTTCCGCACTGACCCATAGTTCTCCCCCCTGCGGCATCGCATCGCGTGCGTTCGTACAGAGATTGACCAGGACCTGGCGAAGCTGAGTGATATCACCCATAATGGACGAAATAGTATCAGCGACATGGATTTGTACGCGGATATTTTCCGGAAGGACCTGCTCCAATTGTCTGTAGACATCTTTAATAATTTTCTGCGGGTTGAGTTTCGTATGCACGCCCTGAGCGCCCTTCACAAACGAGAGCACTTGCCGGGCCATCTCCGATCCATACCGAGCACTCGATTCGATATTCTGAATTAACCGCCGGCTTCGCTGATCGTGAAGTTTCCGCTTCAACACGCGCACTCCGATCAGCATCGGAGAAAAGACATTGTTCAAATCATGGACAATACCGCTTGCAAAAATACCGATACTTTCCACGCGCTGGGCCCGGAGGAAACGGGATTCCATCCGTTTGCGTTCTGTGACATCCGTACAGACCTGAAGAATACCGGACGGTTCGCCATTGGCACTGCGAACGAGGGTCCAGCGGCAATCTGAATTCAGGACGGCTCCCCCCCGTTTGATCTGACGCAGTTCACCCGACCATTCTGCATTTTGCATCGTGTATTCATACGCCTGCCGAAAATCCTTGGCGGTATTTTCGTCGTAAATAAATTCCATGACGTTCTTATCAATCACTTCGTGCGACAGATACCCGTATAACCGCTCTGCGCCTTTGTTCCAATATCGAACTCGTTTCTGAAGGTCGAGCACCATAATGGCATCCTGCGTCAGATCCAGTAATTTTGCCTGTTCCCGGATCGTTTCTTCCGCCTGCCTGCGTGCGGTAATGTCAACAAAAACTGCTTCCGTATGATTTTCGCGTGAGGACAACGATGCAGAAAAAGATACCCAGAGATCTGATCCATCCTGGCGATGGAGAAGCGTCTCATGATCTTCGACAGTCCCTTTTGCCGACAGTTGGGCCATGAGGCGTTTCCGCTCTGCAGGAGACATTGTATAAATTATTTCCTTGACCTCATCAAATGTGCTCGCCCGAAACATATGAAGGAGGGCCTGGTTGGCATCGACCACATTCCAGTGGGGGGTTGTAATCCGGAGCATTCCGGCAGGTGAGTGTTCGAAAAGATTCCTGAACTTCCGTTCGCTTGCAGCAAGTTCTTCAAATTGACGTTTCTTTGTGATGAGCTCTTTCTGCTTGCTCGCCATGACAGCGACAACAAATCCTACGGCAATGACCAGCAAGGCAATGGTGCCAAACGCTAATGCCCACCATATATCAAATGTTATTTCTTGCAAAGAAAGCCACGTATCATGAGCGAAGAGACAAAAATTCCGAGGACCCAGGTCAACGAATACACCTGTATTAATCGTTCAGGTGAAATTTGAAGCATTTTATTAAAAAGCGCTGATAAAAACAGATTTCCTGCTGCATTGATGATAATACTTGCTGCGATCCAGAAGCGCGGGTCATTCGTCCAAATAATCTCACTATCCTTTATAACAATAACAAAAAGATATGCGGAAAAAAATATTTGTAAAATCTTTGAAATTGTCGCGGTCCCGCCATCCGAGAGCGACAATGGTTCAAAGGTGAACTTACTGATGATCCAGAGAATAAAAAATCCGGCGAGGCACAAACGAAGAATTAATTGATATGGCTTTTGTCTGATCCAATATGAATAGATGACCACAATAAACGAGAGCTCAATTATTGTGGAATAATGCAACACCCAGAGATTACGAATATTGTGGAAAGCGAGTATCCACTGGAAACCCGTTACAAAAATATCTAAAATAATCCGTCCTTCAAGAAATCTCAATGGGCGTGGGAGGTTTCGATATCGGAAACCTCCCACTAATGCCGCGGCAATCTCGACTGTCAGAGCAATATAAAAAAAAACCGGTAGCTTCATTTATAGACGACTACTCGGCACCAGCACCACAAAATGGAGGACAAGGAACCGGGGCTGCCGTCGCCATAATCGTTCCTGAGACTAAATCTTTTCCGGCGGAATCTACACCGAATATAACTATGATGGGTTTGGCACTATCGTCTTGTCCAAAATAATAATGAACAGCGACGGCTGCCGGCTGGCTCATAACTTTTTCCAAGCTTAAGCGGGTAAGATAACCTCCCGCGACTGTTTTAGTTTTTACTCTCGCACTCGTATTGAGATTAAATGCGATGCCGTTTTTCAGATTGGAAATAAAACGAAGTGCCGTCGAATAATCGATTTGCTGATCTACAGCATCTAAGGCGTTCGTCACAGCCTTTGTTCGATCCTGCACGTTAATTCCCTGGACGGTTTGCGCCCCGAGTATTCCCAAGCTGAGCACAACCAGAATGCTCACAACGAGTACCCTTGCGGCCATTTTCATAACTACCTCCTGTTAATGGTAAGAAGCATTGAAAAAATTTTCCCGCGCACCGGTTTTTCCATGAGCGCAAGAACGTACGAAGTTAAAACTAATCCATATCTAGATGATAGAAGATACTGCATTTCATGAACAAAGCAAATACGCCTTCTCACTATCTGCGTACATTTTAAAATGGTTTCCGGCTCAAGCACTTTTTAATTATATTGGTTTGAAGAATAAACGTCCGGTTTGATTTTTTTACGCTGGAAACCATTCATTATACTTCATCGTAATGTGATCATTTGCAGTCATTAATGATATCGGAAAATGAATGATCCTCTATAGGAAATTTCCTATAGAGAGCAGAATATACTTTATGCAGGATGAATTCGGTTCTGCAGCGCTTGCAAATAGCTCCGGTTCGGACACATGATGGCATATCCCGAAATCAATGAGAGTATCATTTTAAGACACGACAATAAATCTCTTGTTTGATGATCGTAACAGGGCGATGGTTTTTCACGATTTTCAAAATTTCAATTAACGAATAGATTTTCAGATATATTCAATTTATAGTACAACACACGCGAAATCATTATGTTATCACTTGAACATATTACCATACAATTTGGCGAACGGTCACTGTTCCAGGACGTTTCCGCAACGGTAGGCCCGAGGGACAGGATAGGGCTGGTTGGTTCCAATGGAAGCGGCAAATCTACACTTTTAAAAGCATTAATCGGTCTCCAGCAGATCGATACCGGAACCATTAATAAAGCACACTATGTCACGGTCGGCTACCTTCCGCAGGACGGCGTCAGCGCAGCCGGCCGCACCTTGTATGGGGAAGCAGAAACGGCATTTGAAGATGTCCTGCTCGTCCAGCACGAACTTGACGATGCGCATCAACAGCTGCAATCGCTCGATCCTTCCAGCAGTGATTTTGCCGATACCCTTGAAGTCATCGGCGAGCTTCAGCATAAATTAGAAGACCTCGATGCCTACCGTATGAAATCCAAAGTCGAACGCATTCTTATGGGACTCGGATTTTCCACGGGTGATTTTAACCGTATGACGGAGGAATTCAGCGGCGGGTGGCAGATGCGCATCGCATTGGCAAAATTATTGTTACAGGAGCCCAATGTCCTCCTCCTGGATGAACCGACGAACCATCTCGACATTGAAACCCTTCAATGGCTGGAAGAATATCTCCGCCAGTACAATGGCGCTATTATCCTCGTCTCGCACGATCGCACTTTTCTGGACAATCTGACATCGAAAACTTTTGCACTCAGCCGCGGCAAATTCGAAATATATTCCGGCAACTATTCCTTCTATGAAAAAGAACGAATCGTGCGGAAGCAGCTTTTAGTAAACCAGCTTAAAAATCAGCAGCAGCAGATCAAACAAACGCAGGAATTCATAGAACGATTCCGGTATAAGGCAACCAAAGCACGTCAGGTCCAGAGCCGGATCAAACAGCTGGAGAAGATCGAGATCGTCGAAGTGGAAAGTGAAGAACAGGAAATTCATTTTCATTTCCCGCCGCCCCAGCAAAGCGGCCGCGTGGTCATGGAATTAAAACTCCTTGGGAAACGGTACGGCGGCCTGGAGGTGTTCGACAATCTCGATTACCAGATTGAGCGCGGCGACCGCATCGCTATCGTCGGCGTCAACGGAGCCGGCAAGTCGACCCTCTCCCGGATTCTTGCGGGAGTGGAATCCTTCGATCACGGAGAGCGCGTCATCGGCTATAATGTCGTTCCTTCGTATTTTGCACAAGATCAGGCGGATGAACTCGATCTCACCAAGGATGTCCTGCAAACGGTCGAAGAATCCGCGGGGAAAGAAACCCGGACGCAGCTTCGCACTCTTCTCGGATCCTTTCTTTTTCATGGCGACGACGTGTTTAAGAGCGTGTCCGTTCTCTCCGGCGGAGAGAAGAGCCGGCTTGCACTGGCGAAAATGCTCCTGCAGCCGTCGAATTTTCTAATCATGGATGAACCCACCAATCATCTTGATATGAAATCGAAGCAGGTGTTACAGGAAGCACTTTCGAAATACGAAGGGACATTCGCCATCGTCTCGCACGACCGTGCGTTTCTCGACCCCATCGTCAACAAAGTATTGGAAGTGAAACCCGGTGCGTTAAGAACGTTCCTCGGCAACCTCTCGGATTACATCGTCAAGAAAAGAGAGGAACGCGACCTGCCGGATTCAAAGACCGGACCATCGGATGAACCGCTCCCTGCCGGAGTGCAGGAAACATGGCAGGAACAGCAAAAACGGCGCAAAAGCATTTCCCGTGATATCCGCCACGCCAAAAAAAAGGTGGAGGATGCGGAGACAAAGATCCATGCGCTGGAATCGCAAAAAGAAGAAATCGAATCAATGCTTGCAGATCCGGAATTCTATAAAAAAGGTGAAGAAGCGAAATCCGTAACGGCAACGTACAAAGACGTGCAAATTCATTTAGAACAGGCATACGCAGAATGGTCCGAGCTGATTCGTCAGCTTGATGAAGTGCAAAAAAACACGTAAGTCCGTTTATTCGGGTTCTTGATCGATTGAAACGTGAAACCTTGGACATAGGTGTTGTAATTGAATAAGGGGATTGCTAAACTGTACTCGCCCGGTTCATTCATCGTGAGAAAGCAAGTATGCAGACTACGATTTCCTTTGTTCTCGACGATAAAATAGTCACGCTCGACTTCAATTCCGGTTCATCCGTGACACCCACCACGACCGTTCTGACGTACTTACGGAGTCTGCCAATACATCGGGGTGTAAAAGAAGGATGTGCCGAAGGCGATTGCGGAGCATGCACGGTGGTCCTTGGCGAACGGGCTGCGGACGGGAAGCTTCACTATCGAAATGTTGATTCATGCCTGCTCTTCCTTCCCATGATTCACGGCAAACAACTGATCACTATCGAGAATCTCCAGAACGTGCAAGGACAGATGCACCCCGTTCAATCTGCCATAGTCGAGACCGGAGGGAGCCAGTGCGGATTTTGCACACCCGGTATTGTCATGTCGATGTTCTCGCTCTACAAAAACCAGCATGCACCAACCCGGGAGCACATTGAAGAAGCCATCACCGGCAATCTCTGCCGATGCACAGGCTACCGGCCGATCATCGAAGCGGTCGAAGAAGCCTGCGTTCATCATGGAATCGACCATTTTACCGAAGAGGAACCGGAAATCCTGGAACTCCTTACATCAATTTCACATGACTCAATCCACATTCAGACAAACGAGCAGGAATATTTCCGCCCGGCGAGCCTGAAAGAGGCCTGTGCGCTGAAGAGCCAATATCCGGATGTCGTCATTCTCTCAGGATCGACGGATGTCGCACTGCGAGTCACCAAAGGTCATGAAATCCTCAAGCTGGTAATGGACCTTTCGGGGGTAGAAGAGATACAGTCTTCCCGGGAATTAAACGGCGCGCTCATACTCGGTGCAGGAATGCACCTGCACGATGTTGCTCATGCAGTTGAGGTCAATTATCCTGCACTGCACGAAATGTTGTCTGTGTTCGGCTCGCAGCAGATCAGGAACATCGCAACCATCGGCGGCAATCTCGGGACCGCGTCACCGATCAGCGATTTGCTGCCGGTCTTGATGGCGTATCAAGCGACCGTCATCCTTCAGCGGTCCGGCGCAGCACGTGAACTCCTCATGGAGGAGTTCATAACAGGCTACCGTACGACCGCGCGCGAACCTGACGAATTGATCACGGCGGTCCGCCTTTCCCCATCACCTGCGAACGCGGTCATCAAATCATATAAAATTTCCAAACGCAAGGATCTTGACATTTCGACCGTCAGCGCGGGATTCCGATTGGTGCTCAACGACGATACAACAGTGAAAGAGATCAACCTCATCTATGGCGGCATGGCACAGTGCGTCCGCCACGCCGTTCACACGGAACAATTCCTTACCGGCAAACCATGGATTCGCGAAACCGTGGAAGCAGCGCAGCTGATGCTCCATCAGGATTTCGAACCAATTGCCGATGTCCGGGGATCCGCGGAATTCAGGATGACCGCCGCAAAAAACCTGCTCCTGAAATTCTGGGTTGAATCTCTCGACGAAAAAATGTCGAAAAACATTCTCCACATCTCCACACGATCGTAAGAATTTCAGGAATGAATACGTGATCACTCATCATTCATCGCCGTCCTCCGGGAACGTTTCCCATGAATCTGCCTCAACGCATGTCACCGGGGAAGCAGTCTATATAGATGACATGCCTGTCAGCGAACAATTGCTGACGGGGCGCGTGGTTACCAGCGTTCATGCGCATGCAAGGATCACATCATTCGATCTTCGCGAAGCAAAGAACGTCCCGGGCGTTCACGCCGTTCTGTGCTTCAAAGATATTCCCGGGCAGAATCAGATGGGACCGGTAGTCCATGATGAATTATGTCTTGCGATCGATACGGTCACGTTCATTGGCCAGGCCATTTTCCTTATTGCCGCCGAAACCGAGCAGCAGGCGCTGAGCGCTGAAAAATTAATAAAAATAGAATATGAATTGCTTGAACCGATCCTCACCATCGAGCAAGCCATGGAAAAGAACAACCTCCTTGGCCCGCCGCGGGCCATGGAACGGGGAACTCCGGACAGCGCGCTCCGTTCGGCACCACATGTCATAACAGGGGAACTCAGGACCGGTGCGCAGGAGCACTGGTATCTTGAATCTCAAATCTGTTTGAGCATTCCCGGCGAACACCGCGAGATGAATATTTACAGCGGGACGCAAAATCCGACCGAAACACAAATTCTGATTGCAGAAGTCCTGGGTATTTCCATGAATGAGGTCACGGTGGAAGTTCGCCGGATGGGCGGTGCCTTTGGAGGAAAAGAAACACAAGCGAACCATGTCGCATGCTGGTCTGCATTGCTTGCGCAGGCAACAAATCGACCGGTGAAGATCCGCCTGTTCCGCGATGACGATATGGTGATGACCGGCAAACGCCACCGTTTCCTGACCCGGTACGAAGCCGGATTTGATGAGCACGGAATGCTCCTAGCTCTCAAGCTGGAATTAAACAGCGATGGAGGCGCCACGACTGATTTATCATTTGCCATAATGGAACGCGCCATGCTTCATACGGACAACGCCTACTTTGTCCCCCATATGGCTGTCCTTGCCCGGGTGTGGAAAACGAACCTGCCGTCCAACACGGCCTTCCGGGGATTTGGCGGTCCGCAGGGAATGGCCGTCATCGAGACCATTATTGATCGAATCGCACGTTTTCCGAAAAAAGATGCGCTCGAGGTTCGGAATAAAAATTTTTACGGAATCGACGCAAACAATATCACGCACTACGGGCAGAAGATAGAGAACAACCGGATTCATGCCATTTATGCACGGATCAGAGAGTCATCGGATTATTATAATCGTCGGAAGGAAACCGATCAATTCAATGCAACACATGAGTTCGTCAAAAAAGGGCTCGCCTGTACTCCCGTAAAATTCGGAATTTCATTTACCACCACCTACCTGAATCAAGCCGGTGCTCACGTCAACGTCTATACCGACGGTACCATCCTCATTAATCATGGCGGCACAGAAATGGGCCAGGGATTGCACACCAAGATCCGGCAGATTGCGGCGGCAGAATTTGGCGTCAGCCTGGAACGGGTGAAAGTAAATGCGACCAATACATCGAAAGTCCCAAACACCTCCGCCACCGCTGCGTCTTCCGGTACGGATTTAAATGGCGCTGCCGTGAAAAATGCGATCGATATCCTGAAGTCCCGTATTGCCGGTGACATGGCGGTGCTGTTTTCAGAAATGCATCCAGACACCCCTTCCCGCCGGGAAGATATTCTCTTTCAGGACGATACCGTCTTTGACTCCGCGCACGCCCAGCGAACTATGCATTTTGATGATGTGACGAAACAAATGAGGCTCCGTCAAATAAGCCTGAGCGCATCGGGCTATTACCGTACACCTGACATTGGATGGGACAAACAGAAAGGCTGGGGCAAACCATTCCACTATTTTTCTTTTGGCATGTGCGTTTCTGAAATTTTATTAGACATACTCACCGGGAGGCATACGCTGTTGCGCGCCGACATCGTGCATGATGCAGGGAAATCGCTCAACCCTCTTATCGACCGCGGTCAAATTGAGGGTGGATTCATCCAGGGCATTGGATGGTGCACCACGGAAGAAATTAAATGGGACAACCGGGGCCGGTTATTATCACATTCGCCGGATACGTACAAAATTCCGACCGTCCAGGATATCCCGAAGGATTTTCGTGTCGAATTTTTGCAGGATGCACCGAATCCCGGCACCATTAGACAGAGCAAGACGGTGGCCGAACCGCCGCTCATGTACGGTCTTTCAACCTGGCTTGCCATTAAAGATGCAGTATCGGCAACCCGGGACCATCAAATCGAACCCGATTTTTCACTTCCTGCAACAGTTGAGATGATCCTGTTGTCCATTGAGAAATTAAAACACGCACCGGTACGCAATGCCCGTTGAACGCGGGAGCAGGTGGATGTTCACGAAGACAACAAATTGAGTGTCGTGTGTTCCATTTCTCATAAAAAGGACGTACTATCTTTACATCTATAACAATTAAACCAATTGTTCTTGAAGACAGAATTTATGGAAGATGCGAAATCAAAAGTCCTTATTATCGACGACGACCCTTCTCTCCAGCGCCTGGTCCAGGTTGTTTTCGAACGCGACGGATTTGATGTCACCCTCGCAAGCGAAGGCAGTGAAGGGATTCATCTCGCATTGATGAATCCTCCCCAGATCGTCATCCTCGATATTATGATGGAAGGACTTCACGGATTTGAAGTGTGCAAAATGCTGCGTGCAAATTCCAGTATGCGGCGTACTGCGATCATTATTATTTCTGGAAAATCGTTCAAGCCGGATATTGACAAAGCGATGGAACTGGGTGCCGATGCATATGTCGTGAAGCCGTTTTCTCCGAAAGACCTTCTGAACGTTGCCATTGAGCATATGAAGAAACGGGCAGGCCAGGGATGATGACCATTCGATTTTGGGGGACGCGGGGATCAATCGCATCTCCCGGGAAATCAACGGTCAAGTACGGCGGGAACACGGCCTGCGTCGAAGTGCGTGCCGGAAATCAAATTCTTATCTTCGATGCCGGGACCGGTATCCGGGATCTTGGCAATCTCCTTCTGAAAGAATTTAAAACGAAACCGGCGACGCTCCACCTCTTCATCAGTCATACGCATTGGGACCATATTCAAGGGTTCCCGTTTTTCATGCCTGCGTACTTCAAAAATTTTCAAATCAATGTTTACGGACCGCCCGCGCGGGATAAAAGCCTTAAAGATTTATTCAAATTTCAGATGGACTCGGAATATTTTCCCGTACCGTTGGGCGGTTTAAATGCACAGATCACCATGCAGGAAATCCGCGAGCCGTTTCGGATCGGCGATGTGCAGATTACGTCATTCTTTATGAACCATCCTGCGATGACGCTCGCCTATAAAATTTTTGACGGCGAAAAGACATTTATCTATGCGACGGATAACGAACCCTACCGGTATACGCTGAATGCCGTCAGAAAACATCCGATGGCAACACAGTACGGAGTAGAACTGGATCAAAAGTTCATCGATTTTATCAGCGGAGCGGATTTCGTTGTTTGTGAAGCACAGTATACACTGGAAGAATACCGGTCCAAGGTCGGCTGGGGCCATTCCCCCGTCGAATCGATTGTGGAATTTGCCATAAAGGCAAATGTGAAACGGCTGGCTTTATTCCATCACGACCCGTCGCACAACGATGCTGCGATTGACGCTATCGTTACGCATGCTCAGAAATTATTGTCCACACAAAAATCTGCCGTGCAATGCATCGGCGCCGCCGAAGGCATGACCATACACCTGGGATAAGACGCCCCCTTATTTCATCGATTCCTTCAACCGTCGTTCGATGTACTCCCTGATCTGCCGTTTAAAAATCGAACGGTCAAATTTTTCTGCATGCCGGCGGATCGCCGCGGGATCAAGCTTCAGCGGAGCAAGCGCTTTTATCGCATTCGTCAGTGCGTCAACCGTCGGCTGGTAGAAAAAGACACCGGTCGGCGAATCACCATCGGCGACAACGGTTTCGAGCGCGCCTCCCTCTCCATACGCGACCACCGGTTTACCGCTTGCCATTGCCTCCAGCGGGACAATGCCAAAATCCTCAACGCCGGGAAAAATCAATGCACGGCAGCCGGCATACCGCTTCGCGAGTTCCTCTCCGCTCTGCCAGCCGAGGAATTCGATGTTGCGGTTTGCACTGTTCTCTAATTTCTTTCGTTCCGGTCCGGAACCGACAATGATCAGTTTTTCTCCGCTTTTATTGAACACCTCGATTGCAAGGTCGACCCGTTTATACGGCACGAGTGCACTCACCACGAGGTAGTATCCGTCATCTTTCTCAGAAACCGCAAATTGATCGGTACTGACCGGAGGATAAATGACGTCCGAAGAACGATGATAAATGCGCGAGATGCGTTCGGCGACATTGTGTGAATTCGCAATGAAATACTGAACGCGGCTGCACGTCCGGACATCCCATCGGCGGAGAAACGGAGCGACAACCGCCATGAGCGATCGAGTGACCAATCCCGCCCGTCCCTTTCCAAAATATTCCTCATACTGATCCCAAACATACCGCATGGGAGAATTACAATAACAGATATGGACAGCACCATCCCTGGGCCGGGCTCCTTTTGCCACCGCGGCGCTCGTCGAAATAATGAGGTCATATCCGCGGAAGTCAAGCGATCCAACGGCAAGGGGCATGAGCGGAAGATAATTTCTGTATTTCGTTGCCTTCATGGGCAGAGATTGGATGAACGAATTTTTAATTCTCATCCGTTCAATCGTCGGCGACATTGCTCCTTTGTTATGGAGCAGGGTGAAGAGGGTTGCATCGGGATATAATTCACAGAACACTTCAAGAATTTTTTCGCCGCCGCGCATGCCGGTCAGCCAGTCCTGAACCAGGGCAATTTTCATCGGTCATTGATCCTTTTATGAGGTCCGCTTCCTGGTGAGCAAAATAACAAAAAAAAAGCCGTCATCAAACTCCGGGGGACCGATGAATTTCTTCGGACCATGCCTTCGGCTGATGACCGTTCTTTGTGGGGGCAAGGGAGAAACGGATCATTTTATTTTTTGAGAGCTGATGATTTTATCCGATCGGATTTATGACAGAAAAACAAAAAAAATGGCCCCCGGATAAGATGGAGGCCATGGAAAGAATAACTGAACGAGAGAAAAGATTATGGAGCAGATCTCTTTATAATTTCAATATCGCTGTTCGATGTTTCAAGAGTGATCGTCGGACCGCCGCCATTCAGCGTGTAGAGCGCATAAATGCGGTCGCCGTTTTTTTCGTTCTCAAATTTATCAGATTTGAAGTCGGAGGTGATAGCACACTTCTTATGATGCCCTCCCCAGCCTTCGCGAAGATTGATGGTCGCTTCAACAATGACTTTCGCGTTTTCCGGAAGTGTCAGCTGAATTTCTCCACCGCCGGTATTCAACGTACTGTTCCCCTTATCACCTGGAGTCAGTTCACACTTTATGCTTCCGCCGCCCGTTGACGCATTCACGACACCGGTAATATCCTCCATTTCGATACTGCCGCCGCCGGTCTTCACTTTTGCACCGAACTTTGCACCATTCACCGAGACACTCCCCCCGCCGGTCGAAATATCGATCCATTCCTTCGCGTTTTCCACCTTCACGCTTCCACCGCCGGTCGATGCATTTACTTTTCCGCCGGCATCACGCACTGTAATACTGCCGCCTCCGGTCTTTGCACTCAACTTCCCCGTCACACTCCTCGCGTCTATACTTCCTCCGCCGGTTTGCATGGTGGCATCGCCTTCCACCTTTTCCACTTTGATACTGCCGCCGCCTGTTTCAGCATCCACACTGCCGACGATGTGATTAATCTTGATGCTGCCGCCTTTCGTCTCTGCTTTAAAGCTGCCGTTGAGGATATCATCTAGTCTCACACTTCCGCCGGATGTTTGAATGTCCACATTGAACCGTGACGGAACTTTTATGGTGAAGACCAGATGATCAACGTTGTGCCGTGAGTCTCTGTATTGCACGTGTATCGTGTTCCCCGATTGAGTCATCGACAGGCGATCGGGATGCCGCTCATCGACCCCTTCCGCCTCAACCATCACTTCATCCTTTGCCC
>Ga0105104_10001272_pt1 | contig 18910 bp, 20 predicted proteins | sample PPLLaktember2015_3_FD_87034 | JGI IMG/M metagenome (GOLD analysis project Ga0105104, IMG submission 87034) | Freshwater sediment microbial communities from Prairie Pothole Lake near Jamestown, North Dakota, USA - PPLs Lake P7 Core (6) Depth... | ecosystem: Environmental > Aquatic > Freshwater >... | reverse complement strand
GTATGACTCCGTCTGCTCATCCGAACCTGGAACCCGTTTTGTTCACAGAATTTCAGAAGATTTCCTATAGACCGCCGGCCCTACGCCATATCTGCCTTTGAAACTCCGGTGGAAGTTTGCAGGGTTGCCAAAACCGACGCGGTAGCATACTTCCTTCACAGACAAACGAGAGACCTTTAAGAGTCTGGCGGCAGTAGTCAGCCTTCGTGCCATCACAAATTGTCTGATGCTCGTGCCGGTTTCACGCTTGAAGAGGTGCTGCAAGTAAGCGGTGCTCAGATCCACTCTCTGAGCGAGATCGGAGACATGGATCGGTTTCATCCAACAGAGGTCGAGAATCTCTCGCACTTTTAAGACTCGATTGTCCATTAGCCGGCACCACCCAGTGGCTAATGAGTTAGCAGGTCTCTGGCTCTTGATGCAACGATATTTGGAATAACCAAACCGCAGCCTTTCGACGGCGTCGATAAAGCAGATGGACAGATTTGACGAACGATCCGTCCTACTACAGTCCCCCCGATTGGAGTATCTGTTGGTTATATACAAATCACGCAACTCCCGTTTGATGGAGATAGCTCACGCTGGCGTGATCGAGAACTAGAAGGCGGTCGAGCCGCTCGGCCCGTTTGAGCAGGAACAGCTATTCTGGGAGGTGAAGTATGCCAGTAACGCCTACCTTTCCAGGCGTCTACATCGAAGAGGTTCCCAGCGGTGTACGCACGATTACCGCGGTGGCGACATCCATTACTGCTTTCATCGGCAGTGCTACACGCGGGACGGTCAACGAACCGTTCACAATCAACAGCTTTGCTGATTACGAACGCACGTTCGGCGGCCTCGCTCTGGACAGCACGATGAGCTATGCCGTGCGTGATTTTTACCTCAACGGCGGCAGCCAGGCCATCATCGTCCGCGTCAACAATGGCGGTCGTGCCGCAGCCATCACCCTGCCTGCCAATGGCAGCCCGCCAGGTTCTGCCCTGATCCTCGAAGCGGCCAGCGTCGGTGGGTGGGGCAATCGCCTGAGCGCACTCGTGGACCACGAGACGAAAGACAAGGATGATCAGAAGCTGCTCTTCAACCTGACTATCTCTGAGGAGAAAGGCGCAGTTGAGAAGTTTCTCAATGTCTCAGTCGATCCGGCCAACCCGCGCTATTTGCCGCGGGTGCTCGAGCAGAGCTCCACGCTCGCGCGGGTGCGAAAGAGCGGCGGCCAGTTCCAGGTTCCGTCCGTCAGACCCCGGGAGACCTTCACGATTGGCAGCCCGCCCAGCAGTCCGCCGCAGCGCATCCCGGCGCCTGTGCCCGCGGACGGTCAGGGCAGCGACGGGAACGCACTCAGTTCGGCCCAATTCATCGGACCAGGTTTGGAAGGTGCCAAGCAGGGTCTGTTCGCCTTAGAAAAGGCCGACTTGTTCAACCTGCTCTGCCTTCCGCCGTTTAGCTTGACCTCGGACATGACTTCGGATGTGCTCAGCAAAGCCGAAGCTTATTGCAGCAAGCGACGGGCGATGCTGCTTGTGGATCCGCCCAACAGTTGGACTAACAAGACTGCGGCCAGGACTGAGTTCGTCGCCACCACCGGAGTGATCGGCTCCACGAGCAAGAATGCGGCGCTCTTCTTCCCACGCCTCCGTCAACCCAATCCGCTGCGCGACAATCAACTCGAAGAGTTCGTCCCGTGCGGCGCCGTCGCCGGTATCTTCGCCCGCACCGATGCCTCGCGCGGCGTCTGGAAAGCACCAGCCGGACAAGAGGCCAACCTGATCGGTGTCCCCGCCTTGAGCGTCTCGCTGACCGACGACGAGAACGGTGAGTTAAATCCGCTCGGCTTGAACTGCCTGCGTTCGTTCCCCGTGATTGGCCGTGTTGTCTGGGGCTCGCGCACACTCGATGGAGCGGACCGTCTGGCCTCTGAGTGGAAATACATCCCTGTGCGGCGCACCGCGCTTTTCATCGAAGAGAGCCTCTATCGCGGGACGAAGTGGGTGGTCTTCGAGCCGAACGACGAACCGCTCTGGGCGCAGATCCGCTTGAATGTCGGTGCGTTTATGCAAAACCTCTTCCGACAGGGTGCTTTTCAGGGGAAAACACCACGGGAGGCCTATTTTGTCAAGTGCGATAAGGAAACGACCACGCAGACCGACATCAATCTGGGCATCGTCAACATCCTGGTCGGATTTGCGCCGCTCAAGCCTGCTGAGTTCGTAATCATCAAGATCCAGCAGATGGCCGGCCAGATCGAAGTCTGAGCTGTCACGATTTGTTCGGAGGAGGAACGATGGCACAGTTTACCGTCAATGCACAGCGGTTTGATCCGTACAAAAACTTCAAATTCCGGGTGAAATGGGACGGTCGCTACGTCGCGGGCGTGAGCAAGGTAGGCACGCTCAAACGCACTACCGAAGTGGTCAAGCACCGCGAAGGAGGGGATCCCTCCAGCAGTCGCAAGTCACCGGGCCGCACCGAGTATGACGCCATCACGCTCGAACGCGGAGTCACCCACGACACGGAGTTCGAGAAGTGGGCCAACAAGGTCTGGAACTTCGGTTCGGGCCTGGGCGCCGAAGTCTCGCTCAAGGACTTCCGCAAGGACATCATCGTCGAGGTCTACAACGAGGCCGGTCAATTGGTCTTGGCTTATAAGGTTTACCGCTGCTGGGTCTCCGAGTTTCAAGCGGAGGCGGACCTCGACGCGAATGCCAACGCCGTGTTGATCCAGAACATCAAACTGGAGAACGAAGGCTGGGAGCGCGACTTCGAGGTGCCTGAACCGGAGGAGCCGACCTTCACTGAGCCGGCGGTGTAATCGATATGCGCGCGCTGACAGCCCCGGAAATGCTGGAAGTGTGGGAGCAGGGATTAGCTCAGTCACCGCCACAACGATCAATGATGCTGCTGGCCGCATCAGCAGAGCCGACAGAAGCCGCGGCAAGGCTGACTGTGGGACAGCGCGATGGTCGCCTGCTCACGTTACGCGAATGGGCTTTTGGGCCGCACCTGGCTGCTGTCGCAACTTGCCCGCTTTGCGGAGAGCGTCTCGAGCTGAACTTCCGCACCTCAGATGTCAGAGTCGAGGCTGAAACCGAAGTTGAAGCGGCGGAGAGTTGGGCAGTCGACGTCGCGGGTTACAAGCTGCGTTGCCGCGCGCCGAACAGCCTGGATCTCGTCGCCATCGCCGGGCAAGGTGACAGCGCAGCCGCACGGCGCCAACTTCTGGACCGGTGCCTATCGGAGATCACACGCGAAGGATCACCGATTTCTGTCGATCAACTGCCTGCGGAAGTAATCGATCTCGTGGTGGAGCGGCTCGCCCAGGCTGATCCGCAGGCCGACGTGCAAATCGCTCTGAGTTGTCCTCGGTGCGCGCATCAATGGCAAGCAAGCTTCGACATCGGGGCTTTCTTCTGGGGAGAAATCCATGTTTGGGCGCAGCGGACCCTGCGCGAAGTGCATACGCTGGCCTCCGCCTATGGTTGGAGCGAAAAGGACATTTTGATGATGAGCCCCTGGCGGCGCCAGTTTTATCTCAATTGCATCAGCAGATGAGCGATTATCTGGACAGTCTGGTTGCTAAAAATCTCGGGCTGGAGAAAAGCGTGCTCCCGCGCCCATTTTCTCTTTTCGAGCCGCTGCCGTTTGTCGCCGCCCCGCCGGCGTCCGATCGCTACGGGCTCGAGGAGGACGGCGCGCCGAGCCGGGGACCGGCCAATGCCGAGCGGATGACGCGCGGGAATACGGGTCCGGCGGCGAAAGCCGAGTCATCAGAAACGCAGGCTCGGCTCGCGCCGAGAGCCGATTCGTCAGAAAAGTCGGCCGGCTACCGCGAGCCAGAATCGAATACGGTGCTGATTCCGCATGAAACGGAGAAGCCTGCGGTGGTCAGGGACGAAGCGGGCAAGCCAGCCGAATGCGTCGAGCAGACGGCGCCTGCCCCTCAGCAGGCAGTGGGGAGTCATATGGCAATGAGCAAATCCGCTCAAGGAATCAGCCGGAATGCAGTGACTCCCGCCGGCCGCCAGTTAGCTGGTTCGCGAGAAGCGGGACCTCTTATTTCCTTTCAGAAAGCGCCAAAGGACCCCGAGACGGTGCCTGGAACACCGCCGCCACAAACCCTACTTATTCCGCCGATCGAACCGAGACCGGCGGGTGACCATAGACGCGGAAGTCCATTGCCTGAGCGTGCCGACCGAATAGTGCCCCCGCCCGAGGCTGAGCGCGAAGCGGCCCCCACGATCAAGATCACTATTGGACGGGTGGATGTCCGCGCGGTGATGGCCGAACGGCCCGCTCCGCGCCCCGCCCCGGAACGCCGCAACTCTGCTCTATCATTGGAGGAGTACTTGAAACAGCGGTCAGGAGGGAAGCCATGAGCAGCGCACTTGCGATCGCTTCCGTTACCGCGGTTTTGAGAGATTTGCTGAACAATGGCGTGATCGATCACAACCTCTCGGCTGTCGTAGGCAGTGATGTTGTGGTGACGACGTTGCCGCCGGATCGGATCGATGCGATTGATGCGAACCCGGCGGACCGCAGAAGTCGGCTGAATCTCTTTCTCTACCAGGTCACGCCGAACGCCGCCTGGCGCAACGTCGGGTTGCCTTCGCGGGACGGCGCCGGCGAGCGGATCACCAATCCGCCGTTAGCGCTCGACCTGCACTACCTGCTTACTGCGTACGGCGCCGAAGAAATACACGCGGAGGTGTTGTTGGGCTACGGCATGCAGCTGCTGCACGAAACACCGGTTTTGACACGCGCGGCGATTCGTACGGCGCTCGCGCCGCCTACACCTGTCCCGGCGGGCGGGGATTTGCCGGCAGCCATGCGTAACCTCTTCACATCGGAATTGGCCGAACAGGTCGAGCAGATCAAGATCGTGCCACAGTCGCTCAGCACGGAAGAGATCTCGCGGATGTGGGCGGCCTTCCAGGCGAGATACCGGCCCACGACAGCCTATCAAGTCTCGGTCGTGTTGATCGAGAGCCGGCGAGCCACGCGTTCGGCGTTACCCGTACGGCAGCGCAACCTCTATGTTGTACCCTTCCGCCAGCCGGTGATCGAGCGCATCTTGTCGCAGCCTAAGGCCGGCGATCCCATCCTGCCGGAAAACGAGCAGCCGATACTTGCCGGCTACAACCTGGTAATCGCCGGCCGCCAGCTGCGCGGCGACGACACGCTTGTCAACGTCGGCGGCATCCCGGTCACGCCTGCCGGCACCGACGTCAGTGAGGCCCAGATAGTCATCCCACTACCCGCCGGTTTGCAGGCCGGTGCACAAGGAGTCCAGGTAATTCATCGCCGCCTGATGGGTTCACCGCCCGCACCGCACCGGGGAGTGGAATCGAATCTCGCGGCCTTCGTTCTGCGACCGAGTATCACGGCGCCGGTCGGCGTGAGCAATGTGCAGACTGCGGCCGACGGCACTCGTTCAGCCGATGTGGATATCACCCTGGATCCTCCGGTAGGCGTGGCGCAGCGCGTGGTCTTATTGCTGAACGAGTTTCAAGCGGCGCCAGCGAGCCCGCCCGCTCGGGCCGCGCGGGCTTACAGTTTCATAGCGCCGCCACGATTGAGTCTTCAAAGCCCCCCGGCGAACCTGCCGCCACCGCAATCGAGCATCAGCGTTCCGATCAGCGGCGTGCGGCCGGGCGCCTACCTGGTGCGAGTTCAGGTGGATGGCGCCGAGAGTCCGCTAGGGGCAAATGCCTTGGGCCTTTTTGATTCCCCACAGGTGACGATTTGATGATTACAGCTGACGCCAACAACTGGGCCGAAGCCAACCAGCGCTACCTGATGGCGCGGCTGGCCGTCGTGCGCGCAGTGTTACAGCGCCATGCCGCGCGCTCTCAGGACACGCCGGTAAGCCAGCCTTCGGAGCGTGAGCTTGAAGACAACTTGCGTCAGGCGAAGGAAGCGATGCCGGCGCCGGCTGCCCTCGATACCCTATGCGCCGCATTCGGCTTGTCGCCTTTCGAACGCGATCTGCTGTTGCTAACCGCCGGGATGGATTTGGATTCATCCTTCCCGTCGTTGTGTGCTTCAGCGCAAGGCCACCAGCAGCGCGCCTGTCCGACTTTCAGCCTGGCGCTCGCTGCCCTCCCGGATGCGCACTGGAGCGCGATTACCCCTGCCGCCCCGTTGCGACACTGGCGTTTGGTCGAAGTCGGTCTGGGCGACACGCTGACCACGAGCCCTTTGCGGATTGACGAGTGCGTATTGCACTTCTTGACCGGTATTTCGTATCTGGACGAGCGACTGCAGGGGCTTGTGGATCTTGAACCGGCCCCCGCAGACCTGCCGCCCTCGCACCACAGGTCGGCCGAGCGTATCGCCGGCATCTGGGCGCAAACAGCACCGGGATCGTTGCCAGTCGTCCATCTTGCCGGGGACGAAATCGCAGGGAAGCGCGCAGTTGCGGCCTTTGCCTGTGCTTCAACTGGAATGCAATTGCGGGTGTTACGCGCGGCGGATGTCCCGTCGAACGCAGCCGAGCGCGAAGCGCTTTCCCGCTTTTGCGAGCGCGACGGAGTGCTCAACCGCAGTGCCGTGTTGGTTGAATGCGACGAGGTTGAGAATCGGCGCCCAGCACTCTCGTTCCTCGAGCACACGCGGGGTTTTCTGCTGGCGGCAAGCCGCGAGCCCGTGCGGCTGTGTCAGCGTCGAACAGCCCGCCTCGAGATCAATAAACCCAGCGCGGCTGAACAGCACCAGCTCTGGCAGGAAGCTCTCGGGCCGGTCACCTCTCAGTTTGATGGGAAACTGGGCACGCTGGTTTCCCAGTTCGATCTCGGGATGGAAGAAATCAGCAATGCGTGCGCAGTCGTGCTTGCGACGGGGAAAGACCACGGATCAGGAATGAAGAACGCCGATCCTCAACTTGCAGTTCGGCTGTGGGATGCCTGCCGCATCAATTCCCGCACCCGACTGGACGACCTGGCGCAGCGAATCGAGCCGATCGCCGAATGGAGCGATCTGGTCCTGCCGGCATCCCAGCATCAGACTTTGCGCGACATCGCCGGGCAGGTCTGCCAGCGCACGCGGGTCTACGAGGAGTGGGGCTTCGCATCCAAAGGGGCACGGGGATTGGGCATCAGCGCCCTGTTCGCCGGGGCAAGTGGGACAGGGAAGACAATGGCTGCCGAAGTGCTCGCACGCGAGCTTCGGCTCGATCTCTACCGCATTGACCTTAGCCAGGTGGTCTCGAAATACATCGGAGAGACGGAGAAGAACCTCCGGCGCCTCTTCGATGCCGCCGAGGCGGGCGGGGCCGTGTTGCTGTTTGACGAAGCGGATGCGCTCTTCGGCAAGCGCAGCGAAGTCAAAGACAGCCACGATCGTTACGCCAACATCGAAATCAGCTACCTGCTGCAGCGCATGGAGTCCTATCGCGGTCTGGCCATTCTGACCACGAACATGAAGAGCGTGCTGGACGCGGCCTTCCTGCGCCGCATCCGTTTCATTGTGCAGTTCCCGTTTCCCGACACCGGGCTGCGCGCCGAGATCTGGCAGCACATCTTCCCGGCAGAGACACCTGTCGAGAATCTGGACGTACAGAAGCTGGCCCGGCTTAACGTGGCCGGGGGCAACATACGCAACATCGCAATGCACGCCGCTTTCCTTGCAGCTCAGACAAATGAGCCGGTTCGGATGTGGCATCTCCTCCGGGCGACACGCAGCGAGTACGCCAAGATAGAAAAACAGCTGAGCGAGAGCGAAGTCAGAGATTGGGTATGAAGCCAGCGAATATCGAATTGCACATTGAGGAACTGGTGCTGCATGGCTTTGAGCCGGGAGACCGTCACCGGATCGGTGAGGCCGTGCAGCGTGAGCTGACCCGGCTGTTCGGCGAACTTGGTGCGCCGGCTCGGCTCTTCCACGACGTCGAAAGCAGGCGCGTGGACGCAGGATCTTTCGAGGTCGCGCGGGAGATGCGGGGCGAGACCATCGGCGTTCAGGTCGCCCAGGCGGTGTATGGAGGGTTGGATCGATGAGCGTGAAGTCAGAAGTCCAGCCGAAAGCGGCGCCGCAGCCTTCGTTGGCGTCCATGAACAACGCTTGGCTGAATTCATTTGCCGCCTTCCACGACCGCAACTGCACCTCAGGCAGCGTCATGGCACCCGGCTCCGGGCATAGCTTCGCTCAGTTGCCGGTACTCAGGCGGGTCTTGAATCTCGGGTCAAGCGAGACTGGCCGGATTGAGCACACGCCTGGAGGCGAAACTACTACCGGAACCCGTGTCGCCCGACCGCCAGGCGTGCCCGAACAGGAGCAGACGAGACTTTTTTCTTCCGCTGAACATGAAGAGGAAGAGCCGTTTGCCGTTGAAGTGGGCAGTTCGGAGGGGCTCGGGGGCGGCCCTGAGGCCGAGGCCACACCTGCGCCCGAGACTTCCCCGGGCCAGACAGTGCCCGAACCCGCAACCTCGCCCGAGGCTCAGACGGCCGGGCTGATTGTGGATGATGAAACCGCCGAAATTGCGCCCGGTCAGATGCGCAAGAGCGCTTTTTTGGACGCCTTGCGTGATTCGGTATGCGCGACGGCAGATGCGGAACTGGCTGCCGCAGGTCGCACGGCTCAAGGATGTCCCTACATTGCGAGGTGGATTGCTTACTATCGCACGCGCAGCAGCGAACATGTCGAACGTGCTCTGCACCGGTACGCACCGGAGACGGGAGGTGCGAGGGAGGCAGGGGAGTATATCCCGCTTGTAAGCGAGCGCGTCCGGCGTGCCGTAGCCCTGTGGGTCACCACGGGGAAAATCGCTGGAGTGCCGGAGGAAGCGCTGCGTGAATTACCTGCAGCGCCGGAGGGGACGGCGGCTGGTTCCGAGGGCGAGCGAGCTCGGGTCACTGGGGAGGCTGGCGGGAGAGGCCGAGCGGGGAGGCTGTTGTTCAAGGCACGCGCCGGGGGGCCGCACGAAGCTGATCCGCAGAGCATCCAAAGCGAGTTAGGTTCCGGGAAGGCTCTGGATGGCGGCGTAAGAGCGCGCATGGAGTCGACTTTCGGCTCTGATTTTTCGCGTGTGCGCGTGCATACCGACAGTAGGGCGGCTGAACTAACTTCCCGCCTCAATGCCCGCGCGTTCACCGTGGGCAGCGACCTCGCCTTTGGAGTTGGGGAGTACCAACCGGGTACGTTGACCGGAGACGCACTGCTCGCGCATGAGTTAGCGCACGTAATCCAGCAACAGGGGACCACGTCTTCCGTCGCCCCAATTTCCCAGCGCGGGTCGGAATCGGAGATTTTAGAAGCAGACGCTGATCAATCCGCAATCGGCGCCGTCGCCTCGCTCTGCACCGGGATGAAAGGTGTGATGAGAGATATTCCTCGAACCGCTGTCCCCCGCCTCAAGTCTGGGCTTGCGTTGCAGCGGTGCTCGAAGCCCTCTGGTGCAACCCCCCTACTCCGGAAGAGGACGGTGACCGGCCCCACAGCCATGGACTGCGGGGGGTTCAGTTGGGGTGCTCAGTGGTATTTGGATAATGCAGACTCGACAAGTGGCTTCGTGGTCCAGCACGTGCGCGTGACGCTCAATGTCAAGGACTGCAGTGACAATCCCGTGGATGTCAAGGCGCGTACCGGTGGAGTCGTCGATCCCGCGTTCTGGCCCCTTTGGGAAGCCTGGGAAGTCCGGAACGGCAGCGTTTTTGTCGGCACGAGCACCACCCCTCATCGGGCTGACACTTATTCCGTACCCGCGATGGGGGATGGCACGAAGGGCAGCATCGAGATACTGGGGAACGCAGATTACTACCCGGGACTGACCCTGCCGTCCAGTCTTACGGTTCGGAACGCTCCCCCTGCCGGGGGCTTGCCCGTGACTAATAGCGATCCCGGTTTGTCAGGAGGCACCGGGCCGCTGGCCCATAACTTGACCGCAAACTGGACTTGCTGCCCCGGCGCACCGAGCAAAAGGACGACTCTAAGCACGACTTGATCCGAAGAGGACGAGATGAGAGAGGATCCGCACTCCGTAATTGCTGGCAAAGGGACCAACAAAAGCGACTTGTTGCGGGCTATCCAGCAACTTGGCAAGGTGAACGAACCGCCGAGTTTTTGGAAGGAGATTATTAGCGACCCGGAATACTCAACTTTTCACCGTATCCAATGCGTCTTTCAACTCTTCCGGAGGCACGTCACTGATCGGATGAACCTGGCCGAACTAGGGCGATTACTGGGGGATCCGAACTGGGTCAGAGACGTGGATATAGAAGTCGTGACAGTACTCCTCGGCGAGATTCCGGTCACCTGGGTGCCAGAGGACACCATTTTTGTACTCAGACTGTTCCCCGAACTGTTGCCTGGCTATGCGGTTTATTTGAGGGTGAAGGGCAAGGTAGCTCAACGCAGTTTTATCGACCTGCTTCGTGGTAAGCGGGTACCTGCGGAAGCCAGTGAGGCGCCTATTCTCGAAGTGGGGTTCAGCGAACCTCCCGGCGCAACGTCGTCAGTTAAATAACAGAGGTTGGTACACCGGTGACGCCTATGGATTCCTTCAGTCGCCGCTTGGACATCCTGATCCGCCCGAAAGTCCGTCTATTTCATCGGCCCTGGCCTGCCTTTCAAGTTTGCGGATACCTGGGTTTGGCTCTGTCGATCCTGCTGGCCATGAGCCTCGTCTCATACCTCGGACTGTCGCTCGGCGTCACGCTCGGCATCACGGCGGCTGCTGTGCTCAGCTTCTTTGCCTTGGTAATGGCCGGCAAAATTCTCACCGGCGAGGAGCAGATCATCTACTACCACCACCAAATAGCCGTCATCATTGTCATCACGCTTCTGCTCAGGTCCCTCAACAAGCCGGTTCTGCCCTATCTCGATGTAACGATTCTAGGCATCGGACTGTTTCTCGTCTTTGGCCGCGTTGGGTGTCTGATGGTTGGGTGCTGTCACGGGCGGCCGTACCGCTTGGGAGTCTCTTACCGACCGGAACACGCTGACGCCGGCTTCACTCCTTACTTTGTGGGCGTGCGGCTCTTCCCGGTTCAGGCCGTTGAGTCGTTGTGGGTGCTCGGCATCGTTCTCGTTGGTGTCGTCCTCGTTTTACACAGTTACCCGCCGGGCACGGCTTTGACCTGGTATGTCGTCATGTATGGCGTGGGGCGTTTCTGCCTGGAGTTTATGCGAGGTGACCCGGGGCGCTCGTACCCGTTGGGTTTTACCCAGCCCCAATGGACTTCGTTCCTGTTGATGTCGGGTCTCGTATGGGCGGAACTGACCGGGATTCTCCCGCGCGTCGGGTGGCATATCGTAGCGACGATTTCGGTGGCAGGCGCGATGATCGGAGTCAGCCTGAAAAGGCGTCTCCAGAAGACGGCGAAGCATCAACTGCTTCAACCGCGCCACGTCAAAGAAGTGGCCGAAACTCTGGCCATGGTCTCGAATTCGGGGACTCAAACACTGTCAACAACAGGTCGCTGGAGGATCCTGCCCGCGCAAGGCTCCACTACCAGGAACATTCTTATCGGTTCCACTTCACTCGGAATTCAGATCTCCGCAGGGAGGATCAGCGACAGCGCTGGCGAAACTTGCCACTACACCCTCTCCCGCGCCGGCGGAGGCATGACTGAGGAGACAGCCAGAGTCCTCGGCCGGCTGATCTTTCAACTCAAGCAGGCAGCCGGCGCGTTTGACTTGGTCAAGGGAAGCCGAGATGTGTTTCATCTGGTGATCCACCCGGTATCCGGAAAGGAGTCGGCTCACAGATGAAGACCATAGCCGAACTGGTAAAAAGAACGAGGCAGCCGGACGTGGCGACTCGCAAACCCGAGCCAGCGGCTCGCGCCTTCCTTCTGCGACAAGCACATGATCCGTCGCCAGCCGAAGGCCGACCATCCCATGATGTTCCGCTACAAGCAAGTATCGGACACGATTTCAGCCGGATTCCGGTCTACCCCCAAAGATCAGCCGAGCCCGAGCATTCATGTCCGCTGGCATCCTCCAGCCCGAGGTATTGCCCATTTGGCGGCGCCTGCCATACGTGCCCGCGCGTAATCTCGACCGGGCGGGCGCAAGGAGAGCTGCCCGACAACGCGCGGAATTTGGACAGGAGCAAAGACTTAAGACGGTGATGAAGATGGGATCGATGGAATTACAGAACCAGACAGAGGCTTCGCCGGTAATGGCGTTCCGCCAATTCAAGCCCCCCCATGGCGCCCTTGATAAGGCAGCACATTCGACGGGCATTCGGGAACAGCTGGGTTCCGGCCATGGACTGGACGGCACCGTAAAATCACGCATGGAATCGGCCTTCGGCCACGACTTCTCTCGGGTGCAGATTCACACGGATACGAAGGCTGCTGCGATGGCGTCACAATTGGGTGCACGGGCGTTCACCATAGGCACAGATGTCGCGTTTTCTTCCGGACAATATCAGCCCGGTACCCTGATCGGCGACGCGCTCATCGCTCATGAGTTGGCTCACGTGGTTCAGCAAAGTGACGGGCTCACTTCCGTCGCGCCTGAGCAGACTGGAGACACAAGCAACAACCGCCTTGAAGGAGATGCGGATAAATCGGCGGTGAGTACCGTGGTTTCGCTTTGGGGTGGAGCGAAGGGAGCAGCGGCGAAGATCGCGCGAAATGCGAGGCCCAGTCTGAAGTCAGGGCTGAGGCTACAAAGATGTGCCGGGGAACTCGTTCCCTTAACCACACCGGACGACTTTCAGTTCAAAGTCGTTTCAGGCAATTGGAAGGTTGCTTGCTATAGCCCCACGTTCCGCGCAGTAGGGTGGAGTCTAGAGTGCAATTACGAAGTTGGCGTCCCGCTTGAGAATCACCAGGGGCCGGTCTCTGATGCCCTTGCCCAACACGAAGCGTACATCTCTGCTGGACTCGCCGCCCAGGCGACTTTGGGGGCAATGGCGAGCGTATCGGGGACGCCGCCGCGGCCGCCGAAGTCTGTCTTTTGCGAGGCCTACCAGGCGGCAATGGATAAGGCCCTTAAAATTGCCATTCCAGGGGCCAAGGTCAGTAAATTCCATAAATATTGCCCGTGACGTTAGAACAAATATGCGGTACGAGAGAACTGATCGGACACTGCGCAACAACTTGAAGAACCCGGATTTGGCCGGACGGCGCTTTAGCCTTGCGCGAACGCCAGGAATTCTGCAACGCAAGTGCTCGTGCGGACACACGGCCGGATTGTCAGGAGATTGTGAGGAGTGCAGAAGGAAGCGGTTTACGCTTCAACGTCAGACATCCGGCTCGGCGGAAGCTGGTTCCGCACCGCCGATAGTGCATGAAGTGGTGAATTCACCGGGGCACCCCCTTGACACGGATGCGCGCGCCTTCGTGGAACCGCGCTTCGGACACAGCTTGAGCCGGATATCTGTCCTCTCACCGCAACCCGAAAGCTCTTCCGGGAGTCTCGTGGTAGGCCCGGCGCACGATCAGTATGAACGAGAGGCAGATGCGACCGCCGAGCGCGTCGTAACCGCGACGGGAACGCTTGACAGCCATCCGGATTTCGGAAGTGTTCGCGTTCATACGGACTCACGCGCCGCGGCGTCCGCCCGAGCGCTCGACGCAACTGCCTACACAATTGGCAACCACATCGTCTTTGGTCCCGGCAAGTATGCGCCGCAGACCATCGAGGGGAGAACGCTGCTGGCACATGAGCTGACCCACGTGCTCCAACAGACCGGTCCCGCCGATCGTGTCCTCCGGCGCAGCCCCGACGACAAAGGGAAGGAAAAACCAGAAGAGAAACCCGCGGTGAAAGCTGAGGGCTGCGACAAGGATCACCAAAGCAAAATCGAAGAAGCAATCAGTCAGGCGGGCGTATTGGCGTCAAGGGCATTGCAGGCTCTCGAAAGGGAGTTTCCGTTGAGCTTCGAATCGAGCGCGATGGATGCGAATTTCGGAACCCTGAGCAGTGATCAGAAATCCGTGATCATCGAACGCTATAAACACGTCCGGGACAACTTGGGAAGCAAGACCTACGCGTGTGCGAAAAAGGGCAAGAAAGTGAAAGAAGGCAAGGAAACCGTAGATCTGTGCGGCCAAGCGATGTGCCCCGGAAGCAAGATCACCCTGTTCCCTGACTTCGGCAAGCAAGTGTGTCCAGCCGGCCCCGTGATGTTGCATGAAGCAGCTCATAACGCCGGGGCTTGCGGTGACACAGATAAGGGAGGTAGTTACCCGCCCAAGAACTCTGAGAATAACGCCTACTCTTACGAGTATTTTGCTGCGGCAGTTGCGGCCGGAGCTCCGGCGGGACCGACGTTAAAAAAGCACGAACCTAAGCCACCGAAGGTCAAAGGCTGATACCGGAGGAATTCATGGCCACTTTTCCAAATTCTCCACGCTTGCTCAAAGGCGGCATCGTCTTGGTTGACCCAGACACCGGGGCGGTGCAGCGGATTATCGTGCTGCAATACAACCCCGATACGCTCAGCCGCAGCCTGCAAATCAAGGCCATCACCGAGGGCGGCGACCGTTCGGAAGCGTTGCGCCTTACGGGTCCGCCCGTCGAGACGATCAAGCTCGACGCCGAGATTGACGCAACCGATCAACTGGAATTCCCCGATCAGAACCCAACGGCAGCACAACTCGGCATCCATCCGCAGCTCGCGGCGCTCGAGATCATCGTTTACCCGACAAGCGGCCAGCTCCAGTCAAACAACAGCCTCGCCCAAGCGGGCACCCTCGAAATCGCGCCCATGCAATCGCCGCTCACGCTCTTCGTCTGGAGTAAGAACCGCGTCCAACCGGTGCGATTGACCGATTTCAGCATTACTGAAGAGGCGTTCGATCCGGCGCTGAACCCGATCCGCGCCAAGGTCAGCCTTGGCATGCGGGTGTTAAGTGTCAATGATCTGAATTTTGCTCACCGGGGCAGCAGCTTGTTCATGGCTTACCTCCAACAGAAGGAGAGTTTGGCGGCACAGAGCCAAGGCGGTGTATTGAGCGCCCTCGGCATTAACCGAATCCCATGAGGCCCGTATGTTTGCGATAACGAGTCGTTATTACGGCATTCCCACTGCCGAGCTCGAGACGGTGGACGGCAGGAAGATCGTTTACCTGCGTCGCCGCCTGGTACCGCCGCCCTCAGCTTTCTCCCTGCTCCTGGAGCACGCGGTGGTCGAAGGGGATCGCCTGGACAACATCACGGCGCGATACCTGGGCGATCCGGAACAGTTCTGGCGCATCTGCGATGCGAACGGCGCCATTCGTCCCGAGGAGTTGATCGAGACCATTGGACGCCGGCTTCGCATTACCCTGCCGGAAGGCGTACCAGGAGTCCCGAATGCTTAAAGGCATCCATCTCACGTTGATGATCGGACCTGTTGTGCCCGTGCCCGTGCCCAAAGTTGTGCTGGACGCGTTGACCAGCGTGACGGTCACCAGTACGGCAGGCAGCCCGAGCGGCTTTCAACTGAGCTTTACGTTGAACAACCGCGCGCCGCTACACACGCTTTTCCTAATTGCTGGCGGCCAGGCGCCGCTGCTGAGGGTGATCATCATCGTAACTCTGAATGGCGCCCCGCAGGTGTTGATGGATGGAGTGATGACCAATCAGCAGATCACCCCCGGCAGTCAACCGGGTCACTCTACCCTCACCATTACTGGAGAGGATCTGACCAAGGTCATGGACCTGACCGATTTCAGCGGCATCCCCTACCCCGCGATGCCTCCCGAACTACGCGTCGTACTGATCATCGCCAAGTATGCGGTGTTCGGCATGATCCCACTGGTCATCCCCTGCCTGTTCTCAGATCTGCCCATTCCGGTCGACCGCATTCCTACTCATCAAGGGACGGATTTGGGCTATGTCAGGCAACTGGCCGCAGATGCCGGTTATGTTTTCTATATCGAGCCTGGCCCGGTCCCGGGTACGAATACCGCTTACTGGGGCCCGGAGATCAAGGTCGGGGTCCCACAACCGGCGCTCAACTTCGACATGGACGCACATACCAATGTCGACTCCTTGAGCTTCAACTTTGCCACAGCCAACACCACCCTGCCCGTGGTCCTCATCCAAAACCAACTGACGAAAATCCCCATTCCTATTCCGATTCCCAAGATAAATCCACTCCAACCGCCGCTCGGAGTCATTCCGACGCCGATCACCAACGTGACGATCTTGAAGGACACGGCCAAGCTCTCTCCCATGGCCGCCATCGGGCGCGGACTGGCAGAGGCCTCCCGATCCGCGGATGCCGTTTCCGGGAGCGGAACGCTCAATGTTCTGCGGTACGGTCGCGTGCTGAAGGCACGGCAACTTGTGGGCGTGCGCGGCGTAGGGACTGCGTTTGACGGGCTTTACTTTGTCCAGCGCGTCACCAGCACCCTCAAACAAGGGGAATTCAAGCAGAGTTTCGAACTGACCAGAAACGGCCTCGTTTCCATTACTCCGAGAGTTCCAGTATGAGCAACGGACAGAAGTATTACGGCAAATACCGCGGGACGGTCCTCAACAACGTGGACCCCTTGCAGATCGGGCGCTTGCAGGTGCAGGTGCCCGACGTGTCGAGTCTGATTCCCTCCAGTTGGGCGATGCCCTGTTTCCCGATCACCGGCAAGCAGATGGGTGCTTATACGATCCCTCAGATTGGCGCCGGCGTATGGGTCGAGTTTGAACAGGGCAATCCGGATTACCCGATCTGGAGCGGCTGCTGGTATGGCTCTGCAGCGGAAGTGCCGGTGTTAGCTCTAGCCGGCAACCCGGCCAGTCCGAACATTCTGCTGCAGACCGGGCTTCAAAACACGATCGTCATCAGCGATCTACCTGGCCCAACCGGCGGGATCATGCTCAAGAGCACGACCAACGCCATGATCATCGTCAACGACACAGGGATCTACATTCAGAACGGCAAGGGAGCGTCTCTCGTTATGGTAGGCCCGTCAGTCACGATTAATAACGGAGCTTTGGTAGTTCTCTGATCGCTTCAAAGGAGGCAGACGATGCCAGGCTTTCTGCTCCATTTAGGCGCGACGGTGCTCTGCTCGCATGCCGGTCAGGCACAGCCGACCATCCCCAATCCGCGCGTGCTGGTGAACGGGATGCCAACTGTTACTTTGCCGACACCATATGTTGTCGCGGGCTGTGCACTCCCGCCGCCGCCTGCGGCGAATGGACCTTGCGTGACGGCGCAGTTCGTCACGGCCGCGACGCGCGTCACCTCAAACGGACAGCCCCTGCTGTTGTTAGACAGTCAGGCGATTTGCGCACCAACCGGTACGCCGCTACTCATCACCGTGACGCAGACACGGGTTACCGGCATCTGAAATCGAGGCGAGCGATGAACATTGATTTTCCTCTGCATTTTGATGAGCGCGGGCGGACAGCAGAGACCGATTACGACAGTCACATCCGCGACCTGATCGAGCAGGTTCTGTTCACTGCGCCAGGCGAACGAGTCAATCGCCCGGACTTCGGCAGCGGACTGCAGCAACTCGTATTCGCCCCGAACAGCGATGAGCTGGCCGCAGCCACCCAGTTCCTAGTTCAGGGCGCGCTGCAGCAGTGGCTCGGGGACCTCATTCAGGTTGAGGCAGTGCAAGTCGAGAGCGAAGGATCGACCCTGCGCGTCCTCGTCCGATATACGGTGCGTCGCACCCAACAGCAGCAGGTGGCGCAGTTTGTGAGGGGAGGCGTCGGACAATGATCTACTTCTGTTGCGATGAGCAGCGCCGCACTATCGTCAAGGAGCAGACGGCCTTCAACGGGATCGATTTTCTGGAAGTCGTGGACGATCCGGCCGACCCCTTGGACGTCCGGCAACACGTCTTGCATGTCCACTTCATTCATCCGCTGACGCCCGGTGTCCTGGCCACAACGAATGTCCGGATCGAAGGCGGCGAACGCATTCGGAGTATCTTGATTACCGGTGTCGAAACCGGTGGCCTCGCCTCTCCGCCCAGCTCACCGCCGAAGGTGCTGCCCGCTAACGTCCTGGTGGTGCGCGTGGCCGAGCCTGGAGATTTTTCGACCTACACTCTACGGCTGGTCGAGGATCCCAAGCATGACGATCCGCCCAAGGGGTTCGATCCCATCCTCTCGGCTGTTGACTTCTCGTTCAAAGTGGCCTGCCCGAGCGAGTTTGACTGCCGCTCTGCCCAGATTTGCGCGAGTCCGGCGCCGGCGCAGCCGGACATCAACTATCTGGCCAAAGACTATGCCAGCTTTCGCCAATTGATGTTCGACCGGATGGCCCAACTCCTCCCCGATTGGAAAGAACGCAACGCGGCGGATCTCGGCGTCGCCCTCGTCGAGTTGCTCGCCTACGTCGGGGATTATCTGAGCTACCAGCAGGATGCCGTCGCGACCGAGGCCTATATCGGCACCGCGCGACGTCGCGCTTCGGTGCGTCGACACGCCCGTCTGGTTGACTATCCAATGCACGACGGCGCGAATGCGCGGGTCTGGGTTCGGGTGGTTGCCAAGGAAGGCACAGACGGCGTGGAGCTTAAGCGGAAATTTCCCGACGACCCGAATGACCCTGACAATGACTTCAACGGGCGGCCTACCCAACTGTTGACGCGCGTGATGGACGACGTGCCATCCATCGCGCGCACATCTCCGGATTATGAAAAGGCGCTCGCCGCACGTCCCGCAGTCTTCGAGTTGATGCACGATCTGACGCTCTTCGCGGCGCACAATGAAATGCGGTTCTACACTTGGGATGCCGATCAGTGCTGTCTGCCGAAGGGCGCAGTACGAGCGACTCTCGATGGGCACTTTCCGAATTTGAAACCGGGCGACGTGCTGATCCTGGCTGAAGTACGCGGCCCCCAGACCGGCGAGCCGGAAGATGCCGATCCTGCCCACCGCCATGCGGTGCGCCTGATCGAAAGGAGGCTGATCTTCGATCCGCTTCACGCGGCGCCGCTTGTCTCACCAGTCAGTTCACCTCCGAACGGCTTGCCCGTCACCGAGATTCGCTGGCATCCGGATGCTGCGCTGCCAT
>Ga0105104_10001270_pt1 | contig 18955 bp, 18 predicted proteins | sample PPLLaktember2015_3_FD_87034 | JGI IMG/M metagenome (GOLD analysis project Ga0105104, IMG submission 87034) | Freshwater sediment microbial communities from Prairie Pothole Lake near Jamestown, North Dakota, USA - PPLs Lake P7 Core (6) Depth... | ecosystem: Environmental > Aquatic > Freshwater >... | reverse complement strand
TATTACTAGGCGCTATTTTTGGTGTTGCTGTTGGCCTTTATTTTCAGACACTAGGTTCAGAAAGTCATGTCGTGCAAGGCGGCTTGTATGCTTCTGGCCTAGTCGGTACGCTATTTATTGACCTGCTCAAAATGATTTTAATCCCGCTGGTATTCTGTTCTATATCAGTGGGCATCGCCAATTTGAGTCAACACCAGCAAATGCATCGTGTTTGGATTACGACGCTTATCTTTTTTATTAGTAGCATGGCCATTGCGATTGCATTGGGTATGTCTGCCAGCCTGTATTTCAAACCCGGTAGTGGTATGCAGATCAATATGTTTGAACATGCCATGCAAAATTTCGAGGCAAAGCAGTTGCCGTTGCCTGAGTTTTTTGCCCAGTTTTTACACGGCTTGTTTGTCAATCCATTTACCGCTTTATCACAGAGTAATGTGCTGGCAGTGGTGATGTTTGCACTGATTCTGGGCGTTACGCTGGTGATGGGTGGAGAGCGTTTTCAGCATTTGCGTTCGCTGTTGCAGGAGGCATTGGACGTGACGATGCTAATCGTGGGTTGGGTGATGCACTTGGCTCCGTTGGGCATTATGGCGCTGCTGATTAAACTGGTGGCAGTGCAGGATGTTGCCATGCTGGGCACCCTCGCCAAGTTTGCGGCAGTGGTGATTGGTACGCTGCTATTGCATGGCATTATCGTATTGCCATTGATTTTATATTTATTTACGCGCCAGTCCCCTTTGTGGTTCTGGCGTGGAGCGCGTGAAGCCTTGGTAACGGCATTTGCGACTAGTTCAAGCTCTGCCACATTACCGATTACCCTGCGCTGCGCTACTCGGCAGTTGAATGTGAAGCCTGAAATCGCTGGCTTTGTTATTCCGCTAGGGGCAACTATCAATATGGATGGCACAGCATTGTATGAAGCGGTTGCTGCATTGTTTGTTGCCAATTTAGTGGGAGTAGAACTTAGTTTTATGCAACAGCTGATCGTGTTCTTTACTGCCATGATTGCCGCGATGGGGGCTCCGGGTATTCCAAGTGCCGGTATGGTCACCATGGTCATGGTCTTGCAATCGGTTGGGTTGCCTGCTGAGGCAATCGCCATTCTACTGCCGATAGATAGGTTGTTAGATACCTTACGCACCACAATGAATGTACAAGGCGACATGATTGGCAGTTTGGTTGTGCAAAAGCTAGTGGGCGTACCCAAATGATTTCAGCATTGTCTTTTCGTCCTGCGGTCGTAATTGAATCAAGCAGAATAGCGGCCTTGGCAAACGCCGCGTATCGTGGCGAAACAAGCCGCCAAGGCTGGACCACCGAGGCCGACTTGCTGGATGGTTTGCGAACCAGCGCAGAAGAAGTACAACGGTTAATCGAATCGGATCATAGCGTGATATTGCTCTGCGTGCATGATACCGAAATCGTCGGTTCAGTTTGCCTTGAAAGACATGCCGATGCTGCGCATGTTGGCATGTTTGTAGTTAATCCCGTTATGCAAAGTCTTGGTATCGGTAAGCAATTGCTCACTTATGCTGAAAACTATGCCTGGCAGCTTTGGGCAGTGCAGAAGTTTTTAATGCATGTCATTACGCAGCGACACGAGTTGATTGAGTTTTATGAACGCCGTGGCTATCGAAGAACGGGTGTTTTTGAAACGTTTCCTGTAAATCCAGATATGTGGCAACTTAAAGTAGACAGTTTGCAGTTGGAACGGCTTGAAAAATTAACTTAAAGATGAAAATAGTTTAAAAGCGAAGTCAATTTAATATGCAAGCTTGACCATAGTGATTATTCTCAAGTATAGTTTGCGCTCTATGATAAACAGTAATTACATTTCTGCATCAGCAGTGATTGCCCGCAACGTATTGTGGCTACGCGCCACCATGTGCTGCGGTTGCTGCTTGTCGTAATTTTTGCAACCGCGGGCTCTCCGCGGTTGATCTTTTGTTTACCCTCCCCCGTTGAGCCCCCAAACTAAGGGCAACAACATGCAATCCCAAAATCAGCAAGTATTACGCAATGCTTATATAGGCTCGTTGATGGTTCTGGCCGCCGCTATAACGGTCTCCTCAAAAGCTATATTTGTGAAGCTTGCCTATGCTTATTCAGTAGACGCCGCGACGCTGATTGCTTTACGTATGGCATTTTCAGCGCCATTTTTTATCGGGTTAGCGTTATGGGCGCGTGCTTCAGCAACCGCAACTGAAATTTCGCGCCGTGATGGCTGGATGATAGTGGGAGCTGGCATGCTTGGAGGTTATGGCCCTATGTGGCTGGATTTTGCCGGTCTCGCTTATGTCACTGCTGGTTTGGAGCGGATTGTTCTATTTTTATATCCGACAATGGTGGTGATGCTGACCGCTATATTGTTTAAGCAGTGCATCAGTAAACGCGAGATATTTGCCTTGGCGTTAACTTATGCAGGCGTGGGTTTGGTTGTGAGTCATGATTTAACGCTCGCGAGCCTGGAAGGAAGCCAGACCATGCTGGGTATTGCATTGGTATTTGCCAGCGCGATTAGCTATGCCGCTTATCTTGTTTTTAGCGGCCGGCTTATCCCGCGTGTGGGTTCGTCATTGTTTACTGCTTACACGATGCTGGCTGCAACCGTAGCGAGTGCAGGACATTTTGCTGCAACGCCGCACCAGACCTCAGTGCTGCACTTGCCTATACAGGTTTACTTGTTAAGTTTATCCATGGCGCTGGTTGCTACCGTATTGCCTGCTATTTTGCTGAATGAAGGGATTCAGCGTATTGGCAGTAACAAAGCGTCATTAGTGGCATCAGCAGGGCCGGTATCCACTATTTTTCTTGCTTATGCATTTTTAGGCGAGGATATTACCTGGCTGCAATTGTTTGGCACGGGTTTGGTGATGCTTGGTGTTTGGGTGATAGCAAAACATAAATAGTTTGAATTTGACCAAATTAACGCAATTTTCTTGATTCCCATTTGCTTAAGCCACTCATTACCAGGGAGTAGGCGGCTGGTACGACTACAAGTGTCAATAATGTAGATGAAATCATGCCGCCGATGATGGCAACGGATAAGGGCTTGTTGGTCTCGGATCCCGCACCTAAACCTAGCGCTGCGGGTAGTAGTGCCAGAATAATAGTGAGTGATGTCATCACCACGGGGCGCAGGCGGATAGGGCAGGCCTCCTTGAGCGCATCATTGATGCTTGCCCCTTTTTCACGTAGTTGATTGGTTAAATCTACCAGCAGTATAGAGTTTTTGGCTACCAAACCTATTAGTAAAATCAGGCCAATCATGGAGTACATGTTGAGCGTTTCACCTGAAAGGAACAGCGCAATGAGGCCGCCGATGATTGCTAACGGTTGGGCAAGCATGATAATCAGCGGTTGGATAAACGAGTTGAATTGACTGGCCAGCACCATGTAAAGCAAAACGAAAGCTAGTAAAAACACAAACTGTATATTTTTAAAAGTTTTGCCAAATTCTTCTGCTTGCCCTGTAAGTTTTACCGTATATTCTGCCGGTACGATTTTTGCCGCCGTGTCTTTGACCAAATCTACAGCTTCACCTAATGGCATGTTTGGATTAGCGTAAAAATTGGCTGCATATTGCAGATCGTAACGGCCTATAACGGCAGCGCCCAACTCCGGTTTGAATTGGGCAACTGCATCAAGGCGCACTAATTGGCCATTTGCGCTGCGCAGGAATATTTTGCGCAGATCTGCAACATTTTTTAAATCAGCCTCAGTTGCTTTCAAGCGAATGTCATAACGTTGACCATCGCCTGGCTCATCGTTGTATTTGGCAACGTTGAGGCCCCCGGCATATAAGCTAACGGCGGTAGCAATATCCGTTGCACTTAATCCCATTGTTGCAGCGCGTTCACGGTCAATTTGCATATTAAGCTGTGGCAGGTCAAGCTGCACATCCAGGTCAACTTTGCCCATGTTAGGGTTGCTGCCAAGTGCCTGCTGCAGTAATTTTGATATACGGCCGATTTCTTGCAGGTTACTACCCGTGAGGTTGAATTGTAGTTTTTCTGAACGTTGGCCACGTACTACTGATGCCGGTGACGGCAGTGCACGTACTCCCGGAATATTATCTAATTCTTTTTTCAGTTCCTTAATTAAAGACTGCTGACTTTTGCTGCGCTCTTCTTTTGGCTTCAGGCGCACATTGACGTTGCCCTGATTGACCTGTCCACGTGAACCGGTACCTATGGTAGAGAAAAAACTGGCCACTTCATTTTTATGGCTTGCCACAGTGGCTTCAACCAGTTTCAGTCGAGAATCTGTGTATTCCAGATTTGATCCTAATGGCGTTTTGACAGTGACATTAAAACTGCTTTCATCTGATTCAGGAATAAAGTCTTTTTCAACATATTTGAATGATAAATATCCGCTAAAGGTGACAAATAGCACAGTGATTAACATTACAACAGCGCGATGTTTAAGCGCTGCGTGTAATAATTTGATGTAAGCCTTATCCAGCGCCCCTAGCACGTTACCTATGAAAGTGTATATTTTATTTTCATGCTGATTTACGGTGAGATAGCGTGAACACAGCATGGGCGTGAGCGTCAGGGAAACGAATAATGATGCAAGCACGCCAAAAGTCACGACGATGCCAAAGGAGTTGAAAAACTTGCCAACCATGCCATCCATGAAAATCACCGGAGCAAAGATGCAGACCAGCGACAAGGATGCAGCTGTGACGGAAAAAGTGACTTCCCGCGAGCCATTAAGGGCTGCACTAATCGGGTTGGGGTCTATATGCTGACGGTGGCGATGTATGTTCTCAAGCACAACAATTGCATCATCTACTACCACGCCAATCAGCAATAAAAGCGCTAAGAGTGTCATGGAGTTAAAAGTAAATCCAGAGAAATACATGACTGCGATTGCGCCTAATAACGATACTGGAATGGCAGTAGCTACAATCAGGGTAGAGCGTATGGAGCGTAGGAAAATAAATACAATAAGCGCTGCGAGTAAAGTGCCTTCTATTAAATGCTCTTTTAATGAAGCAACTAATTGATTAATGAAAATCGAGTCGTTAGTGGAAACTTCCAGACTCACGCCAGGTGGCAAATTAGGGCGTATGTCCTGCTCAAGCCGGCGCTCAACTTCTTTGATAATGGCAACAGTATTGGCATTTGCGATTTTAACCATACCAAGGCCGACAGTTGGTTTGCCGTTGTATCGAGCTATCTGGCGGTTATCTGTAATACCATCTTCAATAATTGCAACGTCTTTAAGGCGAATCGGCACGCCGGTATTGGTTGCAACTACCATATCGGCTAAGTCTTTAAGGCGGTGAAACTCAAGATCGAGTTTTAATAACTGTTCAGCTTGTGCGCTTACCAGAAAACCGCCAGGAAGTTGGATATGCTCCCGATTAAAAGCGGCAATTAAATCATTGGCAGTCAATTTGTAAGCTGCCATGCGTTCCGGTAAAACATTAATGCGGATGACGCGGTCACGCCGCCCGCCAACGGTGACTTCACCAACGCCATTAATGGTTTCAAATTTTTTCTTTAATACGTTGTTTGCATATAAATTAAGCTGCTGTACGGTACGGTCACCGCTGAGCGCCAGCCATATTACTGCAGCAGCATTACTATCCACTTTTTGCACGATAGGCGGGTCAGTGTCGTTAGGTAAACGGCGTAATATTTGGCTGACCTTGGCCTGCACTTCGTTATAGGCAACATCAATATTTTTATCAAGCGAAAATGTAATGGTGATTACGGAAACACCTGGGGACGAGGATGATTGGATGTGTTCAATACCCGGTGTGGTATTGATGGCAGATTCAATGACGCTGGTGATACTGGTGTCGATAACATCAGGATTTGCACCGCGTAATGTAGTGTTAATAACGATAATAGGGAAATCAATCGCCGGGATGCGATCTACGCCAATGCGCTGATAGGAAATGATGCCAAATAGGACAATCACACCTGAAAGCATCCAGGCAAGGACGTGGCGTTTGATCGAGAGTTCAGGTAGTGTCATTGGTTATATTTTGTTTATTCTTTTTTTATTGGGCTGCGCGACTTGTTGTGATTTTTACCGGAGCTTGATCAGTCAGGAACCCTGCGCCGTCAACAACTACAATATCATTTGGACTAAGCCCCTCAATTATTTCAATCAATCCATTTTGGCGCATCCCTGTTTTTACAACCACTTGCTGTGCTTTATTGTTTTTTACTAAATAAACTATTTCGCCTGCAGGCCGAAGCACCACGCTCTGCTCCGGAACCATCAAAGCGGCCGCCTGCTCACCTAGAATTACCGTACCCGTAACGCTGGCGCCTGTTTGCCAGTCAGACTCATCCGCTACATCAGCAATGACATCCACACTACGGTTGCTTTCAGTAATCATGGGCTTTAATTCGCGAATGACAGATTCAACAACTTTGGTGCTGGTGGGCGTACTTAAACGCACTTTCATGCCAGCTTTAAGTTGATTGCTGATGCGTTCCGGGAACGGGATATGTGCGCGTAAGCGTTTGTTTGAAATAACTTGGACTATTGGGTCGCCCACTTTAACAAATTCACCGGTATCGACAATTTTTTTCTCGACCACACCATCAGTAGGTGCATAAATTTTAGTTTTGCTGCTGCTGTGATTAATGGTGTCAACGCGAGCCTTCGCGCCGGCAAGCTGTTCTTTAAGCACATTTTGCTGTGCCAGATCACTGTCAACCGCGTTTTGCGAGATAAATTTTTTGTTGACCAATGCCTGGCTGCGCTCAACAGTTTTAATCTGGTTATTTAATAGCGCTTCAATTCGTGCAACTTCGGCTTGAGCTTCATTACGTTGCAAGCCAAAATCTGTTGCATCCAATGTAGCAACCAGCTGGCCTTGTTTTACAGGCTGGCCTGGGTTAACGTGAACTTTAACTACGCGTGCAGCAACCTCTGCCGCGATAGTAGGGTCTACCAAGCCCTCAAGAGAGCCAATTGCAGATTCGGTGATTTCAATGGGTGTGTTTTGTATTTGTGTGACCGTTACTAAAGTTGGTTTCGGCCCCTTTTTTTCACGATCTTGTGTCTCCGTTGTTTTGTCTTTAGGGCCACAAGCGACTAGTAGATTAAAAAAAAGTGTGAGCAGGATGAATTGAATGATTTTTTGCATAAATGATGTATTAACGCTTTTTGGTTTTATTTATAACTTTTTTTAATACTAACTTTCGCCCAATCAAAATAAGGGCCAGGATCAGTTTTACGACCTGGCGCAATAGCGGAATGCCCTACTATAGACTGAATCGGGTAAGTCTTGGAGATGCTGGATATTAAATTGTTTAACGTCTGGTATTGTGCAGGTTCAAAAGCCTCAAAATCACTCCCTTCAAGCTCTATTCCGACAGAGAAATCGTTGCAGCGTTCATGCTCCTGCCAATTTGAAACGCCGGCATGCCATGCGCGATTTAAACATGACACAAATTGTATCAGTGCACCATTGCGCCGGATTAAAAAATGCGAGGATACTTTGTATGTGTGTATCTCTGCATAATATGGATGTTCATCTGGGTTAAGCCGGTTGGTAAATAATTCTATAATCCCTTTGCCACCGTATTGGTTTGGAGGCAAGCTAATGTTATGAATGACGACTAAGCCGATCTCCAGTTTCTTTTCAGAATTTATGTATGTAGCTGGCCGCTCGTCAAAATTAGGCGATGCAATGAATTGCGCTCCATCTGCAAATCCAGCTTCGTTGATATGGTAAGTTGTCATAACCGCAATGATTAATAAATTTGTGTAATTATCGCGCAAGATTTTGTTTTATTGTGGAATTTAAAGTTTATGCAGATATGAGAATTGAATCTCAATTAAAGCCAGTTTCCTTGAGGAACAAAATGCTGGTGTCTGCGTTTTAATTTATGAAACTGGCGGGTTCGGGGCTAAATTTGCGTGGATTTAGGTTTAAAATGCGTACATATCAAAATTTATAATTTTCGAGGAAAAACCTGATGGTGTTTTTAGAATTAGCAGCGATGCTGGTTGTGATCTTAATTGCAGCAGAAGTATTTACCAACGCACTTGAGCACTTAGGTGAAAAGCTGAAAATATCAGAGGGTGTCACGGGTTCTTTATTTGCTGCCGTAGGTACGGCATTGCCAGAAACCTCAGTGCCACTGCTGGCATTGCTTGCAGGTACGCAAAATGCTGCAACCAATGAAGAGATTGGCGTAGGGGCAATTTTGGGCGCACCTTTAATGTTGGCTACGCTATCTATTTCATTAATGGCAATTTCTGTCTGGAAACGCCGCGGTACACATGGCCATTTAAGACCAGAGCGCACAGGTTTGTCGCGTGACCTTAACTTTTTCATTGTTGCTTTTAGCTTTGCCGCAATTGCAATGTTTGTTCCCCACACTTTAGTGGCTGTACGTTACGGTCTAGGTTTTTGTATGGTTATGATTTATTTCATCTACGTGATGATGACGATCAACGCTTCAAAAGCATTGGTAGAAGATGGACACGTAACGGAGGCTGGCGGCGACATGTTCCTATGTAAAACTGGCCTGCCTAACAATATGTTGGTGATTGTAATCCAGCTTTTATTAGGCTTGGGTTTGTTGGTTGGGGGCGCTAAAGGTTTTATTAATGGCGTTGAGGAAGCATCACATTTATTGGGTATTTCCGCTTTGCTACTGTCTTTACTGATTATTCCTATCGCAACTGAATTGCCAGAGAAAGTGAACAGTATTTTATGGATACGTAAAGGTAAAGATACTCTGGCTTTTGGTAATATCACAGGTGCGATGGTGTTTCAGGGCACCCTGCTACCAGCTATCGGTATTATGCTCACACCGTGGGAGCCGCGCCAGGAAGTGTTATTGGGCATCGTCATGACGCTGATTGCAGCTACCTGGCTCAGGTACCTGGTGGCAAAAGGCGGCATTAAGGTTTGGCACTTGCTAGTGAATGGCGCTTTATATGTGACTTACCTGTTGCTTGTGCTTCTCTAAGTCATAGTTTGTTTCACTTAATACGTTACGACTCGCTATCATTTTCCAGGTCTGTATCTCCTTCTTTAGCGAGGCCAAGTTTGGCGAGTCGATAACGTAATGTGCGGAAAGTAACTCCTAACAGTTTAGCGGCAGCAGTTTTATTGTTATTCGTTTTGTTGAGCGCCTGAATAATCGCTTTTTTCTCAACATCCTCAAGATAATCGGTTAGATTCAGTTCTTCTGCCTGTTCAAGGTTAAAAGTGCTGTTCCTGACTTTGGCGGTAGGGCTGTCCTCAATGAGTAAGTCTTCAATTGTGATCACCTTGCCATCGCAAAGTGCCAGAGCACGTTCCAGCATGTTTTCCAGCTCACGTACATTGCCTGGAAATGGCAGTGTAGAAATATATGCGAGCGCGTTATGATCAATTTTTGGTGCTGAGATATGCTGATTTGCGCAAAGTCTGGACAATAAAAGATTTGCCATTAATGGAATGTCAGATGGGCGGTCACGTAACGTAGGCATTTTTAGTTGAATGACGTTGAGGCGATAGTAAAGGTCTTGCCTGAACTGCCCTGCATCCATCATTTCAGTCAGGTTTTTGTGCGTTGCACTGATAATGCGCACATCAACCGCTTCTTCGCTTGTACCACCTACCATGCGGACTTTCTTCTCCTGAATAGCGCGAAGCAATTTGACCTGCATGGGTAGCGGCAGATCGGCAACCTCGTCTAGAAACAATGTGCCGCCGTTTGCCGCCTGGAACATGCCCTCTTTATCCTGATTGGCGCCGGTGAAAGCCCCTTTTTTATAGCCGAAAAACTCACTTTCCATCAGATTCTCTGGAATCGCACCACAGTTTACCGCTATAAAAGCACCGTCTGCACGCGAGCTGTTTTGATGGATCAATTTTGCCGCCAACTCTTTGCCGCTGCCGGATTCGCCGCTGATATAGACGGGCGCTTGGCTGCGGGCAAGTTTTGCAATCATTGCACGGACATATTGAATTTGCTCAGAATCTCCAATCAATTCAAGCGTATTGGGGTTAGTCTTGCTGGTTTGCGTACTGAGCTTAAGTGCAAATTCGACTACAGGTCGCAGTTGTTTTAACGAGATAGGTTTTGTTAAATAATCAAAGGCTCCTGCTTTCAGCGCACTGACAGCATTATCTGCACTTGCGTGGGCGGTAATTACTGCAACCGGCAGCCCGGTGTGATACTCATTGATGTAATTAAGCAAATCCAAGCCTGTTCCGTCCGGCATCTGCATGTCTGTCAGGCAAAGTGCGTAGGGGCGTATTTTAAGTAAAGCCTTCGCTTCCTCTACGCAGCAAGCACTGTAAGTTCCAATATCCATCCGCTCTAGCGTCATTACAAGCAGTTCGCGGATATCAGTTTCGTCATCAACGATCAGGCAGGTTAATTTTTGGGACATGCTTTAATTATGCCTTTAATTTATATTTTTAATTGAAGAATAAAAGCACTGCCTTGTTTTAGCGCCTGGTAAGTTAAAAGCGAACCATTAGCTTCGGCAAGTTCGCGCGAAATGTATAAACCTAATCCGTTGCCAGTAGTTTTGGTAGTATAGAATGGCTCAAACAGTTTGCTGCGGTCTTGTTCTGCAACGCCGCTACCATCATCAATTACTTCAATGTTCAATTCGGATTTAAGATTAAATTCGGTCTTTCCGACCCCTGTGCAATTCAGGCCGAGGCTTCCGTTTTGTTTGCGACTGTGTTCCCAACCATTTTTACATAAATTCCATAAAATTTGCATGAGATGGCGTCGGTCATAAGTAATGGTATGTTGTTGTGAGCAAAGATTAAGTTGAAAATGTGTGGTTGGAATTTTTTCTACAGCACAAAATTGAGCATGGAAATCGACAATAAATTCATTGAGTGCAATCTTTTCCAGATGCGTACGATCACGGCGGTTCAATTCAAGCACGTCTTTAATAATTTGATCAATACGCTGTGTGTTATCTGCAATGATTTGCAACATGCGTATATTTGCCTCGGAAATATTTTCCTCTTCTTGCAGCAATTGGTTGGCATGGCTGATTGCGCTTAATGGGTTGCGAATCTCATGTGCGATATTTGCGGTTAATCTGCCTAGCGCAGCCAGTTTGGCTTGTTGTGCGGTAGACTGTATCTGGCTCCAGTCCTGAATGAAAATTACTGCACCAAGTTGGCGATTCAGGTGGTTGATAGGCTCGAGTCGGAGTTTCAACTCCCGATTATTAACGGATATCATTAAATCTTTGATAGTATTGCTATTCTTTACCCAACCTAGCAATACTGTAGCAATTGCTGGCGCACGCTCTTTAAGTGCTAAAGGTTCAGTACTGTTTTTTGCCAAAGATAATAGTAAATTTGCCTGAAAGTTATGGTGGCGAATATTAAAGTCCTGATCTACAACAATCACCCCATCTTGCATTTCCTGCGTAATCAGTTCGTTTACTTGCGCTAAATTTTCAAGATCGACACCGCGCGCAGAGGCAAGCGCCTCGCTCTGAAGAATACGTTTAGCCAGACTGTAAGCTAACCAGGCTGTTGCAAAACAGCTTAAGCTCAGCATTACCGATTGTGTATATGACGAGGGGGATAAGTCAAACTTGGCGATTTGATAGCTTTGTTCAAGCAATAATCCGATGGTGGCAATTGCTGCATAAAATAAAGCCAGTCGCCCATTGCTGACTAGGCTGGCTGTCACGATGGTGATAATAAGTAACAGCCCTAATCCGCTTTGTATGCCACCTGCAGCGTACATCATCAAAATGATAAAGAATATATCAATGACGATTTGTACCGGATGAAAGAATATAACCGCTGAAGATTTTAATGGGGTAATAATCAGCAGCGTGACGCTGAAAAGTGCATATGCCAAAGCGAGGCTAAAGAATAATGCGGCATTTTCACTATCTAACCAATTTATTTTTCCTACATAGAGATAAAAAAATACAAAAATCAGACTTAAAATAAAACGAAAGACATTAATGATGCGTATGGCACGTGCTTGCAGGGATAAGTCATTTTGCAGTGCAAAATTTTTATTGAAATTAACACCGGAATTCAATTTATAAAAACTCATTTGTTTTCAATATGAGCTTTAGAACAGTAAAAATTGCCATCAACTAAAAATGCATCTGATCTCGGCAAGTGTACGTGACAGGTGGTGCATTGCACCATATTCTCAACGCGACCTTCATCAGATTGGTCTCTGTTGGGTTGGTTTCTATTGGTTAGATCGCCTGGTTTAATCGCGCGTTTCAAAATGTAAACGGCCAACCAGATAATCAATCCTAAAAAAATTAGTTTCCACATGGGGTGTACTCACTTCATTAACAGTTTAAGATTGTAACCAAGCTTAAGCTTAGTGCAAAATATAAACCTGATATACTTTAACTTCAGTAATATCAGGTTAATTAAGTTCTATCTTAGTCCGCTATCCGGGTAATCTTTGCAGTTTGAGTAACTAGTGATTAAGTGATGTTGATGATGTGTGGCCCAGATTTTAGCTAGTCGGTAAAGATTAACATAAATGGCAATAACTCTTTAAATGGCAACTCCAAAAGAACTTTCAGATTTTCTTGCAGCAGTAGAGCGTCGGGCATTTAAGCAGACAGCGTATGCCGTGCGTGACGATCATGCGGCACTTGATATTGTGCAGGATGCCATGATGAAGTTGGCCGAAAAGTATGGTGACCACCCGGCAGGAGAGTTTCCTATGCTGTTTCAACGCATATTGCAAAATACAATGCGTGATTTCTGGCGCAGGCAGAAGGTGCGTAATCTATGGACAACATTACTGTCTTCTTTTGGCGGTAATGATGCAGATGGTGAAGATCGAGACCCATTAGAGACCATTGATGTTGAGGACGATAGCGATGAGCCTTCTGCACAGCTTGCACGCAGCCAGACGATTCGGTTGATTGAGCGTGCATTAGAAAAGTTACCTGCACGTCAACGGGAAGCTTTTGTATTGCGTTATTGGGAGGAGATGGATGTGGCAGAAACGGCTAAAATTATGGGCTGCTCGGATGGAAGCGTGAAAACGCACTGTTCACGAGCGGTTCACGCATTGGCGATAGAACTGAAAAAACAAGGTTTAGATAAGTTGGGCTTATCAAGTGCCATATTCAGTAAATAGTGGCTCGATCACAAGGAGCGATCAATGAATATGCATAAAGACAATATGACAAATGAGAAAAATATTAATTTGATGGACGGTAACGCATCTTCTAATTTAGTGGTGGAAGAGCAAATTGCACGCAACATTGTTGAGTTGCTCAGTGATCGTGCGCAGCGTATTTCTTCTGCGGAAGAGCAGCGTTTGCTGGCGGCACGCAACTTGGCGGTTAACCGTTTGGTTGATTTGCAGGCTCAGGCGATAAGTGAACATGGTATTAATCAAAGTGGTCATGTATTAGGTTGGTTTGGTCGCCATGCAGGGCAATATTTTGAACAGCACCGCGTTATGTCTGCTACCTTGGTGGTTGGTGCAATGCTGCTTACTTTTTTTGCGGTACAACAGTTTGGATTTAATAATAACTTAGAAAATAGCGATGCATTCTTGTTGGCGTCAGATCTGCCACCAGAGGCTTATGCAGATAAAGGGTTTGACGCATGGTTGGATACCAATTAACTTTTAAAAGTGTAGTACTGTTGTTCGTTTTATTATTTAGTGGATATGCGATTGCAGATGAAGCCAATGTAACGTGGGCACAGTTAACGGATGGACAGCGTCAGGTGTTAAATCCGCTGGCTTCGGAGTGGGATACGCTTCGTCCATGGCAACGTGAAAAAATGTTGGATATTGCCCGCGATTACCCAAAAATGAATCCAGAAAAACAAATGCTGGTAAAAAAGCGGCTTTCTAACTGGAGCAGGATGACGCCCTATGAACGGGAAAATGCAAGGAAAAGACACCAGCAGTTTCAGGCATTACCAGCTGATAAAAAAAACGAGCTCCGCAAGAAATGGCGGGAGTATCAAAATCTATCCGAATCGGAGCGGGCAAGTTTACGCGCAAATTCACCTGATACGTATACCGACGCAGATTTAGATTAATATTAATTTGCAATGCTGTAGGGTAACTAGGATTCTTAATCGCTGGACTTCATGAATGAATGATCAACAGTTAAAAACAACAGCCCCAAGTTTATTTAAGCTTGGGGCTTGTCTTATGTATGAGGCGCTTACAGTGGTTGCGCTGAGCTTTGCCTGTGCAGGCCTCTTTTTATGGATTGCCGGAGACGCTACGCATGGTATTAAGCGTTTGCTCATGCAGCTGTTTTTATGGTTTGTTATAGGTGCGTATTTTATCTGGTGCTGGTTGAAAAGCGGACAAACGCTTGCCATGCAAGCTTGGCAACTTAAGCTGGTTAATCAGGAAAACCAGTTACTCACTTTGAAATTTGCAATTGCCAGATATCTGCTGGCTACGTTGAGTCTGGCTTTATGCGGATTAGGGTTTTTATGGGCTGTCGTTGATAGCAACAGGCTGTTTTTACATGACAGATTGCTGAAATGTAAGGTGGTTACGCGGCAAAGATGAATCGCCGGGACTAACCAGGATCCTAATAATGCCGTAGCCTTCCGGCTCCCCAGCAATCCAAGTTCCTGTTGAATTTAAATTGCCTGCATCCAGCATTACCTGCGGTCTACGTAATACAGCATGGTGAGTCCCGCCAGTAAAAATAAGATAGTCGGCATGATGGCGCTGAACAGTGGTAGCCAGTCATTTAGCAATCCTAGATGCACAAAGGTTCGGTTGAGAATTTGGTACAACACACCCAGCATTATCCCAATAAATATTTTTGTACTGGCGCCAGTTGCACGTTGTTGCACAAATCCAAAAGGTAATGCGAGAATAATCATCACCAGGCAGGCAAGCGGGTAGATCAGTTTTGACCATAACGCCATTTCATAGCGGGTAGTTTTTTGTTTGTTAATAGATAAATGATTGATATAAGAATATAAGTTCCATGCAGACATTTTCTCCGGTAACACGAGCAGTATATTCAGTAATTCCGGGCGAATAAGTGAGCGCCACGTGGCTTTTTCTAACTGTTTAACGGTATTGGTATCTTCCCCGTAATGCGTTTGAGTGACTTCTTTCAGGTTCCATTGATCTGCTTCAAACAGCCCGGTTTTTGCATGGCTACTCGTACGCAGTTTAAATTTATGATCAAATTCGTAAATGTGGACATTGAGTAAAGTTGCATCGGCCAATACTTCTTCTATATTTACAAAACTGCTGCCATCCTTAACCCAAAGTCCTGATTGAAAGTCTTGCACAATGACAGAGTCTGTGGCTTTAATGCGCATGCGTTGTGCTGTTTTTTCACTTAATGGAGTGATGAGTTCACCAACTAAAAAAGTGATCAAAGTGAATATCAAGCCTATTTTCAATAGTGAGAACGCGATGCTGGACAGTGAAATACCGCTTACTCTCAGTATGATAAGCTCCGAGTAGCGTGCAAATCGTCCCAGGCTGTACATGCATCCAACCAGGACAGCAACTGGCATAATTTCATAAATATGGCCGGGAGCGCTGAGTAAGACAAATAAGAGGACTTTACCTAACCCGTAATCACCTCTGCCTAAACTCTCGAGTTCCTGAATTAAATCAAAAAATGAAAACATGGCAATTAGTGCCAGCATGATCAGCAGTACGTTGGCTGTGATTTCTTTAAGTAAATAACGGGTGATAATTTTCATGGTTGTGCTGATATGGCTCAATTATTCCTTGGTGCGAATTTTTAACCATGAAGTTGAAAAAACAGTTGAGAAAAAGTCAGGGAAAATCGGCAGCTGAAATGCGCGACGGTAAAACATGTAAATTGCCAGCGTTAAGAATAGCAAATGTATTGGCCATAGGCCGATAATTGCATTGATTTTGCCTTGTGCGATCCATGCCTGCATGATGCTTAGCAAATTGTTATAAATAATGTAAATAATCAGTGCCAGAACGAAATTTGCAGAGCGACCTGCACGAGGGTCAATCGCACTTAACGGTATTGCGAGTAAAGATAGTATTAATGCTGAAATGGGAATAGCAAAACGCCATTGTAATTCTGCATTATTTACCGAGTCTTTGCTTTCTAATAACTCACGGCTTGATTTTGATTGCGTGCTTGGCGGTTCCTGCTTGGCTTCCTTTGCTTCAACTCGAATGGCATATTTTTTAAATTCAGTAGTAGAAAATTCTGCAGTACCGCGCGAACCCTGGTAACGTCTGCCATTTTCCATGAGCACAAAATGATCACCGTTTTTTTCTACGAAACGGCTACCCTCTGCAGCAACAATGATGCCCAGTTTCTGATGCTGCATGGATTGAACGAAGATGTTTTTAACAACATTTCCTAACTCATCAAAACTTTCTATAAAAAACACGCGTTCGCCATTGCTGGATTCTTTGAATACTCCTGGGCTGATTGAAGCCAAGTCGTCACGGCTCTCAAGCTGAGTGCGGAATTCCTCACCTTTATTGGTTGCCCAAGGCATCACAAATAAACTTAGAATGGAAATAAGTACAATGACGGGAGCAACGAAGCTCAACACGGGGCGAATCCAGCTGGTGATGCTTAGGCCGCCGCTAAACCAGATGACCATTTCTGAGTCACGATACCAGCGCGATAACGTCATCAATATAGCCAAGAACAATGTGAGCGAAAGTATCATGGGGAGAAACTTAACCATGTTAAAGCCCAGCATGGTAGTGATGGCATCATTGGGCAAAATACCTTTTGCGGCAAGGCGAATAAAATTACCGGCTCGTTGCGCGATTACAATACCAACTAAGATAAGGAAAGCGCCAGTAGCGGTAGAGATAAGTTCCTGTATTAGAGAGCGCCTAAAAAGCATACGTTATATTTACGACTATGAATTACGTGTAAAACACGAGATAATTTAAATTACTTCTAAATCGATACTGATGTTGTCGACTTTGCCTTGCGGTGCAATAGTGCTATCTGCGGCTTGTCTTCACATATCGCAAGATTATAAACAGAATTACAACAAAATTAAGGATGCAACTAGATGGAATTTAGCATAAAAACGGGCAGCGCGGAGAAACAGCATCATAATTGTGTCATTGTCGGTGTATATGAGTCGAAAAAATTATCAGATGCCGCAAAAACTATTGATGCGCTTTCAGCAGGTTATCTTAGCACTATTCTTAAACGTGGTGATCTGGATGGAAAATCAGATACAACTTTGATGCTGCATAATGTGCCGGGTATGCATAGCGACCGTGTGCTGCTCGTAGGCCTAGGCAAAGAGAGTGATTTTACTGAAAAACAATACTGCAAAGCTGTGCGTGCCTCTGTGAAGGCAGTTGCTACGAGCGGTGCCAGTGAAGCCTTGACCTTTTTGGCAGAACTGCCTGTAAAAAAATTGAGCATTCGCAGGAAAGTTTCGTACTTGGTAGAAGCAACACTGGATGCAACTTATCGTTTTAATGCGATTAAGCGTAAGAAAGAAGCAAGTGAAGATCAGGACGCTAAAAAAGGTATTAAGAGACTAACCATACACATTCCGGAAGCCGCTGAAGTAAAAGAGGCTGAGGCTGGTTTGGCAGATGGCAAAGCGTTAGGCGCAGGCGTAAGTCTAACCAAGGATCTAGGCAACTTGCCGCCGAATGTCTGTACGCCTACCTACCTTGCAGAACAAGCCTTGGCACTTGGCAAAACTTACGGTTTAAAAGTTGAAGTTTTAGAGCGGGACGCACTTAAAAAGTTAGGGATGGGTTCATTCTTGGGCGTGACACAAGGTAGTGAAGAGCCGCCTAAACTTATCGTATTGCAACATTTGAAAGGTAAGAAAGAGCAGAAGCCTGTGGTGTTGGTGGGTAAAGGCATTACTTTTGATACCGGTGGCATTTCAATAAAACCCGGTGCCGAGATGGATGAAATGAAGTATGACATGTGTGGTGCCGCAAGCGTACTGGGTACATTTAAAACGATTGCCGAAATGGATCTGCCGTTGAATGTGATTGGTATTATTCCAACTTGTGAAAATATGCCAGATGGCCGTGCTACAAGGCCCGGCGATGTGTTAACCAGCATGTCCGGTTTAACGATTGAAGTGCTGAATACCGATGCTGAAGGACGCTTGATATTATGTGATGCATTGACCTATGCGGAACGCTTTGAACCAAGCGCGGTGGTGGATATAGCGACGTTGACCGGCGCATGCGTGATTGCTTTGGGTCACCACGCGAGCGGTTTATTCAGTAACAATGATGATTTGGCTAAAGAGTTGCTGCAGGCGGGTGAAGCAGCGTTGGATCGTGCCTGGCACATGCCGATGTGGGATGACTACCAGCCACAATTGGATAGTAATTTTGCGGATATTGCCAATATCGGCGGCCGCGCTGCAGGCAGCATTACTGCGGCATGTTTCCTTTCCAGATTTGCTAAAAAATATGATTGGGCACATTTGGATATTGCAGGCACTGCGTGGAAATCAGGCAAGGAAAAAGGCGGTACCGGACGCCCAGTACCGTTGCTGACGGAGTTTTTAGTGACACGCTCACATCAGGCAAAGAAATAATAATCACGTATGACGCGCGTAGAGTTTTATTTCAACGTACCGGATAAGCTTGCAAAAGTGACTGAGCTTTGTGATAGAGCGGTTGCCAAGGGGCGTCAACTGACAGTCTTTACGCAAGATGATGTGATGAGCAATCTGTTGCAGCAAAGGCTTTGGCAGCATTCGACGACAAGTTTCTTGCCGAGTGCGCCCCCCAATCACAATGCCAGTCAGGATGTGCCCATCATTCTGGATGCTGAAGGAATGAATCTGATTCAGGATGACATCTTGATTAACCTAAAAACCGAATATCCGCCGTTTTTTAGCCGCTTTAGGTATTTAGTCGAACTGGTGGGTCTGGATGAAGTGGATAAAGCCGCAGCGAGAACGCGTTATAAGTTTTATCGGGACCGTGGATATCAAGTAAAATCAACGGATGTTGCAGCTGTTGATTAGCTGCGGTATCCAAATTTGGCAGTATATTTA
>Ga0105104_10001268_pt1 | contig 18983 bp, 17 predicted proteins | sample PPLLaktember2015_3_FD_87034 | JGI IMG/M metagenome (GOLD analysis project Ga0105104, IMG submission 87034) | Freshwater sediment microbial communities from Prairie Pothole Lake near Jamestown, North Dakota, USA - PPLs Lake P7 Core (6) Depth... | ecosystem: Environmental > Aquatic > Freshwater >... | reverse complement strand
GCCATGGGGCCGATGTTGCAAAGCCTGTACACAAATCCTGAAAAAGGATTCTTACACGGAGAATTCTTCTGGAACTTCAGCGGACCGGTCCTGATCCAATACTGGCGCTCCTTCGAGGACCTGGAGCGGTTTGCCCGTCACCCGTCCGACCCGCATCTTGGAGCGTGGAAGAGATTCAATCAAGCCGTAGGCGCGGATGGAAGCGTGGGCATCTGGCATGAGACGTATACCGTCAATCCGGGTCAGTTCGAATCGGTGTATGGCAACATGCCAAAGTTCGGTCTCGGTGCGGCGCTGGAGCATGTGGAAGCCGTCGGGCGCAGGGAGACTGCCCGCCTGCGACTCTCCGAAAGGTAAGATGATTTTCAAGCTCGAAACTCCGAGACGCATACATCTCGGAGTTTTTATTTCAATATAGCAAGCAAACCGTCATTCTCAGCTATTCCCAACTTACCTGCTTACAAGTATCATGTTTGCATGCCACACAAGCGAAGCAGTCCTGCGGATAAACAAGCCGAACACAATGAGGCGGTGAGAAACCGCGCCTCGCTCACAAACTTCGCCTGGCTTTCCATTGCCGCCGCGCTTGCCACCATTACCCTGAAAACGGGCGCATACCTTATGACCGATTCGGTCGGTTTATTGTCCGACGCGCTGGAGTCTCTCGTAAATCTGGCGGGTGGCATCATGGCACTTGTGATGTTGACCATCGCGGCGCGCCCAGCTGATGACCGTCACGTGTACGGTCACAGCAAAGCCGAATACTTTGCCAGTATCACCGAAGGCCTGCTGATCCTGGGGGCGGCCGTGGGGATCATCAGCGCCGCGCTCACCCGTCTCTTTCAGCCGCGTGAGTTGGAGCAATTAGGGCTTGGGTTGGGCGTCTCGATAGTAGCATCCATTGTTAACCTCATCGTGGCGCGTATTTTGTTACGGGAAGGCACCGCCCGTCGCTCCATCACCCTGGAGGCGGATGGCCATCACCTCATGACCGATGTGTGGACGTCCGCGGGCGTGATCGGTGGCGTTGCCATCGCCGGAGTCACCGGTTGGAGTATTCTCGATCCACTGGTCGCGATTGCTGTGGCTCTTAATATCATTTGGACGGGCATTCGACTCGTCGGTCGTTCCGTTGCCGGTCTGATGGATGCCGCGTTGCCAGACACTGAACAACGTTTGATCCAGGATGTCATTGAGGGATATGAGAAAAAAGGTGTTAGTTTCCATGCCCTGCGTACCCGCCAGGCTGCGGCGCGCCGGTTCATCTCAGTCCATATGCTTGTCCCCGGAGAATGGACGGTCCATGATGCTCATCACGTCGCCGAGGATTTCGAGTCTGATATCCGTGAAGCCCTGGGGGGCGTTGCCACGGTCTTCACACACATCGAACCTGTGGAAGATGAGCTTTCCATGGAGGACATGTTTTTGGATAGGTAAGTGCTCAACGAGAGAAAGAAGTAAATCCTATGTCAGATACGAATGTTCCGCTCGTAAAAGGTCAACTGATCGAACAGGTTCGTATGCACGATCATCACGATCCACATCGGCACGAAACGCGGCTTTCGGATGTGATCCTGGGTGGGCAGGATGGACTGGTGAATGTCCTCGGTGTGATCCTGGGTGTCGCAGCCGCCACGCAGGACGTGCGCATCGTCATTGCCGCGGGCCTGGCAGCCACCTTTGCCGAGTCCATCTCGATGGGCGCGGTCGCGTACACCTCCACGCTGGCAAACAATTATCTCTATCTCAGTGAAAGGGAACGCGAGTATCGCCATATTCACCTTGCCCCCGATGTGGAAATCGAGGAGATCCGCGATATTTACCGTAACAAAGGCTTCGAAGGCGAAACGCTGGAAAAGATCATCGAAGTCATTACGTCAAATCCCGATGTCTGGGTCAATGTAATGATGTCTGAAGAATTCCAGATGACCCCACCTGAAAAAACGAAAGCATTCAGCTCGGCCCTGGTGGTTGGATTTTCTGCGCTGATCGGTTCCATCATTCCCCTGCTCCCGTTCTTTTTCTGGAGAGTGGGCCTGAGCATTGGACTCTCCATCGTCATTGCTGCCCTGACGTTGTTCGTGGTCGGCGTCTACAAAGCCCGTGTGACCATTGGCAAACCCTTGCGCAGCGGAATCCAAATGGCGGTGATCGGCACCATCAGCGCCCTGGCAGGCTACGTGGTCGGGTTGATCTTCAAAGTACCGACCGTCCCTTAAGTAAGAGGCTCCTGTTCCTTCCAGATCGTAAACTTCTGTAAAATCGAACCTCCCAAAAATTCGCGCACAATCGAGGTCTCGGGGACAAGGTTGATATCCAGAGGCAAAAACCATTCCAGGAATGCCAGCAGGCGTTTCGCTTCGATGTATTCAGGCGTGCCATGCGGGACCTGTCGCAAGAGGGGTTCGGCGAAAGGCTTGAGCGCCGCGAGTTCATAGGCCAGCGCAGAGTTGAACATCACGTTTGCATTTTCCTGAAATGGAAAGATATGCCGCTTTTCGCCGCGGCGCACCGATTCCCAGCGACCAATGGTTTGTGTAGCGGTATAGCCGCGCTCGCGCGCATCCCGCACGATGCGGCGGATGAGGCGTGTGTCTGTGGTGGAGACGCGGTTGTGGCGGTCCAGGTTCAACTGCGTCAGCGCCGAGACGTAGATCCGAAATGCCTCGCCACTTAAACTCTGTGGGAGCAGGCGCGGGTCCATGCCATGAATCCCTTCGAGGATGATCGGCTGGCCATTTTTCAGGCGGATCAATTCACCATCTTCCCGCAAGCCGGTTTTGAAGTTGTATCTTGGCAACTGAACTTCTTCTCCGCTGATCAAGCGCTGCACGTGATCGGCAAGCAAAGGCAGATCCAAGGCTTCAATGGCTTCGAAATCGGGCTTGCCATCCTCGCCGAGCGGCGTTTTATCGCGGTCGAGGAAATAATTATCAAGCTCAAGCGGGAACGGTGAAACCCCCAGTGCCAGCAACTGCACGGTCAGCCGGCGTGAGGTCGTTGTTTTGCCGGCTGAGGAGGGTCCCGCGATCAGAATAATGTGCGAACGCTCGAGTTGATCCACGATCTGGCTGGCGATGCGCGCCAGGTTGTTCTCATGGAACGCCTCCGAGACCAGCACAACCTGATCGCTGCGGCCCCCCTGGATCGCGTTATTGAGCGCGCCCACGTTTTCAATCCCCAACTTTCCAAGCCAATCTCCATACTGAAGAAATGTCCCCAATAACTTGGGATATTTGGGCATCGGCAATAGTTCGTTCGGTTTATGACGGCGCGGGTAGCGCAGCGTAAAGCCACCTTCTATGAACACCAGGTCGAACAGCTTGAGGTAACCTGTCGATGGCACCATGTAACCATGGTGATAATCCATGCGTTTGCCAAGCCGATACAACGTAAGATAACTCTTCCTGCGGTAACTGAGCAGGCGCACCTTGTCTTCATAGCCGCGCGAATGAAAATATTCGATGGCCTCCCTGATCGGAACTTCCATGCGCTCGAACGGCAGATTGGACTTCACCAATTCCTGCATATGGACTTTAACCGCCTCGATCTCAGACTCAGACAACGGCTCGCGTCCCGTTACCTGGCAGTAATACCCCCCCGAGGCAACCGCGTGATCGACAAACAGAACCCCATTGGGAAACAAGTCACTGAACGCCATCTCGAGCAGAAACGTCAAGGAACGACGGTAGATACGCGCCCCATCCGGGTCTGACATGGTCACGGGCAGCACGCGCGATTCGATATTGATCGGATAGGTCAGTTCACGCAGATCGCCGTTGATCACTGCGGCAATCACTTGTGCGTCAAATTCCAACACCGAGAGGAAATCTCCCACCTTTGCGCCGCGCGGACCAGACAACACACGCCCATCCGGCAGATGAATTTCCACAGAGGCGCGTGGAGGAACAAGATTGATTTTTTCGGTCATCGTTCTTCTTTCTATTCCGTCATTGCGAGGGCGTAGCCCGAAGCAATCTCATGTACAGTTGTCAAGTGTACATGAGATTGCTTCGCCCTGCCCCGGAAGAACGCCGGGACCTTCAGCGGGCTCGCAATGACGTTAAGCTTTTTGAATTTTTTCCAACAACTTCTCAGGCTTACGTGCAAACTCTTCCAAAGGGATTTCCTTGTTCGTCAACGCCAGCAGGGTTTCCGTCAACACCTTGTTCACAGGCGTAGGAACATTAAACTTTTCTCCTGCGCGCACAACCTCTCCATGTAAATATTCCACTTCACTTTTGCCACGGCCGGCATGCAAGTCGATGTGAAAGGAGGGCATCTTGCTGCCGCGCCCTGCACCGGCCGCCTTCGAGAGAAAAGGCTTCGACAGCCACCACGGCAATGCCGTTGCGAAAGCCAGGACACTGACAGGCGTACCGGGTAAATCCACAACCTCGAAGCCCTGTGCATCCATTACTGCCAGACACTCACGCAGCATCTCGATCTCCAGTTTATATAAATCTTTGTTTGCAAAGACTTCGCTGGCTGTCATATCCAAAATGGCAGAGGTCGGATTTGCGATCAGGTTCGTCAGCATCTTCGACCATTTCATGCTGTTCGCATTCTCGAACAGTTGTGAATTGAGATAGGCCTCATTCAGTTCTCTATTCAGCTTTTCTGAGAGCAGATGTCCCTTCGCAATGCCGATTCCGCGTAAACGCTCCAGGACGATGTCTCCCGCGCCGCGCCGGCCAATGGCTGAGGTGACCGTGCCATAGATGACTTTGTCCGTGGGACTGCTACGCTTGTCTTTTCCCAATGCTTCGGCAATGGCAGGCTCATTGGCTACGCCGTTCGACAGGCACAGGATCGGCGGCATTTTATCTGCGAAAGGCTTCATCCCTTCCAAGGCGGCGGGGGTGTCGAAGGACTTCAGGGCAAACAAAGCCAGGTCAAAGGGTCCGTAATGAAAGGCGTCTTCCAGCGTGGAAACAATGACAAAGGAGGCTGGGTCAATACGCGAGGCGTCTTTCAGGCCGCGGCGTCTGTCCAGGGTCAGATCGAGCCGCAGCCCGCGCTGGCGCAACTCTTCCACTACTTTTGGCTGTTCCACAAAAACGATCTGGTGCCCTGCCAGTGCGAGGCTGCCGCCCAGGTACGTTCCAATCGCGCCTGCACCGAAAACCAGCACCTTCAGCTTGCCGTTGAGATGATGTGACGATTCAGATAATGCCATGTTCATTCCGACTTAAGGGATGCCAAATGGGCGTGATCGTTCAGCGCGTCAAATGCCCAACGATGCTGGTGCGGAAAATAAATGACACGCGCAAAGGCTGTGTTCTCGAACCGAAACCGCACGCCCGAGGAGCCAACATGTGGAGCAATGCCAACGATCGCGTTCATTAGTTGATTGAGCAAGCCCCCATGCGAGACGATCAGGTAACTGCCCGGAGTCCGGCGCAAGAGGCCATGCAAGGCCTGGCCCGCACGTAGAAAGAGTGCCCAATCGCCTTCTCCCTCCCCACCGATGGCATCATAGGGAGTGACGTAGGGAGGCTGGGGCTTTTTGCGGACTTCCTCGGCCGTCAGGCCCTCCATCTCACCGATATGGCGCTCCATTAAGATTGGTTCCAATTCCACGTTCGCCGCCAAAGCAGAAGCAACGATTTCAGCCGTCTCTTTTGCGCGCACAAGCGGGCTTGTAATAATTAGATCGAACTTCAGCCCCTCAGACTTCCAGCGATCGGCCAAGGCATGTGCCTGGGCGCGGCCCTTTTTAGTCAGCACATAGTCAGATCGTCCCTGCCAACGGGCTTCGGCATTGCCGACCGATTCTCCATGACGCAGGAATACAAAGGTGTAAACTGGTTTATCTGAGGAACTCATTTCTTCTCCCTCTTCAGCAAATAGACCGGTCTGCGTTTGACTTCCTGAAAGATATAGCCGACGTATACGCCAATAAACCCAAGCAGAATCATCAACATGCCGCTCACGATCAAAATGACGAACATGAGCGAGCTCCACCCGGGCGCAAGGCTGGATGTACGCCCCGTCACCCAGAAGGAAAGCACATAGACCATCTCGAGCCCGGCCAGGCAGAAAAATGCTCCACCGGCACTCAAACCAATGTAAAGCGGCATCAGGGAAAACGAAAAGATCGCGTCCATGGCGAGGCGAAACATTTTGCTGAGAGAATACTTCGATTTGCCCGCCACGCGGCTTGTCTCATGATAAGGCAGAATAACACTGCGGTAACCCATCCAGGAGATCATGCCGCGCAGGAAGCGGTGATATTCCGGCATGGACTTCAAGGCCTCCACAACCTGACGACTCATCCCACGGAAGTCCGCGGCGCCCGCCAGGATCCGTGTTCCGCTGATACGGTTGATCAAGGCATAAAAGCCTGAGGATGTCATTCTCTTGAAGGAAAACTTTGGACCTTCTTCGATGCGTTGGGTCTGGATAATGTCATAGCCTTGTTTAAAAAGTTCGATCATCTGTGGGATCATGTCGGGCGGGTGCTGCCCATCCCCATCCATGGAGATCACGAAATCCCCGCTTGAAGCATCCAGGCCGGCCGTCAGCGCGGCTTGATGGCCAAAATTGCGAGACAACTCCAGTACAACAATCCGTGGATCAGCCTCTGCCATCCCACCAAGGCGCTTTGCCGTGTCATCTTCCGAGCCATCATCCACATAGTAGATGGTGAACTTGTGAGGGTAACGGTCAATGACTTTACAAATGTCGGCATGGGTCTGTTCGACGACCCCCGCCTCGTTGAAAACCGGAATCACGAGGTCAATCGTTGGTTGGTGTTCGGGAAACATCGAAAGAATTCTACCACGCTGCTCGCCACACTTTCCATAGCAGCCAACTTATGGACAGGATTATCCGTAAACTTCATTGGAATAAACCCTAGAAGGAAAATCCTTGAAGGAGGTCGATCACTTGTTCCTGCTCGCTGCTGGTGAGTGAGTTGTGGAAAGGCAGGCGGATGAGCTGGTCACTGACACGTTCGGTCACAGGGCAATCACCGATTTTTCCGCCAAAACTTCGTCCCATATCCGAGAGATGCAGTGGCAAATAATGGAAGACACTATAAACTCCGCGCTCACGCAGATAAGCGATCAAATTCTGGCGTAGTTCGAGGCTGGGTAACAACATGTAAAACATGTGATAGGACTGCTCACAATGCTCAGGAATACAGGGTAGCTGCACAGCGTGTGAATTTGCCCAGTCTTTAAGCCCGGCATGATATATGTCCCAGACTTGCTTGCGGTGGAGTTGGATTTTTTGGTGTTGTTCGAACTGGGCAAATAAAAATGCGGCAAGAAGATCGGAGGGGAGATAGGAAGAGCCGATATCCACCCAGGTGTACTTATCGATCTGGCCACGGAAAAAACGCGAACGATTGGTACCTTTCTCACGTATGATCTCGGCTCGTTCCACAAGGACCGGATCGTTGATCAACAAGGCGCCGCCCTCTCCGCTGGTAAAGTTCTTGGTCTCATGGAACGATTGCGAAGCCAGGGAACCAAATGTGCCCAGATATTTCCCTTTGTATTTGCCGAACAATCCATGTGCATTATCTTCGACCACAGGGACGTTATAGCGCGTGGCAATATCCATGATGGAATCCATTTCGCAGCCTATGCCCGCATAATGGACAGGGATGATCGCCTTCGTGTGTGGTGTGAGCGCGGCTTCGAGCCTGGATTCATCCAGGTTAAGGGTATCCGGTCGAATGTCCAGAAAGACCGGACGGGCTCCACGCAAGACAAACGCATTGACCGTCGAAACAAATGTAAAGTCCGGGAGGATCACTTCATCGCCAGGCTGGATATCCAGCAAAATAGCAGACATTTCCAGGGCATGGGTACAGGAGGTGGTCAGCAAGGCTTTCTGTATACCGAACTCCTGCTCCAGGAACGCGTGACATTTCTTTGTAAAAGGTCCATCGCCCGAAATGTGGCCGCTCTCGATGGCCTGCTTCATATATTCGAGTTCCCGGCCCACCATCACGGGGCGGTTGAAATCAACTTTTAGTTCGTTCAAGAGAGATTCTCCAAATGGGTTTTGAATATAAAATATCACTCACCGGAAAAACAATTTAATTTCGATTCAACCTTCTTGAAAGCCAAATCTCCCCTTATAGTTTCCGGAAAGGAATTCCAGTAATCACAAAGAGGCGGCCGGGAGATTGGGAATTTATGAGAGGCTTCCAGGGTGAGTTCCAGCGCCTCATCCCAGCGCCCCAGTTGAGTAAAACCATCCAGGAAAAGAAAATATTCGAAAGGCGCACCGGGTGAAAAGCCTCTTGCGCGCGCCTGCTCCCAAAGTTTAACCACGTCTGCATAGTTTCCATCTTGACGCGCCAGGTCAGCTTTCTGATAATAGGTACACCAATCCTCCGGGTATTGCACTCCGATTGCCTGGAGAAAGGAGCTGGTTGGCTCTGCAGATGTATCGATGCGGTCGAGCGCCGAAAGGTGACTGGCCTCTTTCAGCAGAGGCGCTAACCTGCGATACGATGAATCCTGCGGACGAATTACATAGAGGCACTGACCCTGACCTGGCTCAAATGAAATAATCAAACTTTGATCGCTTCTTCCCTTAAAGTTCACAGAGCGATGGAAAGTATCAATATCCGTGCCTTTCATAAAGCCATTTATATTCTTGCCAAAGTTGGTGGTGATACCAAAAAACCAATAATCGACATGGTTATCCTTACTGCTCAGCGGCGGCGCATATACGGTATTAATAGCATAAGCAGTCGGATAATCACCCATGTAATACAAGATCTCTCCCTCAGCAATCAGTGCAGAATTAGGCTGCAGGGCCGGGATGCGTAATACCAGTTGCCGATAAAGGTTTAATTGTTTATTCCAAGCCCAGCGAAAGTCATTGGTGTAACGCGCATGATATCCGACAGAAAACCCGACCAGGATGGCAACAATTATGAAGCGAGTCCTCACCCTGGGCGAAATTAGCTCGAGTAAGGCTACGACGATCAGCGAGGCGCCCAACATGGATGCCAGCCCCAAGCGGCTGCTCCAAAGCGGGTTTTTGTCGTTAATGTATAAGCCATTGGCATAAGGCGGAATGAGGCCTAAAACGACAATGATCAATCCAAACCAAAGAGCCTCGCGGCTCCAAACCGGCCACGCTTGTTCGCTTTCAGCTTCCTTATATTCAAGACGATTAAAGATCAGGAACGCGCCCAGGCTGACAAAAATGCTCAGACCCACAAACAGGAAATTACTGCGATCTGTCAGGTCAAACAGGAGAGGGTCGATAATCCTATACCAGGCCGCCACAACCATTAACAGGGCATCTGGGATAAGATTGGAAAGAATAGTCAGTATCTCTGCGATCGGATCTGAGAAGAGCAGTTTTATCCCGACCGGGTCATGGCGGCCTTCCCCCGCAGGCACCTGGTAAACAAAGAATCTCCACCAAAGATAAACACCGAAAACAACAAAATAAGGCATCCAAAGTTTGATGACTCTGATCAACCGGGGCTTGATATCCTTCTCCCGGTCGCGTAAAACCAGCCAAAGGATCACAAGCCGCAAAAACTCCAACCCCATAAAATATTCGAGTGTGAGATGGCTAATGATGACTGCGATCAAAGACACAATCTGATAGAGCCAAAACTTTTCCGGGTGCTGAACGGAAAGGATCATCCAGTAAATCGAAAGGGCTAGAAAAAAATAGGAGGTCCAGATATGCAAATACGTAAATGCCAGGGGCTGCAAATCAAAAAAAGGATAGATGGCAAAAAGGATGGAAGCAAAAAAATTCTGGAGAGGATTGGCGGGCCAAATCCGGCGTAACACCAGCCAGAAAACCGTGACGGTCAACCAGCGGGCAATCAGGGCTGCAATATGCCAATACAATGGCTTAAAACCCAGAAGATAAAACAAAGCGATGTTCATAAAACTGGAGAACGGCGTCGCATCGGCATTTAAGAAGTCCCACAAACCTTGTGGTCCGCCCGTATAAGCATTGTAGACAAACATCCAGTCGTCCTGATAAATGCCGAGCGCCGAAATCACCAGGCCAAAAGCCAAAAATAAAACACCCAAAAAGACCACTGGGATAGATTTTTCTGAAAACCGAATACGGTAAAGAAAAGCATAGAGCTTCTGCATCGTTCATTCTCCAGGGGATAAGCCTAATGATTGATTTGTTGATGAATTTCCCGGATCGTTTTACACATCCTTGCGAACAAGAAGGGTAAAGTCATAAAGGCGATAATCGTGCAAAAGCGCAACGTTTTTTGAAAAATTACGTTTGCAGTAATCAAAGAGAAACAGGGGGTCAGCATAATATAAATCCGGGCGCATTTTATCGGCATCGGAATATTTGGTGAGGAAATTGCTCGAAAATCCATGCCGGCTAAGCTGGTCAAACTCATGGAGAACACCCAGCACGTATTCAGTCCAATCCTCAAAGGACTGTTCGCCGCGAAAATTAAAGATGCCACTGGCCACCGTGTAATCACAAGCTGGCAGTTGCGATTTATCGGTGAAGAAGGCGCGGCGCGATTTATTAGCATGGACTTGACGGGCGGTCTCGATCGCGCTTTCCAGGATATCGTAGCCGCGGTAATCCACCTCAAACCCTTTGGTGACAAGATAATCAGCCAAGGCTCCGTAGCCACAACCATAGTCCAGGAGAGAAAAGGATTGAGCTTCAACAACTTTAAGCAACTGGTCAAAACGGGTATTTTGCGAGGTTTCAGAATTCCAATCGGAGCCGCGCGGCGAAGCCCCATGTTCTTGAATGCGTTTATCGAAATAGGATTTCACGTGATCGAGGTTGGGAATTTTAGACATGCTCACCTTTGGAGAGATAACTGGACGCTTCCGGACCCGTCATAAAAAGCAGGTCCAAAATAGTCACGTGCGGGTCAAATGGAGGATAAAGCTGTGGATATTCGGGGTAATTATATTCCATGTATTCGAGTGTAATCCCGGCTGCCTCAAACTTTTCCTTTTCAATATAGTCGCTTGCTGAAGGACCGCTAATATAATGGGTGGCGCCGACCGCTGCAAGGATCTGAATGAGACGATCGGTCTTTTGACCCTCAACACCGGCGAGCTCAGAAGAGCGGATGAAGCGTGTATGAGCGTTGCCCAGTTCACGTGCCAGCGCAACAGTGAAGTCAATCGTAAAATCGGCCAGGAATTCGTCGTGGCGCTGGTAAAACGACTCGAGCAAGGGCAGATAACGGTCAAAGTGAGGTGCTTTGCCATACGAATGGAGGATGGCTTTAAAATGAGCCTCACTCCAGGGGTCATCCCAGACGACCCGAATCTGGTTGATGGGTATATTTTTGGCCTGAGCGCCGCGGCTGTACACGGGGATGGTCAGCCACTGCTTGCCATGCAAAGTTTTGATTTGATTGCGATTGCGCCAACCGCGCTTATCGTATTGGACATCGTCGTAAAAAACAAACAGGTCAGCGCGCCGGATCTGATCAAAATATCCCCGCCACGGAATATAGGAGGGTTGCAAAATGACGACGTTCACTGGCCCGCGACTTCCTGAATGACGTACGTCGGTCGGTCCATGCTGCGATCGAACATGCGCGCCAGATATTCGCCAAAAATGCCAAGCGCAAACAGTTGCGCGCCGCTAAACAGCGCAATGATCGAGGCTAGAAAAGGGAAACCCGGCAGACTGCCGGCCGTGAAATAAATTGTCAGAACATAAATGAATACACCCAGCCCAAAGAGAGTCATTACAAAACCGACCCAACTCGCGAAGCGTAACGGCAGGGTGCTATATCCGATCAGGATCAACATGGCTGCTCTAGCCAGCATTCTGAAGTTATAGTTTGAGCGTTCCGCCTGCGGAATGTTTACCTGCACGGACGTAAAGCGGGTCGTCCCCCAGGAAAGCAAAACATCGAGGATCAAAGAGGGGCCTTGAAAATTGGCAAAGGCATCCCGCAGGCTGGTGCGGAACGCTCGAAATGCAGAGACATTGTGAATGGCAGGAAGACCAATGACCTTCGCTAGAATCCACTTGATCGTGGCAGTCAGCAGGTTGCGCCAGAAACCCTGAGGAAGTTTGCGCGGTGATCCATAAACCACATCGTAACCTTCCTCCAACTTTGCCAATAACAGGGCAATCTCCTCCGGAGGATGCTGCAGATCCTGATCCATGGTGACGACGATTTCATAACGCGCAGCCCGCACACCGCATAACGTCGCGTTGTGCTGTCCATAATTACGCATCATACAAATCCCCCTGACGCGCTTATATTTGCGTGCCAAACTTTGGATCAATGACCAGCTATTATCAGGGCTGCCATCATTGACAAGAATAATTTCATATCTTTTTGCAAATGCGGGGAGTGTCCTGTTAAGTTGTGCAACAAGCGGTTCGATGAGAGTTTCCCCTTTGTAAACAGGAACGACTATGGATATCTGCTGCATGCTCATCATGGTTGAAGTGGAGGCGCGGAAATATTTATATCATAAAACTTGCTATAACATATGTTTGGCCAGTATCTCGGGTTATCTGTGGGATATTCCGCATCTGCCCAGTTCTTCATGGCTGGAATATTAACCTGCTGAAGCCCGGAATTCTTCGCCTCTCTGATTTCGGCATCAATTTGATCCCATTGCCGGGCGAATGAGATATGCTCCTCACGCATGGAATAAAGGCGCTGAGAAACACTCCAGGAAGAAAAAATTATAAGACTACCAGCCGTAACGAATAATAAAGTAGCTGGTAATGAAAATCCGCTCTTAACACGGTTTGTCAGCCATTCCCCCAAAATAAAGCCTGAAACCAAAAAACACACTACCAGGATAAAAGCAGGAATAATGAAGGTACGCGCAGGCGGCGGCTCGGATGTTGCATAAACGGCGGTGGGGAAGCAGCTGAAAGCCAAAACGAACCCAGCGCAGAGAACGGCTACGATCTGCCAGCCCGGCAGCGGTGCAATACCGGATCCCCGGTTTATCCTCATCCCCAGCCAGACCGCGCCAAGTGTGGAACCCAGTAATCCTGTCCACATATAAGGAGTACTAAAAATATCGGATAAGAAGTCGAGGTAACTGGCAAAGGCAACGCTCAGGATGGTGAAAATGCCAGGCGGAGCAGGAAAATGCGCCCGGCGGATCGAATTCCCCGGCGCAAGGACCATGGCAAGCAGGGAAAATAACGCTCCCAAAAAACCGGCGCTCAAAAAAAGCGTGGAGGCAGCTTTCCTATTGGACTTTGAGACCCACCACGTGATTGCAATCAATCCAGCCAGGAGCATAACCAGAACGGGTGTAAACGTCTCGCTAAACCCACCCATAAAAAATGCCAGCCCAAAGCTGATAGCCAGCCATAGCGCGGTCTGATTACGCGTCGGCGACGAAGTTATGAAATGATAGTAAAAAGCAAAAAATAGCAAAACCAAAATAAGAGGAGATAGATAACTCCGCACACCTCCCCACCAAAATAATGATTCGATAATATCCGGCGTAAGGCTGAGGGTCGTAAAGACCAGAAAAACTGCCGGCAGAAGCGCAGCAAAAAGGTCAAAAGACAAATGTCCCCTGAAATGTAGGGCCTCTTTTACGGCAATCACTGCAAACACCGCCCAGGTTGCTAAAAAAATAAAAGTATAAAAAGGATAGCCGCCAGGTCCTGCAACAGAGATCAGCCAATCGGCAACATTGGCTGAAAAACGACCATGCCAGGTCAGGTACCAAAACCAAATGGATCGAAACAGGCCCAGGTGCTGTCCCTGATACATCGTACAGTAATCATCCCCCAGCATGCGATTAAAACTTCCGATATAAATATACAATCCGATGACTAGGCTGGGTGGAAATAACATTCCTATCGCAGCAACAGTATCCCACCGCCTCATAACCGAACCCCATGCCTGTCGGTCAGGATCGACAGGGTGCGCCTCACTTCCGCCGCTTTCTTTTCCTGATCCCAGCCAAGTTCATTGCCAACGACCCTGGCCAGTTCATCCGTCATTTCGGGCGTGACCCGGCCCAACATCGCAAGCATGGACCGCCGCAGCAAAAGATCGTCGAGGTGGCAAACTTTTTCATGCTGTACAAGGAAGACGATCTCGCGCAGCGAAAAATCAGGGAGTGCCCTCACAATAAAATCGGTACCCCCGTTCATATAGGTGGCAATGGTTTCTGCGCGTGTGCCATAACGTTCGAACAACACGCTTAGTCGTTCACGTGCCACCCCGGTCCATGCGGAGAGGCTCTCGATCTGGCGCTTTCTCTCGGTTGCATCAGGCGGATAGCCGCGCCCGCCGCCAATGGGCACGGAACGCGTATCCTTTTGACGTGCCAAACCAAGATAAGCCAGCGCTTTATCCGTCACCTGCTCTGCAAAGGCGCGGAAGGATGTCCACTGGCCGCCCACGAGTGAGTAGACCGGGAAACGCAGATTTGTCCAGTCACCGCTGATAACCTCAATGCTGTGGGCGTGCGAGATCTGGGAAACCGCCTTCGCCGTGGAACGGGGTAACGGACGAACGCCGGAGAATTGGAAAACGATGTTATGGCGCGTCAGGTTCAGGTCGGGAAAGATGCGGCGTGTCAACTTCAAAAAATAGTCGATCTCTTCATCTGTGCAGCGCGCTTCATCCGGATGCTCGATCGGAATGTCTGAGGTGCCGATCAACACGTGGTCATACAGCGGGAAGATGAGCATAGTTCGTCCATCTTCATTTTCAAAGAAGAATTCATTTTCGCCGATGGCTTCGCGCAGTTCAGCGTGCCTGACCACGATATGCGACCCCTTCGTGCCGCCGATAAAACCAGTGGACAGACCCAATTTGCGATTCGTGAAATCGATCCAGGGACCCGCGGCATTGATGACGAGTTTCGGATGCACGTCATAGTTTTCATCCGTCAGTTCATCGCGCAGGATAATCGTATCGTCCATTCCGCCGACCATGCTGACATAGTTGAGCGCACGCGCGTTGGGGTTTTCGGATTCGGCGTCGAGGACCAGTTCAACCGCCAGGCGTTCAGGCTGCAGGATCGCGCCCTCATAGTAAACAGCCGTGTTGACAATGTTTGGATTCAGGTGTTTCCACCTGGCGAGTGATTTTTTCCGCCAGAAGAATCGATGTTTCGGAACCGTGCGTTGCGCGCCGCGCGCCTCCGTGTAGGCGTCGTACATCAGCAGGCCAAGTTTGATCACAAGGGAACCGTGCTCTGAAGGTGTGTCCAGCATTCCAAAAAACTTAAGCGGCGCATTGAGCAGGCCAGACAACCATTTAAAAATGGGGATTGCAGTTGAAAGCGGCTTGACAATGTGCGGTGCATTTTGCAACAGACGGTTGCGTTCCCGCACGGCTTCACGCACCAGCCGAAACTCCCCATTAGCAAGATAACGGATCCCCCCATGGGCCCTGTGGGAAGAGGCGGCACTCGCCCCCGAACAAAAATCACCTTTTTCAACCAGCAAAACGTCCACCCCATTTAAAGCAAGGTCGCGAAATGTGCCAATGCCATGGATGCCTCCACCGACGATCAACACGGAGACCCCGGGCTTATTCTTGAGAGCAGAGAGGATTTCTTTGCGATTCATAAACTTTAGATTTTATTCAACCCAATCAAACGTACGTGTCACAGCCTTCTTCCAACCTGAGTATAACTTCTTTCGTCGTTCCGCGTCCATTTTATAACAAAACCCCATCTGGATTTGGGGAAATTCAACAGCCAAAAAAGTGACAAATGTTATATTCATTTTTTTGAATATGACCTACAATATATTCAGGTTTATGAATATGAAAAGACAACGTATTTTCCAAGTCTCTGAAAAAATCGCTGAACCTCTGCAAGCCATCGCCTCGGCTCAGCGTATTGCCATCCTGCTTGCCATTGGGAGCGGTGAAGCCTGTGTCTGTCATTTGGAAGCCGCCCTGGGCTTAAGACAGGCCTACATTTCACAACACTTAATGGCGTTACGCAAAGCGGACATTTTGCAGGACCGCCGCGCCGGCCGCTACGTTTTTTACCGGCTCAAAGACGTCGCTCTTCTGGACCTGATCATTGCCTCAGCCCGCCTGAACGGACTCTCCACCGAATCCGTTTCCGCGCTCATCAACGCCCGCACCAATGCCGCCTGTGAATGTCCGCAGTGTTCGCCGGCATTGATCTCCGTCGAAAATGTGAAAACGGCGTGAACATCCTTTCTTTTCTCAGCGGATTATTTTACAGCGGGCTGGGCAACCTGGCATCTTACCTTGCCGCGCACGTCTTGCTTTGCCTGCTGCCTGCCTTTTACATTGCAGGCGCGATGACCGCCCTCATTCCCAAGGAAACAGTCACGCGCTTTCTGGGGCGCAATACACCTAAATTCATTTCCTACCCTGCGTCGGCTTTGGCTGGCTTCCTGCTGGCAGTCTGCTCCTGCACAGTCATTCCGCTCTTCGCCGGGATTTACAAAAAGGGCGCCGGGCTGGGACCCGCCATCACCTTCCTGTTCGTCGCGCCGGCCATCAACATTCTCGCACTGGTATACACGGGCAACATCATTGGCATGGATCTGGCAATTGCCCGCCTCGTCCTATCTCTGGCGTTTGGCATTGGCATTGGCCTCGTTATGGCAATTATCTTCCGACGCGAAGATGCCGAACATGATGCCGCAACCGATGCGATGTTTGCAGGGCAAGCCGCCATGCGCCGCGCGGCAGTCATTTTCCTGCTTGTGCTGGTCACATTGCTGGTGGCAGGCACATTCCAGTTTGATTTTCTCAAACAAACCTACGCACAGATCACCCTGCCCATCCGCGGGATGGATACCTTCCAAAACTTTCTCTTTCGCCTCGTTCCGTTCGATGCAAGCCGGGGCGAGGAGGGTGTCACGGCCCAGGGCGCCATCCTCATCGGAATGCTGGCGCTCATCGGGCTGGCATCCTGGAAAGGGATCGAAAACATCTTTGATGGTTTCAACGCCTGGACCTGGATTTCCACTGCATTCGTTGGCTTGACTCTGCTGATCGCCGCGTTAAGCATCCTCCCGCATGCGGGCGGAATAACCCTGGGCTTTACGGGAAAGTTTTTTGGGGTATTGCTTTCCACTGTTGTATTAGGCTGGATACTCAAGACGCAACTGACCGAAGGCGAAACCCGCGACTTCCTGTGGGAATCATGGAAATTCGTCAAACAGATTTTCCCGTTGTTGATCGTGGGCGTCTTTGTTGTAGGCATCATCCGTGAACTGATCAAACCCGAATGGATCCAGGCTCTTGCAGGCCAGAACACAGTGCTTGGCAATCTGGTCGGCGTAGTCTTTGGTGTGTTCATGTACTTCCCCACCCTGGTGGAAGTCCCCATCGCGCAGATGTTCCTCAGCCTGGGCATGCACCGCGGGCCATTGCTGGCTTATCTTATCTCTGACCCCGAGCTCAGCCTGCAAAGCATTTTGATCACTGCCACCATCATTGGGCGGCTCAAAGCCTGGGTCTATGTGGGCTGGGTCGCGCTCTTCAGCACACTGGCGGGTCTTATTTACGGTGCCTGGGTGGACGGCGCCAGTATTGGACTGGTAGCCATCTATCTGGCTGTATTTCTGGCAATGCTGGCAGGCTTGCTATGGCTTGTAAAACACTACAGCAAACCGGTCACTGTCCCTGCACACTAAATTTCAAAACTCTTTTTCTATTCCATGGAGGAACATATGCTTACCATCAAAGTTCTCGGTTCAGGTTGCGCAAACTGCAAACGTCTTGAACAAATTGCACGCAAGGTCGTTGAAGATATGGCGCTCGAAGCTCAGATCATCAAAGTGACTGACTACAACGACATCATGAAATACAACGTTCTCAGCACCCCCGGTCTGGTTATTAACGAGAAAGTAGTCTCAACAGGCAGAATCCCCGGGCCTGCGGAAGTAACCACCTGGCTTGCGGATGCACTCGAAACAACGTAGTAAATAAACGGGTTTTTATGGAAAGAAAAGTAGATTCATCATGAGCAATGTAATCCCCTTGCTGAATACCCTGCCCACCTCCATCGCGCCGGCCGATGTGGAGTTTTTCGATCCGCCAATGTGTTGTCCAACGGGATTATGCGGACCGACCCTTGATCAAACCCTGCTGGACACAAATGAAATGATCTTAACTCTCCAGAGCGAACATCTGCGTGTGGAACGTTACCAAATGGCCAGCCAGCCCAACGCTTTTCTGGGCAATGCCGAGGTGATGAAATTGGTGCGTGAAAAGCAGATGGAAGCCCTGCCCATCATTGTTGTGCGCGGCAGGATTATCAAGAGCGGCGCATATCCTTCGCTGGACGAAGTACAAGCCGCGCTCCATGGAGCAGGTAAGTGACCCAATTTATCTTTTTTTCCGGTAAAGGCGGCGTGGGTAAGACCAGCCTGGCTTGCGCTCACGCGGTGCGTTATGCAGACGAAGGCAAGCGCACCCTAATTGTTACCACGGACCCCGCCTCGAATTTAGCGGACGTCTTCGAGCAGAAAATCGGACATCAGGTGACACCGATTGTGGACGTGCCGAACTTATCCGCGATGGAAATCGACCCGGATCAAGCCACACAGGAATACATCGACCGCGCCATGGATCCCATCCGGGCGGCCTTTCCTCCACAAATTGTGCAGGTGATGGAGGAGCAGATGAGCGGTCCCTGCACAGCAGAAGTGGCTGCCTTCGACCGCTTCACTGACTTTCTAGATGTCCCAGCCAATAATGACATGACCTTCGATATTGTAATATTTGATACTGCACCCACAGGTCATACCATCCGCCTGCTGGAATTGCCCGCCGAATGGAGCCAGTCCATTGAGGCGGCCAGCGCGGGCAGCGGGCAGACCTGCCTGGGTCCTGCGGCCGCCATTCAGGATGCCAAGCACAAGTACGAGCGCGCCCTCTCCGCCATGCGGCAGTCCGAGCAGACCAGCTTTGTATTCGTACTGCACCCTGAGGCGATTTCAATAAAAGAAACCCGTCGCGCAATTGACGAATTGATCAAACTGGATATCGAAAATTTCAGCCTGATCATCAATGGGATCATCCCGCGTGAGGGCAG
>Ga0105104_10001267_pt1 | contig 18983 bp, 18 predicted proteins | sample PPLLaktember2015_3_FD_87034 | JGI IMG/M metagenome (GOLD analysis project Ga0105104, IMG submission 87034) | Freshwater sediment microbial communities from Prairie Pothole Lake near Jamestown, North Dakota, USA - PPLs Lake P7 Core (6) Depth... | ecosystem: Environmental > Aquatic > Freshwater >... | reverse complement strand
GCGCAATTAGTAGCAGGGAGCAAAAATATCTAAAATCGGGAGGGATGATCACCTTTCGTTTTGCGTGATGGACCGATTGAAATTGAGGTCTTTGCCAGGAGTGTCAGAGTCGAGCAGATTGTTATGCCCCAGCGCAAACCGCAATTCCTGTCAACGCATCAACCCGCAGATGTTTTGCCTGCACGGCATCGAACGTGGCGCGACCTTTGCCCGTCACTTTGGCGTGCCGCCGGACATCATGGAGGATCCTTTTACGGGTTCCGCCACAGGAGGTATGGCGGCTTATCTTTGGCAGTATGGGCTGACCGAGAATCCCATATTCATTGCCGAACAGGGATATTGGATGTCGCGTCCTGGAGAAGGATTCGTTGAAGTGGTCGGTCCGCCCGACGATATTCAGACTGTCAAGGTCGGTGGAGCAGCGGTGACCGTATTCAAAGGAGATTTGATCGTATAATTCTTATTGAAGTTTGAGTAATTATCAGTTAAGATCAAACCAATATTGGTGTTTTTATTTGTGCTTTATCGGTATAGGAGGTGTTATGTCAGAGGAACGATTTGTTTCACGTGGCTTTGTCGGTAAACGCCGTGGGGGTGAGAAAAAGGATCGTATCCCACCAGGTCAGTATGAGACGAGAGATTTCCCCGTCCTCTCTGCCGGTCCAACCCCCCATACTCCTCTCGATCAATGGACATTCACGATTGAAGGTCTCATCAAAGAAAAGATCTCATGGACCTGGCAGGAGTTCCTCCAGCTTCCCATGCAGAAGTATGTAGTTGACATTTCCTGCGTAACAAAATGGACGAAACTCGACATGCAGTGGGAAGGCGTCAGTCTTGACACCCTGCTCGAGCACGTCGAGCTTGATCGCAACGCCATGTTTGTCACTGCCTTCAGCGATGGCGGCTACACTACGAACATCCCTCTTACTGACACCATCAATGGTCAATCATTCATTGCTTTGAAATACGATGACAAGCCGCTTGCGCCGGAACATGGCGGTCCGGCGCGCATGGTCGTGCCGCATTTGTATTTCTGGAAAAGTGCCAAATGGGTGCGCGGTATTCGTCTGATGGAAAAGGACAAGCCCGGTTTCTGGGAAAATCTCGGTTATCACAACCTCGGCGATCCATGGAAGGAACAGAGATATTGGAACGATTGATTATTTGTACACGGACAACACGGAATGCACGGATTCTCGCGGATCTTCTTTATCTTTTTCTTCCTTTGTGCTCCTTCGCGTCCTTCGTGGTGAAAAAGGACTTTTATGAAACAAACTCTTAATTGGCAAATTGCCTCCATCAAGGATATCAAGCCTGAAACCGCTAAAGTGAAGTCGTTTACGCTGACGCTTCCCGCGTGGATGCGCCATCGCGCGGGACAGCATTACGATATCCGCCTGACAGCAGAAGATGGCTATCAGGCGCAGCGCAGTTACTCGATCGCGTCCGAACCGGAACGTGAAGGGGAGATTGATATCACTGTTGAACTCATCAAGGATGGCGAAGTCTCGACGTACATGCACGATGTGCTCGTTTCCGGTGACCGCCTCGAAGCGCGCGGACCGATCGGCGGATACTTCGTCTGGGAAGCCGCAATGATGGAGCCTTTGCTGCTGATCGGCGGTGGATCAGGGGTTGTGCCGCTGATGTCCATGATCCGTCACCGCGCTGCAGCCGGGGCAAAGAACCCGACCGCTTTGATTTATAGTTCACGTAATTTTGAAGACATTATCTATTACAACGAATTGGAAAAATTACAAACTGCAAACAATGGATTGCAAGTCTTTCACACATTGACGCGTTCCCAGCCCACAGACTGGAAAGGCTATGCGCGGCGGATTGACCTGGAAATGCTGAAAGAAGTCGCACAGCCATTGGGAAAATCAGTCCAAATCTTTATTTGTGGACCGACGCTGTTGGTCGAGTCTGTTGCAAATGCGTTGGTTAAAATTGGAATTAAATCCGATCAGATCCGTACCGAGCGCTTCGGACCGACAGGAGGATGAGGATGGAAGAGACTACAGATATTAACCGCGAACTTATGCTGGATGCTAATGCAACTGCAGGATTGCTTTACGAAATCTTTGGTGTTGAAATGACAGCCTCGCCTACGGAATGCGTCCACTGCGGCAATGAAGGCGAGATCGGTGGGCTGCTGGCTTTCACGCAGGGACCTGGGATTGTGCTGCGCTGTTCGGCATGTGAAAACGTAGTTCTGCGCATCGTTCAAACACCCGAGGCGATTTACCTGGATGCCCGTGGAGCAGTCTATTTGCGGCTGGAACGGTAAATTAAAAGGATTTCACAAGCCTATGGAGACTTGTGAAGTCCGGGTTGGAGGCGGGACTTAATCCATTAAAAAGTAGGGGGAACTCCAAGAGGCTGAACTCAGTCTTATGGGTATAATATTATTGCAATTTCATGATTAAATCCCAAGAGTGCTATTTGTCACAATTGGGCGGGAGGCATTATGACTCGTTCTCCAAATACCACCCCCCGGGGTCCATCGTCCATGCTCTCAAGAAACGGGAATAAATTATCGCAGCGGGGATTGTTCAGTATCCTGATGCTTTTCGCGAGTATTGGCGCCCTGGGCTTTGCCTTGCTTGGCGGTGCAAAATTGATCCTGGATATTTTCAATATAGGCTTGGTGAATTCTTTTGACGGGCTTGCGACCAAGACATTTGTCGTTGGGCTGGCGTACGCGGTTGGATGGATCACTGCCATGGTTGCCATACGCGTGTATGGAAATTTAGTCCTGCCCTTTGTGATCAATTTTTTTATCTGGGCTTGCCTGATTGGCGTGTGTGCTTTGTATATTCTCATCCTGCAACGGCTATACACGCAGGCATACGACCTGCAGCATTATTGGGCTTATCTTATGATCGTAGCGACTGGGCTGGGGGCAATGGTTGGGCTTCACCTGATCATTGAGGATCATGACTTGCGACCATTTTCGATTCCACTGCTGGTGATCAGTCTCATCCAACTTGGGCTGATCGTATTTCGTTACGTCTTTGCAGCGGGTGACTCAACGTATTTGTGGAAAGATCTGTTGTTCTTTGTTGCGATGGGAGTTTTTGCATATCTTATGCTGGCGCACATCGGCTTGCTCGCGCCGTTGCGGGCGCGGCTAACGAACTACTTCGACAGAAACAGCCATGTAATCCGGACAGAGAATTGAGGGGAGAAAGTAGACACGTAAAAAAAGTAAACAGGCACACAAGCAAATACATGTCTACGTGTGTACTTCCCTCATTTCGCCACCGGTATTTGCACGATAAACGTACTGCCGGGTAGTTTCTCCTCATCATAACCCGGGCTTTCGACCCAGATTTTGCCTTTATGGGCTTTGACTATGCCCGCCGCAATTGCCAGGCCGAGCCCTGGTCCACCGCCCTTGAACTTGGTGTGGCCCGAGGAGTGCAGTTCCACTTTTCCCAGTTGATAGAGTTTCTCAAAAATGATCGTATGGTTGGCGGGATCGATGCCTATGCCTGTATCGCGGATGCGGATTTCGCAAAAGTCTCCGCGCCCATCCAACTGGATGGGCTGTGCGTTGACAAAAATCGAACCGCCATCGGGCGTGAATTTGATGGCATTGACAATGATGTTTTCAAGCATTTTTTTCAGGAGTTCAGAGTCTGCCAGGAGTGGAGGTGCGGTATTGAGATCAGGATCAAGCTCGAGGGCGATCTGACGCGCCTTCAGTTCCTCCGTATAATCCTTTCGGAGCAGGCGCAGGAGGGGACCAAGTGCCACCGTTTCAAGATGAGGGGTAAGAACCTGATTTTCAAGTCGGGCAACATCCAGCATGCTGTTGACAACCTGATGCAGACGGTTCGTGCCCTGGATCACGCCTTCCATTGCGGGCTTTAGCGAGGGATTATTCTCGATGGCAGACGCTGACTTGATCATGCCCATGTAGCCTTTGATCACAGTGAGCGGTGTGCGCAGTTCGTGTGCCGCGACCTGGATGAAGTCACTCTTGTTCTTGTCCAGTTTCTCCAGTGTTCGGTAGGCACTGTTAAGCTCCTCAACACGCTGCTCCACCATGCGTTCCATCATCTGGTTGAACCGGTTTAAGTCATCATAAAGGCGGGCATTCTCGAGTGCGATGGAAGCCTGTATGGCAAACGTGTTGGCAAGCAGGACATCATCCTGGTTAAAGGATGCAGGCTCACTCCGGCTGAGGGTGAGCATACCCATTACCTTGTTCTTGGAATACAGCGGGATTGCCAGCCAGGCACGATCTTCGGGGACCCAATCCGGCTGTTTCCAGCTTTGCATGTTCTTAATATCGCCGATCACCAGCGGCTCAGACTGGCGGGCGACCATGTGATAAACATTCGTGCCTCTTATGCTATACGCCAGACCATCCACGGAGGCGCCTTTTGGGAAGCCGGTGTGAGCACACAGGCGTGGAACTCCATTTATATCTTCAAGGAATAATGCACTGCGGTCATGGGGGATAACCTGGGATAGCTGTTCCACGACGTGTTGCGGTACATCTGCAACCGTCCCAAGCGAGGAAAGCTGCCGGGCGGATTTGGTCAAAGCCTCCGCCACCTGGCGGCGGGTTTGTTCACTTGAATATAATTTTGCATTCTCAGCAGCAGTTCTTTCCGCGAACTCCTTGGCAATCGCCAGTTCGATGCCGCGTTCCCGCGCCTCTCCCAGCAGGCGCTCCACTTCCTTTTGCGCCTGCTCCTTTTGCTGGACGAGCATGATACGCAGAAGCGCACTACTGACCAGGTTGCGCACACGGACGTAAATTTCCCAGTCGTGCGGACCCATCTCCATCCACATGAAGCCAAAGCGGTTGCGCGCCAGCGAGAGCGGCATAACAACCGCCGTATAACGATGATCGGCTGGGGTCTTGCCGCGCGGGATCAACTGCCCTGTCCCTACGGCAATACGCTTTTTGGGAATTTCGAAGCGTGAAGCTTCATATTGGAACAACAGGTTGTAACTGGTAGGCGGCGGAGCCGAGATGGACTGTGGCGCGGTCACATCGCTATAGAACATCACGTACCAGCGTTCGATGCCCATGGCAGGGAAATGTTCCGAAATGGCGGAACCGATCTCATCCATGCTCATGGCAGGCGCCATGGAAAAGCTAAACCCCTGGAGGATGCTTTCCTGCTGCTCGAGCACAAGCCTGCGATAGGCTTGCGTACGCTGCGAGAGTTCACCTGCCAGCAGGCGTGCCTGCTGGAATAAATTCTCAGCCTGCAGCATGATGGTGTGGCTGTTGATGCCACCCAGCGCGTAACGGCGCATCATTGAGATCACGTTATGCCATACAGTTGGAACGAGTCCCTGCTTCTGCATCAACTCGATCATGGCATTGATCGTCTTCAGGAAATCATCATTGGAAGATTTGTTATTCAATGCCAACAGGAAGCCATCCCAGGCGCGGCCGAACGCATCCTTGAATTGTGGGAGGGCCGCATCCTGATCTGTAACGCCTGCGGAGGTCAGCAGGGCGCGCAACGCCGCTTCCCGCTTGTTCTCGAGCCTGCCGGTCTTTGCCACCTCGCGTGGCGCCACGGCTGCCTGACGAACATTCTCGGGCAAACATCCGCATGACCAGCGGATCAGCAGTTGTGTGGGTGTGACCAGGACGGGTGGGATCGACTCACCATTGATGCGCTGGAGCAGTGCTTCCAGGGCGTGCCTGCCAGCTGTGTAAAACGATTGCCTGACCGTGGTGAGCGGAACGCCGGTCGCCTGGGCTTCGCGCAAATCGTCGAAACCCGTAACAGCCACATCATCCGGTACGCGCACGCCGCGCTGCTGAAGCGCTTCCAGCGCGCCGAATGCCATGCTGTCATTCGCGGCAACAACCGCCTGAAAACGGATGCGGCGCTCATCCAGCAAAGTACGGATGGCAGCCCTCCCGCTTTCAGGTGTGTAATCGCCTTCTACAACCATGTCCGCGCTAAAGCGCAGGTTGTGCGCATGGAGTTCTTCCTGGTACGCTTGAAAACGCTGTTCGGCATCGACCTGTCCCTGGATGCCATGGATAAATGCGATCCGTTTGTAACCATGTTCTTTGATGAGATGACGTACCACCGCGCGCATCCCATCTATGTTATTGGGGATGAACATCGAAGCATCGTCCAATTTCACCGATTGTGTAACGATCGGTACCCCCTGGTAAAGATCGGAGAATATTTTGAGTTCTGCCGGCTTTGCCCCATATGCCACATCGCCAGTTAATAATAAGCCGTCGAATTGATTGGGCCTGGCAAGGTCATACAGTCCATAGGAAGGTTTGCTTTGGTCCGGGGTGGAGATTGGGGTGAGCTTGCCACCGATAAAGTGAACGAGATTTACATCATGCTCTTCAGCGGCATCGTTGACCCCCGAGATGAATTCCGTACCCCAGGCGCGCCCCACTTGTGATGCGAACACAGCGATGGTTATTCGTTCGGAAGATGACCTGGTTTGAGACGGCATCGTGTGCTTCCTCTTGAATGAGATGCTGGGATTATATCCTTGATTTCAGCAAAAGAAATGGGACAAAAGAATGACAAATTTCCGCTGGTCGCAATCGCCTATTGTGCCTTACCCTAAGCTATCGGCAACAGATGACTAGCAATCCCGCCCTTCAAATTGAGCTTCATCTGCCACTGCGATAATGCTTCCCTTTCAAAACCAGCCCGTTCGAAAACCTTTCCCAGCTCTTCAGGCAGGAGTGCGGGCATGTGCCACTTTTTCCCCGGGTGGTTGGCAATGACGGTCTTGAGTATATCCGTACCAAAGCCGTGACCGCGCCGCTCACGTTCAACAAGCAATGACCAGATGACAACACGCTCCATCTTCGGATCGGAGATGACAACATACGCCTGCTCATTGCGATAGACGCGAGCAGGGGGCGTCATTTGTGCAATGCTTTCACCGGATATTTGCCAGGGCAGGTCGGATAATCCATCTTGTGAAATCAACCTGCCCATTTCACGCAGATCGATTTCCTGCAGGTCGCTTCTTTGATTTTCCACTGCAGGATTGCGAATGCATCCGATCAGCCGCCTGATTGTTTGAAAGCCAACCTTTTGATACAACTTAACGGCAGGCTCATTCTGTTCGAGAACTTCCAGCACCATTTCACGATCACCGCGCTGACATGCTTCTTCGATCAACTCCTGCATGAACCAGGACCCGCCGCCCATGCCGCGCGTCTCTTTTTCAATTCCCATTGCTGCAAGCCGGCATGCCCATCCACGGCGTGCGATCAACGCGATGCCGCAGACGTGATCATTCGTAATCAGGAGGCGGCTGGCAGTTAAGTCTATGCCATCCTTCCGAAGCATATTCATAAACATGACGGTGTTGAAATGGATGGGAACGAGATAGTTCTCAAATCCCCGATTCAAAAAGTTCACGAGATCAGGCAAAGGATAGTCTGAAGCAGGCGCAATATCAAAATCCATGATATCTCCCTGGAAAGAGTCTGGGTCAGATTTGCTCGGCAAGTCTGATTTTGAGGGTGAATTCCTCTCGCCAGATTGTACCCGCTTCCAGCGTATAATCAGGAAATCAAAGATATTAAAGGTATTCGGATGACGAACTATTCCCAACTTGCACGTAAAATCACATGGGTACTTTTTGCAAACCAGAGTCTGGCATCGGCGGGTTTTATTGCCGCGGCGACCATTAATTCCATTATTGGAGCAAAACTCGGCGGCAGTGCTTCATTCGCTGGTGTGCCTTCCGCGGTTTATCTTGTCGGTGCAGCATTTGCAGCCTCTGCCTGGGGCTACATCATGGATCGCATTGGCAGAAGGAATGGAATGATCGCTGGGCTTATCATCGGGGTGGCAGGTAATGCACTGGTTATACTCGCACTTGGGATCTCTTCGTTCCTCCTGTTTTTGCTTGGCATGGTACTGATGGGAATTGCCAACGCGGCGGTTGTGCTGGGTCGTTTTGCCGCCGCGGAAGTGAATCCACCTCAAAAACGTGGCGCGGCAATATCAAACGTTGTATTGGGCGGCACCTTCGGTGCGATCATTGGTCCATTGCTGGTAGGACCGATGGGAAGCCTGGTCCGGTCCTGGGGTATGAATGAACTGGCAGGTGCATATCTCGCGACGCTTGGTTTATTTGCGATCTCTGCCGTGATTGTGTTCGTTGGGCTCCGACCTGATCCACGCGACCTGGGCAAACAGGTTGCAGCGGAACATCCTGATCCCGCGCTGGATCCCCTTAATGGCGAAGCCCGCTCAATTTTCGAGATTCTCCGTCAACCCGCGGCGCTGGTGGCGGTTAGCGCGATGGCATTGGGACAGGTTGTGATGGTAGCCATCATGGTCATTACCTCTCTTCATATGAGCGACCACCAGCACAATCTCAGGGATATTTCTGCTGTGATCTCATCCCATACGTTTGGGATGTACGCCTTTTCGGTTCTTTCTGGCCGCCTGGCAGATAAATGGGGACGCGGTCCTGTAATCCTAACTGGGGCGTCTACACTGTTACTAGCCTGTATCACAGCGCCGCTATCGCCAGACGTGTTTCCGCTGGCGGTTGCACTCTTCCTGCTTGGGCTGGGCTGGAATTTCTGCTTCGTGGGTGGATCGGCTTTGCTATCCGATCAACTCTCCCCCGTGGAACGTTCGCGAACACAGGGTACAAATGATCTGCTGGTTGGTTTCGCATCCGCGATAGGCAGTCTGGGAAGCGGCTTTGTATTTGCTGCATCGAACTATACAATCATCGCCATCGTCGCCGGCGTGATCGCTCTGATCCCATTCCTGTTGTCATTATTTTGGATAAGAGGTAAACCAAGCTCTGTATTTGCTGAAACAAAACTTCCCGGAGATTGATCTACGGGAAGTAACGTACACAAGTGTTTCCTTGTGTACCTGTGTCCGTGTTTACTCCAATCAATTCCGAATCATCGTCAGCAGCATTTTGAAAGGTGTCAGGGCTTTCAGGGCATGAGGCTCATTGGCTGGCATGACGATCGCCTCACCTGTGCTTAAGTTGAATCCCTTGCCTGAAATTTTGACCTCTGCATTGCCATCCAGGACGTGAACCAGGGCGTCGAAGGGCGCAGTGTGTTCACTGAGTTCCTGATCTTTATCAAAGGCAAAGAGTGTCACATTCCCTGCGTCTGCTTTGGTGATCTGACGGCTGACTACGGAGCCGTCTTGATAATTTACGAGTTCAGCGATGTGCAATATTTCTGATTTCGGTGCGGTTGCCATGGCGCCTCCTGCGCTGTAGACAGGTAAACACGTACAGACGTATTTTCTGTTTACCTGTCTACGTATCTACTTGTGTACTTACTTTATCTCGATCTGATACGCAGCCGGCAATCTCGTGAAGCGGGTTGTCCCTGCCACGATAAGAACTGCCTCTTCACCTGAATTCAGGGAAAGCGGAATGTCTACGGTCTGATCCGGGTTTAATTCGATGTGTGTCACTGTGGTGGTATCGCCTTTGACAATCAGTGCCAGCCGGTAGGTCTGTGGGAGAATATTTTCGACGCGCATGAATCCGGCCCCTTCCCAGCCTCCACTATCCGCTTCAAAGTCAGACTGGTAGTTGATCGCGTCGATCTGTACGTCATCCAGCAAAAAGCCTTCGCCGTTCAGCGCCGCGTCGGTGATGTATTCGAAGCGGATCTGCACCTTTTGACCGGCAAATTTCGAGAGATCAACTTCTTCTGTCTTCCAGCCGTTGGTTTGACCGTTGTAGCCCCAGCCATAGGAATTGCCGGACGGATCCTCATCTGTGCCGGAAGGCGTGGTGAGGATCTCCCAGGTTTCTCCATCTGTGGATGCTTCGAGGAAAACGTAGTCGTAATCTGTCTCGAGGTCATACCACATGGCAAATGACATATTGACGGGTCCGCTCACACCCGTGAGATCGAATTCGCGTGTCAGAGTCATATCTGATTCATCACCACGATATGACCAGAACACAAATTTGCCCGAGTGGGTTTCCACGGGCAGAACACCGCTCGCAGTGGAGCCGGTGAAGCTCAACGTGTAATCACCTGTGCAGTTGATGGTGTAATAATCCATGCCATATTGGTTGACCGAAGCCATCCGCGAATGTGGACAATCCGGGATGGCTTCGCTTACTTCAACCTGTGGAGCATTGGGATAGTTATGGTAAGTGTAGCGTCCGTCACTCACGGATGGATCCATGAGATGCAGCGCGACCGCCCAATCCATGAATACATCATCGGCTGTGATGACCTTGTCTGTTTGCGGGTCAGTGATGTTTAATTTCGCAAGGGTGTTGTCCACGCTTGCCAGGTCATTTTCCGGGTCACTGGTGAGCGCCTTTGAGGCTTCCTCGCCAAAGCGGTCGAGGAAATAGGTGAGATAGAGGAAACTCTGACCGTAGTGCACGGAGAAATCCGGGGAGGCATTATCAACCCAGGTATTTAACTGAATATCCGGGTTTTGGACATAGAGCCAATCTGCGCCGCCGACATCATAACCGTTCAAAAACGCGCCAACCTCTGCAAAGCCTTCACTCATCCAGGAGACATCATTACGGTCGGACGCAGCCTGGATCATATGCACAAATTCGTGCGCCAGGGTTGCATAGGTGTAGGCATCACCCAAATTCTGGCTGGTTCCGAGCACATACGTTTCATGAGCGTTCGAATACTGCCTGACTTCAGGATTGTAGGAATCGGAGGAGCTGAAATATCCGGCAATGTTATGCCCGATGCTTGTTGCATAGATGACATAGATGTGCGGGTCGCCATCCACGCCCGGGTTTGCCTCGCTGCCGAAAAATTCCCGATCTGTAGGATAGATCTTTTCCTCGAAGGTATCCATCAGTGCCTGCATGTCACCTTCATCAACGGATGTGCCCTCTTCGACCCAGAAGTAGGAATGCGGCGTCTCATAACGCAAGGTTGCGGTGATTTGGGAATGTTCGTTGGTATCAGAGTTGACGATCCAAAACTTTTCCTCATCACCAATGTTATACTGTTTCGCCGGTACGGTGGTTGAGGCGTTGCAAATAGTCTGCAAGCGGCATGCCAGTTCATACGGATCGTTTTCAGGAACCTGTGTCTTCAGAAGCATTCCCAGGGTTTCGCGCGAAATGCTTTCCAGAGGGGGGCGGTTGAGTTCTCCCACGGGTGCCGGCGTTGTGGTGGGACCGAGGGTTGGGATATCGACATTCTGATAGGCCTGGTAGGCAAGTGCTCCTGCCCCAGCGATGGCAACACATGAGCAACAAACAAGTATTGCCAAAATCACGCCGACAATCTTTGGCGTAGACGAAGACTGACTCATGCTGGTTTCCATGGATAAAAACCTCTCCTCAGAATTAATTTGGGTTTGCCTATCGAAGGATTCCTTCGCAAAGGCTCAGAATATTTTGTCCATCTTACACTGAAAACATGAACTTGTGATTAGGAAATGTGGAGTAAATAAGTACGCAGGGAGGCAGGTATACAGATAAACAAGTAGACAGGTAGACACATCTGTACTTGTATACGTGTCTACCTGTCTACATTTTTTATGTATCGGTTCTACGCATCTGCGGTTTGTTTACTTTTCTTCCTCACCGGCTCAGATTTGTGGAAGACGATCTTGTTGCTGGTTTCATCCACATCCACCAACACCATTGCACCATCCTTGTATTTTCCGCTCAGCAGTTCCACGGAAAGCGGGCTTTCGACATGCTTCTGGATGGCACGTCGCAAGGGGCGTGCACCAAAAGCTGGATCATAGCCTTCCTTTGCCAGCCACCTGCGGGCGGCATCGCTCAATTGGACGGTGATGTTGTATTCGTTCAAGCGATCCTGTACTTCCTTGATTTGCAGGATGACGATCTCTTCCATCTGTTCCAGCGTGAGCGGCGAGAACATGATGATCTCGTCAACGCGGTTGAGGAACTCGGGGCGGAACGCGCCCTTCAATGCCTTCTCCACTTTGTCGTGCGCCTCACGTTCCTCATTGGATGCCTTGGTTTGGAGGAAGCCCAAAGCGCCTCCCTTTCTCACGTACTCGGTACCCAGGTTTGAGGTCATGATCAGAACCGTATTGCGGAAGTCCACAATATTGCCCTGGCCATCCGTTAGACGGCCGTCATCCAGGATTTGGAGCAGCGCGTTCCAGACTTCGGGATGCGCCTTCTCGATCTCATCGAACAGGACGACCCGGTACGGACGCCTGCGGACTGCTTCCGTTAATTGACCGCCTTCCTCATACCCGACGTATCCCGGAGGCGCCCCGAAGAGTCGACTCACGGTATGCTGTTCACGATATTCGGACATATCGATGCGCACGAGCGCTTCTTCATCGTCGAACATGAACCAGGCGAGAGCCTTGGCGAGTTCCGTTTTCCCAACGCCCGACGGACCGATGAAGATGAACGAGCCAATGGGACGTGACGGGTCCTTCAAGCCTGAGCGGGCGCGGCGGATCGCGTCGGAGATGGCGTGGATAGCCTCTTCCTGCCCAATGATGCGCTCATGCAAACGCGCTTCCATCTGCAGGAGTTTTGTGGCTTCCGTCTCCATCATCTGTGTGACGGGGATACCTGTCCATTGATGGACGACACCGGCGATGTCATCCACATCCACCACTTCATCGAGCTGGTGTTCCGATTCCCATTTATCGCGCTTCTCGTGATATTCCTCTTCGAGTCGCAGCCGCTCGGATTTCTTCTGTGCCGCGCGTTCGTAGTCACGGTTCAAGCCGGACTGTTCTTCCTCGGCTTGCAGTTTTTCGATTTCGGTTTTCATTACCTTGAGATCAGGCGGCATGGAATACAACGCCACGCGCAGTTTTGCGGCGGCTTCATCCATCAGGTCAATGGCTTTGTCGGGCAGACGGCGATCGGTCACATAGCGGTCCGCCAGGCGAGCTGCGGCAACCAACGCCTCATCCGCAAAGCGTACTTTGTGATGGGCTTCATAGCGGTCGCGCAAACCCTGAAGCATCTTGATCGTGTCGTCAACGGTTGGTTCTTCCACGTAGATCGGTGCAAAGCGTCGTTCGAGGGCGGCGTCTTTTTCGATGTACTTGTGATATTCGTCCAATGTGGTCGCGCCGATGCACTGCAGTTCACCGCGTGCCAGGGCTGGCTTGAGCATGTTGGACGCGTCCATTGCGCCCTGAGCAGCTCCCGCACCCACAACCGTGTGCAGCTCATCGATCATCAGGATGATGTCACCCTGCGAGCGCTGCACTTCTTCCATGACGGCTTTGAGCCGCTCTTCGAATTCACCGCGGAAACGTGAACCGGCGATCATCGAACCAAGGTCGAGTGCGACGACGCGTTTCCCTGACAGAATCTCAGGTACATCGTTGTTGGCGATCTTCTGTGCAAGACCTTCCGCAATGGCGGTCTTGCCTACACCAGCCTCACCGATGAGGACCGGGTTGTTCTTCGTGCGCCTCGAAAGGATCTGGATGAGCCGCAGGATTTCATTATCGCGTCCGATGACGGGATCGAGCTTGCCTTCGCGTGCCAGTTGGGTGAGGTCGCGCGAGTATTTCTCCAGCGTCCGGTAACGGGATTCGGCCTGGGGGTCGGTGACGCGCTGCCCGCCCCGCAGGTCCTGGATCGCGGTGTAGACGCGGTCACGCGTCAGTCCGGCAGATTCCAAAATGCGCGCCGCGGGCGTGTTCCGCTCGGTGAGAATGGCGAGGAAGATATGTTCGGTGGAAATGTATTCGTCTTTGAGCCGGTTGGCTTCCTCGTTGGCGAGGTCAATAATACGCTTGACGCGCGGCGTAATAAAGATCTGCCCTGCGCCGCCGCCGAAGATATTGGCTTTGGGGCTGGCGCGCAAGGTAGCGTCGAGCCGTTCGGTGAGTGCCTCTGGGCTGACGCTTAATTTTTCCAAAATTTGGGGAATCACTCCGCCGGGCTGTTCGATCAGCGCCAGGAGGATGTGCTCGGTATCGATCTGGTTATGCCCGTAGCGCTGGATGATCTCCGCAGCACGCTGGGCGGCTTCCTGTGCTCTCTCTGTAAATCTGTCAAATCGCATCATAGGGAAAGTTCCTTTTCTAAAAAGACCTGACAGGCGTCGCGTGGCGACATCTCCTCCGCGTCAATTCCCGCCTCAGCACTCGTGCGGATAAAGACGTTTCTCTGCCAGATCGTCGCGGAGACCTGTCAAGTCTCCTAACTTGGGGCGATTATAACAAAACCGCATCGGCAAATAGTCAACGTGGCGTAAGAGGAGTGTTAGATTTGAGGCGTGTAGGCAAACTTGTCTTTCAGCAATTGGCAAAATGCCATAATTACACCTGGTGCGACCGCTTCTTCCGGCTGCACTTTTAGCAATGCAAAGCTGTTGCCGCCCTTCAACTCATCCGAAAGATCGGATGGCTTGGCAAAGACATGGAAATGAATATGCCTAAAATGTTCCATCTCAGCGTAGCATGAAACGTATTCCTTCTCGCACTGCAATTCTTCATGTAATAAAGCAATGAGCCTGGCTTGTATCTGTGCTAGTTCTGCAAACTCCTCGGTTGTCAATTCATGCAACGCTTCCGCGTGACGCTTCAAAACAATGACGATCCATCCGATTATCTTTACCGGATAGGCATGTTCAACGAGCCAGTATACGCCTTCGAAAATAGCGGGGCCGGGAGAGATTCTTTTCTCCCCGGAGTTGGATCTGCATGTCCAGCATTCCATACTTATTCCTCCTCGCCAGGGATGGCGGTGTGGACAATGAGGTTGACTAAGCGTAAGCTTAAAACTTCCGCCTCGCCCATCACTCGTCCCCTCGCATCGAGCCTATTCCAATTCGCTGACCAGCCAGGACTTTGCCTCTTCGGGATCTTCATAATACTTGACAGGCAAACCGGGAAGCATGCCTGTCTTCTTTATGAGTTTGTTGATTTTCCAGCGAGATATAAACGAGCAGCCGACAATCCCAAGCTTGGTCAGGTAGGGACGCATATGTTCGATCATTGCGACAAATTCTTTAATGACCCGGTCTGTAAGTTTTGTATCATAAAAGTCAATCCAGATTCCCAAGAGACGATGCTGTTTGTTGAAAAAGGTTGCCTCCGCTTTCATCATTTCGATGACCCCATCTTCATTAGCGAAATAACTGCCTAAATGCAGACCGAATAGTTCACCGTTCTTAAAGTAGTATGGAAACATGGCGCCACTGGGCGATTTTTGGATCTGCATTGTTACCTTCCCGGGTTTTTGGTGATTATACGCCCTACATTGTAAAGCTCACAACATCGGAGGAAATATTTTTATCGTGATCGTGCGTAAATAGGACGAAGCAATTCGCGCCAGATCACTTCACCATCCACCGAGGGCAGAGGCAGAAACCCGCCGATGCCAAAGAACAGGTTGGTGGAAATCAGGCTGGCAAGCAGAGCGGACCCAAACCCGGATGTAATCGTCCCTGCAAGTAGCGTGCATATTCCGGCGATCAACAAATTGAAGACCGGTCCGCCTAATGAGCGTACCAAATGGACGTGTCCCGGAATGATGCTTTGGTCGCCATGATAAAGATTCACATCGCGCGTGGCGGTGATAAGCAACTCATCCATGGCGCTGTGAACCAGCTTGCCACTGAGGATGTGTCCAAATGCATGCAGGATGGTGGTGACCTCGACCGCAATGGTGAAGAACATGGATTGGTAAAGCCGGTCTGTGAGATTGAGATTGGTATTCAGGAGATTGATCAGAAAGTGCAAACCGAAGAAAACAAGTGGACCCAGCCAGGTGATCGGAGTGATCAACAGGTTCACTTCCCAGAATCGCCCGATTGGGATGCGGCGCACTGCATCAATGTCTTCAAGGATGCCGTACTTGAGATATTTGCTCATATTAATTCAACGCCTCCCGCCAGCTTCCGTTTGCAAGATACAACCCGCAAAAACTGACGATGGCAAACAAAACAAAGCCCACCCAAAGAACTGGGCTTGCCCAATTGACTTGCTCTGCAAAGCGAAGCAACTGCAGGAGCAGGACTGGCAGAATCAAAATGAGGGTGGGTGTGGCGAGTCGGGTGCGTGTCCGGTTATTTTCGCGGGACATCCAAAGCATAATTGTGCCAGTCGCAATCAACCAGCCGCTCAGCGAACGCGCAGTAAGCGGCGTCAAATTCCAGGGGAAGATGGGTATCAGCAGGTTTGGAAAGAGAAAGACCAAAACTGCAATGGTGGTCAATAAACCGCCGCAAATGATCAGCAGTCGGTGCAGCCAGGCAGGAATGGGATCATTGGAAGTCACGGTAGTTGAAGTGGCTTTCTTCTGATGCCAGAGGTATGCAGTCACAAAGATCGGGGGCGGCAATAAATAGCTTGCGAACCATACGTAAAAAGGTGTGGTGCCTACTGAGAACTTATCCCAGTGTAGAAAAGTTGCTGCCAGTTGCACTGTGCTGAAAAGTGCCGCGGGTAGAATCATGGATCGGATGTTTTCCCAGCGCCTGGCAAACAGTGGCAGCAGAAAGAGGGGAGCAGAAGAAATATAGAATGCTCCGAGTGTGGCAGCCATCACGACCGGTTGAATATGCCAGGCAAAGTTTGTCGCGCTGTTAGCGGGGTCGCGTCCAATTGCCATCACCGCACCGACTCCAAAAAGCACTTCCACGGCGAGCCAGGCACGCAGGAGCCAGGAGATGGATGTTCCTTGTGAAGTCATAGGGATGCCCTCTTTCTGCTTTTCGAGCGATAGATGTATAAACCGGCGACCAATAACCCCCAGGAGCCCAGGAATAAGTGAAACGGATGGTCAAACGGCTGTAAGCCAAGAATGGTAGGCTGATGTGTGACCATGCCGGAAAGTGCCAGACTTGTATAAAAGATCCCAAACCCTGCGGCAAACCAAAAGGTGCCGCGTTCCCCGCCGCGCAGAAGCACTGTGAGCGCGACAATGCCGGTGAGAATGTGCAGGATGGAATGCACCGGGATCATACGGGTAATGGATAACAGGGCAGGAAAGGCTCTATCGAGGGAGGGGATCAGACGAAAAGACAGGGTGCTTGTTCCCTGCAATAACAGGAAAATACCACTAAACGCAGTATAAAAACGAGTCGGTTCCTTCATCTGGTTAACCTCCTTTGGCGGATAGATCTCACCGTCAGTATCCCGAGCATGAGTGTTGCCAGCAAAAAGCCTCCAAACCAGATCCATGAGGATATATTCGCCACGGAAAAAAGCGAACGATGAATTAATGAAGCCAGGAGTACACCAAAAGCAAATACGAGAGTACCCATAACGACGACTCGAATCTCATCCCAGGTTTGCGAACGGCTGATCATTAAGCTGCTCAAGCCATAAGCAAGAAAAGGCGCAGAATAAATTTGCGCCAATAGCCGCGTGATTTTCCAGGGCCAGACACTGACCATGAATACTGGCGCCAGCAGAAGCACGAGAGCGAGTGCCGTTACCAGGATACCTTGTGTCAGCAGATAGTTGCGAACCCAGGAGGGCAGAGGGGCACCCGAAATATTTTCGCGCAGCGTACGATCCTGCCACATCAACCACAATGCGATCAATGGATAGATGATATACGCCCCAAACCAGATCCAAACCTGGGTGCGGCTGTAATCGAATTCGTCCAGGTATAAGAGTGAAACGATAAATAACATCCCGGTCCAGATCGCGATGGCAGATATCATGACCTTTACTTCTGCATAATACTGCGACAGGATTCCCCCGATCATGAAGGCTGCGCCAGAAAGGTACATTGCTCCCAGAAAACGAGCATGCAGCGGCGGCACCAACCAGGGAATCGCTTTATCCACCTGACCCGGAATAAAATAACCCCAAATCCCCACCCATAAAGCTAACAGACCAACAGCTGCAAAGAAAATTCGCTGTCCAGGTGTTATTATTTTCATGATTCCTCCTCACATATGGATGATGCGGTAATAGAATAGTTGATAAATACAGTCCCTTTGGTATCTTATTGCAAATTATACGCTTCTTCACTTCCAAATACCTACAACGCGCTATAATTCGTCTCGATGAGTTCCATCACAATCCCTGTTAAAGCCAGCGATAACGCGTACCTGCGGCCACTAAATGTACTGCGCGATCTTTCGGCGGTGGCGGATCTGATCGAGTTGTGCTTTTCGCCGACGATGGACAACGAGGGTCAGCGTTATCTCTCTGACATGCGCCGCGCCAGCCGCGATGACAGCTTCCTACGCTGGGCTTCACGTATGACGGAAACGGCATCCGTGCCATTGATGGGCTACGTCTGGGAGCAGGATGGGAAGATTATAGGCAACGCCAGCCTGATCACGTTCCGCAACAAAGGCAGGCGCATCTACCTCGTTGCAAACGTGGCAACTCATCCCGAGCACCGCCGCCGCGGCATTGGGCGCGCCCTCACTGAACGTGTGATGCAGCAAGCCCGCGATAAAAAAGCCTCCGCTATCTGGCTGCACGTGCGCGATGACAACCCCGGCGCGATCAAACTTTATGAAGACCTGGGCTTTCGAGAGATCGCCCGTCGCACCTCCTGGCAGGCAGACCCCGATCCGCGTCTCTCCTATCCTGATAAAGACATCAGGATCGAGCCGAGGCATGCACGCTTCTGGTCCCTGCAATTGGATTGGCTGCGCCGCCTCTATCCTGACACCTTGAACTGGTACCAGCCATGGAACCTCAACGCCCTTCGACCGGGTCTCTGGAATTGGGCTTATCTCCTGTTCGTTGATTTTAATATCAAACAATGGGCGGCAGTTCACAACGACAAATTGCTTGCCACATTGACCTGGATGCCGCAGGGCAGCCGGGCAGATTCACTTTATGCCGCGCGGGGGATCGAATGTGATCCCGCAGCGTTGACCTCCCTGCTTATCCATGCGCGACGCACGATCACATATCATCATCTTACGCTGGAATTTCCTGCAGGTGAAGCAGTGCAGTCGATCGAGGCGGCAGGCTTCAAGGCGCGCCGCACGTTGTTGTGGATGCGCACCTTGCAGGTGTGATGCAGGCACGCTGCAACTAAATTGAGTGATTTTCGTATTATGAATCAAAATGCATAAT
>Ga0105104_10001266_pt1 | contig 18999 bp, 14 predicted proteins | sample PPLLaktember2015_3_FD_87034 | JGI IMG/M metagenome (GOLD analysis project Ga0105104, IMG submission 87034) | Freshwater sediment microbial communities from Prairie Pothole Lake near Jamestown, North Dakota, USA - PPLs Lake P7 Core (6) Depth... | ecosystem: Environmental > Aquatic > Freshwater >... | reverse complement strand
GCTGAGATTATGGATGGCAAGGATCGTCTCGCCCTTGTAGGTCCTCTGAAACGCCGCGATGGCGTCGTTCTGAATATCGATCCACTCAAACTGTCCCCAGCCGAATGCCTGGTGCTGTTTTCGGACGGCGATCATGCGACGGATGATATTCAACCTCGAGTTCGGATCCGTGTCCTGCGATTTGACGTTGACCCGCGCAGGTCCGTAGGGTTCGTCGTCGATCACCGGTGCATACAGGGCGGACGCTTCGGAAAAGCCGGCAGCGGGTCCCGTTCCCCATTGCATCGGCGTGCGGACACCGTTCCGGTCCTCGAGCCAGATATTATCTCCCATCCCGATCTCATCCCCATAGTATAGGATCGGCGACCCGGGGAGCGTGAAGAGCAGGGAATACGCCAGTCGGATCTTGCGTTCATCGTTGTCGAGCAGCGGCGCCAGCCGGCGGCGGATCCCCAGGTTGAGGCGCATGCGCGGCTCCGGCGCGTAGTTCGCCCACATCCATTGACGCTCCGCCTCGGTGACCATTTCGAGGGTCAGTTCATCATGGTTGCGAAGGAAGATGCACCACTGACAATTTTCAGGGATGGGCGGCGTACGGCGCAGGATCGCGGTCATATCCTGCGCCTCCCCTTTTTTGATCGCCATATAGATGCGCGGCATGATCGGAAAGTGGAACCCCATCTGGAATTCATCGCCGTCCCCAAAGTAGGGACGGACATCCTCAGGCCACTGGTTTGCTTCACACAACAGGATGCGGCCGGGATAATTTTTATCTATGAAGGCGCGCAGCTTCTTGAGATAAACGTGCGTCTCAGGCAGGTTTTCACAGTTCGTGCCTTCGCGCTCGAACAGATAGGGCACCGCATCGGCGCGGAATCCGTCGATGCCCAGCTCGAGCCAGAAACTGGCAACCTTGAGCATCTCCTCCTGCACTCTGGGACTGTCATAGTTCAGATCGGGCTGGCTGGCGTAGAAACGATGCCAGTAGTATTGACCGGCCGTTTCATCCCAGGTCCAGTTGGAGGCTTCGGTATCCACAAAGATAATCCGCGCATCCTTGTACTTTTGGTCTGTGTCACTCCAGACGTAGTACTCGCGATAGGGAGAATTGCGGTCCGCCCGTGAAGCCTGGAACCAGGGATGCTGATCGGAGGTGTGATTCAGCACCAGGTCCATGATGATGCGGATGTCGCGCGCATGCGCGGCTTCGATCAGCGCCTTGAAATCTTCGAGCGTGCCGAAAGTCTCGGCAATGTTATAGAAATCGGCAATGTCATAGCCATCATCCCTCAGCGGCGAGGGATAGATCGGCATCAGCCAGATACAGTCCACCCCCAGGTCCTTCAGGTAATCCAGTTTGAGCGTGATCCCACGCAAATCTCCCTGTCCATCCCCGTTACTGTCGTAGAAAGCGCGTGGATAGACTTGATAGAAGACCGCATCCTTGTACCAGAGAGCTTGATTCATAAGATTGACTCTTGATTGCTCCTTGTATTCATTCATGCCCGCAGGCATGTGGAACTTCTCCGCCCTCATCGATCGAAGTGTTTCAGGCGGACGGATGGGCAGGGATTGTTTTGGGTTTGGGATTGCGCAATAACACTTCGAGGCAGATGCCGGTCAGGGCGCCGGCCATGATCCCTGTGCTGAAAATGCCAGGGAACAATGTGAAGCCTGTAATCCATCCAATTACGCTGAAGACAATCCACCAGCCGGCCCAATGCAGTTCCCGGCGCAGGAGCAGCCATTGTGCAACTCCGGTGGTCAAGCCGATGACCATCCCTTCCAACATGAACGCCTCAGGAATCATGTAAAGTGCGATCAGATACCCTGCGATCCAACCGAGGCTTGTGGATGGGATCCAGCGCCAGGGGCGGGAGACCCGCCCCTGTAAGACCAGCCATTGAAAGATCCCGATGGAAACTCCCGCAATGACCAAGGCCAACTGCGGGAGGATCAAACGACCCAGGAGCCAGCCCCATGTCGTAGCCATGATCCAAAAGAACCACAGGACTGAGTCGAAGGAAAGGATTCGTTTGATCACAACCCGGTATTAGCCTTTTATGGAACCAGCCATCATGCCGCGCACGAAGTAGCGCTGCAGGGAGAAGAACACGACCAATGGGATGAGCATGCTAACGAAGGCACCGGCAGTGAGCAAGTGCCAGTCCTGGCCGCGGTCGCCGACGATGGAGGCCAGTTTCATGGTCACCACGCGTACGTTCGGGTCGGGTCCCAGGATGATCAATGCCACCAGGTAGTCGTTCCAGACCCACAGGAACTGGAAGATCGCGAAGGAAGCCAGCGCCGGGACGGACAAGGGCAGGATCAGCTTTGTAAAGATCGTGAAATGCGAGGCGCCGTCGATGAACGCGGCTTCCAGGGTTTCGCGCGGGAGTGTGCTAATGTAATTGAACAGCAAATAGGTGGCTAAGGGTATGCCGAAGCCGGTATGCGCCATCCAGATCCCCAGGAATGTTCCGTTGAGATCCAGGCCAGCAAAGTCTCGCAGCACGGGGACAAGGGCGATCTGCAGCGGCACGACTAGCAGCGCCACAACCAGGATAAACCAGAAGCGTCGGCCCGGAAAATTCATCCAGGCAAAGCCGTAGGCTGCGAAGGCGGCGATCAGGATGGGGATGATCGTGGAGGGGATGGATACTGTCAGGCTGTTGAGCAGAGCGCCGGAAAAATCGTCGCCGCGCACGTTTTGCACGGTCCCATCGGCGTGCGTAATCCGGATGTTCTTGCCCTGGATGACCTGCTGATAGTTATCGAGAGTCAAAGCGGCTGATGTTACCCACGCCTTTTTTTGGATCTCGATCTTGCCGATGCGCCGGTTGCCGATCCAGACCAAACGTGTGTCCCCATCTTCCACGCCGGCACGCATTTCTTCGAATGTGGCTGTAACCCCTTCCAGAGTCATCGGACCGTTCGCATCCAATCCAATTTCACGCGGATTGATCGTCTTCGTCATGACCCAGCCGCGGTGGGGCAGTACATTCCACCATGGGGTCGTCTGGATATCAAAGCGCTGGCGGAACGAAGAGACAAAGATACCGAGCACAGGGACCAGCCAGCAAAGGACGATGACAAGCAGGATGCCGTTGACCAGAAGGCTTCTTGTGAGTTTTTGACCGCTAGCGCTTTTCATCGGAATGTCTCCTGTTGCCTGAGCTGGCGCAGGTTATAGATCATGACCGGGATCACGGCAACGAGCAGGACAATGGCGATGGCTGAGCCATAGCCGGAATTACGGTTGATGAAGGATTGCCGGTAGAACTGTGTGGCGATCACATCTGTGCCGAACTGCCCGCCGGTCATCACCCAGACCACATCAAAAACCTTCAGGGTGAAGATAATGATCGTCGTGGTGACCGTGATGATCGTCCCTAAAATATACGGGATCATGATCCGGAAAAAGACCTGGATCTCGGTCGCGCCATCCACGCGGGAAGCCTCGATGATCTCCTCCGGAATACCTTTGATCGCGGCGGAGAACAGCACCATGGCATACCCGGTTTGCAGCCAAACGACAATAATGACCAGGAAAAGGTTGTTCCAGGGAGCAATGGCTGTGTAGTTCGTCCAGCCGTGCGGCTGACCGCCGAACGCGACGACAACCGCATTCAACAAACCGATCTGCTGGGTACTGGCTGGGCTGACCTCATACATAAAGTTCCAGATCACACCGGCGCCCACGAAAGAGATGGCCATCGGCATGAAGATCAGGGATTTTGCCACGCGCTCGAACTTGCTGCGATCTGCCAGCACAGCGACCAGCAACCCGGCGATGACGGTGAGGGGTGTGGCGATCCCGATCCAGAAGAGGATATTGTTGCGGAGCGCGCTGAGCATCAGGCGGTCGGTAAAGACCGCCACGTAGTTGGAGAAACCCACGTACTGGGCTGCCAGTGCCGTGAAGTATTCACTTGGATTTGTGAATACCATCGTGACCGGCAAAGCCGGCGGTCCATTCCGGCCGAACAGGCTGATGTAAAACGTGCGCAGCGCCGGGAGTGCCAGGAACCAGATCAACATGGCGACCGCCGGTCCCACAAAAACAAACGGCTGGAGGCGTGCCGTCCAGTCGGGGGAAAGTGCTTCGACCAGTTTGTTGAAAAGGTAGTAGAGGATCGCGACTCCACCTACACCCCAAACAATGGCGACTACGGCGATGACTACTTTTGGCGCATTGCCCGCGCGCAGGAAGAGAAAACCCTGATACAAAAAAAAGAAAGCGATCACTGGGATCAAAATGGCTAAGCCAATTCGTAGAATCCAGGCGATCGCTCTTTTGGCCGGACTTGGTTTATTTTCCATGGTTTGACCGATTGTTGCCAAGGGAGGCTCCTTTCTCATCCTTATGCGGGGCGAGTAGAAATATATGAGAAGGCTGCCAGCCCTCATGGACTGGCAGCCCACTTCAATCAAACACTAACTTATCTCGGCCAGGAGGCGTCGATTTCTGACAATACGGTATCAAGGTCAGCAGCACCGGATGCCCAGTCGGTCATGCCTTTCCAGAAGGAACCGGCACCGACTTCGCCCGGCATCAGGTCTGAGCCGTCGAAGCGGAAGCTGGTTGCTGTCCCGAAGAGTTCAGCCAGGCTGACTTCCAGCGGGATGCTGTACATTTCAGGTGTGGAGGACTTCTGTGCGGCGAAGGCTCCACCTTCATTCAGGAAGCCGGAGACGGACATCGGCAGGGTGAAGTACTCGATCAAAGCGCGTACTTCGGGCCGGTCGTTGAACATGACGTACATGTCGCCAGCGCCCAGGAGGGGTCGGCCGTACTGCTCGTCGATCGGCGGGAGGTAGAAAGCGGCGTAGTCAACATCTGCTTCGGATCCTTCGGGGAAGAAGCCGGTGATGAAGTTCGCCTGGCGGTGCAGCCAGCAGTTGGGTGGATCGGTGAACAAGCCAGCCGGAGAATCACCAAAGAAGGTAGTAACGATGGCATCCTGTCCGCCATACACATAGCCTTCCTTGAGCCAGATATTGCCGATAATGTCCATTGCGTTCCTCACCTCAGGTGAGTCGAATGGCAGTTCGCCTGCAACCCAGGCATCGTAGTTCTCGAGCGTGGTGGTGCGCAGCATGACATCTTCCACCCAGTCCGTGGCGGGCCAGCCGGTGGCGGCCTGTGATTCAATGCCGATGCACCAGGGGGTATCGCCATCCGCCACGATCTGGTCGGAGAGGGCGAGCATTTCGTCCCAGGTTTCCGGGACTTCATAGCCGGCAGCCTCGAAGTCATCCTTCGGGTACCAGACGAGGCTTTTGGCGCTGTAGCGGTTGAAGACACCCGCAGTGATGGGGCCATCGGGGCTTTCCATGGTGGCTAATTCCAGCCAGCTGGGGATGTAGGTCTCGTTCAGATACTCTTCCGAGAGGAACTCACCGACATTGATGAGCTTGCCCTGCTCGGCAAAGCGGCGGACCAGGCTCGGCTGCGGGAAGTCGGCAACATCGGGGGCTTCGCCAGCATCGACGGCGATCGAGATGCGAGCTTCGAACTCTTTGTTGCCAACATAGTTGACGGTAATGCCGGTGGCTTCTTCAAAAGCAGCCCAACCGCATTTCATCTTGCGATCATCAGGGTCGGTCTGCGTGCCATCCACGACCACAGTGGTTCCGGAGTATTCACCCGCCAGGGCTTTCTCGAGGAAGCCGCCGGGAGGAGCAACGATCTCTCCGAAATCATACCCTTCGGCGCATTCTGCAATGGGGGCTTCTGTTGCGGCTTCGGTGGGAGCCTCGGTCATCGGGGCTTCGGTTGCGGCTTCGGTCGGAGCCTCGGTCATCGGGGCTTCGGTCGGAGCGGGCGCGGGTGTGGTTGCCGGCGCGCAGGCCGCCAGGATCATGGTGACCAGCACAAGCACGCCCAAAATCTTGCTAATCTTAGACATTTACTCTTCTCCTAATTCGATTAATAGGTTTGAACTTAAATTGACAGCTTACAGGGCATTTTGAAAATTCAATTTGCGAGTGCGACCACCTCCTTTGCAGATGCCAGCAAGCTGTGCATCCGGAAAATCAAACGATCAGTTGGGTAGCATATTCTCAAAGCTTGACTTGCGCACGATCAGCTCTGATTTTAGAAAGACATTTTCCTGGTCGAGCGTATCACCCTGGATTAAGCGAATCAAACGTTCTCCGCCGGCCCAGCCCAAACCAAAGGCAGGCAGACGAATTGTTGTCAGGGGAGGATCATAATATTCTGCAAGAGGGATATCATCAAAGCCTATCACGGCGATATCTTTGGGAATGCGTAAGCCGGCTTGCTTGATGGCAAGGATCGCGCCCATCGCAACCACATCGCTTGCGACGAAGACAGCCGTCACGCGCGGAGTCCGCTGAAGCAGGGCTTGCATGGCTTCAAAGCCACTGGCGGGTGTGTAATTGCCCTCTTTGATGAGTGCCTTATTGATCGGCAGTTTTGACTTTTTCAGGGCCTGCAAATATCCATCACGGCGTTGTTGTGCTGAAGTGTACTCCAGCGGAGCGTTCGTAATTATACCAATACGCCGGTGTCCGCGCTCGATCAAATGATTAACGGCCAGCTCCGCGCCGGCCGCGGCATCGACATCCACAAAGGGGATGTCCGTTTCGGGCAGCTGGCCCATCAACAGGATGGGAACATGCTGCCGATGTAAATTCATCAGAGCGGTATCGTTCTGGCGGGGACCCGATAACAAAATACCATCCACATGATTTTCTGTGATCAAGCGTGCATAGCCTCCAGCGTCACCCGGGTCAACCGGTTTCAACAACACGTGAAACCCCTGTTGAATCGCTGCGTGCTCCACGCCCAGAATGACCTGTAAAAGAAAGGCATCGGTGAAAATCTGTTCCGGAGATTGACACAGGACAAGTCCAATCGTATATGATTTTCCGCTGACAAGTTTCTTGCCGGCGATATTGGGGGAATAGTTAAGTTTTTTTGCGGCGTTCAGCACGCGTTTCCGGGTGGCGGCACTGATGCTGACGCCGGGAACATTGTTCAAAATGAACGAAACGGTTGTTCGTGAAACCTGTGCAAGCTTGGCAACATCCCTGCTGGTGGTTCGTTTGGCTGGTCTCATAGGCATTTTTACTAACACGTGTTACCGTTTCAGTATAAGGATTTTGCCTGGGCTTGTCAAGTAGCAGGTTCCTCGCGGCTGGAGATGACCAATCCGAGCCCGATCAATAAACCGCCAAGCAGGAACAGCGGAGTGATCCGTTCGCCCAGGAAGAGCCATCCTAAAAGGGTGCCAACGACCGGCTGCGCGAAGAACGTCAGCGACGCCAGGTTCGCATCTACGAGGGCGAAGGCGTTGTTCCAGAGGACCATTGCCAGCGCAGTGGAGATGATCCCCAGGAAAAGCACGCCTGCGACGACCCCGAGGCTGATCTCTCCGACCCCGCTTGTTTGCAACTCCCAGGCGCCCGCAGGCATGACAACCGGCAGTCCACCCAGGAACGCGATCAGGCTGAAGGGGAGCACATCCAGATTTTGAGTCGCCATTCGCACCAGCACCGAGTAGAGTGCCCACGTTACTGCCGCGCCGATCAGAAAGACATTTCCCAAAAACAGGTCAGGATTCAATTGTGCGGAGCGCGGGTCGATCACCGCGATCACGCCCAGCGTTGCGAGAAAAAGGGCAACCAATCTTAATGGTGTGATTTTTTCTTTGAGCAATAACCATGCGAAGATCAATACGAACGCCGGGGTCGCCGAAGTCACCAGCGAGCCGTTCGCGGCAGTAGATAGCTTGGTTCCCAGAAACTGCAGGCTGAGTGAAATTCCATATCCCACCAGGCCCACGCCGAGGACCTGCAGGAGTTGTTTATGGGGAATTTTCGGGAAGCCGCGTACCCATAAAACAATGACAAGCGTGAGCGCGCCCAGGATCAATCGCAGAGACACCAGCGAAAATGGCGGGATGATCTCCAGTACAACCTTGCTGACCACATACATCCCGCCCCAAATGGAAGCCGCGCCGAGACCACAAAGAATACCCACAAGGGTTTTGTTCATTGGACGGGGATTATAACTTTGAAATTGGGTGAGTGGGTTTTAGCCACAGAGACACGGAGAGCGCAGAGAGTTTCTTTCCCCGCATTCCTCTTACCAATCCATACTCTGCCTGATCTTCTTGATTTCCGCCCTGCGCTTTTTCTCCTTGATCCTCTTCTCTTTGGCAGCCTGAGTCGGTTTTGTTTTCCTGCGTGCTTTTGGCTTCACGAGTGACTGTCGCACCAGTTCAACAAACCGCTGGAGGGCATCTGCGCGGTTCTGTTCCTGGGTGCGGAACCGTTTGGCTTCGATCAACAGGATACCCTCACTGGTGAGGCGTTTGCCAGCCAGGTGCTTCAGGCGCTCTTTGACCTCGTCCGGCAGGGAGGCGGCGCGCACATCGAAACGCAGTTGCACGGCGGTTGCCACCTTGTTGACATTTTGCCCGCCGGGCCCCGAGGCGCGTATGAAGTCGATCTGCAGCTCGCGTTCGTCAATTTGAAGTGCAGGAGTGATTTCGAGCATGCTGCAAGTATACCCTTGCGAAAGCATGTTCCAAGACGTAGTCGAGGGAGTGAGTGGCTAATTGTGTGGGCTTGCCCAACACCTTCACCACGGAGTGCACGGAAACCGCGGAGAAAACCTTTTAAAAACCTCTGTGAACTTCGCGAAGCATACTCGAAGAGTGCCGTGTTCTCCGTGGTGAAAAAATGCGTAGCCCATTCTTTTCGCCACTCCCCGAGGGATCAAAATCTTTGCGAGGATTAAAAAAATACCCCTCTCTGAAAGGAGAGGGGCGGGGGAGTCCAAGTGAGCAGGACTAAAACATCAGGGCGTTGATCTTGTCGATCATCTCGGGAGCAGGCCGCAGCTCCGCTTCGGCAAGGCGGTTGAGCGGGGTATCCACCAGATTGGATAGTTCGGTCAATGACGGTTTGTCGGTCTCGATGTAGATCAAGCCGGTGGCGAGCCAGTTGTTTGCCTGGGCTTCTGCGAGGACGCGGATGGCTTCGAAGCGATCGGTAGGGTTGTAATCCTTTTCAAGATTTTTCAGCACAATGACCGAGCCATCATGCATGGCCACTTCACGGACTTCGCCTTCCGCCATCTCTTTTTCCAGAATGATCTCACTTCGGGGTGCAATATAGCTGATGTCATGCAGGGGCTCTTCGTGATCCTTGCCCCAGCTGTAGGAATGGTAGGCATTGTCCTGGTTGTTGAAGGTGACACACGGGCTGATGATATCCAGCACGGCGATGCCTTTGTGTGCCATGGCAGCCTTGATCAGTTCCTTGACCTGCTTGGGATTGCCGGCGAATGAGCGCGCGATGAACGTTGCGTTCGAGACGAGCGCTTCCATGCAGATATCCACAGGCATGTACTGGTTGGCACCCTGGTGCTTGAGGGAAAGACCTTTCTCGGCCGTCGCGGAGAACTGGCCTTTCGTGAGTCCATAGACGCCATTATTCTCAACGATATAGACCATGTTCACATTGCGCCGGACGATGTGTTTGAACTGGCCCATGCCGATACTGGCGGTGTCGCCATCGCCGGATACGCCGAGGCCCTTGAGGGTTTGATCCCCAAAGAGCGCACCCGTCGCAATGGATGGCATGCGTCCGTGCAGACTGTTGAAGCCGAACGAGCGGTTCAAAAAGTAGGTCGGGCTTTTGCTCGAGCAGCCGATGCCGCTGAACTTGATGACGTGTTCAGGCACCACGTTCAGTTCATACATCGCGCTGACGATCTGGTTCGAGATCGAGTTATGTCCGCAGCCCTGGCAGAGAGTGCTGGGGTTGCCGCGGTAATCGTTCTTAACAAGGCCGGCAAGGTTCGTATTTGCAGGGGTGCCAGCCATGGGGAGTGGTTGGGTCATAAGGGTTTGCTCCTTTTGCTCGTTTACTTCTTACCGGAGATCTTCCTGAGAGGCTTCATCGTTTTCATTTTTGAATCGGATATCTTCTTTGCCGCGGTCTTCTCGGACGGGGTTCGGACTGCCGAGGGAGTGGCTTTGGATTTCGTCCTGCCATTTGATTTTGCGGGCGTTGTGTACTTTGCCAGGATGCCTTCACGTATCCACCTGGCGGAGGCCGGCATACCGTCTCCATATGCCACCGACCTGAAGTTCGGGGCTTTTTCGGGATATTCAATGCTCAGGATCTGGTTCATCTGTCCGTCGCGGTTCATTTCGACAACGAAGACCTGATCGTATTTGTTGATGAAATCAGTCACTTCCTGGGTGAACGGCAGGGCGCGCACCCGCAGGAAATCGGCCGGGATGCCGTGCTGTGTGTCCAGCTGGTGGACGGCTTCCAGGATGGCTTCCTCTGTGGAGCCAAATCCAAGGATGCCGACCGTTGCACCTGGCTTGGCATATAGAACGGGTGCAGGCACGTACTTGCGCGCGGTTTCGTATTTCTTCTTGAGGCGGTCCATGTTCTTCACCCACATCGCTGAATCTTCCGTATAGCGGGCATTCTCGTCGTGACCGGTGCCGCGCGTAAAGTAGGAGCTCAGGGGGTGCTGGTTGCCGGGAACGGTGCGATAAGGAATGCCATCGCCGTCCTTATCGAGATAACGGCCCCAGTTGCCTTTCAGTTCTTCCAGGTCCTTTTCCCAGAGGACTTTGCCGCGCTGCATGGGCGTGCTCGGATATTCGAACGGCTTGCTCATCCACTGGTTCATGCCCATATCGAGATCGCTCAATACGAAGACCGGGGTTTGCAATTGTTCGGCGACATCGAATGCACGCCAGCCGAATTCAAAACATTCATCCACGCCGCCGGGCAATAAAATGACCGAATGTGAATCGCCGTGACCGATGAAATTAACAAAGCTCAGGTCGCCCTGGGAGGTACGGGTGGGCAGACCGGTGCTGGGTCCGATGCGCTGCACATCCCAGACAACGACCGGGACTTCGGCGTAGTATGCCAGGCCCGCGAACTCCGTCATCAGGCTCAAGCCGGGACCCGAGGTGGACGTCATGGAGCGCAGTCCGCTCCAGCCGGCGCCGATCGCCATACCGATCGCAGCCAGTTCATCCTCCGCCTGCACGACGGCATAAGTATGCTTGCCATCCTCGCGCGGACGCAGGGTGGGCAGGTAATCATTCAACGCCTCCGCCAGAGAGGAGGCGGGCGTGATCGGATACCAGGCGGCAAATTGCAGTCCGCCAAAGATGGAGCCGAGCGCGCCAGCTGTGTTCCCGTCCGCCATGATCAAGCCATCGGTCTTGTTCATCGCCTCAAGATAGAAGGGGTCCTTCTTTTCAAGATTCGCCTTTGCCCATTCTGCCCCGGCCCGAACGGTGTTGAGGTTCATATCAATGGGTTTTTGTTTCCCTTTGAAATGGAACTCAAGTGCCGCACGGATCTTTTCAATGTCGAGGCCGATCATCTGTGCGAGCGCACCGACGTAGACCATGTTGCCGACCAGGTCGCGGAAATCGCTCGGGACATTCGGGTCGCTGCGCACGATCTGTTTGACGGGCAGCGGATAAACGGCAATATCCGCCCGCGTGATGGGCTGCTTGATGTCGTCGGCGTAGTAAAAAGCCCCCCCGGGCGCAACCGACGCCAGGTCCCGTGCGAACGAATCAGGGTTCATCGCGATCACGATCTCCTGCTCTTCGCGGCGCGCAGTAAAACCATCCTTGTTGGCGCGGATCGTATACCAGGTGGGCAGCCCCTGAATGTTGGAAGGGAAGAGGTTCTTGCCCGACACCGGGATGCCCATCTTGAAGATGGCGCGCAGGATGGTGTTGTTGGCGGTGGAACTGCCTGAGCCGTTCTTTGTGCCAACGGTAATCGAAAAATCGTTTACTACTTTATCCATGAGACTCCTCATTGTGATGATGAAATCAATTGGTAGATCAGGTCCGAATGTTCGGAAAGTGCCTTGTAGCCTGCTTCGATGTCATTTTCGCAAATGGAATCAACCATCTTCTGATGATACTGCCAGACTCCGGTAAGATAGTTGTAGTCCGTGAAGAAGTTCAAGCCGACAGTCTCGTAGGCGTCCCAATATGCGTATAGCAAGCCTGAGACAAATGGGTTGTTCAGGCGGTTGTAAATCGTAAGGTGCAATTCACGATGTTCAGGGTGGGGGATCTCTATGGGAGAACCTTTCAGCTTTTCCCAGGCAGAGTCGACCAGGTATTTCAGTTTCACACGATCTTCATCGGTGAGTAACTTCACTGCCTCGTGCCAGTATGCCATTTCCACGTGACGGCGCAGATCGGCGAACGCCAGGAAGTGATCCTTGTCCAGGGCGAGGGCATAATCGAGACTCTTCATGACCGCCGGCGTGAACGTGTAGGGCTTACGCCTCATCCCGGTCCCGGGCTTGACTTCCACCAGACCGAGCGCGCGTGCCACCTCCAACTGTTCCCGCAGGGCTGCAACGCCAATACCCAGCTCGCGGCTGAGCTCGTTCAGCGTGGGAAGCCTGCTTTCCGCCTCCTCGTGCGCAGCCAGATAGCGGAGAAATTCGGAAATTTCGGGGGAAATTCGCTCTCTAAGCATAATAATTCCGATTAATCATATTAATAGGAGTATATAAGCTTTTATCGTACAAGTCAAGGCATAATAGTCATGTTTACGATATGTTGAGTGTCAGGCTTTACAGGCAGGGTCTTTTCAAAGTCAAAAGTGAGTCCGCGAACCCCGGCACTTACACCCGGGGCAAGTGTTTACGCTAATCATCGCGAATTGTTTATGGATTAGTGTAAATTTGGTGCAGTGCGGTGCAAGTGTTAGCGGACAAAAAGATGTTTACCGGAACTTTGATAGAGCCCTTGGTTGCGCAATCTCTATTGAAATTGCCTTCCCCAGGTTGTACAATACTCTCAGACATCCCGGCAGTCAAACACGGAGGAAAGATGGCGACTCGAAGCTCCAATCCAGGAAAGCCGATCGTGGAAAAGGAAGTCCGTTTTGCAGTAGTGATGTATGGCGGCGTCTCGCTGGCGATCTACATCAACGGCGTGGCACAGGAACTGTACAAGATGGTGCGTGCCACCGCCCGGGGGCGCAATGATGACGGCTCACTCGGTGATTATTTTATTCCGAAGCCTGAGAGCACCGAAGCGGTCTATCGAATGCTGGGCGAACAGTTGCGCTCTCGTTTCGTCATCGACATCCTCTCCGGCACGTCGGCTGGCGGGATCAATGCCGTCTTCCTTGCCAAGGCACTCGCGAACAACCAGCCCATGGCGCAGTTGGAAAAGCTGTGGGTCGAAGAGGGCGATATCGAGCTTTTGATCAACGACAAAACCTCGGTTGCCGATCTATCGGGCTTGCCGATGAGCTCTACGCCGACCTCACTGCTGAACAGCCAGCGCATGCATTACCGGCTGCTGGAAGCCTTCGACGGGATGGATCGCTCTGCTCCAAAAACAAAGGATGAGCCCTCTCCGTTCGTGGATGAACTGGACTTATATGTGACCGCCACGGATATTCGCGGCCTCTGGCTGCCGGTGCCGCTGGCAGATACGGATGCGCACGAATACCGCTATCGCACCGTCTTCCGTTTCTATCATTCGACGCTGGAAACAAAGGAAGACTGGTCACAGGACTTCCTGAAAGAAAGCAATCCCTTCCTGGCGTTTGCGGCGCGTGCCACGTCCTCATTCCCGGGTGCCTTCGAGCCGATCAAGCTGGAGGATGTGGGCATTGTTTTGAATGCCGGGAGTTTCGTGCAGAACTATCCCTACACCGAGCTGCGCAAAAGCTGGCAGCGTTTCCACAAAGACTATAACCGCCAGCCCGACAGCATCGACCTGCACTCCTTCGGCGATGGCGGCTACCTGGATAATAAGCCGTTCAGTTACATCACGGAGACCCTGCGCCGCCGCCGCGCCGATACCCCGGTCGATCGCAGATTGTTTTACATCGAGCCTGCCCCCGAACATCAGCGCCAGAATACTGCCTCGAATGGAGACCGGCCCGATGCGGTGGAGAATGTCGCCGCGGCGCTGCTCAGCCTGCCGCGCTATGAAACCATCCGTGATGACCTCCTGCAGCTCAAGTCGCGCAACGATCTGATCGAGCGGACCAACAGTATCCTGCGTCAGATCGAGCGGACGCGCGGCAGTGTTGGCAGGCTCAAGGTCTGGGGCGCACGCGGCTCCGACTGGTCGAGCAAGTACCTGGATGAGATCATTTCCGACTACGGTACGGGCTATGCAGCCTATCACCAGCTGCGCGTGGCGGATACCCTGGATGAATTTGCGATCGCGGTCGCCCGCAATATTGGCATGGAGGAGGAAGGCCGGACCTTTAATCAGCTGCGCCAGCTCTTCGAGGAATGGAGACGCAGGAAGTATTCCTCGAACTCAAAGGATACCCGTCACTCGGAGAATGACCTGCTGTTCCGCCTGGACCTGAACTGGCGCGTACGCCGCCTGCATTTCCTCACCCGCCTGATCGACGATATTTTGCTCGGCTTGAGAAACTTCCATTCCGCGGCAGCGATGGACCTGCCGCTCGAAGAGCGGGAGCAAAAGGAATACGCGGAAGAGATCGTAAAGAAGAGCGGCGTCACCTGGGAGATCCCGGATGAAGCAGCCAGGAACCAATACTTCGAAGCGCTGTCCACCCTCAAACGCCAGCTCAACAATGCCTATATGGAGTTGCGGGTCAGGGGCCGCAAGCTGCGGGCTCGCAACCTTGCGGCACGCGATGTCAATAGCATCGACGAGGCGGAACTGAAGACCCACGCGCAAACGATCCAGCCGTTGCGCGCAGTAAGAGATCGGTTGGAAGAAACCTTGCAGGACGAGAAAAGACTGGCAGAGGCGTGCCAGGAGATCGAGGCGTTGTCTGTGAATCTATCCTCCCGGCCGGAGCAGGGTGAAAAAGCCACAGGCTATCTCTGCCAGACCATGCGTGTCGTTTCGCAGATGTGCATCGTGGCATTGTCCCGCAAGTCTTTACCGGGTGTCTCTGAAGCCACTTTGAAAGACGTTCAGGACTGCCTGCGTTTCTACTATGAACATTTCGAATACTTCGACATGCTGACATTCCCGATCACATATGCCACGCCCATCGGCGAATCGGATGTCGTGGATGTGTACCGCATCAGCCCGGAGGATGCAAAGGGTTTGTTCAGCACGCAAAAGAGCAGCCGGCCGAAACTGGCTGGGACCCGCTTGGGGAACTTCGGCGCCTTCTTCAAAAAGGAATGGCGCGAGAACGACATCCTGTGGGGCCGGCTGGATGGCGCCGAACGGATCATTTCCACGCTTCTGCCGGATTCCGACAAAAGAACGGAGCTGCTGCTGAGAGCCTGGCTGACCATCCTCAAAGAGAATCTTGATTCTGCCAACCTCAAGGATCTGCGTGAGCGCCTGGGAAGCGCGTGGGAGGCGTTTGAAAAGACAGAAGATCCTTCCGGAGAGCAGATGGCAAAACTGCTGGAAGGACTGCGGACGTTCTTCGAGCGCCACTATATGCTGGATCTGGAGTTTTCGCCGCAGACCACACTGAATGCACTGGGGCGCTCCATCAATGTGATGGGAAGTTTATTGGATGGCTTGGGACAAAGGCATCAGGGCGCGCAGGCGCCGGCCTTTTGGCTGACCCGCCTCGGAAAGATCTTCATGGGTGTCATGCAGGTCGCCATCCCCGGCAGCCTGCCCGGGCTGTTCTTTCAGCACTGGATCAAAGTCACTTACGTATTTGAACTGTTTTTGATCGTGGTGGGTGCACTGCTGGGATTCAACAACACCGTCATGCGCTTCGGCATCTTTGCGCTGCTGTTCACCCTGAGCATGGACCTGGCTGTACGCCTGGTTGGGAATTACATCACGGGTGAAACACGTCTCATGGCGGTGGTGCGCGGCGCGGCAAAGATCATCGTGGCGCTTGCCCTCCTGGCTTTGGTCGCGCTGATCTATCTGGGACTGGTCTATCTGGGTATCGCGGAACTGCCGATTCTGGGCACCTGATCACATATCAAATCTTTATGGGAATGGCAATGTGATCACAATTGTAGGAATGGGTAGTAGTGGAGTTCTGTAGGGATTCTCAACAGCGATTGTGAATCTGATCTATCTGTAGAGAACGGTGATTTTAGTGACATGGAATAGGATGACCTTGCGGATTTAGGCAGGGGGTAGCTTGGACGGGCAGTGGAGGCGGATCGGTTGGCTGGACAGGTGTTGGAGGTGGATCAGTTGGTGGAATAAGCGTTGGAGGTGGATCGGTCGGCTGGGCGGGTGGTGCGGATGTATTGGTTGGTTGAATCGGAGGAATGGGCGTGTGTGTGGCAGCGAATACAGTGGAGGAGGCTATGGAAGGGAATGCCGTGTTGGAACGTGGGACTGCTGTGCGCGGGGTCGCAGTGCTGATAAAGTAGCGAAATGGAGTAGGGGAAAGCGTACTGGTAGGAGTGGACGTGAATGTGGGGGTAATTGTGGGTGTTTTTGAGGCTGTTGGCGTAGGACCGGTAGCCGTAGGGAAAGGTCCCATCAGGGCTCCGGCAGTCAGTGCAATGGCTGTCCTGGTGCTACTCGCGTTGCGCGGTGCATCAACATTATCGTTTGGAGCTCTAAAAACGATCCAGGACACAATCAATAAACCAATAAACAGACCTATGCCTTTCAACGCCTGCAAATAGAATCGATTTTCCTTTAAATTTAAATTCATTTTATTATTCTTCTCTCTTCTCTTATCCCTTGTTGGCAAGGGCAGCGGAAATGGTAGCAGCGTTAGTGTCTTATCTGAATTAACGATGGCGGTCAATGGAAGATACAGGGATGACGTCACATTTCTATGTATTGTAGTCAAACATCCAGGTTCCCCGGCTGGCATCGTACAGGAAATCATAATCACTGATTTGATTCGGTATGACACGCCCATCCTTCATGTGGAATGTCATGTTTACGCGGATCCATGCATTCGTGCCATTGTTTTCGATTACCTCTACCGAATTAACATCAACCCGCTCCACAGAATTCCACCAGCCTACATAGTCTTCAAAGAATCCGGAACCCACATTGGCTTTGTAACTTGCGGTCAAGTAGTTGTCCCAAAGGTTTTGGTAGTCCCGTTCTCTCCCCACTCTTGCGAAATACCAGCGCGTAAATTCGGCAGGATCTTGAATACCCGTTACGGGTACTTGAGGCATCAAAGGAGGGGCTTTTGTGGGCTGGTGAGGGAAGCCCTCCCTGCCGACGGGCGGAGCCTGGGCAATTACTGTCTGGGCTGGCAAGGGAGTTGCGGAGGGTGCCATTAATGAGGGCGCGAGGGAGGGGAGCGGTGTGCCAATCTGTGGCAATAATGATGTATTGGTTGGAGATGGCACAAACGGGAGTGTTGGCGTTGAGCCGTCCACACCGGTTTCAGGTATAAACGTTGAAATGTTGAAGGGGGGTGGGGTATCCGTAGCAAACAATCCAAGAAGATGTCCCTCGGTTAACGCAATCGCTGTCCTGGTGCTATTGGCATTTTGTACCTCCGCTTCACTCGCCGGACCACCGGAAGCGTTCCAAAGTGCAAACAGCAGTACCACAAACAGGCCCGCGGCTCCCAATGCCTGTAAATAGAATCGATTTCCATTTGAATTCACTTTCGTCGCTTTCCTTTCTTATGTCTTATGCCGCGCAGGCAGCCGAAATGGCTCCCACGCAGGCGGCTTTCTTAGTTTGTTTAACGATGATAGTCAGGCCGGGGATACAGGAATCATGTCACAATTTCCATTGAACCTCGATGGCCGGGTAGGGAGGTGGCGGCGATCCTCTGATCGACATAAAAGCAGCTCCCAAATTCCACGAAGATCTGGAAATAAGGGAGCTGCTTTTATTGGACAGGATAAAACGATCAGGGCACGGTAGGCGGGTCCGTGGGCGGAGGTAGTTCGACGGGCGGATCGGTTGGTGGAGGTGGATCAACCGGCGGATCAGTGGGTGGAGGCGGCTCAGTGGGCGGATCGGTCGGCGGAGGCGGATTGGTGGGCGGAGGCGGATCGGTCGGCGGAGGCGGATTGGTCGGCGGTGGCGGATCAGTGTTTGTCGGCGGAGGCGTCGGAGTCTTGGGCCGAGGCGTTGGCGTCCTGGTCGGTGGGCGGGTGGGTGTCCGGCTTGGTCTGGGAGTAACGGTTGGCGCCGGCAGAGTCTTGGTAGGCTGTAGCGTGCTTGTTGCCGGCGGAGCCGATGTTTTGGTGGCAGGCACAGGCGTACGCGTAGATGGAGGGGTCAGGTAAATGACGTAACTGGGCAGGTTGAAGGAACTGGAGTCGTTTGAGCCCCTGGGTGTGAAAGTCGGTATGCGGGTCCGGGTGCTGGTTGGCTGCACAGTGGCTGACGGAGTGATCGTGGGTGTTGCTGAAATGAGCGGCGTGGCTGTGGCAGTGGCGGTAGGTGTCCTGGTAGGCAGTGTCGAAGTGGGGAATGGTTCCAGGAGTGCGTTTGCCGTCCCGACCAGTGCCGTTTTGGTGGCATCCACGTCTTTCTGTGAGCCTTCCCCCAATCCCTGCGCGCTGGTATTGCTGAAGATGAGTCTATACGCCACGAATACCAGGCCGACGCATAGCAGGATTTGCCCCAGGGCAAACCAACGAGTGCGATTTTCCTTTAAATTCACTGTTGCCGCTCTCCTTTATATCTGGTTTACAGAGGCTGTGAAGAGGGTGGCAGAGATATCCTCCGATGGGCTGAGAACCAGGCTGCAGCACGATCTCGCATCCTGGCTTAATCAAGACTAAAATTGTCCAAAAAGGTTACTAGTGAATTTGGGAAGGGAAATTAACGGAAAATGCTCAAGCAGCGAGCCGGCTTCTTTGGTCCCCCGTAACTCCCCCGGGGCAGGCAGCGCAGCTTGTCATCCCCCGATGATCGCGGTCACTCTAATTTTGCAGTGCTCTCCATCCGCGACTGGATCTCATCCAGCAGCCGTTGGATCTCATCCCTTTCGGTGATGGATGCCTGGAGGGATGCCTGGAACGTTGGCCTCTCCATCTCAGGCAGTGTTTCCACGAGATGTTCGTCGCGGGCG
>Ga0105104_10001263_pt1 | contig 19016 bp, 16 predicted proteins | sample PPLLaktember2015_3_FD_87034 | JGI IMG/M metagenome (GOLD analysis project Ga0105104, IMG submission 87034) | Freshwater sediment microbial communities from Prairie Pothole Lake near Jamestown, North Dakota, USA - PPLs Lake P7 Core (6) Depth... | ecosystem: Environmental > Aquatic > Freshwater >... | reverse complement strand
TCGTTGTTCTCCCCGCTTTTTCCCGCCCACACTTGAAATCCGCCCGCAACCGTAAACACGCGGAACGGCAAGGATTCTTCTTTTTTTACGTGTCCTGATTTTTTTGTTTTGATGCCGAATTTTTCAAGCTCTTCCTGATTTTCTTTTACAAAGAGATACAGGTCATCTTCCGTTACGACATCTTCTATCCGTAAAAGAAGTCGGGATGCTGAATTCTTTTTTTCGGCCAATTCAATTACGCGTTGACGCTGCTCTTCCGCAGCACGACGTGATTTGACGGCTTTCTCAAAGTAACGTTCTGCGTTCTTTGCCGGATTCAAATGCGTGTCAAGCTGTATTTCAACTAGATCATTGGACCTGTCGATAAAATTTTCCACCAGCGCCGTTGAATCGCCTTTTTTAATAAAATGCAGATGGCTTATTAAAAGCTTGCCGAACTTTTCGTACTGATCTGCCCGGTTTGAATTCTCTGCTTCAACCATGATTCTTTGCTGCGATCGTTCAATCCGGCTCAGCTCGCTTTTCAGTACTTTCATTATTTCCTCCTTCTCATGGAGGAAGGTTTTTTCATGACGTAATTGTGTACGAAACACATGGATTGCTTCCGAAACAGTTTCGTATTTCTGAAATTCAAATTCATTAAGATGCTGCAAAGGAATCAATGAAAAACGAACGGGCGATGTGTCGTCAGAATATACACGCGGCGACGGCGCAGCAAGAAGCTCTTCTTTCAATTGCCGTGCATCATTTAACAGCCGGGCAGTTTCATTTTCCGACAAACCGGCAGGCATTTGTTCTCCGTTTAAACCGGAACGGGCAAGCAATTCCCTGACAAGAACCGTACCAAATTGCGGTAATATGTGTTTCAACATCGTTGCGAGCGGCCCGTCTTTGTATGTTGCCGCGATTCCGTTATTCAGCGATTCCGGTATATCCGGATATTGAAACCGGGAAGACAATTCAAGTTTTGTATTTATAAGATCTGATTTTTTCAAAAACAGGCCGATTACCATACCGCTTGTGTCAACGAAAAGGACATTCGCATTAGGCCCGAATAATTGTACAATCAATTCACGCCTGTCTTCAAATTGAAAATGTATTTGCCTGTCTCCCTGATGTATTGAAATCTTTTTAATTATTGTTCCATGGACTTCGGGAAAAATATCCGCTGAGTTGCGGTGTGCGCGAATGAATTCTTTTCTTACATAAATATAGTTGTCCGCTGGCTCACATCCGGCGAGAATGACGGCTGAAGTCTCTCGAAACGAAAGAATTAATTCACCCCGGAATTGAGTAAAGATTTCGTCCACTATTCGTCCGGCGAATTCCTTATTCAATTCGGCTGCCAGGTGAAATAATGTGTAGTAATTGGTAATCATCAGTGCCTGCTATTTATCCACAAATCATACCTAAAATCAGTAAAATTGCAAGGAATTGCAATCCCGATGTGGATAACTCGTGAATATCGAAGTGCAAATGATGTGCAAAAGTAACCCTTGCCCTCCCATCGAATTTTCCGTACCTTTTGATATAAAATTCTTTTTCGAGGAGTTTCCGTGGTAGCAAGTATGACCGGCTTTGGCCGTGCCGAAGTCAGCAGGGACGGCATTAATATTAATGTAGAAGTGCGAAGTATCAACAGCCGCTATCTTGATCTAACGCTGCGGCTGCCGCGTAATTTTTCCCAGCGTGAAAAGGAATTAAAGGATATTGTCCGTAAATATTTAAATCGCGGTAATTTGAACATCACCGTCAAGATCGCGCATGATGCTAACGGCGCTATTCCTCTGAAAGTGAACAAAGCTGCGGCAAAGTCGTACTTTAAACTTCTCAATGATATCCGTAAATCCGTAAAGATCCGCGGGCAGGTAGGGCTCGAACACCTTTTGACTTTCTCCGAAGTTTTCGAACCGATCGAGGAAAAAGAAACCGACGAACTTGAGTGGAAACTTGTGGAAGAAACAGTAAGTCAGGCATTGGAAAATCTCAATGTCATGCGTGCTCAAGAAGGAAGCGAATTGGCAAAGGATCTTGAAAACCGCATTCACTGGATGGAAAATATTTTAAATGAAGTAGAGAAGCTTTCAAAGGAACGGATTCCGGACGAACGAAAGAACCTGCATGAACGTGTTGCGCAGTTGATAGAAGATAAGTTCGTTATAGACCAGAACAGGTTGGAACTGGAAATAGCATTAATAGCCGACAAGCTTGATATTACGGAAGAATGCGTCCGGTACAGGAGCCATAACAAGTTCTTCCTTGAAGCGCTTGAAAAGAATGAAGCCGCCGGCCGTAAATTGAATTTTCTCGTACAGGAAATGAGCCGCGAGGCAAATACAATCAGTTCCAAATCTAATGATGCAAACATTGCACATTTGATTATCGGATTGAAAGAAGAACTGGAAAAAATTCGAGAACAGCTGCAGAACATAGAGTAGCAATGAGCGATTTTATAAACAGTTAGCCGGGAAAAAAACCGGATTCGTCTACAACTCAATAATCAATGGCCAGAGGAAAGCTCATTGTTATATCGGCACCCAGCGGATGCGGGAAAACCACAATTGCAAAAGCGATTCTTTCAAAACATCCGGCAATGCTTTTTTCCGTGTCCGCAACGACACGGCCTGTACGCAGCGGTGAAGTAAACGGAAAAGATTACTTCTTTTTGTCAAGACGGGAATTTGAGGATCGAATTAAAGCCGGAGATTTGGTAGAGTGGGAAGAAATTTACGGAAATTATTACGGGACGTTGAAAAGCGAAATTCATAGAGCGCTTGATAACGGTTATTCAATGATATTTGATGTGGATGTGAAAGGTGCATTATCGATTCGGCGGAATTTTCCCGTAGATTCCGTTCTTATTTTTATCAAACCGCCGAGCATAGAAGTCCTGACGAACCGGCTGATGGACCGGAAAACAGAGAACCCGGAAACCCTCAAAAGGAGACTGGATCGTGTACCGATGGAATTGGATCAGGGTGTTCATTTTGATTTTCAAGTAGTTAACGATGATCTCGATAAAGCAATAACTGAAGTAGACGAGATCGTTCAAAAGAATTTATAAAACACATAACAATACTCATAGTGTAACGGAGGAAATCCAGTGGCAGTTAAACCAGTTGCGATGCATGAATTTTTAGAACAGACCGGCAATATTTACGAAGCAATTATCGTTGCCGCGAAACGAGCACGGCAAATTCACGATGATTTTAAAATCGAATTATCGCAGCAGCTCGAAACGCTCAAAGCGTTAAATGCAACACCGGAACCGGAAGATGACAGTGAAGTTACTGTTGCAAATCCTGATCAATTAAAAATCAGTCTGGAATTTGAGAAGCGCAGAAAGCCGACAGAACTTGCAATCGACGAGGTCCGGGAAAAGAAGATCCCTTACCGATACAAGGAACATATCGATTTCTTTACAAAGACTTCCGCCAAAGAGACAGCGGCCGAAGAATAACGGGATAAAAAATGCGCGGCAAGCATGTATTAATCGGAGTTACAGGCGGAATTGCAGCATATAAAGCGGGCTATCTTATCCGCGATCTTGTAAAGTCCGGAGCCGAAGTGAAGGTGATGATGACGGAAGCGGGAACGCGTTTCGTCACTCCTCTTACATTCTCCGTGCTTTCAAAAAATCCGGTTTATACCGACCTCTGGACAAACAATCAGACATCGAATCCTGATATCAGCACACAACATATCGATCTTGCTAACTGGGCAGATGTGCTGGTGATTGCACCAGCATCGGCAAATACGATAGCAAAGCTTGCCTACGGAATTTCAGATAACCTGCTTGCCGTTGTCGCTCTGGCAACAACTAGGCCTATAGTTCTTGCACCGACCATGGATGCAGAAATGTATCTGAATCCGGTTACGCAAAGCAATCTGTTGTCGCTCAAAGAACGCGGTTATATCGTTATCGATCCGGTCAAAGGCGAGCTTGCAAGTGGATTAACCGGTCCGGGACGCCTGCCTGAAATTAAAATCATTATTGATACGATTGAAAAAATTCTCGATCAATCGCTCCAGGATTTAAAGACAAAGCGGATTCTAGTAACGGCAGGACCGACATACGAAGCAATCGATCCTGTACGATTTGTGGGAAATCGTTCTTCCGGCAAAATGGGTTTCGCAATAGCAAATGCCGCCGCCCAGCGCGGCGCCGTAGTAACGCTTGTTGCGGGACCGACGCACCTCGAAACACCGCGCAACGTAACTCGCATTGATGTTGAATCGGCACATGAAATGCTGAATGCTGTCATTGCCTGCGCAAAAAAAACAGATGCCGTCATCATGGCGGCTGCCGTCGCCGATTACAAACCTGTAAATACGGCGAAACACAAGATTAAAAAACATTCAAACACCAAGACACTGGAATTACAGCTCGAGACAACAACCGATATTCTCGCAGCGCTCGGCAAAAAAAAGCGGTCAACGGTACTGATAGGTTTCGCATTGGAAACAAAGGATGAAATTGCAAACGCAAAGGAAAAACTTAAAAAGAAGAACCTTGATCTCATCGTGCTTAATTCCTTTGGTAAACAGAACCGTGTATTCGGTTCCAATCTTAATACCGTCGCTATAATCGATAGAAACGGTAAAATCGAACAACTTCCCATTATGCCGAAGTTCGATGCAGCAAACAAAATTCTTAATAGGATAAAAAATCTCATATAGTTTTCAGGAAGCTTTAATCCCTGATAATCGATCCCAATTTTCTCTCCTGTTTAAAAGGAGAGATTTTTTTTCATTGACATCGAATTAGAAAATTACAATACCAGACCTATGTCTCTTGACGACGATTTCAATACTTTGCTTTCCGATACTCAGCGCTACCTTAAGCAGCAAACAGAACTTTACGGTGACTCTCTGATGATTCCAAATACCACCGGTCTACCGGCAGTGGATCAAACTGCTCATCCAAAAGAACAATCTCTCTCAACTATAAAAAAGGAATCCGTGATTCGAGAACCGGTAACAAATCTATTTGGAAAACCTGCTGCTCAAGCAGATTCGCCCCTTCATGCATACCCCGCGGAACCCTGGGTATCTGCGGAGACCATTCCATCGCTCAATCAGGCGATTAATACCTGTTTAAAATGCGGACTTGGCAAGACACGGACAAAGTTCGTTTTTGGAGTCGGCAGCCCGAAAGCGGAAGTTGTAGTCGTTGGCGAAGCACCGGGAGCCGATGAAGATGCACAAGGCGAGCCGTTTGTCGGCCGCGGCGGGCAGCTGCTGAATAAAATTCTGGAATCGATTCATTTTAAGCGCGAAGAAGTTTTCATCTGCAACATTCTCAAATGCCGGCCGCCAAATAACCGCGATCCGCAGCCCGAAGAAATCGAATTATGCGAACCGTATTTATGGAAACAACTTGAATTGATAAGACCAAAAATAATTCTTTGTGTCGGTCGTATCGCCGGGCAATCATTGTTAAAAACGAATGCCTCCCTGTCAAATTTACGCGGCAAAGTGCATGATTACCGCGGTATTCCGCTGATGGTTACATATCATCCAGCCGCATTACTGCGAAATCCAAACTGGAAAAGACCATGTTGGGAAGATGTACAGCAGTTTAGAAAACTATATGAAGAATTGACAAATAAAGGTGCTGTAAAATAGAAAAGTTCCCGCCAAAAAACGGCGGCCTGCCTGCCGCAGGCAGGGATTCTGAATTCAATTATTGATTTAGCTGCGCTATGCTTGCAAAACCAAGTTGAATTCGAAGTTGGGAAGATGTACAGCAGTTTAGAAAACTATTTGAAGAATTAAAAGCCGGAAAATAAATAACAAATCACGGAATACAAGCTTCAGACAGACTGCAATATTAAAAATCTAAAAATTGTAATTCGATAAATCTTTTTCAAGTTTATTTGTCTTTGAGTATTGAAAATTGATAATTCAAGTATGGATCAAAAGAAAGAATTCATTAAAAATTTAAAGAGGGCCTGGCGTGATGAAATGCTGAGCGCACGCAACTATCGTGCATTAGCAGACCGCGAGCTGCATCCGGAGAAAAAGGCAATACTTTTAAGGATGGCTGAAGCGGAAGACCGGCATGCTGAGCGATGGGCATTACGCTTACGCGAATTGGGCAATCCGGCCGGAACCTATCACGATACACCCATAGAAGTAATGCGCCGCTCTATACTGCTGAAAAGTTCTACCGAAGAAGCCGCACAAATGCTGGAAGCAGGCGAAAGCCAAGCAGATGAGTTATACGAAAAAATGATTCTCGCGGCAGAGTCAGAAAAGGATAAGCAGGCGCTTATCGCAGCACAGCGTGAGGAAAATGCTCATAGTAAAATCTTGGAAGAAATGAGCAGCTCTCGAATTTCCCAGCATCCGCAGAGCAAACTTGACCGTTTATTAGGCAGGGAGCGGTGGCATGTCACTGCAGGCGGATGGATCGGCCAGGCAATATATGGAGTGAACGACGGGCTTGGAGCGGCATTCGGCGTTGTAAGCGGTGTTGCAGGTGCAACAGCGGCGAACAGCGACTTCATATTATTAAGCGGTCTCGCGGCGGCAATTGCTTCGGCATTATCTATGGGAAGCGGAGCGTACCTTGCTACAAAATCCGAACGCGAAGTTTATGAAGCGGAACTCGATCGGGAGAAGCATGAGATTGAATCGAATCCTGCAGAAGAACGGGAAGAGATGGAACTTTTTTACCAGCTTAAAGGATTTTCTGAAGAAGAATCCAGACAAATGACGGCAAAACTTGCAGAGCAGCCCGATCAGTTTCTTAAGACGCTGGCGCATGAAGAATTAGGACTGTCTGAAAAAACATTCCCCAACCAATGGAAATCTGCATTCAGTGCGACAATCAGCACGGCGATAGGCGCAATTATTCCTGTAATTCCGTTTATATTTTGGTCGGGAATGGAAGCATTGATTATATCATTTGTCATAAGCACAGCGGCGCATTTTGCAGTCGGTGCATCAAAAGTTCTTGTTACCGGACGCTCATGGCTAAAGAGCGGTACAGAGATGACACTGGTTGGATTAGGCGAAGCAATAGCAACTTATCTCATTGGTATGCTCATTGCGCCGATGATTGGATGAAATAGTTACGGATTTTAATCCGCGACAAAGGAGAATATTTTATGGCAGACCCGCGAAAAATAATTGATTTCAATTCGCCCCAGCCGGTATCGACCGAAGGACGCGTACCGCCGCAGGCGATGGATATTGAAGCCGCTGTCATCGGTGCTATGCTGCTGGAAAAGGATGCCATCGCCAAAGCGATTGAAGTTCTCGACGACACCGCTTTCTACAAGCCGGCACATCAAAGCGTCTACCGCGCTATAATGGCTTTATTTGAACGAAGCGAACCGGTCGATCTTATAACATTAACTGAAGAACTCCGCCGCCGCAGCGAGCTGGAAAAAATCGGCGGTGAATACTACCTTACGGAACTCACGACAAAAGTTTCCAGCGCAGCAAACATCGAATACCACGCGCACATCGTTCTGGAACGCGCACTTATGCGCCAGCTTATTCATTCATCTTCGGAAGTTATTAACCGCGCATACAGCGAAACAGAAGACGCGCTTGACCTGATTGATGAAGCGGAGCAAAAAATATTCGACATCTCGGAAAAGCGGATGAAGAAAAGCTTTGTTTCGATGAACACCGCAGTACATAAAACGATGGATTTACTGCAAAGCATTCACGGCAAGCACAGCGGTGTTACCGGCGTGCCATCCGGCTTCGCCGATCTGGATTCGCTGACAGGCGGATTCCAATCATCCGATCTTATTATTATTGCCGGCCGGCCGTCACAGGGTAAAACAGCATTTGCACTTTCAATTGCGCGCAATGCATCGGTAATGCACGATTTTGCTATCGGAATCTTCAGCCTCGAAATGTCGACGCAGCAATTGGTGATGCGGCTGATGTGCGCCGAAGCCCGCGTAGATGCGCATAAAGTCCGTACAGGACGCCTGCCGGAAGATGAGTGGAAAAAACTCAGTACGAGTGTCGGACGGCTTTATAAAACGAAAATGTTTATTGACGATACACCGGGGCTTGCTGTGTTGGAATTACGTGCGAAAGCCCGCCGGTTAAAGGTCGAACATAATATCGGACTTATCATTGTCGATTACCTTCAATTGATGAAGGGGCCAAGGAACGCTCAAAGCCGCGAGCAGGAACTATCTGCTATCTCGCGTTCATTACAAGCGCTTGCTAAAGAACTGAACCTGCCGGTCATTGCGTTGTCACAATTAAATCGGTCGGTTGAATCAAGAAACGACAAGAGGCCGGCACTTTCGGACTTGCGCGAATCCGGCGCAATCGAACAGGATGCCGATGTCGTGATGTTCGTTCATCGTCCCGAAATGTTCGGTATTCAGGAGCAGGACGGCGAAGCGACAGAAGGGCTGGCAGAAATCATCATTGGAAAACAGCGTAACGGCCCTACAGATACTGTAAGACTGCAGTTCATCAAGCAGTACGCGCGATTTGAAAGCCGATTGGCCCACAGGCCCGAAGCATTTTTACAAGCTGAATCCGAAAGAGATGAAACACCTTTTTAGATTGGAGATTTCCTGCCGGAGATTTGTGTCGAATAATTAAAGAAGGCGCTCATGAACCGTCGCACATTTCTAAAATCGATCCCTATTACTGCCCTGATTCCTTCTCTTTTCGCTGAAGAAAAGAACGCTGCAGCCGATATTCTTTCCGATCCGAATGAATTAATCTGCAGGAATAAATTTGATATCGCTCTTTCCCTTAAACTCGCCGGCAGGCCGATCAATGAAATAATTATTGAAATAGCAAAATCATTTATCGGAGTTGATTATGCTGCCGGCACCCTTGAAACTTCCGGCGAGGAACGGCTTCTTGTTAATTTGCAAACACTGGACTGTGTGACTTTTTTTGAGAACTCGCTTGTTCTCGCTCGATGCGTAAAGAAAAACCGAATGACATTCGAAGACTATAAAAAGGAATTGCAATTTGTCCGCTACCGCAGCGGCATAATCGACAAGTACCCAAGCAGGCTGCATTATACTTCGGATTATTTTTATGATAACGAGAAAAAAGCCGTGCTGAAGAATATTACTAAAGAACTGGGCGGGACACGATTTAAAAAGAAAATAAATTTTATGTCTACACACCCAGATTCCTATTTTCAATTGAGAGAAAATCCGGAATTTTTAAATACGATCTCAGCGCAGGAAACGGAAATAAATAAACGGCCGATGTATCACATACCTAAATCGTATGTAAAAAGACTCGCATCAGGAATTAAAGACGGAGACATTCTGGGCATCACAACAACCGTCAAAGGATTAGATTGTTCGCATACCGGTATTGCTGTCTGGCAGACCGGTAAATTGCATATGATTCATGCACCGGTTCCCGGCCTAAAAGTACAAATCACAGAAATACCGCTTTGGAAATATCTTATGAAAATAAAGAAAGATGCAGGAATAATGGCAGCGAGAGCTCTGGAACCGAAAGTGTAAGATTGATCGGAATAAAGAAAGAGAAACATGAATGAAGACAGGGATTAAAGCACATTCCCGCCTATCTATTGTTCATGGTGATATCACAACGCAATTAGTCGATGCTGTTGTCAATGCAGCCAATAACTCGCTGCTGGGCGGAGGAGGAGTCGATGGAGCAATTCATCAAGCTGCCGGGCCTATGCTGCTTGAAGAATGCCGGACTCTAGGAGGCTGCGAGACCGGAAATGCTAAAATAACAAAGGGTTACAATCTTCCGGCAAATTATGTAATACATACTGTCGGTCCTATCTGGCAGGAAGGTATAAAGAATGAAGATGTTTTACTCGCAAAATGTTATCGAAGCTGTTTTATGCTTACGCGTAAGCACAGTATTAAAACAATCGCATTTCCTTCTATTAGTACAGGAGTTTATCGATTTCCGGTGGATCGGGCTTCTCGTATTGCACTAAAAGAAATATTCCACGAACTTGAAACCAATATTGATATCGAACGTGTAATAATTATGTGTTTTGACCGAAAAACATTTGATACATATATATCGATGGAAAAGGAAATATTCGGTAAAAAATAATGTTTTGGATCCAAGAGCGTATGAAATCAAGATATATCCTATGGCTTCTATTGTTTACCGCCGGCTTTGATATTAGAATTTATGCACAGAAACCCATCGTCAGCCCGCGCGATTCAGCAAAAGCAGTATTCAATGGAAAAAAGATCGTTATTAATTACGGTAAACCGTCTGTTCTCGGCAGAAAAATCTTCGGCGCTTTTGTCCCGTATTACAAAATTTGGAGGACAGGTGCCGGAGCAGCTACCACATTAATAACAGAAGTAGACCTTGAAGTCGATGGAGCGGTCGTTCCGCGCGGTACATATTCTCTTTATACACTTCCCGCCGGAGAACGGTGTAAACTTATCATAAACAAACAGACAGGACAATGGGGAACGGATTATAATCCCCGGCTTGATCTTGCTCGTGTTGATATGAAGGTCATAAAGTTGAAATCTCCAATTGAAGACCTAACATTCAAGATAGAAAAGAACGGCAATGATAACGGCACGCTAAGAATCGAATGGGCAAATACTTCTTTATCGGTTGCTTTTCATTTCAGTAATGACCCTTTGGTGCCAAGTCCGCGCGATTCGGCGGAGCTTACGTTGAACGGAAAGTACATATCGGTAAATTACGGCAGTCCGTCGATGCGCGGCAGAAAAATAATGGGAAGCGTTGTCCCATACGGCAAAGTTTGGCGTACCGGCGCCAACGCTGCTACAGGGTTTACAACTCAAACGGATTTAATGATAGGAAATGTAAAAATACCGCACGGATCTTATACGCTATTCTCGCTCCCGTCGTCTAAACAATGGAAGCTCATCATAAATAAACAGACAGGACAGTGGGGAACGGTGTATCAGGAAAAACTTGATATAGCGCGAATTCCTCTAAAGAAAAAGACACTAACGGATAAAGTAGAAAGATTCGCAATAACATTGGAACGCTCGGGCGATAAATCCGGTGTAATGAAATTCTCCTGGGAAAAAACGCAATTGTCATTTAACTTTCAGATTAAATAGATTGTATGTTATAACTCTTTACCGACAGCATCAAGCTCCTGATTGCTGCCGCAAAATTTATCTACAGCTTCTTTCTTTGTCTTGCCGCTTCATATAGAAAAACAGCATTGGCATTTGCCACGTTCAGCGAATCAACTCCAAGCTGCATAGGAATAGCTGCTGTGATATCACAGGCCGAAAGAACGCGTTGACCGATACCGTCGCCTTCACTTCCAAAGACAATACAACAGTGTTCGGAGAAATCTACGTTCTGAATATTATATTCTTTCGAATGAGGATGCGCGGCAATAATTTTAAATTCATGATCGTTCCTGAGCAATTTGAGAGTCTCAGCAAGATTCCTGCAATGCACAACCGGGATCTTAAATACCGTGCCCAAGGAATTTCTTACAGCCCGGCGTAAATAAGGGCTGCTTGATGTCTCGCCGACAAGAACTGCCTGCACTCCAAATGCGGCGCAGTTGCGGACAAGCACACCGATATTTTCGGAATTTGTAAGCCCGTCAATCGCTACAAATAAATACGGAGATTTGGATTCTGAAAGGACAGAGTCAAGGCTTGCCTGGATTGGAATTTTACCTAAAGCCATGATCCCCTGATGCAGATCGAATCCGACGATTGTATCCAGCAGTTTTTTTTCCCCCACAAACACTTTTATATTCTCGGGCCTGTCCGACATAAATTCATTGTATTGTTCCAACCGCTCGGACGTGATAAGCACGGAAAGAACATACAATGGACTTTCTAAAAGACGTAATACTACTTTTTCTCCCTCCGCTATAAACATTCCTTGTCGAAAGTGGTCTGTGGATTGGCGTAAAGTGCGGTACGGCGCCAAATCAGGGTTTTCAAGAGTTGTTATCGGAATTAATGTAATCAAATTATTCGGTGCAGTAATCGTCTGCAAAACAGGTTTTTATATAATACGAAGAAGTCCCAACCAAACCAATTTCAACTTATCAGAGGAACTTAACTATCAGGCATATGGGCGTTGACATTCCATTAAAAAGGACGTATCATTTCACTATATAATATATTAAAAACGGTCGTTTTTTATTGCACAAAGGAATATCTATGACAATAAAAGAAAAAATGCATGGCTCAGTCGCAGTTTTAAGTTTAAAAGGCAACCTGATGGGAGAGCCGGATACTGAAAATCTACGTGATAAAATATACAGTTTACTGCAGGAAGGATTTATAAAGATTGTTGTTGATATGAAAGGCGTAAGATGGATCAGCAGCACCGGTTTAGGCACGCTGATTGCCGCATTGACATCAGTTCGGAATAAATCCGGAGATTTACGCCTTGCAAATATCACAGAGAAGGTGGAAAGTTTATTCGCAATTACGCAATTGGTAAAGGTTTTTAAAACTTACGAAACCGTAGATCGGGCCGTTGCAAGCTTTAAATAATATCTTTTTGCAAATATGCCGAACACGGATTTTATTGCAAAAAAGTCTCGCAGGTATCTCCCGTGATACATCCGCATACACTATCACGCTGGAACTTTCCTTCGGGCAAATTGGAATGCTCCGCAGACTTATTACAGTTCTCAAATTGATGATTCGTCATTTGACAATCATATCATGCAAGTAGTCCTGCCCATAGCGATTATAAGCCTTGTTGTTTCATGGACGCTGCTTCGCCGGCTCACACGAATATGGATACGGAGGCCTATAACTGCTTCCGAATCCATTATTGCCGGAGTTATGGCATGGCTGTTTCTTTTATCGATACTGGCATGGTTAAGCGGAATTGGCTTAGCATGCTTAGATTCTTTTAATTCTCGTAAATTAACGGATATTGGTGTTCTTCTTTTTTCTTTATTGCTCACAGTTTATGCAGCGAAATTTTTCTTTCAGTCGAGATCTGAACAGGGTTTCGAAGAAACTGTGGATTTCTGGAAGGAAGCAATTCAGTTTCGGCGCTCTTCACAGCGAGGACCCGATGTACATTCATTGATGCGTCAGGAACTGGGTCGCAAAAATAAACATGCCGTAAAGAATTCATCATCCCGCGAGCATAGAATTCTGCAGGCGGATTTAGACAAAGAAAAAGAACATGAAGCACAGCTTACTCTCCTGAGAAATGGTAAAAGTATCGATATAAGCGAGTTGTGGCATATTCAAACGCGAACGCATTCATCTCAAACATTATTCAATAAGGTTCAAGAAGTCCGGATTGATCCAAATAAAAAACGCTTTTTTCTAAATATTAATTTTCCTGAACTGAACGAAGATAAATTAAAAGACGAAACATCGGTGTTACGGATAAATCGGCAGGTGTACGATTTTTTTCAATCGATTAATGCAGAACCATGGCTCAAACCGTATATGGCATATATTGAAAAATACTTTATGATATGCCGGGCAACCAGGAAAGTTCAGGATGGTACTGAAATCTTATATCCGTTTATGAAAGTTGAAGTATTGATTTCTGAGTTACGCGAACTGGAGGGTTCCTACTTTAATCCACGTAAACTTTCCGAGATTACAGACCTTACTTTTAACGGCGGTGCTCAAGTATAAGATGCCGAAATCTAATCAAAACCAACGCTTGTTTTTCTTTACCTGGTACCACCGCGAGGAATTTCAAGTACTGCTGATCCTCGTCGGATTGATTATTTTCTTTGCCAGGTCGTATTGGGTGCTGATGACCCTTGCATTTTTTGTGATCGCCGTACTGGCATTGTTATATTTTATGCGAATGCTTGAAGGATACTTCAAAAAGAGAAAACTCTTTCCTTCAAGTGTTCAACGATATAAGGACTTAAAAACGGCCCTCCACGGACACTCCGTCGAACGTTCGCGCATTGCAATGGCTCTTCTTGCGGCATGGATCCTGGGTGTTTTGTGCCTGCATCGGATTCAATTAGCACAAATAAGCCCGACCGATAGAACGCCAACCGATATCTATTGGATTATATTCCTAGGATGGTATTGCATCACGTGTACTGTAATGGCACTTTACTTGATGTGGTTATGGAACACCTGGAGTCAAAAGGAATCTAAACATATTCCTTTCTTCGACGGCCTTGTGGCAAGTTTCTTTTTTTATCATGGCCTCTCGCGGAAAAACAGGATCGTCACTTTCATAGCGGCATTTTTACTTGGAGGAATACCCTCATATATTGCAATCAGACTTACATCCGAAACACCGCATGGGTATGAAATCGCGGCCGGATTGACTATACCGCTTGTAGGATTAATACTTGGCGGTGCATACTATACAATGCTGCATTTACACATTCCTTCAAAACATTAATAACGATCGATATACTCAACAATTGTTCTGTTAATAGGCTAATTCCGCATTCATAATACAGATAGTTATATTTTTCACTTTATTCCCGCATGATATTCCTGCAGTGATTTCACTGAATATGCCCCATTTCGCCTTTCCTTAATTCCTATCGTAGCAGCTAGAGCAGCGGCAGTAGTTGTAATGTATTGAATTTTATATTTTATTGCATTTTTTCTAATATAGGAATCATCGTACTCGCTCATTTTTCCCGCAGGAGTATTTATGACAAGTTGAATTTCTCCGTTTTTAATAGCATCAACAATATTAGGCCTGCCTTCATAAATTTTCTTGATAAGCTGTGATTTGATTCCATGACTGTTCAGAAAGTTATAAGTGCCTTGCGTGGCAATGATCGTAAATCCCATTTCTTGAAAATGCCGTGCAGGTTCAAGGATTCCTTGTTTATCCCTATCAGCAATCGTAATCAGCACATTGCCTGAAATAGGCAGACATAATTGAGTCGCCTCTTGTGATTTATAATATGCTAATCCGAATGTTTCGGCCAATCCAAGCACTTCACCTGTAGACCGCATTTCCGGACCTAATACAGGATCGACGTCAGGGAACATATTAAACGGGAAGACAGATTCTTTCACTCCAAAGTGATCGAATTTTTTGTCGACTAAATTGAACTCCGACAGCTTTTTACCAAGCATGATTTGTGTTGCAATAGTCGCCATCGGAATATTGCATACTTTTGACACTAACGGAACAGTTCGCGATGCTCTTGGATTTGCTTCGAGAATATAGACTTGATCGCTGCAAATCGCATATTGAATGTTCATCAAGCCGACGACTTTCAATTCTATCGCGATCTTCCGTGTATAGTCGCGGATCGTCTGCAGATGTTTTTCAGAAATATTAACTGGAGGAATGACACATGCAGAATCGCCCGAATGTACTCCGGCATATTCAATATGCTCCATTACTGCAGGAACAAACGCATCCATACCGTCGGAAATAGCGTCGGCTTCCGCTTCTATTGCATTCTCGAGGAATTTATCGATAAGAATAGGCCTCTCGGGAGAAATATCAACAGCTGCGGTAACATATTGTTGAAGCATTTCTTCGTCCAAAACGATTTTCATTCCCCGGCCGCCGAGGACATACGAAGGCCGTACCATGAGCGGATATCCGATCCGGCCGGCTATTGCGAGAGCCTCTTTCATATTGCTCGCCATACCGGACTGCGGTTCAGGAATCCCCAATTTCTTCATAACCTGACGAAATCTATCCCGGTCTTCTGCAAGATCAATAGCATCAACACCTGTACCGAGTATTTTTACATTTGCTGCAGCCAAATCGCCGGCAATATTTAAAGGTGTCTGCCCTCCAAATTGTACAATAACACCTTCCGGTTTTTCTTTTTGATAAATACTTAATACATCTTCGACGGTGAGCGGTTCGAAATATAATTTATCGGATGTATCGTAGTCCGTTGAAACGGTTTCAGGATTGCAATTAACCATAATTGATTCGTACCCGGCATCGCGAATCGCAAATGCAGCATGCACACAGCAATAGTCGAATTCAATTCCCTGACCTATACGATTAGGCCCGCCTCCGAGCACCATAATTTTCTTCTTATTACTGATCGATACTTTATCCTGTGCATTATAGGTCGAAAAGTAATAAGCTGCATTCTTAACACCGCTTACCGGAACCGGTTCCCATGCTTCAGAAATCTTCAGCGAAATTCGCTTTGCTCTAATCTCTTTTTCCGAACATGCCAGTAATTTTGAAAGATATTTATCGGCAAATCCTTCTTTCTTCGCTTTTTCCAGCAATTCATCCGGCAATCTCTTTCCTTTATAGCCGATGATTTTTTCCTCTAACTCAACCAGATCCTTCATTTGCCCGATAAACCATGGCTTGATACTTGTCTTTTTAAAAAGCTCCTGTATATCGGCACCTTTTCGCAGCGCCTCATACATAATAAATTGACGCTCGCTTGAAGGATATTGAAGCATATTCATTAATTCTTCAAGCGATTTTTTATTGAAATCCTTAGCGAAACCCAATCCGTAACGGCCTGTTTCAAGCGAACGAATGGACTTCTGAAATGCTTCCTTGTAATTTTTCCCGATACTCATGACCTCTCCTACAGCTTTCATTTGAGTTCCGAGTTTATCTTCAAGGCCGTCGAATTTTTCAAATGCCCATTTCGCAAACTTTACAACCACATAATCACCCGACGGCGTGTACTTATCTAGTGTTCCATCGCGCCAATATGGTATTTCATCCAATGTTAATCCGCCGGCAAGCATCGATGATACCAGCGCAATTGGAAATCCGGTCGCCTTCGATGCAAGCGCTGAAGAACGTGAGGTGCGCGGATTAATTTCTATCACCACAACCCGATCGGTTTTAGGATCATGTGCAAACTGCACGTTCGTTCCGCCGATTACCTCTATGGCTTCTACGATATCGTACGAATATTTCTGGAGTTTCTTTTGTAGATCAGGGGAAATCGTCAGCATCGGCGCCGTGCAAAAAGAATCACCTGTATGTACACCCATTGCGTCGACGTTTTCAATAAAACAAACGGTAATCATTTGGTTCTTGGCGTCGCGCACAACTTCAAGTTCAAGTTCTTCCCATCCAAGCACCGATTCTTCAACTAAAATCTGATGCACGAGACTTGCAGATAATCCGCGCGCGGCAATAGTTCGTAATTCTTCTATATTATAAACCAGGCCGCCGCCCGTACCTCCCATCGTATAGGCAGGGCGTATTACCACAGGGTACCCGAGTTCTTCTGCAACTTTTTCCGCATCTTCAACGGTATTAACCGCTTTACTCTCGGGCATATCGATACCTAATCTGGTCATCGTTTCCTTAAATGCCGTCCGATCTTCACCACGTTCGATTGCATCGATATTGACGCCGATAACTTTAACGCCGTATTTTTCTAAAATGCCCTTCTTTGCCAGCAGTGAGGACAAATTTAAACCGGTTTGTCCTCCAAGATTGGGAAGAAGCGCGTCGGGTTTTTCCTTTTTAATTATTTCTGTCAGCGCATATTCATTTAATGGTTCGATGTATGTAACATCTGCCATACCGGGATCGGTCATAATAGTTGCGGGATTTGAATTGATCAAAACTATTTTATACCCCATCGCACGCAATGCTTTACATGCCTGCGTTCCTGAATAGTCAAATTCACAAGCTTGGCCAATAATGATGGGTCCCGATCCTATAATTAGGATCTTTTTAATATCTTCACGTCTTGACATTTAGATTCCTGAAAGTTGTGAAATAATATTCTATATTGACGATTAATTACCGGTTCGATGAAAAGTATTCTATAACCAATTTAGGCGAAAAAAGGTTAACATGAAATAGTATTGCGGCAAGTAAATGGGCCGGAAAATTGAATGAGCCGGCTGGCCTAATGAGGAGACTTCAGAGGGCTTATCGATGGTCTTGAATTAATAATGACGGAATAAGATTTTCGTAAAAGCCTATGTGAACAAAACTATGGCACAAAAACACGCTGCTCGCCAATATCAAGTATTCCAACGCGATCTTCGATATGCCTTTCAGAAATTAATTGGTTCAATTGATCCTGTGCATACATCAATGAAGAGTCCATTCCCTGGACAAATGTGCGATGGTGGATAGGCACCATTATCTTGGCTTTGCAATCTTCAAATATTTGTAATGCTTCCTTTGGATCCGTATGTACTCGTCTCATGAAATCACGAGGTTCAACCGGGGCGATCGGTATAATCGCAACATCGATAACAAATTTGCTTCCAATATTTTTAAATATCTCAGGATCATAACCTGTGTCGCCGGCAAAAAAAATTGTTTTTCCCCGGTACTCAATTATATAACCTGTATATGTATTGTAATCCAGCCATGCTATATCAAACCCATACCGCCCGTTAAAATGCTTCACAGGAACGGCAGTGATACGCACACCGTCTGCTTCAAACGTCTCCCATTTATTGATTTCCCTGTATTCTGAGAAACCAAACTCCGGTGTATATTCTATTCCGCCCGTCGGGAGAAGTAATGCTGCAGTTTTCGGCAATAACGACAAACTGCCGTAGTTTAAATGATCAAAATGAATATGCGAGATAAGAATATAATTTAATCGATCAATTGATAAAGCCGAAATGCCCGGTTCTATTCGGCGCTTGGAAATCATTCCTGCCGTGCTGGTAAATATTGGATCTGTGAGAAATACTTTGTCTCCAATTTGGATCAAGCATGTCCCATGGCCAATCCAAAGAATTGAGAGTCCGACTTGCTTAAAAACAGGGTGTGCAATCTTCGCCGTTACTGTATCGGGAATGAGCGGCAATTGTCCGATTGATTGGACAATAAAGTGTGTTACGAAAGAATTGCAGCCCGCGGTAATGAGTGAACTGCAAATAATAAAAAATGAACAGCAGACAAACCGTGGAAATCGAGCTTTACTATTCATATAGAAAGACTAAAAGAATCTGAATTCGATAGCATTTATCCAGATCTTACCAGACGGACTATATTTAATATTGTAATGAAGAAAACCAAAAAGTGTTGAAAATCCGCCGATGATATAGTTTGAAGAAATCCCTGCAATTGTATAACGCGCAATGCCGAAATTTAACCCTAAATATTCGCCGTACTCGATGAGCGGCAGGTGTGCCAAGGCTTGTCCG
>Ga0105104_10001262_pt1 | contig 19022 bp, 18 predicted proteins | sample PPLLaktember2015_3_FD_87034 | JGI IMG/M metagenome (GOLD analysis project Ga0105104, IMG submission 87034) | Freshwater sediment microbial communities from Prairie Pothole Lake near Jamestown, North Dakota, USA - PPLs Lake P7 Core (6) Depth... | ecosystem: Environmental > Aquatic > Freshwater >... | reverse complement strand
TCGTCTTTTTATATAAACGCTACGAAGTGGGGGATGACTGTGGGCTCTTATTGGTAATCCGTATCCAGCATCACCACAATATCTGCTTTTCTACGAAGAGCCAATTGATAGCAGGTTTTTTGGTTTCCGCCATATCCTAAATTTTTTGTATGCTGCTCGACAACAAGATTAAACTTCCTGGCGATCTCCACGGTGTGATCGCTGCTCTTATCGTCCACTAAAATAATTTCATCAACCACGGAGAGCGGGATGTCGCGAACCGTGCGTTCCAATGTCTTCTCGGCCTGGTATGCCGGTAACACGACAATAACTTTAGATTTTGGTTTCATAAGTGGTCAGTAAGTTGTTGATAGACAAAAAAAGGCATACTCTCCATTATTGTGATATCGCTCAGGTCTGCCATGGACTTCAGATCTCTCGAACCAGAGATCCCCTGAAACAGATGAACAACGAATCGATCGTCGTAGATGAATATAACAAAATAAATCCCAACCGTCTTCAGTGAGAAGATGATTGGGATTATTTTATTCCCAGTAAGTAAAACTACCTGCTACTTGAATTCGCCGCCGAAGCTTGAAGAATTCATCGTAACTCGGCCATCGCTTCCAACAACTGCGGTCACCGTATTGTCAGTGCTCACAGCATTTCCACCAATAATGGTGATGTTGGCGGCAGTTCCGGTTCCGGCAGAGTATGTCGCATTTTCATTGGAGCTCATTTTGACGGGGATGGAGAAGCCAGCGTACGTTGCTCCACCAGCTCCGCCCATTGACGTCGGGCGAATTCTAAATTGATATGCACTCGCTGCAATGTTGTTAATATCGTTGATGATGGCATCTTTATTTGATTGGATGCTTTGTGCAGTAAAGAGGCTCAATCCAACGGCGATCGCAATACCAACGATAATAACGCCGAGAATGATAAGTAATAACTGTTGTTGTCCCATAAATAATCCTCCAAAAAAGTGTTAATAATGCTGCGTGAATTATTTGAAAAGTTCGTATTTTTTATTTCGACGACTATATACTCCCAAGTATTGTACCAGTCATTGAGATACCTTATTCATTCACCCGACCCTCTCTTTTTGGATAAAAGGCTTAAACAATTCCTTAAAGGAGCGGAATATTTTACCGTATACGGTCAAAATGACACAGGACAGAATTACCATTCATCCAATAATACAGTTGTTTCTGTCCGTTTAGGTTCGTGATTGTATAATCGTATCCGGATGTTATTCACAGGATGGATGGGAGGATGAATTTACACGCAACGCTCCCTTCTGCAGAACATTGCATTTTTAACGAATGTACGGTATCTAAATTCAAAAGTGAGTGGGCAAGGTCTGATGCAAAGAGAACACATAAAATGGACGATGAGTGATAAACAGATATATCTGGCGATTATCTGCCTGGGTATAGCCCTCTATGGGAAAAGCATTTTTTTTGATTATACCAACCTTGATGACACGATGCTTCTTGTGGCGAATCAAGCGTTCCTTGGGGATATCGGCAATTTATCAAAAATGTTTACCACAGATGTTTTTATCTCGGGATCGAATCCTCAAACCTATTATCGCCCCTTGATGAATATTCTTTTTATGTTTGAAGCCCAAATTGCACAGGATCGACCTCTCCTGTACCATGTGACCAATATACTCTTGCATATTGGCTGTTCTCTTCTCGTGTATGTCTTTTTCCGGCAGTTAAAATTTTCGAGGAATTGTTCTGCACTTTCGGCGGCGGTATTCTGTGTCCACCCTCTGCAGACATCTGCAGTGGTCTGGATACCGGGGCGGAATGATACGCTTTTGGCGCTCTTTATCTTGAGTTCGTTTTTATTTTTCCTTCGTGCACACGAAGTGAAACGGACCTGGATGTATGCCGTACATCTCGGTTTGTTTTTTTGCGCCCTCCTGGTAAAAGAATCCGCTATTGTCCTGCCGTTTCTCTGCATCGGATACATCACGGTTGTCAAAAGAGAAAAGGTTCAGCGCGGGGTATCGATCTCCGTAGGCGCCGGGTACGTGCTGGCCATCGCATCCTGGTTCATGATGCGAAATTTGGTTTCTCATGGATATGAAATTCACAACGCCGGGAACACTCTTGCAGTCAACTGGTTCAACAATCTTCCGGCCTTTTTTCTCTATATCGGAAAAATATTTATACCGATCAATTTTTCCGTTTTCCCCAACCTTGCCGATCATTCCATCATCCCCGGGATATTTTGCGTTCTTCTTATTGCCGGACTGCTTTATATTCTTCAGCCGGCTTCTCTGAAGCTTATCCTCTGGGGGCTCTTCTGGTTTTTTCTTTTTCTTGCGCCTTCGTTGTCCGGGGAAGCGGTCTTTTATAGTCACCGGATGTACTGCTCCATGGTTGGTTTTCTTATTGCAGGAGCCGCTTTTCTTGAAGAAGTCCCCATGAAACTCCCCTCGGGGGCGCGTGTTGCCGGAGCGGTCACGATTCTTCTTGGTTTATCCGCCATCACTTTTTTTCAAGAAAATGTATTTCGAGGCCGGGAAAGTTATGCGAACAACGCATACGACACGGCGCCGAGCGTCGATAAATCCTATGTCTGCATGGCGGGTATGTATTTAGATCAAAGGAATGAACCGGCGGCAGAAGAGGTACTCCTTGCCGAACTCAAACGAAAGCCGAGCGCATCGTTCGCTCATCGAATGCTTGGAGATATTTATACCAACCGCCGTACGTATGATCTCGCGGTTCGTGAATATGAACTGGCGCTCCGGTTTGATCCGCTCGACCGCTTTGCGTACATACACTACGGCATTTTGAATTTGGAGCTCGGCCGGGTGGATGCTGCCGTTCAATTATGGAAAACAACGATCCAGATTAATCCTGATTTTCTACTCGGGTACTACTACCTTGCGAACTGCTACGTCCGTACCAAGAACGACCCGGACTCTGCGATGATTTATGTGAGAGAACTGCAGAAGAGGGGGGAGCCGGTCCTGCCGGATCTTCTGAAAGCGATCGAGTCGCATCCGTTATACAAGAAGACACGGTGAGCGGTGCTTCCTGGATGTTCGTACTCATGAGCATTCTGCACGATTGACGTCAGGGGCATGCGCATGTCCCCGACGCAACGCGATCCTCGTGGTGTGCGGGCAGTTCACGGCACGTACCTCTTGTTTCGTCGGTTGAACCATCGTCTGAAGAAGGATTTCTCTGTCTTTCCGTTGGACCCCGTCCGGGTTGCCTTTTACGCCCAAGCTTTGTATCTTGAAAATATCACCAAAAACCGCCCATGGCTGCGAAAAGAAAAAAACATATTCTCGTCATTGACGATGAACCTTCCTGGCTCAAGATTACGTCACATATCCTCCAGCATAAAGGATATGATGTCCTGACCGCCGGAAGCGGGGCGGAGGCATTGAACGCCCTGGCGACTTTTCAACCGGATATTATTTTTAGTGATGTGCGCATGCCGGATATGAACGGATTCGACCTCGTCGATCATTTGAAACGCAATCCTGCAACTTCTTCGACCCCGGTGGTTTTTTTCTCGGCGATCGATGATTATGATGCACGCAAAGTGGCGCGCACGCTTGGCGCAGTCGATTATCTCATAAAACCATTCAACGAAGATGAAGTGAGTTCGGTTCTTTCCAAGCATTTGCCGAATTAATTACCCACCAGCATCGTATGCTCGTGTATCGGAAATAAATCGCCCACAGAGTAATGGTTCGTGACCGTATGGCAAACGCCCGCAACATGTTGAAATTTCGAACTTCTCTCGGACCGGTCGAACAAGCCCAGATCGTTGCCTCCACTGCCGTTGTTGTCACTCTCATCACGATTGTCGTTGTACGCCTGACCAGCGGACATACCCTGGAGCTGCTGTTATTTGGCAGCGTGCTTACCGTTGGCGTGTTTGGATTTATTATCGTCTTCTTTACGTTGCGCTATGGACGCCTTCTGGAGGAACAGAAACAGGAGCTTTTTGCATTAAATTCATTTGCGGAATCGGTCAATCGGTCCATTGATGTGCAATATCTCCTCCAGAATGCTCTGCTTGAAATGAAACGGCTGCTGGGCGTTGAATACGGATGGATCTTCATTGTAGAAAACAAACATCTTTCGCTCAAAGCGCTTCGGGGAACCGAAGAAATAAATTTTTCTGTCGCGGATTTGACCCTGGATATCGACCATGCGCGGATGAAATGGATTCATGCTCCTCGAATTGTAAAACGGCCAAAGAAATCTGATTCCTCCGAAAAATCCTCATGGACTTACGGGAGTATTGGTTCAATCGCATCGGTGCCCATAATGATGAAGGACCAGATTTCCGGGCTGATCGTCCTGGGCAGTAAAAACCGTGAAGCGTTTTCCAATAAACAAATTGCCCTCATGATGGCCTTTGCCAATCAAATTGGGATCGCGATGGAAAATGCCACCCTCTTCGAACGGGTCCGCAAATCCGAAGAACGCTACATCGATCTGTTCGAAAATTCACCGGATATGTCCCACATCTTTAACGACGCCGGCATCATCATCAGCTGCAATCAAACCGAAGCAACACGACTCGGATACAGCAAGGAAGAATTGGTCAGTAAGTCCATTCTGAAACTTTACCCGCCGGAATACCATCAAGAAGCACAGCGGAATATCCTTGATATTTTTGAGCGGAAAAACGAAATCAAAGGGCTGGAAGAAAAAATTGTTGCAAAAACCGGGGAATTGATCGATGTGAGCATCAACGCATCGATCATCTATGATGAAACCGGACAACCATTGGTTCGCGCCGTCGCCCGCGATATCACCGAGCAGAAAAATTTCGAGGCGAAGATTATTCATGCCCAGCGTATCGACAGCATCGGAAATCTTGCCGGCGGGATTGCTCATGACTTTAACAATATTCTCACGTCCATCCTTGGCTCCACGTCCATTATGAAGCGAAAGATGAAAGAGAATGACCGTTGGTATCGGTTCGCTGATATCATCGAGACCGCTGCCCGGCGCGGGGCCAGCCTGACCCGGCAGCTCCTGACCTTTGCACGAAAGAGCAATGTTCAATTCCGTCCCGTCGTGGTGAACGATATCATCGAAGAAACGCTTCGGCTGTTCGAACGAAGCACCGATAAAACGATTCTCATTGAGAAAAAATTGACGAATGAAGTGAGCATGATCCATGGCGATGATGGACAACTTCAGCAGGCATTTCTTAACCTGCTCATTAACGCAAGAGATGCGATGCCGGAGGGTGGAACGATTACCATACAGACAACCCACCAGCAACTGGACGGAGATAAATCTGCGACACCCGATATTCGCAAGGAAACATATGTTGCCGTCTCCATATCCGATACTGGAGTGGGAATGGATAAAAAAACACAAGAACATATCTTTGAACCGTTTTTCACAACCAAGGATATCGGAAAAGGGACCGGCCTGGGATTGTCGGTAGTTTATGGAGTGGTGAATTCTCACAACGGTTTTGTGAACGTTCGGAGTGAACTAGGTCAAGGCGCCGAATTTATCATGAATTTTCCGATTATACCTGCAGCCGAAAATTTCCATCCACAGGTGAAGCCGTCAAAACTGGAAGGCGGCACGGAACGAGTGCTGGTTATTGATGACGAAAAAAATGTCGCAGACATCATCTGCGGTATGCTGGAGAGCCTCGGATATCAAGCGACACACGTCGACAGCGGACAGAAGGCGATCAATCTTTACAAAAAGAAAAAACGCTTCGATGTGGTGGTGCTCGATCTCAATATGCCGAATATGAGCGGGAAAGAAACGTACATCAAATTGAAGAAAATCGATCCCTCGATCCGCGTTGTCATTTCCACCGGCTATGGCGATCGGGTCATCGACGCCACTCTGGGGAAAGCCGCAGGCGACACATTCCTTCAAAAGCCCTATCAAATTGAAGAACTGTCCAAAATTCTTCGCATCACGTTAAGCCGCGACAAAGGAAAAGCACCGCAATGACCATGGAGGAATGAGGTTCCGATGAATCCCGGGTTGATCATTCGATTCTTCATATCACACTCCATTCTGTGGAATGCTCCGGAATGAACTCGCCGGATCATATGCTGTTTGATAATATCTTTCTCCGTTCCTGGCGGCCCGCCCTGTGGCTGGTGCTCGTCGCTGCAATACCGTACCTCCATATCCTGACGTTTTCAGAATACACGTATTTCGACGACCACTTCCTCATTGTGGAAAATTTTTCTTATATCGACGAATGGTCGGATGCCGGTCATGCATTTTTAGAAGATGTGAGCCATCAGGGACAGGGCGGCAACTTGTACCGCCCATTCTTAACCCTCTCGTTTATCCTGTCGGCAAAAATAAGCGGCACCAGTCCATGGGGGTACCATGGAATCGATATCCTCCTCCACTGCATCGCCGGCTGCCTTTTGTTTTATACGCTTCAAATTCTTGGATTCAAAAAGAATCGATCGTTCTTTGGCGCACTCATTTTTTGTGTTCATCCTGCATTGACCCAGGCCGTTGCGTGGATTGCGGGAAGGAACGATTCTCTCCTCACGGTGTTTATCCTGCTCAGCTTTATCTCGTTCATCAAGTTCCTGTCCACTTCAAAGATGAGATGGTTTTTTCTGCATATGCTCGGTTTTGCATGCGCGCTGTTCACAAAAGAATCTGCAATTGTGTTTCCCGTTCTCGCCCTCCTGTATATCGCTATAATAAAGAAAGAGGAGGCATGGTCACTCACGACGTTGCTCCACCTTGCAGCATGGGGAATGATCATTGTCCAATGGTCTATCTTGCGGCATGCCGCCATGATCATTCCGGTTGAAAAGAGTGCCCAGGCCGCGACGACCGTCCTGTCCAATCTTTGGATTGCCGTCTATTACTTCGGAAAATTATTCTGGCCGTTCCAGCCTGCATTTGCTCCTGTGTTTGCCGATATCCACATCACTGCCGGGATCGTTGCGCTGATCGTTCTCGCAGCAGCTCTTGTCCTCTCAGAACGGAAAGACTGGAAATTCATTCTCTTTGGCGCTCTGTGGTTTCTTGCGTTTCTCGTTCCAACATTTTATTCTCATTCAGGAGTTCATACCCCTCCAAAATTTTACGAGCACAGAATTTATCTCTCAAGTGTGGGAGTATTTTTTATTCTTCTTTCCTGTTCCTGGACTTCCTGGTTCGAACGTATTAAGAAAATCCTTCCTCTGCTGTTTATTCTCGTTCTCATGTTATTCGGCGGGATGAGCGTTATGCGTACGTTTCATTTCAAGAACTCCCTGACACTCGGCGAGTACGATGCATCCACGTCTCCCCATGACCCGCGACGATATAATGACATCAAGAGAATGAGTGTCCCTCGACTGCTTGACGATCAGGTTCGTATTCTTCGCGGTGGAGCGCCCCAGCGCGGCGAGATGCCTGCAGTATCTCAGGATGAATTATCGAAAATTATTGATGAACTCGGAAACAAGGTAAAATTCAACGACACCGATGCGGTTGTCCATCATGCACTTGCAGTCGCGTATTTTGCGCGCGGCCTCTACCTCTCATCAGAATCAAACTTTTTAGCGGCACTCCGTGTACATCCGCGCGATGCTGCTCTTTACTACAATCTCGGGGTCATGTATTATGCAGCGCATGCAATAGCTCAAGCGGAGAATGCCTGGAAGGATGCCCTGCAAATAGATCCTGCCGGAGGGAATGCACATCTTAATCTCTCGTATCTCTATTATGAAACGGGTCAATACCAATCGGCATGGGATCATTGCCGAAGGGCCATGGAGCTGGGAATCGCTGAACCGGAAGGCCTGGTAAACGAAATTCGGAAAAAATTGTAGGTGAGAGCTGCTTTGTTGCCCGTCTCCTCTCCATTCACGTATGCCTCTCGCATGACGATAAAGTCTCTTCTTGAAAGTGGTCGGAATAATTGCTACTATTGCAATAATGTAAATCCCGCATTCTCTTACGCGGCATGAAGTTTGGACTTGCCTGAATGAATTTTGAACAAATTGGCGAAGAACTAAGAAAGACCCGTCTGGAAAAAGATTTATCCTTAATGGATATTTCCGCCGAGACGCGTATCAGCCTGAAATTTCTCGAGGCGATAGAGAAGGGGCAATTTCAGATTCTTCCTCAAACTTATGTGCGCGCCTTCCTTCGCGAATATGCCTTCATGGTCGGACTGGACCCGAATGAAATCATGCTTCGGTACGATGATGCAAAGCAGGAATCATCCCTCCGTAAAACGGAGCCTTCCGTGCTGCCCACGAATACGCCGCTGGAGAAGAAGTCCGGTTCCGTATCCGATAAACAAATACGTGCTTTTACCCCGCTTCAGCGCAATATCACCATTGGCTTCTTCATTATTGCCGCACTTGTTCTTACGGCCGTCCTGGCAAATAGGAATAGAGGTTCGAACTCCGGGAATGCGGTCGAGGAGGTCCCATTTGATCGAGTGGTCCGTGAGAATGAAGCTGCATCGATTCCATCGCCCGATCATGTCTCTGATTCTGTTCTCGTAGCCGTTCCCGTTCGTCCCGACAGCTTGCGATTGGAAATGGTGACCCGGGATTCAGTCTGGATCAACATCCTTATAGACGGCAAATTAGGCGAAACTTATCTTTTGGGGCCCAATCGAAAACGAATGTGGGTTGCCAAAGACCGGTTCGTTGTGACGATGGGAAATGCCGGAAGTGCGACATTTCAATTAAACGGCAAAGATATCGGTTCGCTCGGCAAGCGCGGAGCGGTTGTCCGCAATGCGGTGATTTCAGAAGCCAATCTCAAGAATTAATCACCGGCAGGGCACAGCTGGTATGAATTCCTCCATCGAAAAAGAGATTGAATCCCTTCGCCAGAAAATCCTTGACCACGATTACCGGTATTATATTCTCGCCCAGCCCACAATTTCGGACGGGGAATATGATCGGCTGATGCACCGACTGCAGGAACTGGAGAAGCATCATCCGGAACTCGCCGCCCCTGATTCACCCACCCAGCGCGTCGGCGGTCGAGTGACAAAAGAATTTCCCACGGTCACACACGCCGTTCCCATGCTCAGTCTTTCAAATACGTACAGTGAAGAAGAGGTGCGGGATTTCGACCGGCGTGTCCATGACACATTGGGTGCTGCGCCGTTTCACTATATCTGCGAACTGAAGTTTGACGGTATCGCTATCAGCCTGCGGTATGAGGACAGAATCTTTGTCCAGGGTGCGACACGCGGAGATGGAATCCAGGGAGATGATATCACTCAAAATTTAAAAACCATCCGTTCGATCCCGCTCCGGATTCGTCCCGTCCGCAGCGCGCCGCGCACGTTGGAAGTACGGGGCGAAGCATTTATGAAGCGGGCGGACTTCCAGCGGATGAATGAAGAGCGCCAGCTTGCGGGAGAAAAAACGTTTGTAAACCCGCGCAATTCTGCTGCTGGGACATTAAAATTGCAGGATTCGAAATTGGTCGCATCGCGGCCCCTGAACTTTGTCTCGTACTTCCTCCGTTCGGATGATATGGAATTGACCGGGCAATTTGAAAACCTGAAGCTCCTCCACAGCCTCGGATTCCCGACGAGTGAGCATTCGCAAACCTGCCGGTCGATCGAAGAAGTGATTGCCTATTGGCAGAAATGGGAACAGCAGCGTGATGAACTCCCCTACGATATCGACGGGATCGTGGTAAAAGTGAATTCTCTCCGCCAGCAGGAACTTCTCGGCGCGGTTGCGAAAAGCCCCCGATGGGCCGTGGCATTCAAGTTTGCTTCGCGGCAAGCAGAGACGCCGTTAAAGGCGATTCGGCTCCAGGTCGGACGTTTGGGGACAATCACGCCGGTGGCTGAACTGGAACCGGTGTTCCTTGGCGGCAGTACCGTTTCCCGTGCAACACTTCATAATGAGGAATATATCCGCGAATTGGATATTCGCATTCATGATATTGTCATTGTAGAAAAAGGCGGAGATGTCATCCCCAAGGTCAGCGGAGTGAATAAGGAAAAGCGGCGAGCGGGCGCAAAAATTTTCAGATTCCCCGATACCTGTCCCGAATGCCATTCCAAAATTTTCCGTTTTGAAGGTGAAGCGAATTACTACTGCGAGAACAGTGATTGTCCGGCCCAGGTGAAAGGACGGATCGGACATTTCGCAAGCCGGGGCGCCATGGATATTGAAGGTCTCGGAGAAGCGGTGATCGATCAGTTTGTTCAGGATGGGTTGATGAAGAATTGCGCCGATCTCTACGACCTGCATGACCGACGGGAGAATATTCTTTCGCTTGAAGGGTGGGGGGAAAAAAGCGTTCAGAATTTGTTTACGGCCATTGAAGAGAGTAAAACACGCCCCTTTAGCCGGGTGGTGTATGGTCTTGGCATACGTCACATCGGGACAAGTATTGCACAACTTCTAGTTGATAATTTCATTACAATTGAGCAACTTATAGCGGCAACGGAAACCGATTTGCAATCTCTTCAGGGTATCGGTCCACAGATTGCAGAAAGCGTTGTTCGATTCTTTGCAGACCAACACAACATTCGCATCGTCCACCGTTTAAAAGCGGCGGGCGTGCAATTACTTGAAAAGAAAAAGCACGTTCGACCTTCTCAGCAATTCTCGAATAAGAATTTTGTGCTGACCGGTACGCTGTCGTCGATGACGCGCGATGAAGCCAGGCAGAGAATTGAATCACAGGGGGGGAAAGTGGTTTCGAGTGTCAGCAAAAATACCGACTTTGTCGTTGTCGGTGCCGATGCCGGTTCCAAGTTCGAGAAGGCAAAAACGCTGGGGATCCCCTTGCTTGATGAACAGAAGTTTCTTAATATGTTGCAGAATGAATCCTAAATTCACCATCACCCACTTACTTGTGAGGGTATCATGTCGAAATTTCCGTTTTGTTATCTGATATCATTGCTCCTTGTCTTCATGCTCACCGTTCCAAGTTTCGGACAGACACGGGTTGGAAAATTTGGTGTTGGAGTAGACGGCTCCATGCAATACATTCTCGGAGGTGGCTCCGTAAAGACTTCACCGGCAATCGGTTATGGTGTTAATATGAGTTATTCGATCATGGAAGGGATAAGTTTACGTTCCAAAATCGCGGTCAATGAACTTTCATGGACCAATAGTTTGAACAAAACCTCGACCACCGATCTGATGGCGGCCAATTTTTATGTTTCGGGCGATCTCATGCCCAACAGTTCATTCAATCTATTCCTTCTGGGCGGCGGCGGACTTGTATTTTTTGATCCGAAGACTGCAGCGGGGGGCCGGCCCGGATTCGTCTCGAGTTTTGATATCCATTTCATCGGCGGGGCGGGGGCTGATATCTTCCTGAGTGAATTCTGGTCCATCACGCTCATGGGCGAATATGTGTTAACAAATTCAAAGGATTATAACGGTCCCGTGAATTCCGATAACGACTCCTTCCTCCGGGGAAGTGTGCAAATACGATATTATTTGTTTGATCAATCGTTCATCACCAAGCTGTTTGAAGCTCAGCGTGAACGTTCAAAACGCAGCAAATAACATCTGCTGCGAACCACAACGATGCTGGAACGTTTTCGAACCAAAGTAGGGCTGACATACTCTCAGTTGCATTTTCGACATACGCACGACCGGGTAATGAATTTCACCGATGTCCTGAGGCGGTCGCGCCGTGCACTGGTGATCTTTCCGGAATCATCGGTTGATGGTGAATCAGCATCGAATTTTCTTCGCTATTTGCTTCGAAAATTTTCTTCAGATCGAATGACGGTGGTTATCCGGGAAGATCAACTTTTTGCGATGTCTTCTGCCCCGTCCCTGAAAACCCTTACGTATTCAGTGCGGGATGTCAATACGTGGTTTGTCCCCCGGCGGGAACTGCTTCAGAGAATGGAAAACAGTTCCTTTGATGTTGCGGTGGATCTGAATGTCAATTTCTCGCTGACCAGTGCGTTTCTTTGCAAAGCATCCAACGCACCTTTGCGCATCAGCTTTGTCAAAAAGAACAGCGACCAATTTTATAATTTTCAAGTAAAAACCAGAGGAACCAATAACAAATATTCCTATCGGAGTCTCCTGAAATGTCTCGATATGTTCTAATGCCTTTGCCGGAGCTTGCTTATGCAATTTGAAACCAAGAAAATGGGGACCGCCACCATCCTCAAAGTCAAAGACCGAAAGCTTGATGCGACGACTTCTCCTGAACTCAAAGGAAAATTTTTGATACTCTGCAAGCCGCAGCTCAAGGAATTGGTCATCGACCTCTCCGAAGTTGAATTCTGCGACAGCACCGGATTAAGCGCGCTGCTCATCGCAGAGCGCAAGATGCGCGAGAACCTTGGCATGGTGAAACTGGTTGGCGTTCAAAAGAAAGTGCTTTCTCTGCTTAAAATTTCTCACCTGGACCGAACGTTTCAGATATTCGATACGCTGGCAAAAGCAGCAAAAGGGTAGTTCGCCCTCCGGTGCCGTCGTCGAATGAGCCGTCGATCATCGGGACGTCCGGCGGACTCCGGGCTGCAGGCTCCTGATCGAGAATCTTGCACCTTCATGAGAATCCGTATCATTTCACTTCTGGATCGCCCTTGTTCGGAACTCAGTGTTCTCCATGAAAAAAACTTTGCATAGAGCAACCCCCGCGGCAGAACAACGACCTCCTTCGACGGCCCTGGACCGGCAAATCCGCGGCTATCTGGATTTTCTCCGGCTCGAAAAAAATCTATCCCGGAACACCCTCACCTCTTACCAGTTCGATTTTAATAAGTACCGCAGCTTTCTGATGTCGTGTGGAATTCAGTCTGCCTCTGCCGTCTCGGAAGAGCACATCAGCAAATTTTTAGCCGTGCTCCACCGGGACACCCTTTCACCGCGAAGTGTCGCCCGAACACTTTCCACCATACGCGGTTTTCACCGGTACCTTCTTGGAGAGGAAGAAGCAAAGGACGATCCAACGCAAATTATCGATTCCCCCAAACAGGAAAAAAACCTGCCCGATGTATTAAGTGTAATTGAAGTCGATGAAATTTTAAAACAGCCGGATACTTCCAGCCGGCTTGGGCTGCGCGACCGGGCGATGCTGGAAACGCTGTATGCGACAGGCATTCGTGTTTCCGAACTGGTCAACCTCAAGCAGGCCAATCTTCTGATTGAAGAGGGGCTGGTCCTGGTGTACGGCAAAGGATCAAAAGAACGGTTCGTCCCGATTGGGCGTTCTGCGAGACAATGGATTGAAGAGTATCAAAAGAAATCGCGGGTGCATCTCGCACGGTCGGGAAAATCGCAGGATATCCTTTTCCTGAATGTGCGCGGAACAACGTTAACGCGTGATATGATTCGGAAGTTAGTGGAGAAATATTCGTTGTCCGCCGGAATCGGAAAGAAAATCCACCCGCATACGTTCCGTCATTCGTTTGCGACTCATTTATTAGAGGGAGGGGCTGATCTCCGCGCCGTTCAGGAGATGCTGGGCCATGCAGATATCTCCACGACTCAGATTTACACCCATATTGACCGGGAGTATTTGAAGGAAGTTCACCGCACATTTCACCCGCGCGGGTAATCCGGTGCCTGCTTTGTTCTCCTTGCGAAGGAACCGCTCGTGGGTGAGAAGGAACCTTCGCAAGAAGTCACGAAAGTTCTTTATTGCACAATTTTTCCTGCGCGTAATTCCTTGACAATTCTTTCCGCTTTATAAATTTGTTCCAGCCCTTCGAGCAATCCCGAAGAATGGACGGAAACCGACCGGTTGGATGAATCATCAAAGATGATATCACCAGGCAGACTTTCCATGTTCCCGTCAAAAATCAGTCCGACGATCTGCAGATTTATGTTGATGGCCGGACTTCCGGAGTTCCCGCCGGTGATGTCGTTGGTGGAGACGAAGTTCATGGGCGTGTTCATCTTAAATGTTGCGGGCGGATTGACCCATCGATCCGCCAGCTTCCAGGGATCTTTCATACCAAACGAATAATAACGGTCGTACAATCCGTAAAATGTGGTGATCGGCGGAGCAATGGTTCCGTTGTAGGGAAATCCTTTGACGACGCCGTCCGCAATGCGGAGTGTGAACGTCGCATCCGGCGGAATATGCGTTCCATAAACATCGTACATAGCATTGCCCAGTATTTGTTCGCCTGCCTGGAGTTTCTCGGTGATCCTGGTGTATTTTTTCTGAACCTCTTTTGCCTGTGCTTGTTCGGCAACGATAAATGCAATCAGCGGATCGGTGGAATGGAGGATGGCTTCCGGGGTTCCGTTAAGAAGTGCCTGCGTTTTCTCTTTCGATGCGATTATCGAAGTTGCACTCAGTTCTTCCGCCGCCTGTTCGGGTGTCCGTCCTGCCATGAGGTTGTCGAACGCCGCATCGTTTCCCGCCAGTGCACGCTCCATCATGCTCAACCGGAAAGCAAGCAGTTGTTTTTCAACTTCCGGCGTAAGGTTCGAAGGATAGAATTTTGCCTTTGCCGAATCGGAAATGGAACCATGAGATTTCATTGCCAGATTTACAAGGTCCGATGTCAACGATAAATACTTGGGGAAGGTTCTTCCGCGAAATCGTAACGCGTCGAACTTTGGATACAGCGACGTCAGCTCATCCTGCGAACGTGCAATATCTTTCCATGGATTCCCATACTTCCTGGAGAGTTCGGGTTTATTCAGTATTGCATTCTGGAACTTCCGTTCAAAATCTCTTTTCTTTGCCATGACGACCGGATCCACCAGGCCGCTTAAATATCCTGTAATCGCTTTTCGCGAATTCTCCAATCCGAAAATGGTGTTGAGGTATTTCAATTTTGCTTCGGGATGAACGGCAATATACGATGAGTAGATTGACGCGGTCTTCTCATATGTCTCGATACTCGACGGATAAATCACATCGCGCAGATATTCGAGCTGAGCAACGGACTTCAAGCGGTTGGTTCTCCCCGGATTTCCGATCACGAATACCGCTTCGCCTTCCTTTGCACCATCCTGGCTGAACGGAAAGAAGTTCGCGGTTTTTAAAGGCTTGCCATTGTCATAGACGCGGAAGAAGGCACAGTCAAAATCATACCGCGGGTAGGTGAAGTTATCGGGATCGCCCCCAAAAAACGCCATCACATCTTCCGGGGCATAGACCAGCCTGACGTCCGTGTACCGTTTGTATCCATAGAGTGAATATCGCCCTCCGTTGTAAAAGGAAACGATACTAAACACCATCGAATCCTGCGGGGCGGTGGTTTTATAGGTCGCTGCGTATCGTTTCTGAATTTCGAGCATCTTCGCCATACGATTTTCGATTTTTATATTGTCGGTCGTACCGTTATCAAATGCTTCCTGTACTTCTTTCGTGACATCGTCCATCACCAGTAATTGATCGATAAAAATATTGTTTGCCTTTCGTTCGTCATTGAGTGTTGGAGCATAGAATCCGGCTTCGGCCAACCGTTCGCCTTCTCTATTGACACTGTCCAATGCCGCTCGGGCGCAATGGTGATTTGTCATGACCAGTCCGTCCTCCGAGACGAAGGAGGCGGTGCAATTCGGCAGGCGCAGGGCGGATAACCGCGCCTTTTCAAACCATTCTTTTGACGGAGTAAAATTATACGTCTTGGCGAAATACTCCATGGGCGGGAAATCGAATGTCCACATCTTGCCGGTATCGAACTGTCCGGCTTGAACTTTTTCGAGATTGATATGCTTCGGCATATCAATCTTCGTTGCCTGCTGAGTAGAACAGCCGGTCAACAGGAGTGCGGCTACCAGCGAAACGAAACTAACCTTCAAGAGAAAATGTTGCATAAACACCTCATAACGTGATAGATATTGAATGATGAATAAAATGTATGAAGAACAATCCGTCCATGCAATAAAATCATGCAGGAAATTCGAAGGTCTTTTTTCAACTGGAATTATTCTCTACCTTCTATCATCATGACATCCAAACGATTTTTCTTTCACACCCGATCCATCCTTCTGCTCGGGCTGATAGCTCTTGCCGGCATGCCGCGTGCGGAGGCGCAAGAGCAGGAAGAGCGAAGAGGAATTTCCAATTCGTGGCTCTTGCTCCAGGCGGTGCCGAGTCTCTCATGGACGGGTCTTCCCGCCGGGACTCATTTTTCATTCGAGTGGGAACTAACGCCTGTCCTGTATTCATGGGGGATGACCAGGCTCGATCCGCCGGTGCATTTTTTCTTTGTCACCCAACCGGAACGGTTCGCCGGTTCAGTTGAATTCAATATCACCACACAGTGGTACACCAGCCGGATCGGGACAAGCCATTGGGGCTTTTCCGGTCAGCTGATGGCGCATCTGCCGTTAGTGGAATACGGGGAATATCTCGGTTTAAATCTTGGCGTTGCGCGCTATACCATCGCCGGAAGTTCCTCGAATTTTATTGCCGGAGGATTTTCGACGCTGTTCGGTTTTCTTCATTATACGGTGAAATACAGTCCGGCTGATAAGATGGTGATGCACTCCATAGATTTTCGTTTCTTTTAAACAGTATGATACACCATCACCGCCGGCTCTTGCGATTTTTTTTCTCTGCGCTCATCATTCTTTGCTCTTCCATCGTTCTTCCCGGCTGCAGTTCTTTCGTTGCCCGCTTCATTGCAAAATCATTTGAAGATCTGCCGAGTACACCCGAACCCGTTTCTCTAAAAAACGCCCATCCCATATTCCAGCATGTTGGATTATCGGTACTCTGGGTCGGTCATGCCACATGCCTTATTCAAATCGGAGACAAAATTTTCATCACCGACCCGATTTTTACGGAGACCGCAGGAATGATCTCCAAACGGAGAATCGAGCCGGGGATCCTTCCCGCCTTTCTTGATAAACTGGATTATATCCTCATCTCTCACATTCATTTTGATCATTTGAGCTACGGAAGTTTATCCATGCTGCCCAGATCAGCAGCGATGATGCTGCCTGCAGGGAGCGGGGCATATATTCCGGAGTTTGGTTTTTCAGCGTACCGGGAAATGAATCCATGGATGTCATTCGAAGCAGACGGCGTCCGCATCACCGCCGTCCCCGCGAAACACTTTAACGGAAGGTACGGATTCGATGGTCTCTGGTCGCGAACGAATACATTTACCGGTTATGTAATAGAGTCTAACGGTAAAACCGTTTACTTCGCAGGAGACACCGGGTATGATCCGGATCTCTTTCGGGAAATCGGCAGGAAGTTTGCCATTGACCTCGCACTCATTCCTATTGCACCAATTGAACCGCATGACTTCATGAAATATGTCCACACCGATCCGGAAGAAGCCCTGCGAATATTTCATGATGTTCGTGCGAAGTTCATGATTCCCATTCATCACCGTACATTCGTCCAGGGACTGGATTCCGCGTTGATCACCGCTCAAACTCAACTGACCATGCTCGTGGTGCAACAACACCTGGAACATCGAGTGCTGGTGTTGAACATCGGGGAACAACAAATACTTGCGCCATAAGCACCTGCAAAATAAAGCTGCACATTTTCCGGAACTGCTTATTAAACACTTTTTGTTTTCGTTCCGCCGATATACTCTCCATGTCTGCCAATATCGCTCATTACAACGATCTGAATGATGCAATGTTGTCGTCATCTCAAAACGGCGTGGTCATGGTCCGTCCAAAGGAAAAATTGATGCCGGCAATATACTCTGCGGGGCTCCATAGAGGAGAACAACACAGGAAGGAATCTCCATTAATGATCGGTCGTCATGGCGCGGCCCGGACACTCGATGAGGGAATGGAAAATAATGACCGGCACAGATGGTCCAAAGACTGAATTTCCGCCTTCTTTTAAGTGAATAATGGCCTGTACGAAGACGATAGGGCAAGGCTCAATGATCTTTCCCATTTTAGGTATCGGAGAATTTGTTGATTCACATCTGTTCCGCAAAAGGCATTGGAAAAGTTCTCAAACATCCAATGAAAATTTGTTTCTTTAAATTATCTCTCCGATTAAAAATTTGCTTAAAACACGCACTTTTCATTGATATTCCCTCAACTTCTCACTACATTTCCACATTACTGTGAGGTGCTACGTCTGGCAAAAATAGAATGAATATCGCGGTTTTTGCTTCGGGCCGCGGCTCTAATTTTCTGGCAATACTAGATGCCATTGATGCCGGATTTATTCCGGCTCAGATTGTTGTCCTCATCAGCAATAAGTCTGATGCAGGTGCCATGGAAAGCGCGCGGGCACATCGCATTCCGGTCCGGCATCTCACACAGAAAATGTTTGAATCGGAAGAAGCGCTCGCGGATGCGATGCTCAGCGAGTTAGCAAAACATCATACAGAGTTTATCGTACTGGCCGGGTATTTAAAAAAAATTCCTGCCAAAGTGATTCGGCAATACCAGAACCGCATCATCAATATTCATCCGGCGCTCCTGCCGTCGTTTGGAGGAGAAGGCATGTATGGTCACCGTGTTCATGAATCGGTCATCGCGAGCGGTGAAAAAATCTCCGGGGCCACAGTTCATCTGGTCGATGAAGAATTCGATCGTGGTCCCATCGTGTTGCAACAAACGGTTGCGGTCGATGCGGATGATACACCGGAGTCGCTTGCAGCAAAAGTATTGAAGGTTGAACACAAAATTTTCCCGCTCGTCCTGAAGGCATTCGCCGAAGGCCGGGTAAAGGTTGAAGGAAGAAAAGCTTGGATAATGTCATCGTTTTAGATCCGTTCTCAAAATCTGTCGTATCGGAATCCGATACACCGCTCACCATCAAACGCGCCCTCATCAGTGTGTCCGACAAAAAAGGAATCGTCGAATTTGCAAAAACTCTGAGGGAATTCGGTGTCGAGATCATTTCCACCGGCGGAACATTCACCGCGCTTCAGGCGGCCGGTATCGACGTCAAACCCGTTTCGGAGGTGACCGGGTTCCCTGAAATTCTCGATGGACGGGTCAAAACGCTCCACCCGGCCATTCATGCCGGCATCCTCGCGGTACTGGACAATCCGGCGCATCAGGAACAATTGCAGAAGCACGGGATAGAACCCATCGACCTCGTGGTCGTCAATCTTTACCCATTCGATAAAACCGTCGCCAAATTGAACGTCAGCCTGGAGGAAGCGATCGAGAACATTGACATCGGCGG
>Ga0105104_10001261_pt1 | contig 19024 bp, 16 predicted proteins | sample PPLLaktember2015_3_FD_87034 | JGI IMG/M metagenome (GOLD analysis project Ga0105104, IMG submission 87034) | Freshwater sediment microbial communities from Prairie Pothole Lake near Jamestown, North Dakota, USA - PPLs Lake P7 Core (6) Depth... | ecosystem: Environmental > Aquatic > Freshwater >... | reverse complement strand
GCGACCCTCAAGATTTGGAAGATGTTTTTGCACCGCCTGGAACGGATCAACCGCCTCAAGCGCTGCGGATAAAATACGCAGGATGCGCATATCTTGCAGGCTACGCGTCGCAAAACGATTACCATCCATATCTGTTATCATATCAGAAACACTATTGCGGAGAGACGATGTTGAGACCAAAAGTATTTGTCACACGCCCCATTCCCGAAAAAGGCTTTGAGGTCGTCAGGGATTTTTGTGATGTGAATCTGTGGCCGAGTGAGCTGCCGCCCACCCGTGATGATTTATTACAGCATGTGCGCGAGGTAGACGGTTTGTTATGCCTGCTCACGGATAAGATCGACGGGGAAGTCATGGATGAAGCGGGCCCACAATTGAAAGTGATCAGTAACCATGCCGTGGGCTTTGACAACATTGACGTGAACGCGGCCACCGCGCGCAAAATCCCGGTCGGCAACACGCCCGATGTGTTGACAGATGCCACCGCCGATTTTGCCTTTGCATTGATGATGGCTGTGGCGCGCCGCATTCCCGAAGCGGAACGTTATGTGCACGAGGGGAAATGGAAAACCTGGGGACCCATGCTTTTGCTCGGCGTCGATCTCAAAGGTGCAACACTTGGACTGGTTGGTTTTGGGCGGATCGGCAAAGCCATGGCGCGCCGCGCCCTCGGATTCGATATGCGCGTGATCTATTACGATCCAAGTGAGAAAGCGTCAGATCCCAATCTCAAAGCGAGCCGCGTGGACTTCGAGACCCTGCTCGCAGAATCAGACTTCATCTCGCTCCACACACCGCTGACGCCCGATACGCGGCACCTGATCGACTCGCAAGCCTTATCAAAGATGAAGCCGAATGCAGTGCTTGTGAACACCGCGCGCGGTCCGGTCGTTGACCCGCAGGCGCTCTACGAAGCGCTGAAGGAAAAACGCATCTTTGGGGCCGGGTTGGATGTGACCGAACCTGAACCCATCCCCCTGGATAGCCCATTATTAACTCTCGATAATATTATCATTGTGCCACACATTGCGAGCGCAAGCAAAACCTCACGTGATAAGATGGCCTGGATGGCAGCCCAGAATCTCATCGCTGGTTTAAAGGGCGAACGGTTGCCGAATTGTGTGAATCCGCAGGTTTATAAGTAAGTGGCTCTTTGAACATAATACAGAGAAGGCTCGCTGGGTAGCGAGCCTTCTCTTTTTCTTTACCTTCAACGCCTGACGGGTTATGGAATTTGAACGTTTATTTCACAAGCGGACGCGGTATCCGAACCGGGGCCGCCATTGCAGATATCGCTGCCCGCACCGCCATCCAGCGCGTCGTTGCCGGCGCCGCCGCGGACACTATCGTTCTCACTGCCGCCGGCCAGTGTATCGGCGTCCAGCCCCCCATCCACGATGTCCCTGTCTGCGCCGCCATCCAGCACGTCCAGGCCGTTCCCGCCGAAGATGAGATCGTTGCCATTGCCGCCATTGATCGTGTCATTGCCCGACTCCCCAAAGGCGGTATCGTTGCCGTCGCCGGTCTCGATCACATCGTTGTTGGCGCCGCCAAAGACGAGATCATTTCCCGGGCCACTATTGATCGTGTCATCACCCGCGCCGCCTGTGACGGCATCATTGCCTCCCAGCGAACAGATCACATCGTTGCCGTTGAGCGCCAGGATCGTATCGGAGTTGTTCGTGCCGACGATCACATCGCTGCCATTCGTGCCGCTGAGCAAGCCTGAATAGGTTTGCCCGTTGAGCGGACCGCCAACAATCTTGCCATTGCGATCCACGTAGATCGTCGCGTTCTGTCCATTGCACTGCGGCAACAGGTTGAGACCAACGATGACCGGGTCATGATCGGATGAGCGGTAGGCGTTGGGTTCGTAGATCGCCTCCTGGGCCGGCGGCTTGAAGCTGGTGTCATAGTCCAGCAAATCAGGTTCATCCGCATTGATATGCCAGTCTGCGGCTCTCACCACTTGCGAAGCCATACTGGGGTTGGCAAGGGCGTGATCCAGGTAACCAGCCTGCCCGTCGAAGACATAGGAGTAGGCATAGGTTCCCTGATATTGAGCAATCAGGTTGGTGTAATCGTCACCGGTTCCGGTTGTGTCATCGGCTCCAGCTTTGATCGCATCAATTGGATCTTCCTGGGCATAGGAATTCAAATCTCCCATGATGAGGAAGTCCGGGTCGCCGCTGCCGGTTGGATCCGTTGCGAGCCAGTCCACCAGAGCCTGGGCGGCTAACGTACGAGTCTGATTACAGTTACCCTGACCATCGCCTACATCTGGATCGCCCACATCGTCACAGGCAGAACCTTTGGATTTGAGATGGTTAACCACAACCGTGAACCGGTTGCCGGTTGCGAGTTCTTCAAACGTCTGAGCCAGCGCAGGGCGGCTCTTCGTATCGAGAAAACGCGGGTCAACCGCAGTGGTCAGGAGCTGGAAACCACCGACCGGCGCGACCACGTCCGATCTGTAGATCAGGCCGACGCGGATGGCATCTGTGCCAACGACGCCGGTATCAATGTAGGCATAGGGTCCCACGCCCGGCATGGCATTGAGTCCTGCCACGATTCCATTGACCGGGTCGCCGAGCGGATCGACATTGATCGTATTCTCCAACTCGTTAAGACCGACAACGTCGGCATCCAGGCCCGCAATCGCAGCCAGGAGCTTATCGCGCTGGCGCATGAATTCGAGAGGCTGGTCGCCATCGATGCCGCGACATTCCAGGCTTGGTACGGGACCGCAGATATTATCTGCAGGGTCGTCTGGCGCGTTGGACGGCTCCTGGATGTTATCAGGAGTCAGGAAGAAATTCAGGGTGTTCATTGCAGCGACGCGCAGGTTTGCGTCGATCGGTTCCGGCGCAGCCGGGCGCGGGTTGACAGCTGTATAGTCTGCAGGTCCCGTTGGGAAGATGCGGTAGAGGCTGAAGTCAAAACCAAGCACCCCAATTGCGTTCTGCACAGTATCCCCGCCGCGGAAGCGATTCGCCAGGGTGAAGGGAGTGCCATTCGGGTGACGCAAAACCTCAGGGTTTTGAGTGCTGACCGCGTCGTCCAGGGTAATGCGCCGCAGGCTGTTCGCCAGGATACGCGCGTTCGCCAGTGCGCCCGGCTCATCGATCGCGGTTCCCGTGAATGGACGCGTCTCGCCATCCAGTGGCAGAGCAATCACGATCTCGCCAAAGCGTTCGTAGTTGAAGTATTCGGAGATCACCAGTGGTTGCGGGAAGCGCACCAGCATACCTTCGTAGCGCTCCGGGTCCGTAGCGCTGGCAAAGGGCATCGTTACATCCGTCGCAGTGACACTGCCGGTGCCACAATTAACGATATTCGTCACCGGGGCATTATTCGTGTTCGAGCCGTTCAGCGCAGTCTGATTGAAACGCTCACGGGCAAAGCCTGTCACCCGAACGAGGTCTCCGGCACTGACGGCATCCGTGCTGCCGGTGAAGACGAAGATACCATCTGAAGTGGCAGTGTTACTGTCTCCGGTTGCATCTTGAATATAGAAACCCTGTGCCCCGGTGCTTCCCTCAAAGTCACCCACGACAATGCCCTGGGTCGTGACCGTACCTGTGATTGCAGCAGCAGAGCCGCTGCCCTGGATGCTGTAGATCGGGGTGAAGGTTTGCCCGCAGACCGGTCCTTCAATGGTAAAGCTGAAGGTGTAATCAGCCGTCATGTTGTCTGGCGGGTCATTCGAATCCTGATCCGTTACTTGCGCCGCGAAAACAGTGACTGTACATGATTCGGCGCTGACAAAATCAGCATCCGGGTTAAGCGTAAAGGTTCCCGGTCCCCCGCTGACTGCGGCGGTGTGTGTGGCGCTGCTCGCGCAAGAGATGCTGAACCAGCTTCCGGCTACATCCACGTTCTCACTGAAGGTGATGTCAATATTGGAACCCACCGCGATGCTGCCCGCGCCATCGGTCGGGACGGTGCCTGTCACTACAGGCGGGTCGTCCGCTGCGCAGGCATTGGCTGCACCGGGTGTGCTCAGATGTTCGCTGAAATCAATGTTATTGACATCGGTATCAGAGCCATCGGGACAGCGCGAGATGCTTTGTGCGCCGGAACCCGTATCCACCAGGCCTGTGCCTGAACCCTCGGTATAGGGTGCGCCCGTATCGCCCTCATAACTGACCGTATCGATGACAGATCCATTGAACAGCAGTGCAACGGCATCGGGTGCACCGTTCTGAACAAGGTCGGTCTCAGGCGCGACATCCAGGTCGCAGTTTGCAACAGTGGTATTGTTCGCACATAACACAAAATAATCACCTGCAGCCAGGCTGACTGCCGGAAGGCTAAAGAGGCGATACTGGACCGCGCCACCAAGATTACCATTGATCATTTGAACGCTGTAAGCGCTCAGATCAACGCTGACGCTATCGTTGTTACGAATTTCGACGAACTCTGCGGTGTCGGTACCGGCTTGATCGTAATCAATCTCATTGATCACCAGATCGTTCGCAACGGCAGCACCTGCCGTGTCAAAGCTGAATACAAAATCAGCCGCCATAGTATCCGGAGGGTCATTGGCGTCCTGATCCGAAACCTGTGCTGCAACGATCGTGACCGTACAGGATTCACTGTTGGCAAAATCCGCATCCGGATCGAGCGTGAAGGTCGCCGGTCCTCCGGTGACGACTGCCGTATGCGCGCCGCTGGTTCCGCAGGAAATGCTGAACCAGGCTCCGCTCACGTTGACAGCTTCGCTAAATGTTACAGCAATGTTCGCAGTAACTGCCACATTGGTCGCGCCATTGGACGGCGTCGTGCCAGAGACAGTCGGTGCGGCATCCACGCCGCCGAACGTCTGGCCGGTATTCGGGCTGCCGAACGTATTGGCTGCTGTGGCTGTCCACGTGAAATCGCCATAGCTATCCCCTGCGCCCGTGAGCTGCAGGGATGAGCCAACCACCTCGGTGCCCACCTGACTGACGCCAATGTCGGTGCTGGTAATCCCATCCGCAGCTCCACCCACCCCAACAAAGCTGCCCTCATAACTGAGGAACTGCACCAGGGTACTGCTGGCATTCACCAGGGCGATGCCGTCGGGGGCGCCATTCTGGATTCCATTGGATGGGTAGGTGAGAACGGTTGTGCCGTATCCGCCCAATTGGTCTGAAATAACACCGCTCAAAGCATCGGTATCATAAACGGCTCCGGTGGAGCCGTTATAGAGAACAATGCTCCAGCCTGTCAGGTCTGTGCCTGCCGGACCAGCAATCTCAACTGATTCACCTGCATCGGTTCCCGCATTGTCATAATGTATTTCGTTGATGAAAACTGTCGATGAAGGATTAGGAAACAAGGAAGGGGCTGCCTCTACGGGTCGAGCTGCAAACAACATGCTCATCATCAATGCAAACACCAAAGTGGTCGAAAACATCTTGTGCAAATGTTTATTCATACTACTCTCCTCTGTAGTTTGTTTAGGATAGGGAAAATCCGCCGTCAAGGCGAAGGGTTGGTGGGAAGTTCGGTTTTCACGAACGCGAGGCACCTCCGTAAAGCTCTTTGATATTCAATCCAGAAACCATTGGATACCCCGGCTGCTATCCATTTTAGGTGAGGCTTAACAAAAAAGCAAGGTGACTTGTAACCTATTGGGGTGTGGTTTTTAAGTTAACGTCTTGTTTAAGATCTGGCTGCTATAATCCCGCATATGCCATCGCTCCGCACTGCGCTCACAAAGATCTGGACCCGCGACAGCAGTATCCTGCTGGGCGGGTTTTTGGTTACGATCCTCCTGATCGTTTACATCTGGTGGCCGCTTGCAGAAGAATATCTGGCTTATGTGGATTGGAATGGCGAATGGTGGCGCTATATGGATTGGCTGCTGCTCGGCATTTTTGGGTTCATGTCCATTACCATCATTGCACGCGCCAGTCTCAAAGCGGATCTCCTGATCATCTTCGTCGGTGTCTGCGGCGGGCTGGCAATTGAGTCCTGGGGCACGCAGACAAACCTGTGGTTCTATTACACCGAGGAGCGTCCGCCGCTGTGGATCATCCCGGCCTGGCCGATCGCGAGTCTATCGATTGATCGGATCACAAGGGCACTGAGTTTTCTCACCACAAAGGGCACTACACCTGCCCCGGGTGCAGGTGCCGGGGAGAAACACAAAGGTTTTTCTTTTGGGTTTAAGATTCTTTATTGGCTCACCTTCGCTTCTTTTCTAAGCCTGATGCTGATCTTTGTTGCCCCGACATTTGACAAGTCCTATACCTGGCTCTCGCTCGGGTTGTGCGTTCTCCTCATCTTAACTCCCACCGATCATCACTTTGCGTTCCTCACGTTCGTTGCCGGCGCAGCGCTTGGATACTATCTCGAATTATGGGGCACCACCCGCGAGTGCTGGACCTACTACACCTATCAAACGCCGCCTCTTTTCGCGGTGCTGGCGCACGGCATGGCAGCGGTCGCGTTCTGGCGGGCCGGGTTGATGCTGAAAATAGTCTGGGGGAGATTCGGCCTAGCGAAGCCTCAGCAGGCTTCAGCTGGGCTGGAGCCGGACGTCACATCCACCGAAACGTGACAGAAATCACTCATAAACACATTGACACAGGGGCAAATCGTCCTATAATGTGACCTTCTGGTCATATGACCTGGAGGTCACATTTTTTATGCCCAAACAAACCTTCTTTAACCTCCCCGAAGAGAAACGCGAAACCATCCTTAATGCCGCCGTCGATGAGTTTGCCCAATACGGTTTGGAGAACGCCTCCACAAATCGCATTGTGAAAAACAGCGGGATAGCAAAAGGAAGTTTCTATCAGTATTTCGAAGATAAGCAGGATGTCTTCATGTATTTGCTCTCGGTGATCGAACGCGAAGAAATGGAATTCTTCAAAGGCAAGCATCCACCAAGTAATAACATGGACACTTTCCAATATTTCCGCTGGCTTGTCAAAACAGGCATGGAATACGGCCTTGCTCACCCACGCATGATCCAGGCCGCCTGGCGCGTATTGCTGGGCGAGGGTTTGTATTACGGAAAAAATTTTGCTGAGTACCGCCAGAAGACAACGCAGGTGCTTACGGCAATGATCCAACAAGCCATCGAACGCGGCGAAGTAGACCCGAGTGTGGATGTGGAACTCGCAGTCATGATCATGGAAACCTGGAGCAATGCGATCACCACCTACGTCCTGAATGAAGGCGCGAAACAAAAAGATATGCTGGCATGGATGCGCTCACCGAAGACTCAGGAAACCATCGACAAACTGTTATATGTAATGGAATACGGTTTGCGTAAGACAGAATCAGAATTTACAGCGAGCATTTAGAAAGGATTTCACAATGACTTTATATCTGCGCCTGGCATGGCGCAATATCTGGCGGCACCGCCGCCGCACCGTCATCATCGTGGCGGCCATGGGACTGGCCCTGGCGATGATGATGATGTACGATGGTCTGATGGACGGATTCAACAATGCGATTTACGGCAACGCCATCCGCGTGATGGGCGGCAACATTCAGGTCCACGCCGCGGGCTACCGCGAAAAAGTAGACAGCAACCCACTCATCCCGCTGGAGAATGATGAGGCCGTGGTGAAGGCGGCCCTGGCCCACCCGGATGTGATCGCGGCCTCGCGTCGCATCCAGACCGGCGGTCTGCTCAGCAACCGCGAAGGCGCCTTCACGATCAGCATCATCGGGATCGAACCGGAAGTCGAAGCGCCCACCAGCCTGATCGCTGAAAACATCGCAGACGGCCGCTGGCTGGCTGCCGAGGATCTGGATTCGATCCTGATCGGGCAAGGTCTGGCAGACGTGATGGATGTTCAAATTGGCGACCGGATCACCATGGTCGGCAGTGACCGCCACAAGCAGAACCGCCAGCGCACCATGACCGTTGTTGGCATCTATGATCTCGGCATGCCGACCCTTGAAAAACAGACGATCTATATTTCGCTGGTTGAGGCGCAGGCGCTGTTCGACTTGCGTAATCAATCCACCGAGGTACAGGTCAATCTGAACGACATCGGTCAGGAAGCCCGTGTGGTGGGCGCGCTTACGCCCGCCATGCCCGGTTATGAAGTCGAATCCTGGGATAAGACCTATCCCGACCTGGCGAATGCCGTCACATCCAAAAATGTTGTCATGGACATCTTCAGCGTCATCATCGAGGTGATCGCCGGGATCGGCGTGCTCAACCTGCTGTTGATGGCCGTCTTCGAGCGTACGCGCGAGATCGGGCTGCTGGGCGCCATGGGACTCAAGCCACGGCAGATCGCTTCGCTCTTCGTTCTTGAGGGCACGATGATCGGTGTCGTTGGCGTAGCTGCCGGCGTGGTATTGGGCATAACCTTCAATGCCAGCTTTGGGCAGGTCGGTTTCGATTACAGCTCGTTCGCAGGAGTGGCTGACTACATGGCTTTGATCAGCGGGCGCGTGTATCCAACGCTTGGGCTGGGTAAACTTTTCGAGCGCGCCCTGACCGTGTTGATCATCACCACCCTGGCTGCCTGGATCCCCGCGCGTGAAGCTTCGCGCCGTGAACCTGCGCAAGCGTTGCATTATGTATAACATCGCTCTCGCCGGGAACGGCGACCCGAGCTAAAGAGAGTTATCTATGAATCAACTATTGAAAATGGCCTTCCGCGACCTGGGCCGCAACAAACGACGCTCGATCTTATCCGCTCTGGCGGTAAGTATCGGCACAACCTTGTTAATCTTCATGGCCGCCGTTCTACGCGGTGAGTTCCGCGGCGCCTTACAAAACGGCATTCGTTTACAGACCGGACACCTTCAGGTCCGCGCTGAATCTTATGATGAAAATAAAGTCAGCCTGGCCTGGGAGGACTTGATCGATAACCCGGCCCAGATCACGAACCAGTTGGAAGCGCTCCCACAGGTCCTGGACGCCACTCCCCGCCTGATCGCCAGCGGCATCCTCAGCCTGGGCGATCATTCCAGAGGCGTACAAGTCATCGGCATGGACCCGGCCTCGGAGGCGAACCAAATTTTTCGTCAGGGTGTGATCGCGGGAGACTTCCTCACGGGTGACGATCGTGAAGGCATCCTGATCGGCAAGCCACTGGCTGAAAGATTTGGGCTGAGCGCCGGTGAGCGCGTCAACCTGCTGATCAACACCTCCAACGGCGAGGTGGACGAGCAGTTATTTACGATCCGCGGCATTTACACCACCAATGTTTTCCCTTACGATGAAAACACGGTATTCATGCCGCTTGCCAAAGCGCAGACCTTTGCCGGGGCAGAGAATCACGCCAGCCTGATCTTCGTTCTGCTGAAAGACCAGGAGCAGGCCGAGACTGTGGCGGCTGCCCTGACCTCCTCAAATTATCAAATTCAGACCTGGCGCGATCTGAATGCGCTCAGTGTGCAATTCGAACAATTTGCGGGCGCCTACATGATCATTTTCTATTTGATCATATTGGGCATCACTGCCACTGTGGTCACGAATACCCTGGTGATGGCGGTCTACGAACGCACGCGCGAGATCGGCATCCTCTCCGCCATCGGCATGAAAGGCCGCCGCATCATGTCCGCCTTCCTGACTGAAGCAACACTGCTCGCGACCGGGGGCGTGGTGGGCGGGTTGATCCTGGGTGGATTGATCACTGCCTACGTTGCGAAAGTTGGCCTGATCATCCCCGCCGCGCAGGGCGTTACAGGTATCCTGCTGGGAGATAAGATCTATCCTTATCTTACGTCGCAGGACGTGATCAGCCTGACGATCGTTGCTTATGTCATTACCCTTATCGCTTCGTTGTATCCTGCCACGCTGGCCGCGCGCATGGAACCGGTCGAAGCCTTGCATGCACAGTAATCAATAGGAGTTCAAAATGGAAGTCACAAAAGTTATCAACGCAACCCGCGATTTCAAGATCGGTGAAGTGGAAACTCATGCCCTGCGCGGCGTGGATTTATCAATCGAGAACGGCGAGTTCACCGCCCTGGTCGGTCCATCCGGTTCGGGCAAGACCACCTTACTGCAACTGATCGGCTTGCTCGACCAGCCAACCAGCGGCCAGGTATTTATCAATGGAAAGGACGCCACCCGCCTCAATCGCAACCAGCGGGCGGACCTGCGCAAAGGAACGATTGGATTCATCTTTCAGTTCTTCGCGCTCATCCCCACCTTGACCGCTTATGAAAACGTGGAGATGCCGCTTCTCTTGAACGGGACAAAACCCGCCGAACGCAAAGCCCGTGTCAACGAAATGCTGCAGGCAGTCGGGCTCAGCGACCGCGCCCATCACCGCCCCGATCAGTTGAGCGGTGGTCAACAGCAACGCGTTGCCGTGGCACGCGCCTTATCCATCCGCCCAACTGTTGTCCTGGCCGATGAACCCACCGCCAACCTCGACACCGAGAACGGCAAACAGGTCATGGACATCATGGCGAGATTGAACAAAGAAACCGGCACGACCTTCGTCTTTGCCACGCACGATCCACGCGTCATTAAATATGCCAGCCGCGTCGTCACCCTGCGCGATGGTCTCATCGTGGAAAATAACGGAAGTTCACCAAAGTAGCCTCAGGAATTCAAGAATGAAAAAAGTGTATTTAATGATAACAGTGCTGATCGCGCTTGCCCTAAGTGCCTGCTCTTCAGTGGCATCCACGCCAATAGCCATTCCAACGATATCGCTGGATAACAATGGCTCTCCTTCAAACAATCAATCAGGCAATCCAGAGGCAGTTTCGGCTTCGGCGGTCATCGTCCCAGTCAATGATGTGCAGTTGTCCTTTACTGCTGTCGGCCTTGTTACCGCCGTGAATGTCAAAGTCGGTGACAAGGTCACGGCGGGAGAGACGCTCGTCACGCTCGACACGACCATCCTGGAGGCAAAAGTTAGAGAGGCGGAAGCAGAGGTTCTGGCGGCCGATGCACAGATCCGCTATTTGAATCGCCTTGCCACCGACCCCTTGCATTATGAATCTGCTGCGGCAGACCTGGCGCGCGCGCAAGCGCTGGTTGAGTCTGCCAAGGCAACGCTCCTCGCCCAATCCACGCTCAGCGCGCCTTTCGACGGGACCATCATCTCTGTTGACATCGCCCCGGCCGAAACCGTCGTGCCCGGGCAAGTCGTGATTGTTTTGGGTGATCTATCCAGGTACCAGATTGAAACGACTGATTTGAGCGAACGCGATGTGACAAGAGTTCGGGTGGGGCAACCTGCCAATGTTTTCATCGAAGCCTTGAATGAGGAATTCAGCGGTGCAGTAACCGATATTGATCGCGTCTCGTCCACACTCGGCGGCGATGTTGTTTTCAAAGTGACCATCGAACTGGACCAGCAGCCGCAGGGTTTACTGTGGGGCATGAGCGCGGATGTCCAAATCGAAACAGCCGAATAGCCGGGAGAACAGAATGAACCGATTCCATGGGTCAACGCTTTTGAGTTTGGCCGCCATCCTTGTCATGTGGGTTAACCCTGCATTCGCTGCGCAGGAAGGAACAGTTGTTGCTTCGGCTGTGATTGTCCCCGCGCAGGTAACCGAGCTGGGCTTTATGACCTCCGCCCTTATTAAAGAAATACCCGTCAAGGAAGGAGAGCAGGTGCAGGCCGGGCAGACTCTGGCGGCGCTGGATGTTCCCGAATTGGAATATGCAGTCGTGATGGCAGAAGCCGCGCTTCGTTCTGCATTGGGAGAAGAAAAAGTGCAGAGTTATCGCAGGATTAAAGACAGGCGAAATGGCAAAGTCTTCTTCGACGTCGTCCCACCGGAAGTAAGGGAGATCGCGCATGCGGACGTTCTACAGACCCAAGCCGAGCTGGAAATCGCGCAAGCCACTCTGTCGCAAACCATATTGGTTGCACCTCATGCTGGGACAATTACTTCGATCAGTGTCCTTCCTGATGAATACGTGGAACAAAACCAGATTGTTATAACTCTTGCTACGCTGAACAACTTACAGCTCGAAACAACGGATTTGAGCGAACGCGATATCACAAAAGTAAAAAAAGGCGCGCCCGTCAATATTTTTATCGAAGCAATGAATGAAAATTTTAGTGGAAAAGTCATCGGCATTTCGCCAATTGCAAATACTGTTGGCGGAGATGTAGTGTTCAAAGTCACAGTTGCATTCGACAAGCAGCCACAAAATTTACTCTGGGGGATGACTGCGGAGGTGACAATTGAAGAATGAAGAGAATAAAGAGTAGAAAGTAGAGAACCGTGAAGGGCACAAGGAGTAAAAGAAGCTTGTGCCTTTTTCTATTCAACTTTCTATGGTTAAATCAAATCACCCAAACCTGACACCTGGTACCTGATACTGGAGGATACCCATGACGCTTCCAACAAAAATTACAGTCATTGGCGCAGGCTCTGCAATCTTTGGCGAGAATACACTCTCTGCGATTATGCGCTCGAAAAAATTACGCGGCTCCACGCTCGCGCTGGTGGATCGAAACGCCGCGAGTCTGGATATCGTTCACCGGTTGGCGAGCAGACTCAATCGCGAATGGGATGCGCAATTTGTCATCACTGCCCACACGGATCACTGTGAAGCACTGCCTGACAGTAAATTCGTTGTTAATGCCATCGAGGTCGGTGCACGCGAAAATTTATGGAAAAAGGATTTCGAGATCCCCATTAAATATGGTGTACGCCAGCCTTATGCTGAAAACGGCGGACCGGGCGGATTCGCACATGCCGCGCGCAATATTAGTCCAATCCTAAAAATTGCGCGCGATATGGAGTCATTTTGTCCGGAGGCCTGGTTCGTCAACTTTACTAACCCGATGGTTCGCATTTGTGACGCGGTTAATCGTCACAGCCGTATCAAAGCAGTTGGGTTGTGTCATCAAATTTACGCAGGCTATGTGATGGTCGGTGTTGCGCTGGCAAAAGATCTTGGCATCGAAGTTCCTGAGGGACTCACGGGCCTGCATGCTGCGGTGGATCAACATCCCCTGCAGCACCATGTGCGTGAACAGATCGTTCCGCGGGTTGAAATCCGCGCGGCAGGCTTGAATCACTTCACCTGGATCCTTTCCATCCACGACCGCCGTACAGGCGAAGACCTCTATCCATTATTGAGAAAACGCTTCTTTGAGCTGGACCCGATATTTGAACCGCTTACGCGGGATGTTTTCTCAGCCTTTGGCTTGTTCCCCGTCCCCGGCGATACTCATCTGTGTGAATACCTTCCCTGGCTCACTGACTCACAGACCCAACCCTGGGATACGTATAATATCCGTCTTTATGATTGGGATTTGTTCGCAGCCGTGCGTGACTTCGAACTCGATCGGCTTAATGAAATGGCCGGTGGCAATCAAACGATCGAACATCTATTGGACACCGACTCGGAAGGTGCACTTGAAATGATCGAGAATATTGCAGGCGCTGGGACTCACTACCATCTTGCAGCCAATCTCCCGAATGAGGGTCAGATCAGCAATCTGCCACTCGGCAGCGTAGTGGAAACTCCGGTCATCGTCGATGGCGCAGGGATTCATCCTGTCCATGTGGGAGCATTGCCTGAACCCATTGCAGAACTCTGCCGCAGGGAAACCGTGGTTGCACAACTATGTGTAGACGCGGCGGTGGAGGGCAGTCGCGAAAAGGCACTGCAATGTCTCCTGCTCGACCCTGTCATCACCGATATCGGGATAGCAAAGAAAATACTGGATGATTACCTGATAAGTTATAAAGAATATTTGCCGCAATTTTGGCAGTAATCCGCCCGTCATTGCTTCGCTGCGCTCGCAATGACGAATTTTAGAAGAATAAAATGAATATTATTTCCTTATTCCCCGACAAAAAAGGACTCATTCCACAAGCCGCGCAATTGCTCGTGGACGCGTTCCGAGAGCACTGGCCGGATGCCTGGCCCACCTTCGAGGAAGCGCTGGAGGAAGTCCAGGAAATGCTCGAAGCAGAGCGTATTTGCCGCGCGGCAGTGGATGAACAGCAAAATTTACTGGGAATCATCGGCGGAATCCCAGGATACGACGGTCATGTCTGGGAACTTCATCCACTGGCGATACAACCATCTCTGCAGGGCCGAGGCATTGGTCGGGCACTGGTTGAAGATTTTGAGGAGCAGGTCCGCTCGAAGGGTGGACTCACGATCACACTGGGGACAGACGATGAAGATGATATGACTTCGTTATCGAGTGTTGATCTATATGAAAATCTCTGGGAAAAGATACGGGATGTCCGCAATCTAAAGAACCATCCTTTTGAGTTTTATCAAAAGATGGGATACGTCATTACAGGCATCGTCCCTGACGCAAACGGGAGAGGCAAGCCTGATATTTTGATGGCGAAGAGGGTGAGATCGGTGGTCAAGTAGAGTGTTGGGGAGTTCGACGTCTGAATCGAGATCTAATGTGTCTCCGTCACTTTTGTGATCGAACGCGGCGTTTCGGTATTGTAGCCTTTGACGTCAGTCAGGTGGCAGGCAAACAATTGAGCGGGGATAATACAGACCAGCGGAGTCAGCCATTCGGGGATCTGAGGCGGGAGTGGGATCGGCGATTGAGCGAGAGACAATACATCGGCCTGGTCCGAAATGACGACAAGTTCCGCATGCTTTTGTCTGCGCAGGCGGGTCAACATATCCTGCATCGACTCTTGGACCTTGCCATGCGGCGCAACTGCAAGGACAGGAAACCCTCCTTCAACCATCGCAATGGGACCATGCTGGAAATCCGCCGAGGAGTACGGTTCGGCGATCACATACGTCAATTCTTTTAATTTGAGCGCCCATTCGAAGGCAGTTGCATAATTGAAACCACGCCCCAGCACCACACATTGACTCATATACCGATAACGCTGCGCCATTTGTGCAATCTCTTTATCCAATGCAAGGGTCTGCTCGGCCCATTTGGAAACAGAAGCAAGTTCCCTCCAACGTTCTTCTGAATTGTTCAATGCAGTGGAAATCATGGCAATCGCCATTAACTCGGTGGTATAGGTCTTCGTCGCGGCGACCGCTTTCTCCACACCGGCCTGGATATCAAAGATCAGGTCGGCAGCTTTGGCGAGCGGCGAATCAGGAACGTTTGTGATCGCAAGTGTAAGACAACCCTGTTGGCGGCCTTCTTCGAGAACGCTGACGATATCAGGGGATTGACCGGATTGAGAAACTCCGATCACGAGTGCATCCTGCAAACGCGGCGGGCTTTGATAGTAAGTAAACAGTGACGGTGTTGCCAATGCAAGCGGAAGTCCATTGTGCGCGCCCCATAGATAATTGGCATAGCGGCCCGCATTATCAGAAGTGCCGCGCGCCGCCAGAAAGGCGTATTGCACATGGCGCGCTTGAATTGCTTTTGCAATTTCAAGAACCGTTTGTTTTTGCTTGTCAAGCAATGAAGTAAGTCGTTCAGGTTGTTCGAATATCTCAGAGTGCAGTGTCATATTGTCCTCTTCATTGATTCTACTGCTTTTTATATTAATCCATAAGACAGGTGGGTGCCAGTCAAGCATCTCGAAATGCAACAACGACATTGTTCCAACACATTCATGTCAATAAAATGAACTCTCATTAACGACGAAACAAAGTTTACTTGATTAATTAAAGCAACAAGGCTCTTGAGACAGCAAATCAACGATCAATCAAACATGATTTACATAACATAAAACAATTCAAATGAAAAAAATTTTGTGATCATCAAATAAATACTAACAAAATTTTAAACTTATTTATCATCAAAAACCTTTACATATATTGATTAATAGATACAATCTATATAGTTGCATACAAAAAATTACATTGATTCAATTAATAGATTCATTGAATCACACAGCAACAAAGAAATTTATCAACACTATAAATATGCAACTCAATCAAGATCATGCGGCCTCAACATACAACGACTTGATTGATCGAATAAAAGAAAAGGACTCGACATGTATCTCTGCGTATTATCAAGCATCCCTGATGCGAATGATGTTCCCTATGATCCTTCGCCACACATGAACGGATTCAAATGGAAACATTATCAAGTCAATCCAAAGAACGTTGAAAGGCAATTGCGTGATCTCTTGAGTGAAGGGGTGGATGTATTCTTCAATCTATGTGATGGCACACCGGATGATGCTCTTTCGGGCATTGGGCTTGTGCAGGCGCTGGAAAAATTAGGAGCCGCGTTTACTGGTGCAGACTCCGCTTTCTTTGATCCTTCTCGCCAGGAGATGAAGGCTTATGCAAAGAAGGTGAATGTTCCAACGCCAAGCTGGGTGATGCTCGATCGCGTCGAAGAGCTGGAACGCGTTTCGAAGCGCTTGCGTTTCCCTGTACTCGTCAAGCCACCCCACGGATATGCCAGCATCGGTATTCGGCGAGAATCGCGCTGCGAGAACCTGGAGCAGCTCAAGGTCCAAGTGGAGCGCGAGATCGAAGAGTTTGGGCGCGCGCTGCTCGAAGAGTTCATCGAAGGGCGTGAGTTCACCTGTCTGATCGCGGAAAATCCCGATGACCCGAATGACCCCATCACATTCAAACCCGTGGAATTCATCTTTCCCAAGGGCGAATCGTTCAAGCATTACAATATGAAGTGGGTTGAATACGAGAAAATGTCTGTTGCGCCCGTCAAAGATGCGCGCATCGAAAAAGTTCTGCGCGAGCAGACCACACGTCTGTTCAAGGCCATGGACGGCAATGGCTACGCACGCTGTGACTATCGCATGGCTGCCGATGGCACAATCCACATGCTTGAGATCAATCCGAACTGCGGAATTTTCTATGCACCCGATGAACCAGGCTCAGCAGATTTCTCGTTGATCAACGATCCGGTCTACAACCATCAGAAGTTTTTGAAGTTGATCGTCCGTTCCGCCCAGAAGAGACAGAACACAATGCTTGCTGCCAGAAGCAAACGCCAGACGAAGAAGCAGCGCGTGGAGCAGATGGCATATACCTAAGAAGCCAGTACTCAGTAATCAGTATTCAGTGAGCGGACATGCTATGTCCGCTCATTTGTTAGATCCACAATTACCGGAAGTATAATGACCTCATGCAACCGCCTGAACGAATCGAAACGGAACGGCTTATTTTACGCAAACCGCGGGTGGACGATGCTCCTGATATCTTCACGGCTTATGCTCAAGATACTGAAGTCACACGTTATCTGACGTGGTGCCCTCATAAAAGCGTGGAAGAAACCTATCAGATCGTGGGACAGATGCTGAAACACTGGGAGGCTGGCAGCGCTTATCCTTATGCGATTACCCGGAAGGATTCAGACACCCTCCTTGGAATGATCGCCATGCACCCTGATGGGCCCAAGCTCGCAATCGGTTATGTGCTGGCGCGCCCTCACTGGGGCAAGGGGTATGTTCCTGAAGTTGCACGCGCCATCATTGACTGGGCATTTCAGCAACCGTCAATTGATCGCGTCTATGCAACGACAGATGTGGAAAATGACGCTTCGCGGCGCGTTCTGGAGAAGGTCGGGATGCATTGCGAGGGCATTTTGCGGAAGTATATTATTCACCCAAACATCAGCAATGCACCGCGTGATAGTTATATCTATGCAATCACAAAATGAACAACGGAGGAGACATGCTAAACAAAAAGATCGCCTTTATCGGTCCCGGCGTGATGGCGGAAGCCATGATCGCAGGGTTGTTGCGGAAGAAACTTGCGAAACCTGAAAATATCACCGCCGCAGGACCGCGTGAAGAACGCGGGGCCGCGTTGAGCAAAAAGTACAAGATCAATTCGTCCAGTGACAATGCCTCGGCTGCCTCGAATGCGGATGTCGTTGTACTATCGGTCAAGCCTCAGCGTCTCAGCGAAGTGATGAAAGGACTCTATAAGATCCGGTCCGAAGCATTGGTGCTTTCGATTGTCGCCGGCGCCTCGATTCAGAAGATCGGTAAAACGCTCAAGCACCAGGCGGTTGTACGTTCTATGCCAAATACACCCGGTCAGATCGGCGAGGGGATCACGGTCTGGACTGCCTCGGCAAAGACCTCGAAAGAGCAGCAGGAAATGGCGCAGCAAATCCTGGGTGCGTTGGGCGAGGAAGTCTTTGTGGAAGATGAAAGTTACCTGGATATGGCAACAGCCCTCTCGGGCACGGGTCCCGCCTACGTCTTTCTCTTTACCGAAGCTCTGATCGACGCGGGGGTGCACATGGGATTCCCGCGCCGCATCGCCGAGCAATTGGTCCTGCAGACGATCAAAGGCTCCGCTTCCTTCTACAAACAAGCGGAACGCCACCCCGCGACGTTGCGCAACCAGGTGACATCTCCGGGCGGGACTTCGGCGGAGGCACTGTATTACCTCGAAAAGGCAGGCTTCCGCACCGCGATCTCACGCGCCGTCTGGGCCGCCTATCAGCGATCCCTGGAGTTGGGCAAGGAGAAGCCCGGACATATTGACACCCATGATGAGGAAGAGAAATAGGCAGTCCTGCATCCAATAAGGCTTCGCCGATTTCACAAGGAGGTAATTCATGCGATCATCACGACACAATAAATCAGTGGAAGACACAAAAACTGAGGCTGACAAACTTCTCAACACCCTATTTACACAGGCAAAAGCACAGTTCGGCGATGCTGTCCAATCGTTCTGGTTCTATGACGGTGAACTATGTCCAGGCTGCCTACAGCATCCAATCGGCGTGGTGAAATTCAAAGGCAGGGATGCCCTGGCGCTCAATGCCTTCATCTACCGTCCACGCGGCGTGTTGATCGGATATTTTCTCTGCGAGGCTTGTGCCAGTTTCATTTTCAAAGAGGCACAGAAAAATCCATACAAACAGACACCATTACACGCTGACATTGAGCTGAATTTGACTACCGCGTACCACAAACATCTAGCCTCGCTCGATGCCTGAGGGATAACGCACGCGTTGCCTCCGTATAAGAAGTCCCTGAAGTTGAATTGTTTCAGGGACTTCTTACTTATTTCGTTTTATATTAGACCTCTTGCATAAGTCGTGATGGAAGATCGACCTGTGTTTCTTCGCCACGGATTTCACGGATGCACACGAATTTTTTTCTTCAAAATCCGCGAGAATCCGTGTACATCCGTGGCAAAAACACTTTCGCAAGAAGTCTATTCTCCCTCTCTCTC